>Ga0194126_10000837_pt1 | contig 52420 bp, 33 predicted proteins | sample TA2KigC150mmetaG_FD_148641 | JGI IMG/M metagenome (GOLD analysis project Ga0194126, IMG submission 148641) | Freshwater microbial communities from Lake Tanganyika, Tanzania - TA2015035 Kigoma Deep Cast 150m | ecosystem: Environmental > Aquatic > Freshwater > Lake | place: Tanzania: Lake... | reverse complement strand
TGGCGGCGCGCAGGGGACTGCGCGCCCTGCCGGTGTATGGCCCCTATGAGCGCCGACCACCTTGGCGTCAACGCTCCTCATGAACCGCCAGCTAGAGGTAGGGCCGGACCGCCGGGCCGGCCGTTCGGGCCCGGTGACCTGGCTTGTTCGGCGCGCCCAGCGGTCGCGCCCTACCATGAAACCCGAAGGACGCGTCAAGGTCGGCATCGTCGGTTCGCAATTCCGGGCCGACATTCACGCCGAGTCTTTTCGGCTCATGCCCGACGAAGCGGAGGTCGTGGCGGGATGGAAGACCGCATCGAGGTCTATGGCGAAGACGGCCGCCTGGTCCAAGAGGCCCTGTACGCTGGCTATCACTCCGCGGCTCTGGGTGCTCAGGTCACCCTTCTTTTCCGCCCCACCGGCGTGAACAAGCCGATCGACCTCTGGCTCGCGCGGCGAACTGCCGGCGCAAGGCCTTCCGGAAAAGCGGGCCAGACCAGCTTGGTCACTGCCCAGGCCAACTCCCATTGAACGCCCAGGCACTCCCCTGAAATCGGCAGGAAGGCCGAGCGCTGGGATGACCCTGGCCTTTGGGAAGCCACCTGCCTGCCCGGTGCCACGAGTTCCAACGACGGCACGGTTTATGCCTCTTCTGCTGTGCGTTTCCTGACCGTCAATGCTATGACACCAAGAGCCAACCGACCCAACCCTCGGGCCCCCGCAACTTCCATGGGGGGCTGCCCCCCTTCTGCACTAGCCCTGCCCCACACCTGGAGGGAATCCACACCGCGCCGCCTCACCTCCAAGCTCGCTCGATCGTGTGCCGGCGCATGGGCCGGGGTGGCGATGGTGGCCATCGCGGCCTCGGGCGAGTGACAGCGCGTCTATGGAACCGCCGGATATGACACTCCGACGTGCATCTTGCCCACGGCGGACGGTGGCTACTTGGTCGGAGGCACTTACGATGAGTTTACCAGCCCGCGCCATTATGACGTGTTGAAGATCGATTCCGATGGCATCAGGCAGTGGAAGAGAGGATACACTGGCATAGGAAACAGTTACCTTTACGCGATCATCCGCTCGATCGAGGGGGGCTACCTGCTGCTGGGCGGTTCGCGCGCCATGTCGAATGTGGACCGAGGTGGGGACAAGAGTGCTCCGGACTATGGTCAAACAGACTTCTGGGTCGTGAGCATCGACGAACTGGGCGCCAAACGCTGGGACAACAGCTACGGTGGCACCGGGGAGGACTGGGCTGTGGCAGCCGTCGTACAAACCGCCGACGGGGGGTACGTGATTGGGGGAACATCCTCTTCTTGGCCGAGCGGTAACAAATCGGCGCCCAACTATGGGAGCGCCGCCTATCCGAGCGCCGATTACTGGCTGGTCCGCATCGGCGCGCAGGGCCAGATCCTTTGGGACCGAAGTTTTGGCGGCAGAGATGGCGAGGGATTGAGGGGGATCGCGCCAACCGCGGACGGTGGGCTGCTCCTGGCGGGAGGCTCAGCCTCCAAAGCCGACGGCACCAAGACAGTCCCGAGCTTTGGCGAAAGCGACTTTTACGTCGTGAAAGTTGACAGCCAAGGCCGTCAACAGTGGGACCGAGCCTACGGCGGCTCGGCCTCTGAGGTTTGCGAAGCCTTTGTTGCATCGCCAGGAGTATACGTGCTAGCTGGGCGGTCAACCTCACCGCCCGGGCCTGGCCGGACAGCCCCGCTCCGAGGGTACGGAGAGTTTTGGGTGGTTGCCATCGAAGAGAATGGGAACAAGCTCTGGGACCAATCGTACGGTGGTGATAGCTACGAATACCTGAGAGCCGCGATCGCGACGCCGGACGGTGGTTTCCTACTTGCCGGAAGCTCGAATTCTCCCCGTAGAGTGTCAACTTCTTTGTGCCTGGCGATTAATGACTTGATGGAATGGACCCTAAGGCGTTGAGCTAGTGGGCTAGCGCTAGGCGAATGGAAGGGTGCGATGTCCTGTCAATCACTTCTAACCTGGCGAATAGGGACAGAACGCAACGGAACCTGCCCTGCCGTCACAGGAGTCAACGACCGCCCCGATCGAGTGGGGGCTAGGGAAGCCTCACCCAGCCTTCCTCAAGCTCGACATGATTGATGGTGGCGCCACCGCCCGGCGCCCGGTGAGAATAGGTGAGGTGAATGCGCCCGTCGGCACCCTGGATCATCGAGGGGTAGCTGAAGGACCCGCCCGGTTGCTGCTCGAGGGCGCGCGTATGGGCCCAACTGCGGCCCTCGTCCGCGGAAAGCGACACCGCCAACCGATGACGACCGCGCTCGGTGTCGTTGTGGACCATGAGCCAGCGGCCGCTGGCCAACCGGCAGACCTCGAGGCTCGCGCTTGGATTGGGGAGTTCGGTGTCTACGGCCGGTGTCCAAGTCTCGCCCTGGTCGGTCGATGTGCTGACTTGCACGCGGTGCGGGGGCCCGCCTCCGTCGCGCAAGTAGGCGACCAGCGAGCCGTCCTGCCGGCGGACGATGCTGGGTTGGATGGGGCCCACCCCGGCCATGGGTGCGCTGGGCCGCCACGTTTCCCCTCGATCGTCTGAGAGGGCGACCAGTGACAGGTTGAAACCGTCCGAGTAGAGCGGTAACAGAATCCGGCCCGAGGGCAGCACCGTCGGATGATTGCGGGTCATCCAGCCTTTCTGGCGTTTGAAGGGCTCGCGCGCGGCCTCGACCACCAACCGGTCGTAGGGCAGCGCATACTCCGCCCAACACGCCTGGTCAAACCCGAGGGCTTTGAACCCGGCCTCGACCACCGCCGGAAAGTCGTCCCCCGGCTTAAGCACGATCACATCCTGCCAAGACCAGCGCGGCGGGCCGGCCCCGAGGTAATCCTCCGCGCGCCGGTACTTGAGCAGGGAATGCTCCCAGCGATTGGCCACCACGCACACCCAGAAAAGCCAGAGCCGCGCCTGCGGATCGACGAAAAGCACCGGGTTACAGTCCGGGAATCCCGGCGTGTCGGCCATGACGAACACCGGTCCCCAGGCACTAGCTCCGCGCGGCCGACGCGCTCCCTGGATGACCACGTCGTCGGCCCAACGTTCGCCCGATCCGTGAAACCAGCAAGCCAGCAGGTCCCCGTTCGGGCACTCGACGATACTGCTGGCGTGCACGTGCTTTTCCTGCGGCGGAAAGATGAAACGGCTCGCGAAGGCCGGTTCCGCCAGTGCGCTCGCGCCCCAGACCAGGCCGAGCCCGATTGCGATGTACCCAAGTGCCATAGATTGACTTGCGGCACTCTGCCCAGCAAACGGCTCGGAACGCCACCTCCGAAATCTGCTCGAATCCTCAGCAAGGTAGTTGCCGCCTGCCCTCCCCGGGTGAGGTCTGGCGGGCGCCTTGCGGGGCGCAGGTCGCCAGACCCGCTTGGCGGACGTGGCCCTCGGGGCTCCTTACTCGGAAGCCATTCTCGCACGGAGACCGCAAGGCGGGCGGCTGCCCATTCCTGGTGATCGCCGCCGGCGGCAGCGGCAAACCCTGCCCCCAGCCGGGCAACGCCAGTTACAGTTTCGCTTTGCCCTTGCCCGCAAGCGCCGCCTCCCTGCCTCCCTGCGACCTTGACTGCCCCAACACGAGGGTGCTGAATGTCGTCCATGAATCGACCTAACCTCAGCCTCTGTGCCAGTATCCTTGTCCTTGCCACCTGCTCCTGCTCGCTGGCCGCCGCCGAGGATCGCCGGGAGCGGGTGTTGGCCGATCGTCGCGAGGTGCAGGCCGACGCGCGCTGGTTCTACAACGATTTTCCCCAAGCCCAGGCCACCGCCGCCGCCACGCGAAAGCCGATGCTGGTCGTGTTTCGCTGTGTGCCGTGACTGGGCTGTCGCAGCTTCGACGAGCAGGTTGTTCGTCACGATCCTAAGGTGTCGGACCTGATGGACCAGTTCGTTTGCGTGCGGTTGGTGCGCGCCAATGGCCTGGACTTGAGCCTCTTTCAGTTCGACTACGACCTGACCTTCGCCGTCTTTCTCATGAACGCGGACCGGACGGTCTACGGCCGATACGGATCGCGCTCGGACGCTGCCCACGCCGAGCGGGATATCTCGATCGAGGGTTTCCGCGCTGCGCTCGAGGCTGCCCTCGACCTGCACCGGGAGTATCCGGCCAACCGCGGGGCGCTGGCGGGCAAACAAGGCCGCCCGACGCGCTTTAGGACTCCAGACGGCTACCCCAGCCTGCGCGGGCGGTACCTGCCGGATTTGGATTATGAGGGCAAGGTGGTCCAGAGCTGTCTGCATTGCCACCAGGTGGGCGAGGCTGAACGGACTTGGTGGCGCGAGGCCAAAGAGCCGATGCCTGAGCCGGTGATCTATCCTTGGCCGATGCCCCAGGCAATCGGCCTCGAGTTGGACCCGGGGGGCAAAGCCCGCGTCCACCGCGTGGTCCCTGGCAGCCCCGCCGCTCAGGCCGGCTGCCAACCCGGCGACGAACTCATCAGCCTGGAAGGGCAACCGTTGCTCTCGATTGCCGATGTCCAATGGGTCCTGCACCACGCCCCGGCACCCGCCACCCTCGAGGCGCGCCTCCAGCGCGGGAGCCGGTTTCTCGAGGTCACGCTGCGCCTACCGGCCGACTGGCGCCGGCGCAGCGACATCTCCTGGCGCGCCACCACGTGGGATTTGCGGCGCATGGTCACCGGCGGGCTGCGGCTCAGAGAAGCGACCGAGGCCGTGCGGCAGCGGGCTGGCCTAGGGCCGGAGCAGATGGGGCTGCTGGTCCAACATGCGGGCGAGTACGGCGAGCACGGGGCTGCCAAGCGGGCCGGGTTCAGACGGGACGACTTGATCGTAGCCGTGGCTGGGAAGACCGAGCGCCTAACGGAGAGCCAACTGATCGGTTGGCTGCTTCAAAACCAGTCGGCCGGTGCGAGCATTCCGGCCACGGTGTGGCGCGAGGGCGAGCGACTGCAGTTGGCGTTGCCGATGCAGTAAAGGTCGACTCCGACTTCGCGAGGCCGAGCGCGGAGCTGCGGCCCGGTGCGCGAAGGTGCGCGATGGGGTCGGCTGCATGACGCATCGGATGTCCCGCCCCGCGGTCAGCCGCGCAGCCGCTTCACAAACCGCGCGATCCGTTCCACGGCGAGCTCGATGCGGTCCAGGGCGGTGGCGAAGCAGCAGCGCAGATACCCTTCGCCGGTCGGGCCGAAGGCGTTGCCGGGCACACAAGCCACTTTCTCTTCTTCGAGCAACCGGACCGCGCACGCTTGCGAGCTCAGGCCGGTGGATTGGATGCACGGGAAGGCGTAGAAGGAGCCCCGCGGGAGATGGCAGGTCAAGCCCATGGCGTTGAACGCGCCCACGATCAAGTTGCGCCGGGCCCGGTACTGCTCGCGCATGGCCACCGTGTCCGGTTCGCCGTGGCGGATGGCTTCGAGGGCAGCCTCCTGACTGAGGATGCTGGCGCAAAGCATCGAGTATTGGTGGATCTTCATCATCGCCTCGACCAGTTCCACCGGACCGCAGGCGTAGCCGATGCGGAATCCGGTCATGGCGTAGGCCTTCGAGAAGCCATGCAAGAAGATCGTGCGCTCGACCATCCCCGGCAACGACGCCAGACTCACATGCTCGCCCTCGAAAGTGAGCTCGGAGTAGATTTCGTCCGTGATCGCCAGCAACCCGTGGCGCCGGACCACCTCGGCAATCCGCTCGAGTTCGGCCCGGACCATGGTGCCGCCCGTCGGGTTGGTGGGGAAGTTCAGGACTAAGACCTTGCTGCGGGGCGTGAGCACCCGTTCGATGGCCTGGGCAGTGAGGGCGAAGCCGTCCTCCGGCCGGCAAGAGACGGCGACCGGCACGCCGTGCGCCAGGGCGATGCTCGGTGAGTAGCTCACGTAGCAGGGCTCGTGATAGATGATCTCGTCGCCCGGGTTGATGAGGGCGCGCAATGCGAGGTCGAGGGCCTCGCTCACACCCACCGTGATGAGGACCTGGGTGCGCGGATCGTATCGCACCTGGAAGGCCCGTTCGACCTGCCGGGCAATGGCCTCGCGCAGCTTCAGCAAGCCTAGGTTCGAGGTGTAACTGGTCCGCCCCCGCTCGAGGGCGTAAATGGCCGCTTCCCGAATGTGCCACGGCGTCACGAAATCCGGTTCGCCGACGCCCAACGAGATCACCTCGGGCATGCTCTGGACGATGTCGAAAAACGCCCGGATGCCCGAGCGGGGAATGGCTCGGACGTGGTCGGCCACAAAGCGTTCGACGGGGCAAGGCGCACTCATGCGCGCCACAGGCAAAAGGAAAAGACCGCAGCGGAAAAGGAAAAAGTGCGGCTCGGGGGGGCGTGCTAGGCCGCGGCCTGGTCGGGTTTACGACGGATGACCGGCTGATCCTCGCCCCGCACGGCTGCGCGGGTGAGCGTAACGCCGCACACATCGCTGGCGCTGGGCAGCTCGTACATTAGATCGAGCATCAACTTCTCGATCAGGCCGCGCAGGGCTCGGGCGCCGGTGCCCTTCTTGAGGGCTTGCGCGGCCAGTTCGTGCAGGGCATCGGGCGAGAATTCGAGTTGCACGCCTTCCATGGCGATCAATTTGGCGAACTGCTTGGTCAAGGCGTTCTTCGGCGTCGTAAGCACCTCGACCAATTGCGCCTCGGTCAGTTCGTCCAGGACGGTGACCATGGGCAACCGGCCGATGAACTCGGGGATGAACCCATAGCTGAGCAGGTCTTCGGGCTCCACGTGCTTGAGCACCTCGCGGGCCGAGTGGGACCCGGCTTGGACACCTTGGTCGACGGCGGCGAAGCCCATGACGCGGTTGCCGAGCCGCCGGTGGATCATCTTGTCCAGCCCGACGAAGGCGCCGCCGCAGATGAAGAGCACGTTGGTGGTATCCACCCGGATGTACTCCTGTTGGGGGTGCTTGCGGCCGCCTTGGGGGGGGACATTGCAGACGGTCCCCTCGAGGATCTTGAGTAGGGCTTGCTGCACGCCTTCGCCGGAAACGTCGCGCGTGATCGAGACGTTCTCCGTCTTGCGCGCGATCTTGTCGATCTCGTCAATGTACACGATCCCCACCTGCGCCCGTTTGACGTCGTAATCCGCGTTCTGCAGCAGCCGCAATATGATGTTCTCGACATCCTCACCCACATACCCGGCCTCGGTGAGTGTTGTAGCGTCGGCAATGGCAAAAGGCACATCCAGGGCCTTGGCCAGGGACCGCGCCATGAGGGTCTTCCCCGAGCCAGTCGGGCCGATCAACAGGATGTTGCTCTTCTCGAGTTCGACCTCCGCTTGCGCCTGCTCGGGCGGTTGGTCGGTCAGGCCCAGATCCGCCTGGATGCGCTTGAAATGGTTGTGCACCGCAACCGCCAAGGTCTTCTTGGCATGCTCCTGGCCGATACAGTACTGGTCCAACAAAGCCCGAATCTCCGCCGGACGCGGCACGGTGAGCCGGTGGGCCTGCCGGCGTTCCTCCGCCCGCAGTTCTTTGTCGAGCACGCTCTTGCAGACCACGACGCAGTTGTCGCAAATGTAAACCCCTGGGCCTTGAATCAGCTTGCGGACTTCGGCGTGCGACTTGCCGCAGAAGCTGCACATGGTGAGTTGGGTTGGTCGAGCCATGCGAGGCTGGGGCTGGAGTTCGGGTCAGGACGCGTACCGCATCGCTCACAACGCGGCCGGCTTGGCGGCGTCGGCATTGACCAGCGCCGGTATCTCCTTGCGCGATTTCACCACCTCGTCCACCAGCCCGTAGGTCTTCGCCTCCTCGGCGGACATGAACCGGTCGCGGTCCGTGTCGCGGGCGAGCGCCTCGATGGATTGCCCGCAGTGATGGGCGAGGATCTCGTTGAGGCGGTCTTTGAGCCGCAGGATTTCCTTGGCCTGAATGCTGATATCGGTCGCTTGGCCCTGCACTCCGCCCCACGGCTGGTGGATCATGATCCGCGCGTTGGGCAAGGCGTAGCGCTTGCTCTTGGCCCCCGCCGACAGCAAGACCGCGCCCATGCTGGCCGCCTGGCCGATGCAGTACGTGTTCACGTCGCAAGTGAGGAACTGCATCGTGTCGTAGATGGCCAGGCCCGCCGTGACGCTGCCGCCGGGCGAGTTGATATAGAGGTGGATGTCCTTTTTCGGATCGTTCATCTGCAGAAAGAGCAGTTGGGCGATCACCACGTTGGCGACCGTGTCATCCACGGGCGTCCCCAAGAAAATGATACGGTCCACCAACAGGCGCGAGTAGATGTCGTAGCCGCGTTCACCGCGGCCCGTCTGCTCGACCACCATCGGGATCAGGAAGTTCTTCGCGTTCATGAATTCCTAGCGTGTGCCAGAACGTAGATGAGGGTGTTAGGGGCGTCAAGCGCCGCGCGTCCACCTCGCGCGTCCGCATCCCGGCCAGTGTCCGCGGGGGCCCCGCTTGCCTCCCAGCCCAACGCACCCAGCGGTGGGCTAGATGGGGGCCAGGCGCGTGACCTGTTGGTCCAGCCATTTGAGCTGGTTCGGCGACAGATGCTCGGGGCGGATGCGGTCCAGGGCTTCCCGGGCGAGTTGAGGACGCTGCCGGCCCACGGAGATCTCGAAGGCCGCCAGGTAATAGAGCGTTTGGTCGCGTCCAACCAACTCCTCAGGCTGCACCGGCCGCAAGGTTTCCTCCGCCTCGGTAAACCGCCGGTTCATGGCCAGTGCCAAGGCGTGATGGACACGCGGTTGCGCCGCCGCGCGATCGAGATCGAGGTAGCGTTGGGTCAACAGGACCGCCTGCTCCGGCAGCAGCCGGCCCATCACCAACGCTCGCGCATACAACTGGGCCATCAGCGGATCGTCAGGCGCTAGCCCGTGCGCTCGACCCGCGGCGCGAAAGAACTGCAACGGATCCCGCAGAGCATCGTAGGCTTCGGCCAAGGTCTTCCAGTACCGGACGTCCTCGGTCAACCGGCGTTCGCGCGCGAGGATCTGCTCGGCCGCCGCGGCGTAGCCCATCAAGACCAGGTTGCTGGCAATCTGCAAAGCCAAGTGGGCGTCTTCGAACGAGTGTTCCGCGATTTGGGCGACCACCAACCGCGCCTGCTCGAAATGGTTTAGGCCATACTCCGCGCGCGCTTCCATGAAGAAGCTGAATCCCGTCAGCAGTTGACTGGCCTGGTCCAACACGCGCAGTTGGTATGCCGCCGCCCGTAAGTCCGCCCACTGCCGCATCTCGACGAGCAAGTCCGTGTAGAACTTCCATAGGTCCGCCCCGGAAAGCGTCCCCGGGACGCCAAACTCGACTGCGTGCACCTTAAGGAGCTCGAGCGCCTGGCCTTTGAGCCCCAACTTCACGTAAGCCTCGGCCAAGCGCAGCAGTTCCGTGGGGGTCACCGGCGTCCTCCGATACGCCGCCGCCTCGCGCTGGGCCCGATCGAGCCGGCCCACGCTCTGCAGCAGCAGCCAATAACAAATCCGATCCGTCAACCGGTCCGCCTTCGCCCGATCGAGCCGCTGCAGGCCGGCCTGGTAACCCTCGACATCCAGGTACTGGGCGCTGACAGCCAGCTTAAGGCGGCAGGCCAGCACCTTGAGGTCGGGGTCTTTCTGGGCCTCTTCAAGCCGCGCCCGGCCAGCTTGACTTCCTCCGGGTGGCCCCCACCCGGCGAGGTACGCGGCGTGATAAAGTTCGAGTTCACGATCGGCCTGGGCAGCCTCCGCCAACCGCGCCCAGCGCCGCCCGAATTCGTCCATCCGCCCCTCCCGGAATAAGGCCATGAGGAAGACTCTCTCCTCAGCCGCTGTCAGGGACTCCGCTCGGGGTTCGAGTAAGGCCACCACCCCAGCCGAAAGCTCGAACCGATCGTACACCTGCGCCGCGAGACCCACATCGGCCCGGTCCCCTTCACTCAGGCGCAGCAGCCAGGCCGTGTGAAACAGGATACGGTTGACGGCCCCGGTAACGGCAACGTCAGATTGGACCAGGTGATTCAGGGCGCCCCGCAGGAGGCTGAGGTCCCCGGGATTATGCGAAATGGCGCCCTGCCAGGCGCTGGCCGCCTCCGCGCCATGGCCGGCGTCGGTGGCGCGATCGGCCGTGCGCCGCAACGACCAGGCCTGGGCCAAGTCAATCAGACTCACGCGCACGGGCGGGTGGATGCCCGGGGGCGAGCTCACCCACACTTTGGGAACGCTGATGGCCAGGACGAGACCGGCCAGAAGAAACACCACCATGACCCACCGAAACCACACCTGGCGCAGCAACACGCTGACCAGGAGCGAGTTCAGGAAGCGCTCCACCACAATGCTCCTGACGAATCCGTCGGCCATCCCCCCACTACATCGCAAAAATCCCGCTTCGGGTTAAGGGAAATCCGCGCGCACCCGAATTTGTTTTGCCTTCTACCCACACACCGTGTCTGGTGGATGGGCGCGCGCGCCTATGCATCCGCCACGTTCACTTGGCAGATTCTCCTTTGGCTTCGGCGACCGGTTTGGGCGGCAAGCCCACGCCCAGCTCCAAGCCTGCCGCCAGACCGTCGCCGATGGCGTGGACCTCATTCCGGTCTGGAACAAGTCCCACCGCGAACACCGTCTGATCGGTACCGCCCCAGCCAGCACGCGCGCCGCCGCAGATGCCGCCGTGCAAGCGCTGGGCTGGACCCGGTCGTACTTCGTCGACGCCGACCACATCCGGCGAGCCACGGTGGACGAGGCCTTGGCGGCGTCCGACTTCTTCACCATCGACGTGGCGGAGAGTATCGGGCAGCGGGCAGACCCGGCAGCGGTAGCGGCTTTCCGGCGTCAGCACCCGGAACTGGTCGGGAGTCGGATCGAGATCGCAGGCCTGGACCGCGCCTTCGCCCTCACGGAGGCCGAGCTGGAACGGATAGCGGCCCAGTACCTCCGCGCCGTCCAGGCGGCCGGTGAGCTCTACCGCCACATCGCCCAAGCCAAGGACCCAGGCACATTCGTAACCGAGGTTTCGCTGGACGAAACTGAACAGCCCCAGACGCCGCCGGAGCTGTTGGTCATCTTGGCCGCCTTAGCCGACGAGCAGGTCCCGCTGGCGACCATCGCCCCCAAGTTCACAGGCCGCTTCAATAAGGGGGTGGATTACGCTGGCGCAGTAGCCCAGTTCGAGCGTGAGTTTAGCGACGATGTCCGCGTGCTCGCTCACGCAGTCCAACGCTACGGTTTGCCCCCCGCGCTCAAGCTCAGCATCCACTCCGGCAGCGACAAATTCTCCCTCTACCCTGCCTTGCATCGCGCCCTGGCTCGCCTCCAGGCCGGTGTCCACGTGAAGACCGCCGGCACCTCGTGGCTCGAGGAGGTCATCGGCTTGGCCGAGTCCGGCGGTGAGGGGCTCGCCTTAGCCAAGGAACTCTATGCCAGGGCTAGCGCGCGCGTCGACGAGTTGTGCGCGCCCTACGCGACCGTGCTAGACCTCGATCGTGCCCGGTTGCCTTCGGTTGGCCAGGTTCAACGGTGGGGCGCGGAAGAGTATGTCCGGGCGTTGCGGCACGACCCGCTCGAGGTGCGGTTCAATCCCCACTTGCGCCAGTTGCTGCACGTCAGCTTCAAGGTGGCCGCCGAAATGGGCGACCGCTACCTCGATCAGCTCGTCGCGTGCGCCAGCGTGATTGCGCGCAACGTGACCGGCAACCTCCTCGAACGGCACTTGCGCCCCATCTTTCTCGGCTTAACCACTCCACCATCGCCGTCACCTCCTTGCCCATGACTCCACTAGTTCGCCTCCGCTCGGCGCGACCTTTGCGGTTGGCCCTCGCGACCTCGGCCCTAGTCCTGGCCCACTTCCACGCCCAGGCCGGAGAACCACCCGCGCCGCGCCCCAACCTGCTCTTCATCTTCTCCGACGACCAGTGCTTCAACACGATTCGTGCGCTGGGCAATCCTGAGGTCCAGACGCCGCACCTGGACCGGCTGGCGGCCGCCGGGACGACCTTGACTCACGCCTATAACATGGGCTCTTGGAGCGGCGCGGTCTGCGTGCCCAGCCGAACCATGCTCAACACGGGCCGATTCCTCTGGCCCATCCAAACGCTCGAGCGGCAGCTCGAGGAGGAGCGCCAGGCAGGCCGACTCTGGGCGCCGGCCTTGCGGCGCGCCGGCTACACGACCTATTTCACCGGCAAGTGGCATGTGAACGTTGACGCGCGGAAGGTCTTTGCCGTCACACGCCATGTCCGAGCCGGTATGCCCAAGGACACCCCGGAAGGGTATAACCGCCCCCACCCAGAGCGCCCCGATACCTGGAAGCCGTGGGACCCGAAGTTCGGCGGGTTCTGGGAAGGAGGCCAGCACTGGAGCGAGGCCGTGGCCGACGACGCTGCGGACTATCTAGCGATGGCGGCGGACCGACCTGAACCGTTCTTCATGTACCTGGCGTTCAACGCTCCGCACGACCCGCGCCAATCGCCGAAGGATTATGTCGATAAGTACCCCCTCGATGCCATCCAGGTGCCCGCCAACTTCCTGCCCCTGTACCCGTACAAGGACGACATCGGATGCGGCGAACAACTGCGCGACGAACGGTTGGCGCCCTTCCCGCGCACGCCCCACGCGGTCCAGGTCCACCGCCAGGAGTACTACGCCCTCATCACCCACCTGGACACCCAAATCGGGCGCATCCTCGCGGCTCTCGAACGCTCGGGCAAGGCGCGCACGACCTACATCTTCTTCACCAGCGACCATGGCCTGGCGGTAGGTCAGCACGGTCTGTTCGGCAAGCAGAACCTCTATGATCACAGCGTCCGCGTGCCGCTGATCGTGGTCGGACCCGACATCCCGGCTGGGCGGCGCATTGCCGCCCCGGTGTACCTGCAGGACATTATGCCCACCACACTCGAATTGGCGGGCCTGCCGAAGCCTGACCACGTCCAGTTTCACAGCCTTTTGCCGTTGCTCCGTGGCCAGACTGACCGCTCGCCTTACGACGCCATCTACGGCGCCTACCTCGGGCTCCAACGCGCCGTGACCAGCGAGGGCTACAAGCTGATTCTCTACCCGAAGATCCCCAAGGCCCGGCTCTACGACCTGCAGACCGACCCGCTCGAACGGGTCGACTTGGCCGCACGACCCGAGCATCGGCCCCGGATGCAGCGGTTGTTCGCCCAACTGCTTGCGCTCCAACGACAGACGGGGGACCCCCTCGAACTCAAGGCCGCGTTCCCCGACTTCCACCTCCAGTAAGTGCAGCAAGAAAGCTCAGGGAAGAAGGCCGTCCGGGCCTAGACGAAGCGACTGAGGTCGAGATTATACGACAGCATCATAGAACTTGACACGCGCCTCACCCCACTCCTCCTGGCCTTGGCCAGCCTTGACGCAACCGCAGGCTCGGTGGTTGGCTAACGCCAGCGCTCATCCACATTCTAATACTGTCGTTGTTGTCGTTATGGCCATGCGAAGACCTCGATCCCGCGAGCTCACCCGCTTGCCCTTGCCCTTGCCCTCGTTCGACCGGCACCGCACCCAGCATCGAGCTTGGCAGTTGGTCGCCAGCCTGTTGGCTTGGGTAGCCTTACTGGCCGGGGGCCCCGCGCCCTCGGTTGCGGCCCTGGGTGCGCCTTCAGCGCCGGCCAGCGATCCGCTGCGGCTGAAGCGGTCGCAGGCTTTCCTGGGGATTCACTTCGACTTCCACGCTGGGCGCGACTGCACTGAGATCGGCCGCAACACCACGCCGGCCATGATCGAGAATATCCTCGAGCAGGTCAGGCCGGATTACCTCCAGATCGACTGCAAGGGGCATCCGGGCTTGTCGAGTTACCCGACCAAGGTCGGGAACCGGGCCCCGGGCTTCGTGGGCGATCCCCTCCGCCTCTGGCGCCAGATCACCGCCGCACACGGCGTCTCCCTTTACATGCATTACTCAGGGGTGTGGGATTCCGAGGCGGTGCGCGCACACCCCGAATGGGCGGCGGTGCGTGCCGACGGCAAGCCCGACTCCAACGCCACCTCGGTCTTCGGGCCGTATGTCGACCAGTTGCTCATCCCGCAGCTTAGGGAACTGGCGGGGGACTATGGCGTGGACGGCATGTGGGTGGACGGAGAGTGCTGGGCTACCATCCCCGATTTCGGCGAGGTGGCCGTTCGAGCGTTTCGCGAGCGAACGGGGGTCTCGACCGTTCCGCGCCAAGCCAGCGACGCGTACTGGGTCGAGTGGATGGACTTCCAGCGTGAGGCCTTCCGCAAGTACCTGCGGCACTACGTGGATGAACTCGGGAGGAGCCACCCCGACTTCGAGATTGCCAGCAACTGGGCCTTCAGCGACCACATGCCCGAGCCGGTGACGGCGAAGGTTGCGTTCCTGTCGGGGGATTTCTCGCCGCAAAACAGCCTCAACTCCGCCCGGTTCTCCGCGCGCTGCCTCGAGAACCAAGGCAAACCTTGGGACCTGATGTCCTGGTCGTTCAGCGCACCCCAAGGCCATCCGGTGCGCCCGCTGAAGTCCATCCCGCAACTCGCCCAAGAAGCGGCCATTGTGTTGGCTCAAGGCGGCGGGTACCAGGCCTACTTCCGTCAGAAACGCGACGGTTCCATTTACGACTGGCAGATGCGGCTCATGGCCGAGGTAGCCAAGTTCTGTCGTGCCCGTCAGGCGGTGTGTCATCGGTCCGAGGCGGTCCCGCAGGTGGCTCTGCTCTACTCGCGGGCGGCGCATTACCGCTCGAGTCCGCGGCTGTTTGCGCCCTGGGGCAGTGCCGGCGTCCAGGCCCTGCGCGGCGTGCTGCAAGCGCTGATCGAGGCCCAGAACTCGGTCGAGATTGTCAGCGAACATCACTTGACCGGTCGCATGTCGCGTTGGCCGTTGATCGTGATTCCCGAGTGGGACTACCTCGAGTCCGGCTTCCGCGACGAGTTGGCCGCCTACGCACGGGCTGGGGGCAGCCTCTTGTTGGTTGGCCCGGCCGCAGCAGCTCTGTTCGCCCAAGAAACCGGCATGCCCCCCAGCCTTCCAGCGGCCGCTGCTCCTGCCGCGGCCTCGCCACAGGTGGCGGTGCCGGTCGATGAGCGCGAGGGCGAGACGGCCGTCGCGGCGCGCTACCTCGAGCACGACGGTTGGCTCGCCGGTTTACACACTCTCAGACAGAAGATCACCACAGCCTCTGCCACTCGATCGTTGGGGCGGCTCCATGTCCAGGATGACCCATCGAGTCCTTCCGAGACGGCCGCCACCCTCATGCCGCTCGGCGAAGGCAAACTCGGCGTGCTGTGGTTCAACTTCGGCGAGCGCTACCTCAACGGTCGGACGGCGGTCGCGCGGGACTTTCTGCAGGCCGTCGTGCGGGAGCTATACCCCGATCCCCTGGTGGAGGTGACCGGATCCCATCACGTGGATGTTTCGCTCCGCCGGAACCATGGCCGGCTGGTGCTCAACCTCGTCAACACCGCCGGCCCGCACGAGCAGGAGAAACAGTACGTCTTCGACGACATCCCGCCGGTCGGACCGCTGACGATCCACCTTCGTTTAGCCAAAGCACCCCAGTCCATCACGCGCCAACCGTCGGGCGAAGCGCTCCCTTTCCGGTACCACGACGGCCGAGCGAGCGTGCGGCTGCCGCGGCTCGAGGTGCACGAGGCGTTGGTGGTGGAGGAGTGATCGCGCACCATTGGCGTCGAGCGCATAGGGCGGCGGCGCGTCCGACAACGCCGGCTACGGTCCGCGCCGCCTCAGGTATCCGCGGCTGCCCGCGGTGAACCCAGCCTCGATGAGGAAGGGGGCGAGGAACGATCGCTCGACCGGTTGGCCGTCCACGAGGGGAATCAGGCACGCGCGGCGGAGCCCACGGGTGACGAGCGCCGACAGTGCCTGGGCGATGATGGCGGCGAACTGACTGCGTTCGGGCTCATCGAGTGGCAGAAAGGTCAGCAGGTTGTTTTCACTGCGGGGAATCCAGGCTCGCAACGCACCATCCACAAGGATGACGCGCGCCCCTGCGGCACGCTGCGCGCGTGCTCCTATCCCGATCCCGGCCGGGTCCTTGCGCTCCTCCGAACCCACTCTCGCATCCAGGGCGATCGGGTCCAACGGGGGATCCCCGGGCGGGGGCGGAACTGGACCCGGCGGCACACGAGCCGCAGCTTGCGCGAGGGTCTCGCCGCTTCGCTGCGGCCACGGCAGCGCGGCACCGTAAGGGTTGGCTGGGTCGGCGGCGGCCAGGGTGAGGGTCTGCGGTGTTTCGGGCTTTCGGCGCAGGGCGCGCAGGCGCTCCTCGGCGCCGGGCAGGGCGAACTGTGTGGCTCCCAGGCCAGCCACGAAGTACCCCTGGCGTACCTGGCCACGGTCGGCCATGGCTTTCAACACTTCGTAGACCGTGGCAAAGCCGCCCGGCATGCCCTCGGCGAGCACGGCCTCGCGCGTGAGCACTCCGTACCGCGCGAGCAATTGGTGTGCAAGAGCCGTGCGCCGTTCGGTGTCCGATGGGTCTGGCTCGACCGCCCGAGTTCGCGGCAGTAACGACCACCGGCCTTCGCTGCCGGGCAGGGTAGCGCGGGGCTGTGGGCATCGGCGGTGGGGCCGGTGCCGCTGCTTGGCCGGCGGCGGCTCGCCTATCAGCGAGCGTAGCGGCATCAGCGTGTCGTTGGTGACTTCACCAGCCCAGACCATAGCCCACAAGGCGGATAGGAGCTCGACGGAGAAGGCGCCGGTCTCGGCCAACAGATCCGCGAAGAACAACGCGCCGCGTTGGGTCAGCAGTTGTCGGACGGAAGCGGCGAGTTCGCCGCCTGCCGGCTGGGCCGGCCCGGCTAACAACCGGTATTGGCTCGACAGGTAAAGGGCGATCCGGCCGTCCTCGGGCCCCAGCGACTCGACGCCACGCCAAACGACCTCTCCCGCAGCGCACGACGCGTCGAGGTCGCCCGGCAGGTAGTCCGCGATGCGTGTTGGCAGGATGTCGGATTCGAGTGCCGAGGCCAGGATGGGGGTGGCTTGGAGTTGTTCGACCACGGCGAGCAAGGTCTCGGCGGCTGCGCCTGGGTGGCGGACACCCTGCCACTCAGCTAGGAAGCGGGCGAACACATCGGGCTCAACCGGCTCGACTTGCCGGCGCAGGCGGGCGAGCGATTGGCGCTTGAGACTACGCAGGACTTCCGTCTCGCACCACTCGCGAGTTGTGCCGCCGGGAAGGAACTCTCCTTCGCAGACTCGTTCCCCGGCGGCGAGCCGCTGCAGGGCTGACCGGACGGCCTCGATGCTCACCCCCAACCGTGCAGCCACTGCCTCAGCTCGGAACGGCCCGTGCGTGCGCGCGTAACGCGCGACCAGATCGCCGATCGGGTCCGCCGCCGTTTCGAGGAGCGCCGCCGGCATGGTGCTCGGCAAGACGACCCCGGCGCCATCGCGGTACCGGGCGGCGTCTTCGACGGCGATGAAGCGCGTCTCGCCGCCGATGGTTACGGGCACGGCGCGGCGCTCGCGCACGAGTTGGCCGAGCCAATCCGCGACGGTTGTGGCGGCGGGCGGAGGCGCCGGGTCTCCGCACGTTATCCGTTCTGCCATCTCCGCTTGAGACAAGTCACCCAGCGCACGCAGCAGATCGTGCAGATCATCCGCGTGGCGAATGGGTGGGCCTTCACGCCGTTGCAGCCGAGCCTCGAGTGCGCGGATGGTCTCGCCATCGAGTAGCTCCCGCAGTTCGGCTTCGCCCAGGAGCTCGCGCAACTGTGTCTGGTCAAGGGACAGAACCTGGGCTCGGCGCTCGGCGAGGGGTGCATCCCCGTCATAGATGAAATTGGCAACGTAGGAGAACAGGAGCGCCGCGGCGAAGGGGGAGGGCGTCCGGGAATCGACTGTGACAACGCGCAACTCGCGGCGGTCGATTTGGCGCAGCAGTTCGACCAGGCCGGGCAAGTCAAACACGTCGCGCAAACATTCCCGATAGGTCTCGAGCAGGAGCGGGAAGGCGCTGTAGCGCGCGGCGACACGGAGGAGGTCGGCGCCGCGCTTTCGTTGGGCCCAGAGCGGGGTGCGGCGGCCGGGCCTGCGTCGGGGCAGCAACAAGGCGCGCGCTGCGTTCTCGCGAAACCGGGCCGCAAACAAGGTCGTCGAGCCCAGCCCGCGGGTCACGAGGTCTTCCGCCCGATCGGGCTCGGGCAGGAACCACTCGCTGGGCGGTGGCCGGTCCGCTTCCGGGAGTCGAAAGACGATGCCATCGTCGGACCAGAGGGCGTCGATCTGGCCGGCGGTGCGCTCTTGCCAACGGGCCTGGACGGCGGTTGCCCACGGCGCATGGACTGGCGCGCCGAATGGGGAGAGCACGCACACCCGCCAGTCGCCAAGTTCATCCAGAAACCGCTCGATGACCACGGTCTGGTCGCTGGGAAGGTGGCTGGTGGCGCGAGCCTGATCGTCGAGATAGGCCAGGAGGTTGTCCGCGGCTTGATCCGCCAAGCCATGAGCCTCACGCAGCAAGCGGCGAGCCTCCGCCGCGGGCGCAGCGTTCAGAGCGCGGACCAGTTGTCCAATGGCGCGTCCGAACTCGAGCGGTCGACCGGGGCGGTCTCCATGCCAGAAAGGGGTCTTGCCCGGCTCGCCAGGCGCCGGCGAAACTAGCACGCGGTCGTGGGTGATTTCCTCGATGCGCCACGACGAGGCTCCGAGCAGGAACACGTCTCCCACGCGCGACTCGAACACCATTTCCTCGTCCAACTCGCCCACGCGGCGGCTACGCCGCCGGTCCGCACCCGCCAGGAACACGCCATAAAGTCCGCGGTCGGGGATGGTCCCGGCGTTGACGACGGCGAGGTGGCGGGCGCCTTCCCGCGCGCGCACGACTCCGCCGACTCGGTCCCACACCAGGCGCGGCCGCAGGCCAGCGAATTCGTCCGAAGGATACCGGCCGGAGAGCATGTCGAGGACGCCCTCGAAGGCGGGGCGGGGCAGTTCGGCGAAGGGGGTGGCCCGCCGGACCAGGGCATAGAGGTCGTCCACGCGCGTGGGGCGCATGGCGCACATGGCCACCAGTTGCTGGGCGAGGACATCGAGCGGGTTCCGTGGGTAACGGGTGGTCTCGACGCGGCTCTCGTGCATGAGTTGAGTGGCGGCGGCACAGGCCAACAAATCGCCCCGGTACTTGGGGAAGATCACACCCTGCGAGACTGCCCCGACCTGGTGGCCGGCGCGCCCGATGCGTTGGAGGCCCGACGTCACGGAGGGGGGCGCTTCGATTTGCACCACCAGGTCGATGGCGCCCATGTCGATGCCCAGTTCGAGCGACGAAGTGGCCACGATTGCCGGCAGGTCGCCCGCCTTGAGCCGGCGCTCGATTTCTTGGCGGCGCTCGCGCGCTAGCGAGCCGTGGTGCGCGAGCGCCAACTCGACGCCAGCCAGGTCGTTGAGTGCGCTCGCCAAGCGCTCGGCCAACCGCCGGCTGTTGGCGAAGATCAATGTCGACCGATGCGCCCGGACCAGCTCGAGTAAGCGCGGGTAGATCGAGGGCCAGATCGAGTGGTCGATGTCAGCCGCGTGCGCCGGGTTGGGCGCCGATCCTAGCCCCGTGCTCGAGGCGGCGAGCTCCTCGATGGGCATCTCGACCGTCAACTCGAGGGTCTTCTTTCGCCCGGCATCGATCACCGTAACCGGGCGCGGCAGCCACTCGCCTGGGTCTGATACCGGCGCCACGCCATGGAACGGTTCTTTGCCGCGGTCGGGCTGAGGCTTTCCCGTGAGGTGACCTGGCTGGCGGATCTCGCCGCCGCCAAGCAGCCGGGCGATTTCGTCCAGGGGCCGTTGGGTGGCCGATAGTCCGAGGCGTTGCACGGGGCGGGCATGGGCATCGCGCCGGCGGCGAAGTTCTTCGAGCCGCTCGAGCGAGAGCAGCAGGTGCACGCCACGCTTGGTCGCCGCCAGCGCATGGATTTCGTCGATGATGACGGTCTCGACGGTGGCCAGGATGGCGGCCGCGGCGGAGGTCAGGAGCAAGTAGAGGGATTCGGGTGTGGTGATCAGGATGTCTGGGGGCGTGCGGGCCATTCTGGCGCGGTCGGCGGCCGGGGTGTCGCCGGTGCGGATGGCGAGGGTCGGCAGGTGGAGAGGCGCACATTGCTCGTGAGCCAAAGCAGCGATGCCCGCGAGCGGAGCGCGCAGGTTCCGCTCGATGTCGACGGCCAACGCTTTCAGCGGCGAGACGTACAGCAAACGGCACCGCTCGTTACGAGCCGGCACCGGAGCGGTCATGAGCCGGTTGATTCCGGCCAGAAACGCCGCCAGCGTCTTGCCCGAGCCGGTTGGCGCTAACAGCAACGTGGACTCGCCCGCCAGGATGGGCGGCCAGGCGCGCGTCTGGGCCTCGGTCGGCTGCCTAAACGCGTGGGCAAACCACGTGCGGACCGGTTCCGCGAAGGCGGTCATTGGCTCGGGTCACTTCTGGGTTCTCGAGTAGGCGAACGCTCGAGCCAGCAAGCTCTCGGCGAAGTTCGCGAACGTCAACTCTGCGCACGGTTCCGAGAATGTGCCCTTCAGACCTTGATCGCTGGGCGAAAGGATGAGGCTCGCCGCATCGTACAGCCGCTCGCGCACCATCTTGGTCAGCAGGATCTGGTAGCGTTGGGCATAAGAGGCCTCGTGGAACTCCTCGAACACGGGGAAGTGGGGCTCGGCGACCGAGACCGGTCGGGTCGAGCCTTCGGCGTCCTCGAGGAGCATGAGGTAACCAAGCCAAGGCCTGGGCGATCCCCGGAATGCACCTTCGCGGAAGGCTGCCCAATAGTCGGTGGCGTTCCCGAGAGCCTCTTCGGTCCGGTTGTTGTAGTTGTTCCCGAAGGAGGGGCCAACTTGAGCCTTGAACTCGATCGTCGCGAAGAGCCGACCGTCGACCACCACAACCAGATCCCATTTCTTTTCGGCGCGATAATACCCCGGCAACTCGACGCTCGTACGGCGGTGGATGGCGGTAGCGCTCAAGCCGGCCTCGACCATGAGCACGCGGAGCAATTCGGCGAAGCCATCGAGGTGGGCACCGCCGGTAACCGCACTCCTCGCTCCCCGATCCCGGCGCCCCGACTTGGCTCCCTGCGCCTGGGACTGTCGAGCCCGCGTACGCCAGAAATGGCTGACCGCACTCTGGACCTGTCGCTGCAGCTTCCTGCGGTTCGTGGCCATCGTCCTGAAGCTACCCCCGGCAAACCTGGATTTCAGCCGAGGAAAAAAGGCCAGTGGTCTCGTCGCGTAGGCGCCGTTCGGCCATGTCGAAGTAGTGCGCCTCGACCTCGCAGCCGATGCTGTGCCTGCCACAGCGAGCGGCTGCCGCGCTCGTTGTGCCCGTTCCCAGAAATGGATCCAACACCGTATCGCCGACAAAGCTGAACATTCGAATCAACCGTTCGGCCAGCTCCCTCGGGTAGGGGGCGGGATGATCTCGTGTCGAGGCCCCGGTCAGTCCGCTCCAGATTTGCTGGAACCACCGCTGGTAATCCTCGACCGAGATAACGCTCAACACGCGCTCCGCCAGCGAAGGTTGCCGGTAGCCTCCGGGCTTTCGTTCCATGAGGATGAACTCGATGTCGTTCTTGATCACGGCATTCGGCTCGTAGGGTTTTCCGAGGAAGCCCCCGCCCCCCCCCTCGACTTCATACGCGGCGTTGGCGATTTTATGCCAGATGATCGGGGCGAGATTATCGAACCCGATTCGCCGGCAGTGCTCTTGAATGGAAGCGTGCAGCGGCACGACCGTGTGGCGGCCATCGTTCTTGCGTCGCGAGAGGCATACATCGCCAACCACACAGATCAGCCGACCTCCCGGTACGAGAGCGTTGAAACAATGCATCCACACGCGATCGAGTTCGGTCAGGAACTGCTCGTAGTCTGACACATGGCCCAGTTGGCCGTCCGAGGGCCGGTATTCCTTAAGCGTCCAATAAGGCGGGGAGGTCAACACCAGATGGACCGATGCCGGGCTTAGCCCGTCAAGGGTGCGCGCATCTCGAAGGAACAACCGATGCTTGGTGGGGATCGCACGCACCGCATGGTCGATGAGACTCAACAACCGCGAGTCCCGTGCGATGGCCGGGATCGCAGTTTGCGGAGTGGCGATCGACTGCAGCTCCTGCGGGACCCAGTCCTGCAGATCGCGAGGGGCGCTTGCGCGGGCAGCCGGCGCGGGGGCGGCCTCAGCGGGCGAAGGCGGTGACATTGGTTTGGCCGCTCACGACGATGCGGACGGAGGCGGCCGCGGCGGAGCTGCCGTTGAGCAGGTAACCGGCGTCGAGGGCCTTGTCGATGCGGAGCTTGGTCTCGGACACGTGGGCGTGGGTGTAGGCATCCAGGCCGTCCTGACCTTGCAGCTTGCCGAGGCGACTGCTCAACTGGCGCAGGTGCATGAGGGCCAGGTTGGCGATGGGCTTATGGGAAGCCTGGCGCCAGCTCTCGGGCATGCTCAGGTCGATGAGCCGCTCGACGTGCTCGCGTTGGAGGTTGCGCCGGAGACTCGAGATCAGCGGTTGGCGGTTGGTGTACTCGCCGCCGGTCTGTTTCAGTTCCGACCAAATCTCGGTTTCGAGGGTCGTGAGCACTTCTGGGAGGGTGACCATGTCGTCCTTGGCCGGGGTGAGGAATTCGTTGTCGTAGACGCGGCCGAGCGTGCTGGGGTTCAGCAAGCGGGTGAGCACCATGGATTGAATACCCATGATCCGGTCGTGCACGGGCCAAGTTGGGTCGTCGAAGGAAGAGGAGCGGTCGAGCCACTTGTCCACCGTCATGCGGCGGAGCAGTTCGGGCGTCAGGCCGTACGCGGCGTCGCGGAACGTGTGCTCGAGCACGAATTCCAACGCGTCGCGCTGGTCTTGCACCGGGACGACCTCGATCGGGGCGCGGTTGCCGGGGTCGCCTTTCTTGTCGCGGTTGACAAAGGCGCCGCCCAACCAGGACGCCATCATGGTGAGGGCGCGCGTCTGGACGGCGAGGGTCATCTCGTAGCCGCGCCGCGCGTGCGCCCAGCTCTGGCCCTCTTTGACGAACTTATCGATCAACCGCGCGCGGTGGAACCGAGCCAAGTCCATTTGCTTCTTGGCGTAGTTGATCGGGTCGGCGGCGAAGTCGTAGCGGCGCGCCAGGGGATCGGGGCCGAAGGTGTCTTCGTCGGTGGCATAGGTGAGCTCGGGTTGGGAGGCCTTGCTGAGGATGGGCTTGAGGGCTTCGGGTTTGTCCGCGAGGGTGTAGCCGTATTCGATGGCCCAAAAATCGTACGGGCCAATGTCGATCATGCCGTAATCGCCTTGCCGGTCTTTCTCCTGCCAATCGAAGATGTTCACCGGCAAGTAATCCATCACGGACCCGGCGAAGGGTTTCTTGGCCTTGATTTCCGGGCTGTTGATCTGGGCCAGGGTGTAGATGCTCGAGGAACGGAAATTGTGGCGCAGCCCCAGGGTATGGCCGACTTCGTGGGCGACGAGTTCCGCCACCAGCGGTCCCACGAACCACTCGGGAATGCCGTCGAGCATGGGCTCTTTGGGCTCCTCTTTCTTGTCGCCGTCCTTCTTCTCGGCGGCCTTGGGTTTGAGGTCGGCCAACTCCGGCGGCATGGCGTCCAGCATGAGGTCGAACGCAAACCGCATGACGGACAGGTCCAGGGCCTTGCATTCGGCGGCGCGGCACAGGCCGTTGAACTGGCTGGTCCGGCCCACCAACCCATCATAATCGTTGGCCCCGACCAGGGTGGGATCGACCTCGGCCATGGGGTGACCTCCGTGGAGTTGAGGGCCGCGGGCGGCCAACTCGGTCAGGATCGCCTCGCGGCTCGCGGGCGACGCCAGGCGAACGCGCGGGTCCCATTGGGGCCGGGATTGGAGCCAGGCAAGTGCGGCTGGGCTCATGCCCTCCATCGCCAGGGTGGGAATCATCTCGTTGAACTGCTTCCAATAGTGCCGAATCCAACCGTCGGTCAAGATGATGTCGGCGTCCAAGATCTGGCCCGAGAGGGGATCGACCCGGCTGGGGCCGATGGCTGTGCCGACGTCGTTATTGAGCCAGCGGACGAAGTTATAGCGCACGTCTTCCGGGTCTTTTTCCATGTGCGCGCCGGTGGTGGCGTCTTGGTAGTAGACCTCGATGGCGTTGGCGAAACCGACTTTCTCGAAGGCTTTGTTCCACATCAGCACGCCCTCGCGCACCCAACGGCGGTAGCGGATGGGCGTGGTGGACTCGAGGTAGAAGATGATCGGGTTTTTGGGCGGGCTGACCTTGAGGCTGGCATCGGCCTTCTCGAGGTGCCAGCGGTTGATGTACCGCACCTGGTTCTCGTCGGCCTGGTACTTGCCCAGGTCGGCGAAGCTGGTGGTGAAATAGCCGACGCGCCCGTCCGCCAGGCGGGATTTGTAGGCGGGGTTGGGAGCGATCTCGCTGATCGAGTAGTGCAGCGTCTTGAGGAGGCCGTCGGCCATAGGCAACTCGAAGGCCAGCTCGACGTTGCCGGGGAAGGCCTTGGCCGTCTTGATGCTGGCAAGCTGGTTCCGCGCCCCGCGCACAACGGACCCAAAGAACTTGCTCGCCTCCCCGACCAACAGGGCGTCCAGATCGATCACCGGCCCCCAGCCCGGCACCAGCGCCAGAATCGGCACATCCACGATCACCCGATCGGTGAAGAGCCGTTGGACGCTCGCCTTGGACTCGGCTTCGCCCGTCGAGCGGACGTCGAGATTGGGCGTGAGCAAGACCATGCGTTTCTCGTGGCGACGCCAGTAAACGTACATATCGCCGGCTTGCAGGCCGGCATAGCGCTCGCCGCTGGCCACCGTGAGCGCGATGAAGAACTTCTTCTGGGCAAACTTCTCCGGGAACACGGCCAACATCTGGTTCTCCTTCCGGTTCACCCAGATCTGGAGCAGGGACGGCACTTTGTCGATCGACGAGACCACCTGCTCGAAGTCCTTCAGCACGTCGGTGTGGGGCGGGAAGTCGGGTTTGGGTGGCGTGCTGGCCGGGGTGGAGGTGGAGCCGCTGGCTGCAGCCGCCGCCGGTGAGCTCTGGCCCAAGGCCACGCTCGACAACGTTGCGGCTACAACCCAGGAGGTCAGGATGCGAGAAATGGTTTGCATAGTCATGTTCGCTCGACCCGCCAGGCGACAGAATGGCACGGCTCCGTGGTCGCCGCTCGGGTGTGGCGACGGCCGTTCCTGGCCCAGCGGGCGTTCACGCGGTGGGTTTCTACGCCGAATTGGCCGAGCGCACAAGCGCTGTTTGGCCGGCTGGCCGGTCGCTCGGTGCGGAGGAGCGACTCCCGCGCCAGGCCCCCTCGGCGGGCGCCGGTCCGACCTCTCCGGGCCTAGCGGAATGGTTCGGCGCGCTGGAGTAGCTCCTCGAGGTCCGGCTCATTTGGGTTCCACGGTTGACCCGGGTGGATGATGGCCAGCTTGCACGCCTCGGCCGACTCGACCAGTTGCCGGTAGGTGCCGGCGCGGACATCGGCCAGGTAGCCTTGCTTGTTCTCGTTGTACTTGAACATCCGGTTGTTCCGGTTGACACATTCGTTGCAGCTCGAACAACGAGCCGTCTCGATGTAGGCTTCATCCCGCGACACCGCAGGCGCCGCCGGGGCTGCCGGCGCCGCCTTCGCAGCTTCCGCCGCGGCCGCGGCCGGTTCGGCGGCGGCGGAGATCGGCGCCGCCGGGCTTGGTGCTGCGGCCGCGCGCGCGGCCTCGATTAGCTTGGCCCTCTCGCCCTCCCATTCCTGCCGAGCTCGGTCCAGCGCACGCAGGGCGTGGGAATTGGCAATCCCGCCTAGTTCCTGCAGGCTCCGCCAGACGCGGGCGCAGCGGCGTGCCCAGCGCAGGGCGGCTGACTTGACCACCACCCGGCGCAGGGTGTCGTCCGGGCCGACCATGAGGAGATACGGGATGCGACCGCGGTTTTGGTCATCGCTGGCTTCGAGGTACTCGACGAGCGGGATTAGGTCGTCCGTCCACTGGTCACGGGAAACGGGAAGGAAAGACTCGGCCCAGGCCGGATCCAAGGCGAGGAGATCGACGACAGTGAACGCCAGCGTGGCCGAGACGGACTGCATGGCTTCGTCTTCGTAGCGAAAGGGGTGCGAGACCCAAGTGCGCTCCGGCTGCGGATTACCGGCCAGCGAGAAGCACTCTGCCCATGTAGAACCCGCGCGGGGATCGAACGCCAACGCGGGGCACGCGCGCGACTCGAGGGCGGCCGCGGCGGCTAAGTAGGGGGCTACTCCCGGGTAGGAATCCTCGGCCGGGCAGAACACACTGAACAAGGCTGGGCCCGGCGCCGCCAAGCCCTGGACTAGGGCGTCCGCGAGCGGGCACAAGCTCGCGCTCGTGGTCTGGACCACAAAGGCATGCTGCAAGTTGACTGCCATGGCAGCCAGCGAGGTCCGCCAAAGCGTGTTCCCAAGGGCGCCGGCTGGCGAGGCCGGGTCCGGGAACAGCCGGCGTGTCGGAACGACCAACTTGACCGGCAGATCGGAGGCGAGGATCTCGAGCAAGGCCGCTTGGCTCGACGGCTCGCCGTCCTCTTCGGTCACCGACACGAAATAGGCAGGGAACCAACTCAGGTCCTCCGCTGTGAGGGCGTCGGCATTGAACCCGGCAAAGAAGGTCTCATGTACTTCCGGGCGGTAGCGATTGTCCAGTTCGAGGGCGGACAGGCGGATCGCCTTGACCAAGTCCACCATCTGGGGCAGCCGGCGTCGAAACTCAGCCAGGGCCGACGCGCCGCTCGCAAACTCGAATTCATAACGGGCGCCGTCGTCGCCAGTTCCGAAGAAGCGCTCGTTTTCGAGCACGGACAAGGCCCACGCGATGCGCTCGCGCCGCGGGGCGGGCATCCGCCGTTCGGGACACGCCGCCAGCAGAGTGCGGGACATCGCTCCGAAGTCGATGAGAGAGTCGAAGCGAGTTCCGAACCCCGCGGCGAGCGCCGCTGGGCTGCGGGCCGCCAGGGACTGCTGGTAGTCGTTCTCGAGGAGTTCCGCCAACCGAACCTTGAGCTCACCCAACTGGGCGCGCACCCGGGTGGCCGTGGCGCGCTGGATCCGATTCCAGAGATGCCGGAGCACGACCTCCGCCGTGTCCGCGCCACACCGCAGCAACGGACCCTGGACCTCGAGCGCCGCGCGGGCGCGCTCGAGATTTTGGCTCAACGACTGTCGATCCGCCTCGGTGAGGTCCGCGCGGCCAGCCAGCTTAGCCGCAGCCGCCTGCCAAGCCGCAGCGAGCGAGTCGAACGGCTGCGTGAGCGTCAGCGCGCGAAGTTCACGCTCGAGGCTGAGGACTTGGCGACGGAGGGTCTCGCCACTGGGCCCCTGGGGGGCGATACGCTGGAGCAGAGCGTTGACCAAGGCCGAGAGAGATTCGACGCCGCGACAGGACCCGTGCTCGACCAGCACCAACGGATCGTCATGGCGGAGAGCCGCCAGCTCGCGATAGCCCCGGAGTAGGGCCGGCCAGAGTTCGGGGCCGCCGGCGGCGCGCTGACTGGGCGTACGCGTCCGGGCTGCGACGTGGAAGGCCAGGAGCTCTTTGGTTTGGGCGTTCATGAGCGGGCTTCGCTGGCAGGTTCGAGACGGGGCTGGGCCGGACCAGCCTCGAGGTTGAGCGAGGGCGAGGTCGCGCGCGCCGGCGCGGGTGGGTTCGGCTCCGCAACCGTCGCCGCTCCCACCCATGGCTCGACGGTAAACTGGTCGAACTCCTCGTCGAGGACGCGAGCGATCATTTCCGGGGTGAAGGTCTGCGTCCGCCGGCGGACGTCTTCGTAACAGGGGACCTGTTCGTTGCGGTAAAGGATGCCGATCGGCATGAGCTCCGGGTGCGACGACAGCTCGCGGGCGCGGTTGAGGTCGGCCGGGTCGTGTTCGCATTGGTTGCGATAGATCCGTGCCAGGGCTGCATCCGCCTGCAGACCCTGCGAATGGGTGAGGAGGAGGATGCGGTTCGGATCCTGCAGCCAGGCGTCGAAGTGGGTGGGCAGATAGTTGGGGCAGCGTTGAAGCACCCGAATGAAGGAGAAACCTCGGTGGCGGTAGGCGGCGGAGAGGAGTTGGTGGAGCACCTCGGGAATCCAGTCGGCGGCTTGAGCGACGAAGGAGACGTTGGCGACTCCTAGCGTGGTGGTCAGGGGGTTAAGGGCATCGAGGTACGCGCCGCGCGGGCTGGTGTTGCTCTTGAGGCCTCGGGGCGAAGTGGGCGAGGCCTGCATTTTGGTCAGACCGTAGATGTGATTGTCGTGCATGATCACCGTCAGGTTCATGTTGTAGCGGATCGCGTGGATCCAGTGCGCGGTGCCAATGCTGCAGCAATCGCCGTCCCCAGTCGTCACAAACACATGCAGGTCCGGCCGCCGCAACTTGATGCCCTCCGCCACCGGCAACGCCCGGCCATGCAGGCTGTGAAACCCGTAGGTCTTCAAATAGTGAGGAAAACGGCTCGAACAACCGATGCCCGACACAAACACCGTCTTCTCGGGCGGCAATTGTTCGTCGCGGCACAGCCGCAGCAGCGCGGTGAGGATGGTGTGATCGCCGCAACCGGAGCACCAACGCGGCGTGCTGCCCTGGTAGTCTTCAAGCCGGTGATACTCGTCATGAGCGGCGAGCCAGCGTTCGTCGAGGAAGGGGTTCATAGGGTAGGCGTTTTCGGTGAATCAGGGGTCGGCGGGCGTCAGATGCTGGGCGTCAGCGCGGGGTCGAGGGAGCGATGGGGAATGCCCGCCAGGCGACTGCGGAGGGCGGCCTCGATCGAGCCGGGTTTGATGGGTTGGCCTTTGACCTCGCTCCAGCAGTCCACATCTACCAAGTACCGGGCGCGGAGGAGCCAGGCCAAGTTCGAGTAGCGCCGGTTGTCTTCGGTCACGAGGTCGTCTTCGAGCCGGTCGCACCAGCTCGCCTCGACCGCCAGCACCTTGCGGAAGCGCCGTAAGATCTCCTGCAGCCCCGAGGGCATCGGCCACAGAAAGGTCAAGTGCAGCGCTGAGACCGCCTCGCCTTCGGCCCGCAACCGGTCCACCGCCTCTTCGATTGCCCCGCGGGTGCTCCCCCAACCCACCACCAACAGGTCGCCTTCGTCCTCGCCATGCACTCCGGGCGGCTTGAGCGTCTGCTGGAAGGCCGCCAACTTCAGGCTGCGATGGTGGATCCCCTCTTGGTTCACTTCGGGGTCGTAGGCAACGCGGCTTTGGCGGTCGTGCGCCAGACCCGTCAACGTGTGAATGCCGCCGGGGCGCCCTGGAATGAACCGCTCGGACAAGCCCGTCCGCGCCTCCCACTCGTAGGGGCGAACGCCCGGTGGCACGGGGCTCTGGTCAATGGGCGGCGCGACCCATTCTTTCTGGAACTTGGGGCGCACGAAGGGTTGCTGGGCGGTAGCCAGGTTGGCGTCCGTGAGGACAATGACCGGCAAGCGGTAGGTTTCGGCGATCTTGCGGGCGGCGATCATCGAGTAGAAACAATCCTCGATACAGGCCGCGGCCATGACGACCTTGGGGGCGTCGCCGTGGGTGCCGAAGCAGGCGGCCAACAGGTCGCCTTGTTCCATCTTGGTGGGTTGACCGGTGCTCGGCCCGCCCCGCTGGACATTGACGACGACCAGCGGGATCTCGCCCATCGCAGCCAACCCGATGGCTTCTTGCTTGAGGGAGTAGCCCGGCCCGGAGGTGATGGTGACGGCGCACTTGCCCGCGTACGAGGCCCCGATGGCAAAGCAGCAGGCGGCGATCTCGTCCTCGGCCTGGTGCACGACCCCGCCCGCCTTTTCGAACACGTCGCTCAGGTAATGCGAGGCGGAGGTGGCAGGGGTGATGGGATACATGGCGCAAACCTCCATGCCGGAGGCGATGATCCCCAAAGCGAGGGCGGTGTTGCCGTTGACCACAATCTGCGGCTCGGTGATCCCAGCCGGCGGAATCCGGAACTTGAGGTCGAGGTTCGCCTCGGCCCACTGATAGCCCGCCTCGAGCAGCTTGCGGTTGGCCTGGACGACCTTGGCGCCTTTCTTGCCGAAGGTCTGGACGATTTGTTGCTGGGAGATATCGAGGTCTTGACTGTAGAGGCTGTTGAGCAAGCCCAGCACAAACATGTTCTTCCCGCGCCGAGCGTCCGAAACGCACTTCAGGCACTCCGTCTCCATCGGCACCTCGTACAAACAGTACCCCTCGCTCCGCAACCGGTCTCGCACCTCGCAGTACGTGTGCGCAATCTGAGCGTCCGGGTCCGTCGCCCACTTGCTCTCGAGCAAGATGATGCCGCCCGGCTTGATCTCGGCGGCCTGCAACCGCCCCAGCAACACCTGTTCGTTGAAGGCCACCACCAAGTCCGCTTGGTCACCGCCGTTGGTCACATAAAACGAACCGACGCGAATCCGGTTGCCGCTGGCGCCGGCCATGCTGCGCGCCGGTGGTTGGATCTCGGCAGGGATGATCTCCACAGTCCAAACCCCGTTGCCCATCTTGGCCGCCACCGCGGCAAAGGACTGCGCGCACTTCTGCGCCCCTTCGCCCGAGTCGCTGATCACCTCGACCACGTGCTCTTTCAGTTCCAGGGCGGGTTTGCCGTTCGTGGGCCAGCCGCGCCCGCCGGGTGCCGATGTTTCGTTGCTCACCATAAAACGCCTCTCTCCTGCCCGCTCGCCTTAGGCCGCAAGCCGGATCCGGGCGAAGTTCTTCGCCCACGGCTCGACGCCGAAGCTGCGCTCCGCCATCTCCGGCGTTGCGCGGTACACCACGTCGGTCTCCACCAGCCCCAAATACGCCTTGATGCTGCGCGCGGCGCGTCGGCCGGCGCCCATGGCCTGAATGACCGTCGCTGCGCCCGTGACAATGTCGCCGCCCGCATAGACCCCCGCCAGCGAGGTGGCCAAGTTCTCGTCGGTGGCGATGTACCCCCACTTGTTGAGCCGCAACTTCGAGGTCTGGCCGATGATCGGATTGGCGTTGGTCCCAATCGCATACACCACCATGTCCGCCGCGAACTCGTATTCGCTCCCCGCCACCGGCACCGGCCGCCGCCGACCCGAGTCATCCGGTTCGCCCAGCTCCATCCGGAGATTCCGCAGACCGCGCACGTTGCCGCGCCCGTCGTCTAGGACCTCGACTGGCGCCGTCAGCCAGTGGAACTCGACCCCTTCCTCCTCCGCATGCAGCAGCTCCTCGGCCCGAGCCGGACATTCCGCCCGGCTGCGACGATAAACGCAGTAGACCTTCTCCGCGCCGAGCCGAAGCGAGACGCGCATGGCGTCCATGGCCGTGTTCCCGGCACCGATGACCGCCACCCGCCGGCCCAGATGCAGCGGGGTGTCGAACTGGGGGAATTTGCCCGCCTGCATCAGATTACATCGGGTGAGCAACTCGTTGGCCGACAGGACGCCGTTGAGCGATTCGCCCGGGATCCCCATAAACTTCGGATAGCCGGCGCCGGTCCCGATAAACACGGCGTGGAACCCCAGTTCGTTGAGCATCTGCTCGATGGTGAACAGGCGGCCCACCAGTGTGTTGCACTCGATCTTCACCCCGAGCTTCAGCAGGTTGTTGATCTCGGCGTCGATGACCGAGTTCGGCAGCCGAAACTCGGGAATCCCATAGCGCAAAACGCCCCCCGGCGCCTGGAACGCCTCATAGACGATCACCTCGCACCCCGCCTTCGCCAGGTCCGCCGCACACGCAATCCCCGCCGGGCCAGACCCCACAATCCCAGCCCGGTACCCGTTCGGCTCCCGATAGGGCACGTTGGCCCAGCCCTGCTCGATGGCCAAGTCCCCAAGCCAACGCTCGAGCCGACCCACCGCCACCGGCGCCAACGAGTCGCCCACCGTGCAGACTTGCTCACACTGCTCTTCCTGGGGACAGACCCGCCCGCAGACTGCAGGCAGCAAGTTCTCCCCCGTCAGCACGTCGTAGGCGCCCCGCAAATCGCCGGCGCAAATCTTGCGAATGAACCCCGGGATGTCCACCGCCACCGGGCAGCCCGCAATGCACTTGGGGTCGTTGCACATCAGGCAACGCTCGCTCTCCCGTCGCGCATCCCCCAAAGCATAGCCCAGGGCGACTTCGGAGAAATTTCGCACCCGCTCGACCGGGGCCTGCTCGGGCATCGGCGTCCGCTCTTGGGGAATGGTCCGGATCGTTTTCGGAGTCATAACGTTCAAGCTGTGCCCGGGCCCCGCCCCGCCGCCGTGGAGCCACCAACCGCGCCCGCCAGGCCCTCGGCTGGACGAGCGGCCTCTGGCGCTTGCGCCAGGCGACATGCCTCCAGCCACCGAGCGGTCGCCAATTGCTCGTCCTCGGCAAACCGCCGTTGCCGCCGCATTAACTCGTCGAAATCCACGGCATGCCCGTCGAAGTCCGGCCCGTCCACACAAGCGAATTTCATCTGGCCGCCCACGGACACGCGGCAGCCGCCGCACATGCCCGTGCCATCGACCATGATCGGGTTGAGGCTCACGGTGGTCTTCACTTTACGGGCGCGGGTCACGCCGGCACAGGCCCGCATCATCACCGGCGGGCCGATCGCAATCACTTCCCCCAAATCCGGGTGCGCTGCCAGCGCCTGTTGCAGGCCGTCCGTCACCAACCCCTTCAAGCCAGCCGAACCGTCGTCCGTGCACAAGATCAACTCGTCGCAATGCGCCCGAAACTTCTCCTCCCAGAACGCCAACGACCGCGACCGGAACCCAATGATCCCAATGACATACGCCCCCCGTTCCTTGTGCGCGCGCACTTGCGGGAACACCGGTGCCACGCCCAGGCCCCCGCCCACACACGCCACTTTCCGCGCCGTCCCAAGGTGGGTGGGTTGCCCCATCGGTCCCACCAGGCTGAACAGTCGCGCCCCTACCCGGCAGCGACGCTGCATCTCGCGGGTCGTCTTGCCTACCGCCTGCACCACCATCGTGATCGTGCCCCTTTCCCGGTCGTAGTCCGCAATCGTCAGCGGCACCCGCTCCCCCTCCGCATGCGTCATCACAATCACAAACTGGCCCGGCCGAGCCGCCTGCGCCAACCGCGCGTGCCGAACCTCGAGCAGGTACGTCGTATCCGAGAAGTCCTCGCGCGCCACGATCTCGAAGGCACCCTCAGCCTCCGGCGGCGTGGTCGGGCTCGATTGTCCGGCTTCCCCGACCTGACTGGCCAGGCCATTCCCTCCTCGACGGTCCCCATCGACTCCAGACGGGCCCTCCGGCGCTGCTGGTGGCACCCTCGGCCGGCTCATCGTCGTCGCTCTTTGGCTCATGCGCGTGACCCTTCCGCCACGCTCAGCCAGGATTGCATGTTCGCGACTGCTAATAACGCAAAGCCCGAACCGTGAGCGCGGCTAATTTGAACGTTAAAGATTATAGCAAACCGTGTTGAGCGTGCAAGATCTCCCGCAAGCTTCGCGTCCGCCTGGGAGACGCCCTGGGGGACTGGCAGCACGGTCCAATCCTGTTTCTGAACGGCTCGAACAACTTCGCCGATCCACTCGATAGTGACCTCGAGCCCTACGAATCCGTGGGCCGGTGGGGGACCGGGACGGACCGTGCAGCCTGCCATAAGCGCACCGTGCCGTCGGCGCTGGCCGAGGCCAGCAGATGGCCTTCGGGGGAGAAAGCGACGGCGGTGACCTGTCCGGTGTGCTCGCGCAGCGTCACCAACTCCTGCTGCAGACCGACGCTCCAAAGCTTGATCGTGCTGTCCCAACTGCCCGACGCCAGAGTTTCGCCGTCGGGGGAGAACGCCAGGGCGCTGACCTGGGCGGTGTGCCCTCGCAAACGGCCCAACTCACGCGCCTGCCTCCAGTCCCAATACCGGATGGTTTGATCATCTCCGCCCGCGGCCAAACGCCGGCCGTCTGGGGTGAACGCTACCGACCGGATCTCCCCGGCCTGGGCCGGTAGGAGCCCGAGGAGGTTGGTGGAACTCAACTCCCAGAGCCGGACTCGGCCATCGCGGGCGCCGGTGGCCAGGGTTCGTTGGTCTGGGGAGAAGGCCACGCTGCGGACCAGGGTCTGGCCGTGCGCATAGAGGCGAAGCTGACGCGGTTGTGTCACGTCCCAAAGCCGGGCGGCGCCGTCGCGTCCGGCACTGGCCAAGAGCTTGCCATCCGCCGAAAAGGCCAGCGCGTCCACGGCCTGGACGTGGCCCGGCAGCACGAGGGGCTCCCGGTCCAGCCTCGCACCCCAGAGGCGCACCAGGCCATCGAGGCCGCCCGCGGCGAAGCGGCCGGCCACGGGCGAAGCGGCGACGCACCAGATCGAGCCTTTCGGGCCCGTCCACTCTGCGAGCGATTGGCGGGCGGCCGTATCCCACCAGCGAAGGGTGTCGGCGGTGAAATCGGCGCTGACGAGCTGTTGGCCGTCGGGTGCGAAGGCGAGGGAATCCACAATGCCGCGGTGGGGCAGGACGTCCCGCTTCTCCGGCAGTCGGGCAGGGTCCCAAAGTCGCACGGTCTGATCGGCCGCCCCCGTGACCAGCGTTTGGCCATCCGGCGAAACGGCCAGGGCCAAGATGCCGCCCGTGTGCCCCCGCAGCGTCGCCACGAGGCGGTCGCGCCCGACGGCCCAGAGGCGGACCAGGTTATCGTCGCTGGCCACGGCGAGCGTGGCGCCATCGGGCAAGAACGCCAGGCGCCGCGCCGGCGCGCCCCGGCCGCGCGTGCCCCATTCCCGGTCGGCGCGGAGGTCCCACAAGCGGACCGAACCGTCGAAGCTAGCGGTGGCCAGCAGAGCGCCGTCGGGCGAGAAGACCGCGTCGAGCAGGTTGGCGCGGTGGAGTTCGAGATCCCGTTGTTTGCGACGGTGGGGCACATCCCAGAGCCGGGCGCGCGTGTCGGCGCCGCTGGCCACCAAGACTTGGCCGTCGGGCGAGAAGGCCAGGCGCTCGAGATAGACGCCATCGGTGAGCGTGTCGCCGGCCGCCCCATTGGCCGGATCCCAAAAGACGATCAAAGCGTCCTCGCCGCCGCTGGCCAACCAACGGCTGTCGGGGGAGAACGCCACGGCGCGCACGGCATCGGTGTGGCGGCGGAGCGTGTGCCGCAGTTGCAGTGAGTCGGCATCCCAGACCCGAACGGTTGCATCGCGTCCGCCGGTGGCGAACCAGAGGCCGTCTGGGGAGAAAGCGCTTGCGCCCACGATGCCCACGTGGTTGGCGAGTGTGGCTTGACAGTCGCCGGTGACCCGATCCCAGACCTTGACGACACCCGTGGCGCCGCCGGTCACCAGCCGGCGGCCATCGGGCGAGACCGCGACCGTCCAGACGGTCCCTTGCTCTGGGTGCAAGATCTGTGGCGCTTCGCTTCCCGCGCAAAGTCCGTGGACCAGACGCCACTCGAATCCGGGCGGGACCGCTCGGTTGCGAGCCTGACGGGCGAGCAGCTCCCGGGCCCGGGTCAGGTTGCCCTGTTCCCAAGCCTGCATGGCGAGGTTGATTTCCGCCCCGTAAAGCTGCCGCGCGGTGGTGTGCGCACGGCGCATCGCACCGAGATAGAGCAAGCTGCCGACCGCCAGGAGCCCCGCCAGGATGCACCCCAAGCGGGTCAGGACCTTCAAGCGGCGCTCGGCGACTCGGAGTCGGTGGACCGATTTCCCATGTTGCAGAAGCAACAGGTCGGCGTGGAGATCGGTGGCGCGCCGGTAGCGGCGCCGGGGCTCAGGTTCGCAGGCTTTGAGGACCACCTCATTCAGATCCACCAATCCCTCGGCCTCGAGCAGCTCGCGTAGGCCGCCGGGGAGCTGGGGGAACTCGAGCCGGTCCCGGCCCATGCTGATCTCGTAGAGCACCTTGCCCAGGCCGTACAGATCGGCTTGGGGGGTCCCGGAGCCTTCGGGGGGGATGAAGCCCTCGGTGCCCACGAAGGACTTGGCTTCACTGATCTGGGCCACCAAGCCGATGTCCGCCAGCTTGGGGATGCCTTGGACGAAGATGATGTTCGAGGGTTTCACGTCGCGGTGCACTAGCCCGCGTTGGTGCAGGTGTGCCAGCGCCGCGCTCAACGTCAGGCCGATCTGGACACACTCCCCCAACGGCAAGCGACCCCGCTGGCGTTGTTCGGCCCGCAGGGTTCGGGGCGCATAGCCAGCCAGCAACTCAGGCTGCGCCGACTCGGCCCCGCCGCCAACTCCCTGGCCGGCCGGAACGATCGCGTCGGCCAGTTCCATGACGTAGTAAAAATAGCCGACCTCGTCGTTGCGCCCGATCTGGAGGATGTTCACCAAGCCAGGGTGGCTGCGGGAAACGGGTTCGTAGGTCTTGATCCCGTTGAACTCGCGCTCGAAATGATCGTCGTGCTCGAAGCTCTGGCGGTGGATGATCTTCACGGCTCGACGCGTGCCCACCACGTTGCGCGCCAGCCAGACCTCGCCGTAACTCCCAGCGCCAATGCGGCCCAACAGCTGGTGGTCAGGAATCCCCGGCGCGACACGCGCGCCCAACGGGACGCCCTGGGCACCCGGTCGGGGTTTGGGGCCCACGGGAGAGTCGGCAGCGAGGTCGAGCCGCCTGGGCGGGGGGCCATTCACAAGAGCGCGTTTACCCTCGCCGAAGGGCTTTTGCACGCCCAAACGCAGCCCAACCGCCTCGGTCACCTGTCACCTGGCTCAGCAGGCCAGCCGAGCAGCGCCGACTAGTCGTGTCCCCGTGGGCACTCGAGTCTGGCGACTTCCCGCTTCAGGAGGACCGTGACTCGGTGCTTGGCCAGGTAGACTTGGGCCAGGTTGACCTTCAGGGCCTGGGCGACCTCGCGCGCAGGCCAGTGCTGGAGCGCGTACAGGTCGAAGATCTGGAATTGTTTGGGGCGCACCTGGAGCTTGACCCGCTCGACCGCGGTCGCCAGGAGGTTCCTCTGCCATTCGGCGTCCCAGTACGCTGGCAACTCCGCCTCGGCGGGAGCGGGAACCCGATCGATGGTGGCGGTGCCGGTGGCGTCGTCCGGCGCAGTGGCGCGGCGCGCGGCGGGCGGCGAACGTTTGCGGAGTTGCCAGACAATGCGTTGGCGGGTGATCAGCAGCAGCCAGCTCTTGAACGAGCACACCTTCGGATCGTAGACGAACCCAGGCAGATGCCGGGCCACGGCGATGACGGTTTCCTGCACGGCATCCTGGGCCTCGGCTTCGGTCAACCCGCATTTCCGGGCGGCGCTGCGCATGAGGGGGCCGTAGGTGTTGAAGAACTCCTGCCAACTGGCGTGGTTGTCGAGGTCCTTCAACCGCTCCAGCAACGTGGGCCGCGTGGGAATGAGTTCGTCTTGCTCGGCCGACATGGTTCGCTGGCTGGGCGCGTCCCGCCCAGTCCTGACCTCATCAATGCGGCGGGCGCTCCTTTCTTTCAAAATAATTCGCCGCTTGGGTGAAAGATTCGGCGGCGCGCCCCATTGATGCAAGGTGGGCCGATGAACCGGCTCAGCCGCAATGCAACCGCAACGAGCTATGAATCAGCGCATACTGCCACTGCTGGTGGGCTTCCTCCTGACGCTGGGCCCAGCCCAGGCCCAAGTATCCTCCCCCACAACCATCGCCTACCAGGCTCGCCTGACGCTGGGCGGCGTCCCAGGGGCAGGAGTCTTCGACCTGCGGTTCCGCCTGTACGACGCGGCCACGGGTGGGAATCTGCTGGGTGAAGTCACCAGCCAGACCGCCGTGACCGACCCGACCGGCGCGTTCACGGCTGAGGTGGATTTTGGGCCGTCGTTCAACGCCGAGCCGCGCTGGGTCGAGCTGGCCGCGCGGCGAGCGGGCAGCCCGACCGACTTCCAGACCCTCTTGCCCCGCCAACAAGTCAGACCGGTGCCCACGGCCCTGCATGCCCTGCAGGCGGGTGTGGCTGCGGCGGTCGGTCCGACGGGCCTGGTGGCGATCGCCTCGTCTTTCTTTGACAAGCCCAACACATTCACCGCGCCGCCCACCTTCAACCCGGTCTCGGGTCTGCCGTTCCGGGTCGGCAGCGGCAGCACGCAAAAGGTTGACAACCTGAACGCCGCCTTGCTTGACGGTCACGACGCAACGCAGTTCTGGCGGCGCAGCGTCAGCGGGGTGACCGAGATCATGGGGCCGATCCAAATCGGCCACGCCCTCGAGTTGCGCCTTGGCGCCGAGCGCGCGCTGCGGCTGCAGCCCCCTCCGCAGAGGCCCAGTTCGTTGGTGAGCCCGAGCCTGATCGGTGGCGGGCGCCACAATGTTGTAGGACCTGAGGTCTCAGGCGGGGTGATCGCAGGCGGGGACAACAACCAGGTTCTGGCCGATCTGGTGGTGGTTGGGGGCGGCCATTACAATTTTGTTTCCACTGGCAGCGTGGCAGCCGTCATCGGCGGCGGAGAGCGGAACAACATCGACCCATCGGGCTATTGCATCATTGGCGGAGGATATTGGAACCGAATCTCGGATTCCGATTGGGCAACGATCGGGGGTGGCACGGGGAATAACGTGGGGCCTCATGCTGACAATGCGACGATCGGCGGCGGGTCCGCGAATCAGGTCCGCAACAATGCCATCTCCAGCACGATTGCCGGTGGAAATAACAACAAGATCTTCGCTTCGTATGCCACCATCGCCGGCGGTGGGAGCAGTGAAATCTTGCCTGGCTCCGACGGCTCGTTCATCGGGGGCGGCGGACCGAACAAAATAGTCGGACGACAGAATAGCTACATTGGCGGTGGCGGCGGCAACGAGATTGGAGGCTCTGGTCCTGTGGATTCCGGCCACTGGACCGTCATCGGCGGCGGGTGGGGGAACAAGGCGTTGGCCGGCGAGAGTGGGATTTTCGGTGGCACGGGGAACCGCATTGATCCGAACGGACGCTGGAGCTTCATCGGGGGTGGGCATCAGAACATCGTGAAATCGAATGCCCAGTACGCGATGATACCCGGCGGCACGGGGAACGAAGCGCGGGCCAGTTACACGTTTGCGGGCGGCTACCACGCCAAAGCCATGCACGAAGGCGCGTTCGTCTGGTCGGGCTTCACATCCAATCCGTTCCATTCGAGCTACCGGAACGAATTCGCGGTGTGCGCCTACGGCGGAGTCCGTCTTGTGACCGATGGCGCCGGCCTGTGGCTCGATGGCCAACGCGTTCTACCGGGCGGAGGCGCGATTCCGGATGGTGCCATCATTAGCTCCAAGCTGGCCACCGGCGCCGTCACCAGTGTGAACCTAGCCACCGACGCGGTGACCGAGGAGAAGATCGCCGATGGCGCCGTGACGGCCGAAAAGCTGGGGATGGGCTCGGTCGGGCCGGAGGCTCTCCAAGTAGCCGCGGTCGGGCCGGAGCATATCATGGCGCAGGCGGTCATGCCCGGAAACCTCGCAACCGAAACCGTGATGGCGCTGAATGCCGCGGCGGCCACGAGTCTGAGGTTCGGGACCAGTCCCGGCTTGGAGTACACGCCGGCCACCGAGCAAAACCCTGAGGCTGCCTTTGGTCTGAAGCTGCTGGCGGGAGAGGGCATCGCGCTGGCGCCAAACGCCCAGGGACTGGCCATTGCGGTCGCACGCAGTTGCACCGACTATACCAACTGTTACTGGAACCTGCGGGGCAATGGCAACATTGGAGCCGGCGTGAACTTCCTAGGCACCACGGCGGGCGAGTTGGATCCCCTCGAGTTTCGCGTCAACAATGTCCACGCCCTGCGCATCTTGCCGGCGGGGCCTACGCCGAATATTGTCGGCGGCTTTTCCGGCAACTCGATTCTGGCAGGGGTGGTGGGGGCGAACATCGGCGGTGGGGGCGAGCCGGGTGCGGTCAACCACATCGGCGAAAACTACGGGAGTGTCGGCGGCGGCAGCGGCCAAACCATCAACCGCGCCGCCTACTCTGCCACGATCAGCGGCGGCAACAAGAATACCATAGCCACCGAAAGCGCTTACGCGACGATTGCTGGCGGAGACAACAACACGATCCTGGCCAAAGCTCCCAGTAGTTCCGTTGGCGGTGGCCAACGCAACGTGATCGAGCAGGGCGCCGATTTGGGCACCGTCCCGGGCGGCCAGGCCGCTCGGGTCTCTAACCACGGCCAATTGGCTTACGCCAGCGGCGCTTGGGCCAGTGCCGGCGAGGCTCAATTCTCCCTCTACGTGTTGCGGCGGACGCTGACGACGGCGGCGGCGACGGAGCTGTTCCTGGACGGCGACGCCGCCACCCAACGGATGAAGATCCCCGCCCAGGGAACCTGGACCTTCGACATCTTAGTCGCGGCTCGAACCGGTACTGGCAACTCGGCCGGCTATCGGCTCAGCGGAGTGGTCCGCAACCACCTCGGCGCGACGGCCTTGGTGGGGGCGCCCGCCAAGACGGTCTTGGCCGAAGACCTCGCGGCTTGGGATGTGTGGGTGGAGGCCGACGACGCCAACGATGCCCTGGTCATCAAAGCCGTGACGCCCGGGACAGCGCTGACGCCAACCCGCTGGGTCGCTACGGTGCGCACGACCGAAGTCATCTTCTAATGCGCACCCAGGGTTGGCACCGCTCCCCGCCTGGCCATGAAAACGATCCCCTTGCATCGAAACCGCGCCGCTGGTGTCGAAGTCCGGGAGGGCGGCCCGACCCTCGCCCTTGTGTCACTGCTGCTCCTGACTCCGGCAGGGTGTCCCTCGGGCAGATCCGCCGAGTTCGGCGTGCCCTCGGCGGACTACCCCACGATCCAGGCGGCCGTCGAGGCCGCGGCGCTCAGCCCCGAGCGAGACAACGTCATTCACCTCCGCGAAGCGCTGTTCTCCGCCAACGCCGCACCTCAGGTGCGTGATGTGGCCGTCACCGACCATTGGGGGCAAGATCCGCGCCCCTCGGGAAAACCGTTGCGCACGGATCGGGGCGCGGACCAAATCGCCACGCCTGCCCTCCCGGATCTCCGGATCCTGAGACCGGGACTCGCCAGAATCCTGGGCCGCTCCTATGGCTTGGTCGAGGGCAAGGAGCTCGAAGTCAACACTCTCGGTCCGCAAGAGGATCCGCCAGTGGGGCCCGGTGCTGAGACGATGCGCGGCGGTGAGTTCACGCTCCGGGGCCTCTTTGTGAGCCTGGTCACGGGGCCTGATTTCAGGCCGGCAGAACCTGGGACACGCATCATTACCCCGCAACTGGTCGGCCACCTGGAGGTCCAGCTCGACCGGTTGATCTACGCCACCAGCGATGTGGTCGCGGCCAGTTTGCTCGTCGATCAGGGCCAGTTGCTCAGCGAGCAGGTTGGCCTAGTGCTGGTCGGCTCGCAAAACCGCGATGTGGAAGTGATCACGGCTCGCCGCGTGGACGAGGGCCGCCGCTATGTCACCGAGCGGCCGGTGCCCATCGGCCGATTCGAGCATGCGGCCTCGGTGCGGGCAGGGGACCACCTCCTGGTGCTCAAGCCCGGTGAAGTCTTCTTTGCCTTCTACTTCACCAATCCTCAACGGGATGGAGATCCATCGAGCGGCGAACACATCGTGGCCGACTTCGCCATGCTCGCCGCTGAGCGATCCGGCACGCCGCAGCCCCAGGTCTGGCCTGCTCTGGCGCTGACCGAGGACGAAGTTCAACCGCAGCCCGGCGCCAAGAAGGTTGGCACCGTGACGTATCCCGGCGGCTTGCCGGTGCAGATCGCCACCGAAGAGTTGGTCATCCGCCCGCGCAACACGCGGCAACTGGAGCAGTTTCTGGCCGCGACCGGTGGCCGGGTGGTGCTTACCGATTTGCTCCAAGAGGACCAATCCCATCGCACGCAGCCCAGCCTCTATCTGGTGCGGGTGGACCCCGCCCGCGCCAAGCTGGATTTGCTGCCTCAGTTCCAGGTCTTGGCCGGCAAGTCACGGCCGGTGCTGGCCAGCTCGGTGGACGCCCTCAGGATTTGTGCGCTCGCCCTCGAACATCGACTGAACGGCTTTCCGGTGGGCGTCAACCCGCGGCTGCAACTGATGGGTCAGCCGAGCTGGCAGCCCGAGGCGCAGCCCTTCCGCGATGACATCACTCGCGATAGCTTCCGAGCGCAGCCATTCGAACTCCCGAAGGTGTGGAGCTACCTTGCCTTGTGGGACCATGACACCCAGCGCATTCCGGTGGCGTTCTTAGACCATGGTTTCTCGCCCAACTCGGACTTCCGCCCGGCGCGCGTGCAGTGTGATCTGGAAGGCGGCAGCCTGGTCGAGGGTCTCTTGGTCGGCTTCCGCTGCCAGGATGGCGCGGCGGTCTCTCCTCCCACGACTGGGGCCAGCTTCTTTGGCGAGCGGAACTGGCATGGCAATGGCGTGGTCACCGTCGCCGGCGGGATTGTCAATAATGGGTACGGCGCCGCAGGCACCGGCGGCCAAGTCATCGAGCCGATGCTCTACCGGTTCGGCACGGCTTCCTACGCTCTTGAGATCGGACTGGGCATTCGCCGCGCTGTGTGGGATGGCGCGGCGATCATTAACATCAGCGCGGGATACCCCTGCCGGATTCCCACCGAACTGGGGGTGGGTATGGACGTCTGCGACGCCGCCGGCCGCGCTGCCTTCTGCCTGGCGCTCACTGGCTATCTGATGCTCGCGGTTGAAGCGGTGTGCGCCGAAGCAGCCGTGCTGGCCGCGGTCCCATTCATTGGGCCTTTCCTGGCTTGGGATGCCGCTGTGCAATGCACCGTAGGTCGAATTGCCGTGCATTTATCGGGCCCGGTCTGCGCCGCCCTCATCGCCGCCGGCGACCTGCGCGGGCCGATGGAAGAAGCGGTGGCCTTTGCCCTGGACCAGGGTGTGCCGGTGGTTTCCATCGCGGGCAACCGACTGGAACCTGAGGCTTTGCCCGAGCTGGTGCGCGGTTTCATTGACCTGGACAACATCAGCGTGGATCACTGGCAGATCATCCCGGGCGTCATTGACGGGGTTCTGTGCGTGGGCGCCGTCGAGTGGATTGCCGCAGGCGAGGATGGTGACCCGCCCCCCCGGTGGGCAAACGCCGAATTCACCGGCCGACGAGTCGATCTGTGGGCGCCGGTCCCGTCGCGCTACTACGGCCCGCCCACCCTCGAGGCGGTCGAGCCGGACCCGCAAAACCATACCCCCCGTCGCATCAGCGCCACGAGCGCGGCTGCGCCCTACGTCACCGGCTTGATCGCCAACCTGATGGCCATCAATCCCACGCTCAATCCGCTCAATCCAGCGCTCGCGGCCGACCAACGGCAAGCGATTCCCGGAAGGGTGCGCCGGATCCTGGTGAACACGGCGGAGCCCCTCCTGCCGGACGGCGAACGGTCGGTCAGCCCCCTGCAGGCCATGCAGACCGCCGGAGCGGAGGCCCTGCCCCGGTTCGCCCGAGACTATGACTCGTCCCTCAACTTCAGCGAGACGGTGCCCGCCAATAGTCATGATCTACCTCAAAGGGCCTTCGATCTCGATGAACTCGCCGGGCGGGCTCGGCCGGCGGAGCATACGGGCACGATTCTATTCATCCCGGGCGAGGCACCTCATGGGGTGAGCTTCACGGATCATGATTGGTACAGGTTTACACTGCCCCCGATATCCGATGGCTGGCCCGAGGGGCTTTACCAGGCGGTCATCCTGCTCCACACCCCGGACACCAATCGTTGGGGCGCATTGTCCATCAGCGGCGACGGATTTCGCGAGGTGGACCCTCGCTCCGCCCCCGCCAGCGCCAACGAGACCGTGCGCGAGTTTGTCAGCCCGTTGCTCTTCAACGGGGCTAGGCGCAGCTTTCGGGTCCACGGCGAGGTCGCGAGTGACAACGTCTATGTGGTGAGCGCCTGGGTCACCTGGGCCGCCCCGCCGCCGCCCGGCGATCGCTTCGACCAGGACAACGAGGCCAATCGCCCGGAGAGCCGTCCCAACAACAACCCGCCTCGGCGCGCCGTCCACCTCGGGGCTGATAACGACGAATTCGCCTGGCAAACCCGCTTTGTCGGCCCCGATCCGCTGGACTCCACAATCCGGGTGCCCGATCTGAGCTTTCACAACCTAGCGGACCGAGACTGTTTCAAGATCGTGAATCTGCCGCCTTACGAGTTCTACGAAGCGGTCAACTGCCACCCGGACCTCGAGGTTTCGTGGGATGCCGAACTGCAGTTAGAGGTGGTAGCGCCGATTACGGAAGAAGTGCTCGTAGTTCTGGGGGGGGCACCCGCAAGGATTTCGTCGCGGTTCGTCTTTGAAGGGATGATCCTGCGGCTCCGACCGATCGAGCCCGGCGAGTACATCACTTATGAGTTGACCCTCACCTTCCGCGCCCCACCCGCGCGACTTTGCTCGTTGGCAGAAGAACTTGGCAGCAGTGGGGGTGGGCAGCCTTGGGACTGGCCGAACGGCGGCGAGGCGTTCGGGTTCCCGCGCTACCGCTCTCGGACCACTGAACCGGCCGAGTTGGCCCGCTTCCGGCGCGGCTTCGCGGAAATCGTCCGCGAACTGGATGGGGCCGGACGCGTGACCACGCCGGATTTCTACCTGTTAGAATGGCGCGGGGGCGACACGTTCCGACTAGCCGTCGCGCTCAACTCGGGCGACTCGCTCCGGCTGGGCCTGCTCAACACGCAGGCAGTCGAGCTGGCCAGCGCCTGGGTCGGAAACCTGCCGCTCAGAGGGCCGGCTTTGCCTGCGCGTGATCAATTGGGCCGGCCGTACGTGTTGCTGGACGTACCGAGCCTGCCGGCGGGAACCTACGTCTTGGCAGTCAGCCACGGCCAACCAGGCACAGAACTGGAAGCGTTTCTACCTACCGGCGCCAGCCCGGCCACGATAACCACCATCGAGGCGTTCATCCAGGATTACCTCCGGCCACCGGTCGAGCGCAGCCCGGCCTTGCTGCCAACTAGCCCAATCCAACTCGCCACGCCCCCGCCAGGTAGCGGGCCAGTGGCCCTTTCCTTCTTCGCTCAACGCGGTGTGGCCTATCGTCTGGAGTTCACCCCCTCCTTAACCCAACCCCGTTGGCAGACGCTCCGCTACCTCGAGGGCGATGGCAAGCCGATCACCGTCACCGATTTGCCCAACACAGAACAGCGCTTCTACCGCTTGGCAACAGAACCTTAAAAGCCGCACGCACCCGGCAACGGGGTCGCGCGCGGTGCGCAGTCGTGGGCTCAAGACAGCGGCAGCCCGCGGAATCTGCGCACGATCGTGGTGCAGCCGGGGCCTGAGGTCGCACGCAACGCGCCGTGTGGCCAGGACAACGGCCTCGTCCTCCCCAAGCCATGCTCTGGAACCAGGCGCTATCCGCTTTGCAGCAAGTCGAGCATGGCGCGATCCAGCTTGTGCCCGCGCCAGTCCTCGTAGGTCACCTCCGCGCGGCCGCTGTCCAACACGCCGAAGCTGCCCCGGAAATTCCACAGGGCCCAACCCCAGCCCGCTTCCTTCCAAAGGTCGAGGCAATCCCGCATCCAAGCCAACGCCACCGCATGCGGCGTCTTACTATAGGCGCCCCACTCGCCCACGTGCACGCCGACACCCTGGCGCTCGAGCGCCTGCCAGGGCTCGATCTGCTCGCGGCGCAGCCGCTCTTTGTCCCAAACGTCGTTCTCGCCCAGCTTGAGCGGCCAAGTCGGCACAGGCCAGTTTTCGCCCCGCACCCAACTCGCCCCGTGGTGGCTGACCCGCATCGGTTGATAGCCGCGCGTGCTCTGGGCCAACTTCAACGGAATGAGCTGCGGCACCGGCTTGTTCCCCCAGCGCAAGCCGTCGGCCACGATCAGACGCTGCGGGTCCTCGGCGCGGATGGCTGCCACCAACCGCGTGACCACACGCACATAGGCGTCCGTGGGCAGGTCCTTCGGCTCATTGAGTAGGTCGAAGCTCAGCCGCGCGTTCGGAATCCCTCGGTAGCGCTTGGCAAAAGCGGCCCAGTGAAAGGCGCAGGCCTCCAGCGCCTTGTCGTCCGTCCACAAATCCAGCGGCTCAGGCGGCGGGTTGACGCAATACCCGGGCGCGCGGTGGAAGTTCAAGTTCACATGCACGCCGTGGCGTTGGCCGAGGGCGACCGCCTGGTCGATGTGCTCGAGCTCGGGCTCGCGCAACTTCAGCCAATCCGCCGCGTCCGTCCAGCATAAGTAGGACATCGGCAACCGCGCGAAGTTGAAGCCCCATTCGGCCATCCACTCGAAGTCGCGTTCGACGAACGGCGGATTGCCTCCCTGGCGCCGACTGAATTTCTCCAGCAGATTGAACCCGCGCCAGCGGGGCAACCGCTGGGGCGAGGGCTCGGGCAGCGCCGGCGGCGTCGCGGCAACGGCGGGCCAGGTAGCGGCGGCGGCGACGCCAGCCCCGGCGGCGACGGTGCGTTGGAGGAATTGGCGGCGTGAGAGTGAGAGGTTCGATTTCATAGTGACGGCTGTAATGGCTGACCTTAGGGAGGCCAAAAGGCAAGCCTAACGGTCGGCTTCCGGTTCCGCCGCGAGGGCATCCCAGGTTTCGCGGTAGAGCGACCGTACTGGCTCGGCTACGGCGAGATCGCGCGGCAACCGGCGGTACTTAATCAGCTCGATGACGTCCGCTTTGTCTTTGAGCCGGCGAAGCGGGCTATGGGACCAGCTATCCAGCTTGAGGGAGATGAGTTGCTCGAGGGTGACGAATCGCGGTTCCTCACTCACCTCCTGGGGGACCGGGAAGGGAACCTGACAACCTGCGCGCAGCACCCGCCCGGCGGGCAGCAGATTGATGTGCACCCGATTGCGCTTGTCTTGGACCGTGTCCTCGCACCCCGGGCAACGCCGGAACGGTCCCGACAGATCCGCGGTCAGCAGTTCGACCGCGTCCTGCACGTCCGCCACGACCAGATCCGCATCGAGCGTGACCCGAAAGTAGCCGTGCTCCTGCACCGCCATGCCACCTACCACCAGGTGTGCCACCTCGAAATGCGCCAAGATCGACACCGCGCTCTGGAGGGTCAGCTCCAGCCCGCTGGTGCCGGTGGTCTCGCGCAAGGCATAGGCGCCGGTGGTCCGCATCGTCGGACTGTGGCGGAAGGCGGCGCTTTTGCCAGTTCTTTCTCGACCCCCGTGCGCCCCTTCGTGCGCCGTGCGTCCCGGGCCTTGCGTTGCATTGCATTGCATTGCATTGCGTTGCGTTGCGCGCCGCACGGCGGGGCTGAGAGCAGCAGGGGATTGCCTGCGGGAGAAGCGCTTAGCACATCTGAGTAACCGCCTGCCTAGCTTAACAAGACAGGATAGTAGTAGTTGACAGAAGCTACCGTGCTTCGGCTGTTCCCGGTTTGACCTTGACCTGAGGCTGGGGCAGACTCCTCCGCACTTACCGCCCATGAAAACGATCAGCTCGACCTTCCTCCGGTTGCCGGCCGTTTGGCTCGGGATGGCCGGTGTTCTGTTATCGGCCAGCCCAGCCGGTCGCCTGGCTGCGGCCGACTCGACGCGCCCGCCCAATATCGTCTTCATCTTAGCCGACGACCTGGGATATGGCGACCTGGGCTGCTACGGGCAGCAGCGCATCTGCACGCCCAACCTGGACCGCATGGCGGCCGAAGGCATTCGGTTTACACAAGCGTACGCCGGATCGACCGTCTGCGCCCCCTCGCGCTCAGTGCTCATGACGGGGCTGCATACCGGCCATACACGGATTCGGGGCAACGCGCGATATCCGCTGCAACCGGAGGACGTGACGGTGGCCGAAGTGCTCAAAACGCGGGGTTATCGCACGGGTTTGATTGGCAAATGGGGCTTGGGCGAAGCGGACTCGACAGGCATCCCGAACCGAAAGGGCTTCGATTATTTCTACGGCTACCATAACCAGCATCACGCCCACAATTACTACCCGACCTTTCTCTGGCGCAACCAGACCAAGGTGTTCTTGCGCAACGAAGTGCCCAACGAAGACCCCCAGGGTGGCGGCATCGCCAGCCAGCGTCGGGAGTACAGTCACGACCTCATCGCTCGCGAGGCGCTCGAGTTCGTCGAGCGGCATCAGCGCGAGCCGTTCTTTCTCTATTGGGCGCTGACCTTGCCCCATGCCAACAACGAGGCCGGCAAACAAGGCATGGAAGTGCCCGAGTGGGGCGAGTATGCCCAGACCGATTGGCCTGAGCCGCAGAAAGGACACGCGGCCATGATCACCCGGCTTGACCGCGATGTTGGCCGCTTGCTCGCCCAACTCAAGCGGCTCGGCCTAGACGAACACACCGTTGTCTTTTTCAGCTCCGACAACGGGCCGCATCGGGAGGGTGGCAACGACCCGGATTTCAACGATTCCAACGGTCCGTTGCGCGGCATCAAACGGGCCCTCTATGAGGGCGGTATCCGAGTTCCCGCGCTGGTCCGGTGGCCGGGTCGGGTGCCGGCGGGTGTCGTGAGCGATCAAGTCTGGTACTTCGCTGATTTCCTGCCCACGGCGGCCGAGTTGGCCGGAGCCAGCAGGCCGGCGAACCTGGATGGCTTGAGTCTGGCGCCCACGCTGCTGGGTCGGCCAGCCGAACAGAAACAGCATGCTTACCTGTATTGGGAGTTTTATGAGCGGCCCACGCTGCAGGCGGTGCGATCAGGGAACTGGAAAGCGGTGGCGATCCCGTTCGGGGGCACCCTCGAGTTGTACGACCTGGCCACCGATCCCGGCGAGAGTCGCGATCTAGCCTCCGCGAACCCGCAGATTGTCGAGCAGTTGCGCCGTTACATGACCGAAGCGCACGTGCCCGATCCCCTGTGGCAACTGCCCAAAGCCAATCCCGCACGACAGAACCCGCGCTAGCTGGGCCTCCCGCCAGCCTCGAGCTCGACATCCCCGTGCTCGTGGATGATATGGCCGATACCGTGTCTCGCGCTTACAATGCCTGGCCCAACCGCCTATTCGTCCTGAGCGCCGACGGCACCGTCGCCTCTCAGGGTGCCCGTGGCCCCCGCGGATGCAACGTTGCCGAGCAGCAAAAGGCACTGGCGTCGATCCTCGAGAAGGCAAGCCCATTCGGCTCGGTCCCCCCCCAGCCGCAGCGACCACCGTTAGGCTGCCCGCTCGGAGACGACATCGCAGAGTGCAGCGGGAGTGCAGCGGAGCCTCGCCGCATCGCCCGAGTCAACGTCCCCGCCGCGTTGGGGCGGGGCCTCGCACCGCCGCAGGTATCATGCAGGTAGCTTCTAGTCATCACAACTTTTTCTTGGCATCTCCAGAATCGTGTGTCAGGTTTCGACCCGGTTCAGTTTGCCGGAGTGTTACCGCAGACCGGCACCGAGCCTCGATTGAGGCCTGGGCCTAGATCCGCACGGGGCGCGGCTCGTGCGGTGGGGTGTTCGGCCCGGCCTGCGATTCCACGAACCCGAGCGACACACACAAGCTGCACATGACAAGACCCACACCGAGAACCGAGTTAGGGTTACCTTCCTGCGTGCCGGGGTGGCGACGGACCAGTCTCGCGCTGGCGGGCATCTTCCTGTTGCTAGGACGGGCGCACGACACCGATCCCGGGCATGTCCACGAACCGGTCGCGGCTGCCCCGCTGCCGCTGGTCATCGAGTCGGAGGGGCCGATCCCGCGCCCGGCGCCGGCAGTTGGGCCAACCGGGCTCCCGGTCACCGGCCAGGGGTTCTGGCGGTTCACGGCCGTCACCAACAACGTCCTCTCCGTCCCGGAAGCGGCGCGGCCGTTCGTGCGCGGAGCCCATGGCACCCTGATTGTGGATGCGCCGCGGGACACGGTGTATTGGGGGCTCGAGAACGTCGGATGGATCGCGTTCAGCAATCGTTTGTCTCAGGCCGCGATCGTGGCGGGCGATGCCAAGTTCTCCCGCGGCAACCTCCATGGCGCGGATCTGCAGCCCCGCCCGGGGCACTTGCCCCAGGTTGCAGTTGCCGACAATGTTGAAGGGGAGGTTTACCTGTCCGATACCACGTTCCAAAGGGCGCAAGTGTTGGACTGGCCGGCTGCGGGGCCGTACGCGGCCAAGGGCGAGTTTCGACCGACCGACGTGGCGTTCGTTGGGCCAGGCGAGATCTACGTGACCGACGGTTACGGCCGGGCCCACTTCATGCCCGCGAGCCTGGAGCCACTCGAGTACCTTGGGCAATGGCATGGGGGCAAGAGTTTCTCGCAAACGCCGCACGGAATCAGTTACCTCTCGGCGGAGCAGGCCTTGCTGATCTCCGCGCGACCCGAGGGCCAGGTGAAACGTTGGTCGAAGGCGCATGGGCACCTGCTCGAGGTGGCGGGCCTGCCCACGGGCAGCACCGTCTGCGACCTGGACGTCTGGGGCGATTACGCCCTTGCCCCTTGCCTCGACGGCCCCAACCGCAGCCCTGGCCCAATCTACATCCTCAACCTCAAGCGCCGCGCCATTGTCAGCACCCTGCGGCCCAAGGAGGACCTCGGCTTCACCGAGGCGCAACACATCCACGACGCAGCCTGGTACCTCGCACCGAAGGGCACGGCACAGGAACTCTATGTCCTCTTCACCTGCTGGAACCCCGGCGGCCTGGGGGCACTCAAGTTGGTGAGCTTGGCCGAGTAATCTCAGGGCACAGCAATGGGCCCGCCTGAGGCCGAGCGAGGTCAGAGCTCCCAGCCTGGGCGATACGAGCGGGTCAGGTAAGCGTTGGCCTCCGGGACGTTCGTGACCTGCGGGCGGGCAGCATCGAAATGGAGTCGCCGCCCTCCCAGCCGCAATGAGACCGCCGCGAGATTGAACGCGTCCGAGATTGGCCCGGCGAGAAGGAAGTCACCGTAGGTGGGCGGCCCGCCTTTGAATGCCGCTACCCAAGAGGCCGCGCGCTCGGTCGGGCCTGGGCGCTGCTCTCGCGGCGGGTTGCCCGCCGCCGGTTGGGCTGTCAGGTCATCCCGCATTCTCTGGGCCGGAATGAGGCGTGCATTTTCGCCGCGAAAATCCGCCAGGACCTTGCCGCGATCGCCGATGAACAGCATCCCTTCTGGCGGTAGCTCCTGCTGGTCTGCCTCGAGTTCATCGGGGGTGGGAGGCTTCATCGAGCCGTCGTACCAAAAGAGGTCCAAGGCCGGCCGCGAACCCTTGGCGGCGAACCGGAAGCGGATCGTGCACGCGGCTGGGAACGAGTAGTCATTCCGGACGCGCACGGCCACCTGGTCGCTCAGCGTGCAGAGGTGACTGGGCCGGGACTCAACCCAGATGGGTGCGTCCAACTCGAAGAGTTGGAACACCGGCCAGAGGCTGTAATGGCCCATGTCCGCCAAGGCGCCGCCCCCAAACTCGTACCACCCCCGGAAGACCGCGTGGGTGTAGTGCGGGTGATAGGAACGATCGCGCGCGGGCCCGAGCCAGAGCGGCCAGTCAAAGCCGGGAGGCAAGGGCGGCGTGTCTGTCGGCACCGTGGCGTACTGCGGCCACACCGGTCGATTGGACCAGTTATGGATCTCGCGCAGCGTGCCAATGGCGCCGCCGTCAATCCAGCCCTTGATCGCGCGAATCAGCGCGCCATCGCTGGCCGGCTGGAAGTGCGTGGCCACGCGCGTCGCGCGGGCGGTCTCGATAACTCGCCGCGCTTCGAGCAACCGGTTGGCGAGCGGCTTGTGCATCATGACGTGCTTGCCCCGCTTCATGGCGGCGATGGCGATGGTCGCGTGGAGATGGTCAGGCGTGATCACCTTCACCGCAGTCACATCCTTCTCGCGATCGAGCAACTCGCGAAAATCCGCATAAGCCGCGCAACCCTTGAACTGAACCGCCTCCCGCTGGCGGGCATAGACCGTCTCGACGAGCTCCTTCGCCACGTCGCGTCCGCCGGGAATCCCCGGGGCGCTCCGCCGCCAGTCTGGCTTGCCTAACGCCCGGGCCAGAGAAGCGCGGAGCCCATCGCGCGACCAATCCACATAGTCGTGGCCGTCCTTGACCGGATCGCAGACCGCCACAATCTGCACCTCTGGCAGGGCGAGCATGTCGACCATCTCGCGTAGACCCTGGGTGCCACACCCGATGTAGGCGAGGGTAATCTTCTCGCTGGGCGCCACATAGCCTGCCCCGCCTAGCACCGGGCGCGGCGCGACGACGAAAGTCGACAGGGCGGCGCCACTCGCCAGCACGAACCGACGTCGTGATACGCGCGGGGTTGTCGTGGGGGACATCGTCGGAGGAACGGGAGACGGAGGACGCCGAGATCGGGAACGCGGGGGTGTGTTCATGTCGTCTGGTTATGGGCTGAACCCGAACTGACCGCAAGCGTTTCCGGTGCGACTGCTGGCCAGGCAGGGCACGGCCGGCCTTGGTCGAGCTCGGCCGATCGCAGACCTTGCCCGCTATGCCCCACCCCACGGGAGCACGGAGCATGGCCCCATCGTCTTCCAAGTGCCCGCGCAGATCCCCAACGTCTTCCCATATTATCGATCAGGTAAATAAACATTGACAACTCGGTTGCCTCACGACAACCTGCGCGCCCTCTTTGAGGATGACGCGCATCAAAGTCAAAGGGCGACCGGCCGTCTACCACTGCGTCTCCCGCATCGTCGGCGCCCAACACCTCCTCGATGACCTCGGCAAAGAAACCTTGGTCAAGCTCCTCCGGCGCCTGGCCACCTTCTGCGGCCTCGATGTCATCACCTACTGCATCATGTCCAACCACTTTCATGTCTTAGTGAGAGTTCCGGCCGAGCAGAACCCGACCGACGAGGAATTGGTCGAGCGCATGAAGGCCCTCTACGGGAAGGCCAAGCCCCGAGTGGCCGGCCTGCTC
>Ga0194126_10000824_pt1 | contig 52720 bp, 54 predicted proteins | sample TA2KigC150mmetaG_FD_148641 | JGI IMG/M metagenome (GOLD analysis project Ga0194126, IMG submission 148641) | Freshwater microbial communities from Lake Tanganyika, Tanzania - TA2015035 Kigoma Deep Cast 150m | ecosystem: Environmental > Aquatic > Freshwater > Lake | place: Tanzania: Lake... | reverse complement strand
CTCGGTTAACTTTCGGATACGCATTGTGGGTCTCCTTTCTGAAAGTTTGCTGGATTGCACTGACCAAGATAGGTCAGACCAAGCACAACTGAAAGTGAGACCCTTTTGTTTTCAATTTACCGCAGAGGGATAGATGCTGGATACCTTCTCCGCGATTCCTCTGCGCCCTCTGCGTCCCCGCCTGCCTCTGAAGGACTACTAGAGGCGGGCAGGTCTGCGATTAGCTTCTTCTCACGGGGAAACAAGAAAAACACCTTCAACATTCCGGGGGGAATATGCATGAGAATCAAATCTCTGAACAGGTGATTGGCTGCGCAATTGAGGTACATAGAACACTTGGGCCTGGACTCTTGGAGAGTGTCTATGAGGAATGCCTTGCCGCAGAAATGAAGGCAAATGGAGTGCAATTCGAGCGACAGAAAGCAGTTCCTGTGGTCTACAGAGAGATAAAGCTCGATTGTAGCTACCGAGTGGACTTTCTAGTCGGAGGTAAAGTCGTGGTAGATCTAAAGGCTCTCGAGGTCATTCCTCCGGTCATGTACGCGCAGGTGTTAACCTATACCCGATTGCTGGACAAGCGACTTGGTTTGCTGATCAACTTCCATGTCGAACAATTGACGAAGGGCGTTCGTCGCGTCGTCAACAATCTTGATATGTGGATCACCTAAAGAAAAGCAACATCGCGGAGACGCGGAGGACGCGGAGTTGCGCAGAGTGAGAGACTTGGCTCTTTTCTCCGCGTATTTCTGCGACCTCCGCGACTCTGCGATAGGCTTTCAAACATGAAAAAGAACTCCACCAAACCTCTCTACATCTCTACACGCAAAACCTGGCGCGAGTGGCTAAGGAAGAACCACAACCGCAAAGCCGAAATCTGGCTCGTCTACTACAAGAAACACACCGGCAAGCCGCGCATACCATACGATGATGCCGTCGAAGAGGCCATCTGTTTTGGTTGGATTGACGGAATGATCAAGCGAGTGGACGACGAGACCTTCATTCAACGATTTACTCCACGAAGCTCCACCAGCAAATGGTCGAGACACAACATCCGTCGCGCCGAAAAGATGATCGCCGCCCGAAAAATGACCCGCACCGGAATGGCGGCCTATCAATTGCTCCTGGATGATCCGAAATCCCGGATGGCTGATCAGAATCCTGCATTCGAAAATGCCGTGCATCCCGATTTTACAAAGGCAATGAAGGATCATAACCGCGCCCGAACGAATTTCGCGGAATTCCCTCCCTCCTATCAACGATTGTGCTATGGCTGGATCAACGCCGCAAAACGCGATAAGACCCGCCAAAAAAGAATCGCGCAAATCGTGCGACTTGCTGCGCGGGGTGAAAAGATAGGGATGGTTTGATTCTCTCTCACAACATCCTTATTATCGACGACGTCCCATCCCGACCGATCATACCAAGACGAGAGGAACCGATATGGAGCAGCCGACACCGATGTCCCCGGGCGAGGAGATTCTTTCGCTCCTTCGCAGGTTAGAAGCGCGTGTTCAGCGAATCGAGGACTACCTCGGAATCAAACCGCTGAAGGAAGAGACTCCTCAGCCGGCTCAAGAACTTCCTGCCGTCCCTGTCACTTCGGAAGAAGAGGACGAAATGGAATTCGAGCTCGGTCAGGCGTGGTTTGCCAAGGTCGGGATCATTGTCCTCGCGATCGGCATCGCGTTCCTCCTCACGTTTCCGTACGAAGCGCTCCCACCTTCAGCCCCGGCGATTTTCGGATACTTCATCACAGGAGGAATCTTTCTCCTTGCGCATCTCTGGAGGAATTCCTTCACGCTCCTCTCCCGCTACCTTGTTGGGGGCGGGATGGCGCTCTTGTATTTCACGACGCTTCGACTCTACTTTTTTGGCTCCTCACCGACACTTTCGACCGAAACATTCGGCGGAGCGATTGTGCTGATCCTTGCCGTCGCGGTTAACGTTGCCATCGCTCTCAGCCGGAAATCGGTCTACCTGCTCGGTATCGCGATCACAACCGGCGGCGCGACGGCCCTGGTGATTGACAGCGGAATCTTCTTCTATCTCTTCCTTGGCCTCCTCGCTCTCATGACGTCATATTTCAGCGTGCGGTATCACCGCCGCGGATTGATTCTCTACACATCAGCTCTGTTCTACATCGCAATCCTGACCTGGCTCCTCAACAATCCGTTCCTGGGGAGGCCCCTGGAGATCGTTCCTGTTTCCCTCATCCACGTGCTGATGATTCTCGTGTATGCCGCCGCGTTCGCCATCGGCGAGATGTTCCGGAGCGAATATCACATTGAGAGTTTCTCGGACGTTGTCATCACGCTCGTCAACGCGATCGGATCGTACGGACTGCTCCTCATGATCACATTTGCAGCGATGGATGAGGGGATGGTCACTGCGAATCTCCTCTCCGCCGCGGTGTACCTGGGTCTGGCGATTGCATTCTGGAACCACGAGAAGAGCCGGTACGCGACCTTTCTCTATGCCATGCTCGGCTATTTGGCTCTGAGTGTCGCCATCGTCCTTCAATTCGATGTGCCCGACCTGTTTATCTGGCTTTCCATCCAAAGTGTCGTCGTCGTCGCCACGGCCATCATGTTCCAATCCCGATTCATCGTCGTGGCGAACTTCTTCGCGTATCTGATCATTTTCGTCTCGTACCTCTTCATCGTTGAAACGGTCAATCCGATCAGTCTGAGCTTCGGATTCGTTGCGCTCATCACTGCCCGGTTGTTGAACTGGAAACAACATCGTCTCGAACTGAAGACGGAGATGATGCGAAACGCATATCTCGCGTCGGCCTTCGTCGTCTTTCCCTTCGCGCTCTATCATATCCTCCCAACAGAATACGTCAGCATTGGCTGGATCGGGATAGCTCTTTTCTACTATCTGGTCGGTTTCCTCATGGGGCTTCAGAAGTATCGCTGGATAGGACACTTCACGCTCCTCATCACGGTACTCTATCTTCTCATCATCGGAATTATTCAGCTCGATCCGGCGTACCGCATCGTCTCATTCCTGATTCTCGGAGTTGTTCTGATCGCAACATCGTTGGTCTTCACACGCATGCGGCGGCGAAAGCAATCGCCGGAGACGGAGCAAGGAGGAGGATAGGATTTCTAAGCTTCGGGCAGTCGAGGAATCTTCCCGAGAATTCACGACTCATCGCCAGGTCGAATTCCCTCCATCCCCCATTCGTGAACAGGGGAATCCTCGGACTTCCATCATCGCCACCCCGATGGACTCATCCGTCGATTCCTTACGATGAGATTCAGGGGAGATCAGAGTCCCCGCAACCAATCAGTTCTGCTCCACCTGGGATTCGGCAAGAGGTGGTACCGCCAAACTCCATTAGCCACAATCCAACAGAGCCCCTCCTCTTTTGTGTTGACACTGCGAATTGTCTTGAAGCGCGAATACCGGCAGGATCAGCTTCCACAGAAGGAACTGAATCCCCCTTGATGAGGCTGACCAAAAGGTCATTCTGAGTCCCACTGCTTCCCAAGTGGGACGAAGAATCTGATTCAAAAAAGCAGATTCTTCACTGCGCTTCGCTCCGTTCAGAATGACATTCGCTCCTTTTTGGACAACCTCAATCCTCGGACTTCCATCATCGCCACCCCGATGGACTCATCCGTCGATTCCTTACGATGAGATTCAGGGGAGATCAGAGGCCCCGCAACCAATCAGTTCACCTGGGATTCGGCAAGAGGTGGTACCGCCAAACTCCATTAGCCACAATCCAACAGAGCCCCTCCTCTTTTCTGTTGACACTGCGAATTGTCTTGAAGCGCGAAGACTGTCAGGATCAGCTTCCACAGAAGGGACCGAATCCCCTTTGATGAGGCTGACCAAAAAGTCATTCTGAGTCCCACTGCTTCCCAAGTGGGACGAAGAATCTGATTCAAAAAAGCAGATTCTTCACTCGCTTCCCTGCCTGCCCACCTTCGGCGGGTGAACCGGCAGGCAGGGCTCCGTTCATAATGACATTCGCTCCTTTTTGGACAACCTCAATCCTCGGACTTCCATCGCCGCCACCCCGATGGACTCATCCGTCGATTTCTTACGATGAGATTCGGGGGAATTCAGATCTTCCGTGCGTGTTCCATTCCGAGCGGCCTGACGCTCAACATTCAACTTGATTCTTAGAACCCAGATTGCAATCTTGAATTTGCCTATCACATGGCCTTTCGATTCCCGGCCCTGTCCATTCCGATGACACATCCGGGAGTTTTTTGCCACCACCGCAATGCACCAGGTGACCTATGACAATGATCAAAGACAAAACCGTGCTCGTGACTGGAGGGGCCCAGGGAATTGGCCGACTTGTCGGCGAGTACCTTCTCCAGGCCGGAGCAAAGAAGCTCATCATTTGGGATATCGACAAGCGGGGCTGCCATGAAGCTTCGCGCGAGTTGAGGAACGCGGGTCATAGAGTGCAGTTCTATGTTGCCGATACTTCGAAGCTGGCCGACGTCGAACGCACAGCGGGTTCGATCCTCAAGAATGTCGGCGAGATTGATATCCTTGTTCTCGCGGCGGGGATCGTTGTGGGAAAGAACTTCGTGGAGCATTCCCACGCCGACATCGATCGTTCCATCAACACCAATCTGCTTGGAGTGATGCACGTGACTCGAGCATTTCTCCCGCATATGATTGAACGGGGATCCGGACATATCGTGACGATCGCCTCCGCGGCCGGCCTTCTTCCGAACCGGCGGATGACTGCCTATGTCGCCTCGAAATGGGGATTAGTGGGATGGTCGGAATCACTTCGGCTCGAATTGGAAAAACTCGGGAGGAAACTCCATGTCACAACCGTGACCCCCAGCTACATTTCAACAGGAATGTTCGAGGGTGTAAGAGCCCCGCTGCTCACACCCATCCTCAAACCGGAAAAGATTGCGCGGAAGATTGTCAGCGCGATCAATTCGAACAAAATCCTCGTCCGTGCGCCGTTCATGGTGCACTTCATCCCGCTGCTCCGAGGAATACTCCCCTCGCGACTATTCGACTTTGTGGCAGGGAAGATCTTCGGCGTCTACGATTCGATGACAACATTCACCGGACGGCGGCGACCTCCTCAGCACCAGCAGAGGAGGAGGCCTCGTCGTTTCTATCGACCCCGGCAGAAGTCTCAGCAAGCCACCCCTCCGCCATCACAATAGCACAGTGAGGCCCTATGCCTTCCATCGGCGATCTCGTTCATGCACAGCAAACGTTCTTCCGCACTGGCACCACACGAATACCCGCCTATCGAATCGAGGCACTGAAGCGGCTTCATCGAAATCTGGCCGCCCGTGAAGAGGAAGCTTTCGACGCACTGTGGAGCGATCTTCGCAAGCCGAGGTTCGAGGCGTACGGATCGGAAATCGGCTTCGTCCTCAATGAACTCCGGACCGCCATCGCCCGCACCACCGCGTGGGCGAGACCGCATCGCAGCCTTGCACCGTTAGTGCTGTTCCCCGCCTCAAGCAAGGTGATCCCGGAGCCGTTCGGCGTCGTCCTGATCATCTCCCCTTGGAATTATCCCCTGATGCTCGCGCTGTCGCCGCTCATCGGAGCAGTGGCCGCGGGAAATTGTGCCGTGGTCAAACCGTCGGAATCCGCTCCCCACACGTCGGCATTCGTTCTGCGACTGGTCAGGGATTCATTCCCCGAAGAGCATGTCGCCGTCATCGAGGGGGGACCGACGATCAGCAAACGCCTGCTGCGCGAGAAGTTCAATTTCATTCTCTACACCGGAGGGAGTCGTGTCGCTCACGAAGTGATGAAGGCGGCATCAGTCCATCTTACGCCGGTGGCTCTGGAGCTTGGAGGAAAGAGCCCGGCGATCGTCGATGGAGACGTGGACATTGGACAGGCAGCAAAACGAATCGTCTGGGGAAAGTTCTTCAACGCCGGCCAGACCTGTGTGGCGCCGGACTACGTGGTCGTCCATGTGAGCGCGAAGGAGCGTCTCCTCGCGGCGATGAAACAATGCGTCGGTGAATTCTATGGGCAGGACCCCTCCAAGAGCACCGACTATGGTCGCATTATCGACTTGAGACACTTCAACCGGCTTATCTCTCTCATGAAGCGGGGCCGCGTCGTCGTTGGCGGAGGGTATTCGAAGAAGGACCTCTTCATCGAGCCGACGATCATTGATGGCGTATCCTGGGACGATCCGATCATGAAGGAGGAGATCTTTGGTCCATTGCTACCGATCCTCGAGTACGACGACTTCAACGACGTACTGAAGGTGATCCGCAATCGGCCCAGGCCCCTCTCGCTGTACATCTTCAGCAACAACAGGAATCGTCAACGACAGGCAGTCGATTCCATTCAGTTTGGTGGAGGATGCATCAACGAGACGCTTTCTCATTTTGCCAATCCCAGACTCCCGTTTGGCGGAATCGGTGAAAGCGGCATAGGCCGCTACCATGGCAAACATACCTTCGATCTTTTTTCCCACCAGAAGAGCGTACTCCGCAAGCCGACATGGCTGGACATCCCGATCCGGTATCCTCCCTATCGCGGGAAACTCGGACTCGTAAAAAAGATCCTGCGGTGATGTCGCCTGGGGGTGAACCTTCGGCATCGGTTGAAACCCCTGCCCGCCTCACCGGCCACCATTGAGGCAGGCGGGGACGCCTAGACTTCCTCGACCAAACCCGAAGGGTTTATGATCCATAGAGAACGCGAGCCGTCGCCTGCCTGCTGCAGGCAGGGATTCATCCGATGGCGGAGGACGCGAGCCGTCCCCGCCAGACGGCGCAGCGGGCTGGGGATTCATCTGATGGCGATGAAGCCGCATGATGACGGGGAAATGCCGCGAAGATGCGGGTGAACCTTCGGCATCGGTTGAAACCGACGCCTAGATTTCCTCGACCAAACCCGAAGGGTTTATGATCCATAGAGAACGCGAGCCGTCGCCTGCCTGCTGGAGGCAGGGATTTATCCGATGGCTCCGGAGGGGAAATCTGAGCCACCAATTATGAGAGTGAATCCATGAAAGGGGAGTTATGGGAACGCGAAGTCGTACTTACAGCGCCATTTACTATCATTTCATCTGGGCAACGAAACATCGGCGTCAAATCCTAGAGCCCGACATTGAAGAATTTGTACGAATTGCGATCACGAACAAGGGCGAGGAGCTGGGTATTGAAATCATCGAGCTGAATGGGACTCTCGATCACGTTCATGTTCTTGTGAAATCAAGCCCCCTCCTCTCCCCATCGGAGATCGCAAAGTTCCTAAAGGGATCGACTTCATATTACGTTAACCACGTGAATCTCAGGGATGACCCGACGAGACGTTTGTATTGGCAGGACGGATATGGAGTCATCACAGTGAGTTCAACAGGGGTTGCGAAAGTCCGATCGTACATTGGGAATCAGAAGAAGCATCACGCGGATCGCAGCGTTGTTGGAGAATGGGAAATCCTTGGCATCGACTGAAGTCGACGCCTAGTTCTCCCGGCCAAACCCGAAGGGTTTGTGATTCACCGAGGACGCGAGCCGTCCCCGCCAGACTGCGTAGCGGGCTGGAGATTCATCTGATGCGATGAAGCGGCATGATGACGGGGAAATGCCGCGGAGATGCGAGTGAACCTTCGGCGTCGGTTGAAACCGACGCCTAGATTTCCTCGACCAAACCCGAAGGGTTTGCGATTCGCCGAGGACCTGAGCCGTCGCCTGCCTGCTGCAGGCAGGGATTTATCCGATGGCTCCGGAGGGGATTCATCCGATGGCGGAGGACGCGAGCCGTCCCCGCCAAGCGGGACCAGTGGGGCTTGTCGAGAAGATGGATGTTCGCGTTTGCCACGACGCGGAAACGGGCATCACAAAGAAAGGAACTGTCATTCTGGCGAAAGCCAGAATCTGCATCACCGGGGAAACCCGGATACCCACCTGCCCACGCGTAGACAATGACGGACGGGACCGCCGCACCTGAAGCACACCTCTTCAAAAGGACAAACCGCAAGAAGATGGACTGATCTTGCCTCAAAAGAGGAATCAGAGGGGACTTGATCCAAACCTCAGAAGAGAGATCCCGCCGATACTGGTTCTCGGTCCACCTGCGGTTGGTCAGACAATGACATGTCGTGATAACACACCACGAATGATCTTTTCAGTCCTTCCTTCACGATTTGTGTACTTCGACGTCGACTAACGTCCATAATCGTCTCCCCAAAAGAGAAATCGGTTGCCAAAAAGATCTCAAATCATGATATTGAATCACTAATCCGAATATGCGCATCCAATCGTTCATCATCCCCATCATCCTCCTCTCGATGATCCACGTGGGCTGTGGCACACCGGTGAAGAGCCGAAGCGACGCGGAGCTACTCGCGGCAGACTTCGCGTTCGCTGCGATGTCGGAAGCCCATGGCCCTGTTGCCGCGTTCGATGCCTATCTCGACGACGATGCGATTCAACTTCCTCACGGAGCTGAGCCAATCTTCGGTCGGGACGATATCGTGCGCGAGATGGCCGAAGGTCCTCCTTTCACCCTCCTGTGGACTCCGGTGAAGGCGGAGGTTGCACGATCCGGCGAGCTCGGGTACACGTGGGGAACCTATGTCGCAGAGTCAAAAGACGCCGACGGGAAAATCCAGCGACGGCAGGGAAAATATACGAACGTTTGGCGCAAGCAGGATGACGGCTCATGGAAGGTGATTCTGGACATGGGCAATCACACTCCGGAGTCACGCTCGCCGCAGTAACGCTCAGCACAGGACCTCGAGCGACGGAGGTGCGGAACCAGTTCCTCCAAACGACTGAAGAAAGAACATACGATGACGAAGAAACAAATCTTCAAGAAATCACGTGTTGTGACCATCGACGGGAAGAAGCTCCGCCCTGAGAGCCTGATGATGTCATACGGGTATCATCCCGAATGGTCTGAGGGTGCCTTGAAGTGTCCGATCTTTCAGACATCCACATTCGTCTTCGAGAGCGCTGAGAAAGGAAAGGCGTTCTTTGAAATCGCGTACGGATTGCGTGATGACGTCTCACAGGAACAACTCGGGCTGATCTACAGCCGCCTCAACAATCCCGATTTGGAAATCCTGGAGGATCGGTTGACGCTGTGGGACGAGGCGGAAGATTGCGCCGTATTCGAAAGCGGGATGGGGGCAATCAGCAGCTGCTTCACGACGTTTCTCAAACCGGGAGATCTGGTCCTCTTCAGCGAACCTGTCTACGGCGGGACCGACTACTTCCTCAACAACATCCTGACGAAATTCGGTATCGATGTTCTGGGATTCCAGGCGCAGACCGACCCCGCTGAAGTCGAACAGATGCTGAAACGATCGGGCAAAGCAGACAGGTTGGCGATGGTCTACATTGAGACCCCCGCGAATCCTACGAACGATCTCGTTGACATCGGCGCGTTCAGCGATCTCGCCAAGAATTACTCGACAAGCGAGAAGAGAGTCCTCGTTGCCATCGACAACACGTTTCTCGGACCGCTGTGGCAACATCCTCTCAAACACGGAGCCGATCTCGTTCTCTATTCCGCCACAAAGTTCATCGGCGGTCACAGCGATGTCATTGCCGGCGCCTGCCTTGGATCTGCGGAAATGATCAAAGATGTGAAGGCAACGCGTACCTTTTTCGGCGCGATGGCCGGACCGTGGAGCGGATGGCTCCTCCTGCGAAGTCTGGAAACCCTCAAGATGCGGATGACCCAACAAATGGAAAACGCCAAGATCGTAGCCGATTTTCTCACGACCCATCCGAAGATCGAAAAGGTGTACTATCCGAACCTGCTCAAAGAGGGAAGCAAACAGTACGAGGTCTACAAGAAACAGTGCCTTTCCCCTGGTTCCATGATTTCATTCGATATCAAAGGGGGAGAGAAGGAGGCATTCCGATTCCTGAATGGCCTCTCGATGATCAAGCTCGCGGTCAGTCTTGGAGGCACAGAATCGCTCGCGGAGCATCCTGCAACAATGACGCACTCGGACATCGAGCCGGCGATGCAGAAGGCAATGGGCATTACAGAGAAGATGGTACGGCTTTCCGTCGGCGTCGAAAACGTCGACGATATCATCGCATGCATCAACCATGCGCTGGAGAACGCGTAACGTGCGCCACATGCGCGTGTAATCACAAACAACCGGTTGTATCCATGGAATCGTGACCGATCGGAGGAAGATACGATGGCCAGCGAGATGAACTACCTCGCGGTGGTTGCGACGGCCCTTGTCATGTTCGGGCTTGGAGCGGGATGGTACTCCCCCCTCCTCTTCGGAAAGAAATGGCAGGAGCTTGTCGGGAAATCAGAGGATGAGTTGAAGAGAGCCGACATGACGAGGATCTTCGGCTTGAGCTTTCTCGCGTACCTGGTTGCCAGCTATGTGCTCGCACATTTCGTGTTGTTCACCGAGGCAAGCACGCCCACAACCTTGCTCATCAACAACCTCTTTCAGCGACAGTCGCTGCGACTCTGGGCAATTGACGCATCATACTACTTCTTCGCATTCTGCCTCGGCGGAGTCATCCTCGCCATCTGGCACTGAACAGGAGATTGATGATCGAGAGGAAGCCGCGAGTTGTCATCGGGCTTCTCACCCCCCCCACGTGATGAGCGAACGCAAAGAGGTCATCGAACGATCCATGTATCTTGCGAGTACCGGTTCGCCCGGAGTCCTCGCAACGATCGTCCGCACCAGCGGTTCAACATATCGCCGGGCCGGCACTCGGATGCTGATCGAGGCCGAGGGGAAACTCACGGGCTTCATCAGCGCGGGATGCCTTGAGTCCGATCTCTCCGAGCACGCGAAACGCGTGCTTGTCACCTCGCAAGCCGCGCGTGTATCGTACGATACCACCGCCGAGGACGATATTATCTGGGGACTGGGCCTCGGCTGCAACGGTCTCGTCGAAATCCTCCTCGAACCCGTCTCCTCCCCCAGCGCAAGGGCCAAACTTGAGATTCTCTCCCGGGCTCTGCAAACGACCTCCAAGGGATACCTGGTCACAGTCGTTGAATCGACACACCCTGCCGCGGGCACCGGATCGTATCTGTTTGCCGAGAACGAAGGAAACATCCTGAGCGATCTCAAAGATCCACAACTGCGCCTCCAGCTCGAACGCGAAATTCACCGCCAGTCGGAGAATATTCACCCGTGGTACACGACAGTTGGATTCGAGGGCTACCATCTGGCGCTGATGGTCGAGTTCCTTTCGCCCCCAATGGCCTTGACGATTTTCGGTTCAGGACCCGACATTGCGCCCATCGTGGAGCTCGCTCAGTCGCTCGGATGGAACACGACGGTCATCGACAAGCATCCCGAAGCCGAACTTCGAAAACGCTTCCCCAAGGCACATTCCGTCAGGACGCTGAGCGTTCCGGTCTCCATCGAATCGTTCGCGATCGACGAACAGTCTGTAGTCCTCATCATGACGCACAACTACTTGGTCGATATCGAATTGTTGCGCGTGCTTCTTCCTTCCTCCGTTCGGTACATCGGCCTGCTCGGTCCGAAACGAAGGGGAGAGCAGATCCTGGACACACTGCGTACGGAGGGAATGGAAATCACCGGGGAGCAACTTCTGCGATTGCACTCGCCGATCGGCCTGGACATCGGTTCCGAAACCTCGGCAGAGATTGCGCTTTCCATCGTCTCGGAGATTCAGACGGTACGTTCTCATCGGTCGGGCGGCTTCCTGCGCGATCGAAACTCTACCATTCACGACAAATCTCAGGAGGCATCATAGAACTGAAAGGGGCACCAGGTGAAACCTTTCAACGAAGCGAAGCGAATCGGCATCGTTGTTCTGGCAGCTGGTGATTCACGCCGACTCGGTCAACCGAAGCAGTTGCTTTCATACAAAGGAAAGACGCTCCTGCGACATATTGTCGACGTTGCCTGTGACGCAGGGGCATCAGATGTTTCTGTCGTTCTTGGAGCGCATCGGGAGGTCCTGGAACGTGAACTCCGCCCCGAGGTTTCAACAATCAGGAATGATGAGTGGAAAGAAGGCCTTGCCTCCTCGGTACGGGCAGCCGTCAATCACCTCGGCGGCGACATGGACGCACTCCTGTTCATGACGGTCGATCAGCCTCACGTCGACGTTCATCTTCTGCAGTCCATCTTTTTTTCGTATCTTCAGTCCTCAGCGAGAGTCGTTGCATGCACGTACGGCGGAACATCGGGCATTCCGGCTCTCTTCGATCGCTCCTTCTTTTCCACTTTGCGGCAATTGGAAGGTGACCGCGGAGCCAAGGAGATTATCGCTTCCATGGGGAAGGAGGTCCGATTGATTCCGTTCCCTCAGGGGGCGATCGATATCGATACGCTCTCCGACTACGACACAATCTCATCATGAGCAGGAACCACACATTGCCTGCGTCACACATCCTGCGCCGGCGTGAACGAGCTTCCGGGCCCGGAGCCCATCTTCGGCATCTCCTGAAGACCATGGAGCCCAGCGTCTCCTCCTTGTCGATCGGCGATCACCGGATTCCCCTGTACGCCGCGGAATTTTGGACCTCGAGACAGCGGCAAGCATTGTCAATCCACGAAGTGTCGTATCGTGCGTGCTTCAAAGCTCAGCTTCCGCAGTTCTTCATCGAGCGACTCACGACTCCGGGGGACACGGTCTATGATCCCTTCAGCGGGCGAGGGACAACGATCGTTCAGGCCGGAATCTCCGAACGCCACATCATCGGCAACGATGTCAATCCGTTGAGCACGATTCTCTCGAAGCCGCGGTTTTTCATTCCTTCCCTCGACGACGTACGGACGAGATTGGCGTCGATTGCACCGACCAGACGTCGGTCGCGCCGCCGCGACCTTTCCATGTTCTATCATCCGCAGACGGAATCAGAAATCTTTTCGCTTCGAGCGTATCTTGCCTCCCGCAAGCGGGATCGCTCAGAGGATGAGATCGACGCGTGGATCAGAATGGTCGCCACCAATCGACTCTCCGGTCACTCCAGAGGATTTTTCTCGGTCTATTCGCTTCCACCCAATCAGGCGGTCACACCCGATCGGCAGATACTGATCAACAAGAAACTGAAGCAGACCCCGGAGTATCGCGACACACGGGCGCTCATCATCCGCAAATCAAAAAGTCTATTGCGGGATCTCTCCCCCACGGAAATCAGCACGCTCAGGACTGTCGGCCGGAGGGGCATGTTCCTGAACAGCGATGCTCGGCGCACGCGCGCGATCCCCACCGAGAGCGTCCAGCTTACTGTCACCTCCCCTCCGTTTCTGGATGTTGTGAACTATTCCACCGACAATTGGCTCCGGTGCTGGTTCAACGAAATCGACGATCGGGAGATCGCCGCCGGGATTACGCATACCCGGAATGTGACCGAGTGGTGCGATGTGATGCGGCACGTATTGTGGGAATTATTTCGAGTCACGCGTTCCGGAGGTTGGGTCGTGTTCGAAGTTGGGGAAGTTCGAAAGAAGTCCGTTCGCCTGGAAGAGCATGTTATCCCACTCGGCATATCTGAGGGCTTCGAGTGTGCCGGGGTTCTGATCAATTCACAGGTCTTCACGAAGACCTCGAATATCTGGGGAATCACAAATAACACTGGGGGAACGAACACGAATCGAATGGTCGTTTTTCAGAAACCATGAATGGTTCAAAGGGAGGCGCGATGGAAACAGGGACTCGCGGAGGATTCCAGCGAAACGTCTTTTGGGCGCTCATCCTGATCGCAGCAGGCGTTCTGTTTCTTCTCGACAACTTTCATCTTTTGGATGTGGGATCGGTCGGACGACTGTGGCCGCTGATCATCGTGGCAATCGGGTTCGAGCAACTGATCCGATCCCGGACGCCCCATCAGCGCCTGAATGCATGCTGGTGGCTCTTCGTTGGTGCCTGGATTTTCATCAGCTACAATAGAGTATTTGATCTCACATTCCGAGACACATGGCCGCTGCTTCTGATCGCATGGGGAGTTGAACTCATCCTTCGCAATTCCATTCGTCGTCGTGTCCAATCATCCACGGAGAGGTAACATCATGGCTAGCGCAACACGCATTCGCTTTTCGGCCCAGATGACGATCGGTCTGGTCGTCATCACCGTCGGTTTGATCTTCCTGCTCGGGAATCTCGACCTCATCGAAGTTCGCGACTATCTTCGATACTGGCCCGTGCTCTTGATCCTTGTCGGCCTGCCCCGTACCATTCAGCCCCCCGGTTCACCGGGTCGCATGTTCGGTTTCTTCCTCATTGGAATCGGAGTGCTGTTGCTTCTTGATGCGATCGCGTACTTCGACATCCGGTTCTGGGATTTCTGGCCGCTCATTCTCATCCTCATTGGATTGGCGCTCCTGAAACGATCCACCAGATCACGATTGCGGCCCACGGTGCTCTCCGGCTCGGGAGAAGCGTCGATGCAGGGTGAAGAAGCATTGAACGAATTCGTCCTCCTCGGAGGCAAAAACCTGGTCAGCACCACAACCGACTTCAAAGGTGGCGCTGCGACGGCGATCATGGGAGGGTGCAAGATCGATCTCCGCAAAGCGTCCATGAAGGGGGAATCGGCAGTCATCGACGTCTTCACATTCTGGGGAGGAATTGAACTCATTGTCCCGGACGATTGGAGCATCGCCTTAGAGGGCGTGCCCATTCTGGGAGGAATGGAAGACAAATCCGTTCCGCCAAAGGGAAAGAGCCCGAAGACCCTCGTGATCAAGGGATACGCAATCATGGGAGGCGTTGAAATCAAAAACTGACGACACTCACCCATCATCCCGACGGGAGCAGACCTGAACCCTCATGACGCACGAGATCATTCCATACGGCGGCTGGCAGAAATGCCTCCGCCTCGCAAACGACAATTGCGACCTCATCATCACGACGGAAGTCGGACCGCGTGTTATCCGATATGGCCTGGTCGGACAACCGAACGAGTTCGTGGAATACCCCGATCAGATGGGACAGACGGGGGGTACCGCATACCGCAGCTATGGAGGACACCGACTGTGGGTTGCCCCGGAGGACAAAGTCAGAACGTATTTTCCTGACAACGCCCCGATTGGATGGAAAGTCGAAAACAACAGCGCCACACTCGTCGCGCCCACTGAGAAGTCTACCGGACTGCAGAAGGCAATCACGCTGACACTGGACGAGGATTCTTCGCACGTGAAGGTCATTCACCGCATTACGAATCGTTCCGCCAATCCTCAAACGCTTGCCGCGTGGGCACTCAGCGTGATGGCACCCGGTGGCCGTGCAATCTTCCCTCACGAACCGTATCGTCCGCATCCCGATTCGCTCCTGCCGGTCAGGCCTCTGGTCTTCTGGAGCTACACGGATATGACGGACGGCAGATGGAACTGGGGAACGAAGTTCATCCAGCTCTTCCAGGACGCGAAAGCGGAGAGGCCTCAGAAAATCGGTGTGTTGTGTTCCCTGGGATGGGCCGCGTACGCAAACCGGAAACACCTGTTTGTGAAACGATTTCCTCACGCCCCGAACGTGAGCTACGCCGACTTCGGGTGCAATCTGGAACTCTTCACCAACGCCCGGATGCTGGAAGTGGAGAGTCTCAGCCCTCTGGTGACACTGGCCCCCGGAGAGGCGGTGACCCACAAGGAAGAGTGGTATCTCTACGACGGTGTGTCACTGGGAACTCGTGATGAGGATTTGGACGTTCAATTGAAGCAATACCTTGAGCAATCCCAACCGGAGATATCCGCATGATTATTTCGACGACGCCTTCTCTCGAGGGGAAGCCGGTGGTGAAGTATCTTGGTCTCGTCTCCGGCGAGGCGATTCTCGGCGCGAATTTGTTCAAAGATCTGTTTGCAAACATCCGTGATATTGTCGGCGGACGATCCGCGGCATACGAAAAGGAATTGCGGAAAGCAAAGGAGCTTGCGATTGAAGAGATGGTTCGTGAGGCGAGAGCACTTGGAGTAAACGCGATCGTCGCCGTGGATCTCGACTACGAATCGATCGCCGGAAACAGCGGCAATCTCCTGATGGTCAGTGCAAGCGGAACCGCGATTATCACGAAGGAGTAGGCCGGTTGGACGGGAGTTCCTTCCCGTCTGATATCACTGAGATCCCCTCTCATCCACAATGTTGATAGACCCTTCCCGACTGATTTGGAAGGAGACTCATGTGAGGTCGGAGCAAATCATTCATCCGGCCTTCGTCAATCCACATTTGTATTCCCAACCGGAGGTACATCATGGGCAACGCCGTCGTCCACTTTGAAATCAGGGGAAAGGACGCGAAGCAGCTCCAGGATTTCTATTCAAACGTATTCGGATGGAGCGTGAACGCCGACAATCCAATAGGGTATGGACTCGTCGAGACCGGTTCGAAGTCCGGAATTCAGGGCGGAATTGCCGACGAGGATCAGCAAAGTCCGAACGTCATGATCTACATCGAAGTAGGCGACGTCCAGGCGCATCTCGATCAGATTGAGAAGGAGGGTGGCAAGACGGTCACACCGGTTACCGTAATCCCGAACATGGTAACTCTGGCAACCTTCCGAGATCCCGCAGGAAATATCATTGGCCTCGTCAAGAATGAATCTCAACCGTAGGACGGGAGTCCTCTCCCCTCCGAAATGTCGGGAGCCATTTCCCGCCAGCAAGATCTAAATCGTCCTTGAGCACTCATCGCAGTACCACATGAGAATGATCCTGCTGCTCATACCACTTCTCCTTTCGATCTCCTTGGAACGTGCTCAGAAGTCGCGTACAATGCAACTTTTACCCAATGCAGGCGCACCACCCGCCTATGATCACTACTATCCGGTCGCCCGCCGCTATGCCCCATTCATCTATCATGCAACCGATCCGAGAGGCGGCCGGCAAGACATCATCTCGAATATTGATTTCGACGGAGACCTCGTTGGGAACAACAACTGGGATAACTTCGATCGTTTTGAACTCAAACCGACAGTGTATTACGCCGTGCTGGAAACAAGCACTCACTATTTCATCTCTTATCATCTCTTCCATCCCCGCGACTGGAATCACTTCACCTTCTACCTTCACGACACGCATGAAAACGACGGCGAGAATTTGCAGGTCGTGGTGAGAAAGAAAGACAATGCAGTCGTGATCCTCTGGACCCAGGCCCACTATGGGAGTGACGTCTACGCGAATCGCGGATCGGGGATAGGAGCGGGAAAGGTGAAGATTGCTGGAATGTTTCAGCTTGTCGATTCCCTTGGCGTGCCGTCGCTGGACGCGCACCACGCGGCAGTGTTTGTCGAAGCGCAGGGGCATGGGATCTACGGGACTCTTGATTCGTCAAGCGAGGTTATCATTCGAGTTGACGGCACATGGGAGTTCGAAGAAGAGAGCGGAATTCTGTTTCGTCCGGCATTTGATGGTGAGGAAGTCTTCGAACCAAAGAAAACTTCGTCGGGAATCGTACCGTATCAGCTTGTCTCAACGACAGAGGTGCTCTGGCCGCTGCTGCGGGACGGTCTTCTCACCGGCGACGGGAGACTCCTTGACGGTTCCGTTCCGTACCGGGATGGGTTCGTCACGATCACCGAAGTCCCTCGCTACTACGACGCCGATCGTTTCAGCGGTCCATTCGGTCCAGACCGCGGCATTTCTCCATTTGCACTCGATTTCGGATTCAAGGAAGGAACAATCGGTTCGCTCTTCTTCAACCCTGCAAGGCGCTACGCCGAAATGCTCTCCATTACCGGCGAGTGGAGCAGTCTCTATCTCCACTATCCCTTCCATCAAAATTCTCACCGCTAGCCCATCCTTGGCTGGCGCTACAGTTGTCCTACTATTGACCACCCGCCCTCGGGGAACTTCTCCGTTGAATTCTGCATTGAGGAACAGAACCACAGCATCACTCCGGAGAATACACCGATGCCTGTGAATACCCTTTCGTCCGTCACGCGATTCATGTTCGCATGACACTGGTCACGACCCTCGCCGCGACTGCGAATGGGCAGGGTTCGTCAAAGGCGGCCTGATCAAGTGGAAGCGCGAGAACCGCCCCATTCAAGAGTCCAAATAGTCAGAAATAGCTTAATGAAACAAACCCTTACACTCGCAGTCGGCGTACTTGCGCTCCTCTTTGTCGGTGCACAGTTCTTTCAGCCTGATCGAACGAATCCACCGCTCGAACCCTCGCTCACGATCGAATCGCACCTCTCCGTTCCTGCCGCCGTCGACTCCCTTCTCCGGAAAGCATGCTACGATTGTCACTCCAACGAAACCCGCTGGCCGTGGTACAGTTATGTGGCGCCAAGTTCGTGGCTCGTGGCGCGGGATGTGGAACAGGCACGCCGACATTTGAACTTCTCCGAGTGGGGGCGGTACCGGAAAACGAAGGCAATGACTACTCTCGAATCTCTCTGTGATGAAATCACGGCCCGCACGATGCCCCTTTCCCAGTATGCGTTGATGCATCCCAGCGCGCAACTCACACAACAAGAAATAGATCTACTCTGCGAATGGAGCGAATCACAAATCGCCGCGATCCTCTCGGCCGACAATAATCCGTAGCATCGACAACGAATGCATACTCTCTCGCACACCAAAGGAATAACTCTATGAAAATATTTGTGATGGTTGGATTCTTCGCCGTTCTCCTCTCCGGTTCATTCTACGTCTCCTCCACAGAGACGAGCGCGCACAAAACCAAGCTCACAGAAGCCCGACTCCAGGCGAAGGGATCAGATCTCGATAAGATTCGTGCGGATCTGAAGACCGCCAAACGGAGCCTCGCACGTGAAGGAAAATACAGCTGTTGTATTGCTCCATCGTGCGACTTTTGCGCTCTGACCGACGGGGAATGTCCTTGCGGCGACAATCTCGCGAATGGAAAACCTGTGTGTCATGAGTGCAAGGGTGGATGGGAGGCGGGATACGGTTCCATCGAGGATGTCAGAGCAGAAGACGTAAAATCTCTTCCTGCAGATAAAGCAAAGATGATGTACAAGATGAAGGCAGACCACTACTTCAAGAAATAAGCGGCGAAGATCAATCAGCAAAGGAAAAGGATCATCTATCGGTCCGATTCTACGCGGTCGATTCGAATCCCAAGGCGAGCCAGATCATGCAGCGTGCGTTTCGGATCGACGACATGCCCCATCATCTGCAATCCCCTTTCCGGGAGATTTCCTTCGACGTATTGATTGATGCACGACACAACGGGAGCAACGGTAAAGTAGTATGGATCGGAATGCTCGAGCCGCAGCAGGACCGATTTCTTCCGATCCGATTCCATACCCTCTCCTACTGCTTGCATCACAACGCACAATTCACGACGAGAAAACGTGTTCGTTCCCCAGTAGAGGAGGTACTGGAGGAGTCGATCGCCAAATCCCGGTTTGATCTTGTGCAATCCCATGATGAGCGGAAAGACGAGGTAGTCGACAAACCAGTTGAAGCCCGCCACATACGCTCCGATTTCCCGGAGGGGGAAATCATCGGGCATCGCGCGGAGCTCTTCCAACCGGAGCGGCCAGCATTTTTTCCTTCCGAACGGTGATCCAAAGTCAACCGTCACCACATCATCGTATGTTGCTTTTCTCCATCTCCCGTCGGTGAACAAGTCCACGTCAAAATCGCGCGATGCTTCAATAATCTCGCGTGTCGAATCGGGAGTCGGGAACCGAGCATTCATGGCCATCGCAACGCGGGCGAAGTGCATTTCGGTAAACGACGGAGCCATCGCCCGAACAAGGACCGCCGCCATTCCCGGATGGAAACCTGCCTGAGTGATAAAGAGCCGATGCTTCGCGAGGATTTCCTGTTCGAGCACTTTCAGCGATCCCACCACCGTTCGATCGAACATCAGATCGATCCAATCGACTCCTTCGCCGATCACAACCTCTGCAAGATGTTGGACCATGCCCGAAACCGGCGCAGCAACAACGACGAGATCGACACCTTGCAAGGCGCGCACGACAGAACCATCATGCGCTGCGTCCACCTCAACGCACTCGAAAGAACGATTCGAAAAAAGTCTTCGCAACGACTCGGCATACTCCTCCGCTCGTTCCTTCCTGCGTCCTCCGATCACGATGGATGCTTCAGTTTCCTGCAACAGGAGAGGAATCAACGCTTTTCCGGCGCCGCCATAGCCACCGAGTACAAGAATGCGGGTTGGAACCATAGTCTTCTCAACTTAGGAATCGATTCCTGCTTGCGCGGGCATGACAGAAAGCCGTGGGAAGTACGCTGTCATTTCCACGAAAGTGGGAATTCACGTTTCAGTTCTGCTAAATGATTCTCCCTCTTGCGTACGCGGGCCCGGACATTCTCATACAATCCTACCCCAATCCGCGACTCTTCTCCTGAATCAACGTCCACGCCGCATCGACATGACGCGCCTCGGTATGTGCCTGACCGATCGAAAGCCGAAGCGTGATCTTGCCACCAAGACTCGTGTGCGTGAGGTAAATCTTACCCGACTGATTCAATCGCTCGAGAAGCTTCAGATTCGCCTCATCTCCCTTCTTGTGACGGAAACAAACGAGGTTGAGCGGCACGGCGGCGGCAAGTTCGAAATCGGGATGTGCACTCACCCGCCTCGCGAATTCCTGAGCAAGCTCTACATGCCGGCGAACATGAAATTGCAGCCCCTCGATGCCGTAGTGCCGGATGACAAACCAGAGCTTCAACGCGCGGAACCGTCTGCCGAGGGGAATGTGCCAGTCGCGATAATCAATGACCGCACCCGAGTCTGTCGGCTTGTTCCGAAGATATTCCGGCATCAAGGCGAGCGTGTTGATCAATATTGTTCGATCGGCCACATAGAAGCAATCACAATCGAAGTTCGTGAACATCCACTTGTGCGGATTGAAACAGTAACTGTCGGCAAGCTCAAGCCCATCCTGGATATGTCTGAACTCCGGACAAAGCGCCGCCGTCCCCGACATCGCCGCATCGACATGGAGCCAGATCTCTTCTTGCCTGCAGATCTCTCCAATCGCGCGGACGGGATCAATGGCGTTTGAGGAGGTCGTTCCCACCGTCGCGCAGACGAAACATGGCGTCAACCCCATTTCTCTGTCACGCTTGATCTGAGACGACAGCGCGTCAGGACGCATAGCAAAATCCTGATCGACGTCGATCACGCGCAGGTTGCGGCGCCCGAGCCCTGCGATCTTGACTCCCTTCTCGACCGATGAATGTGCCTGCGTTGATGTATACGCGACAAGTGTTCCGTCACACCCTTCTTCATTCGAGCGATACGCCGTTGCCCGTTCGCGCGCGGCAAGCAATGCGCATAACGTTGCACTCGATGCAGTATCCTGAATGACTCCACCCCCCGCGCGATCCGATCGGAAAGTCTCAGGAAGTCCGAGCATTCCCACAAGCCAATCGAGGACGTGTGTCTCAAGTTCTGTACACGCGGGACTTGTCATCCACAGCATTCCCTGTACGCCGAGTCCGGAAGAGAGAAGATCTCCCAAAATTGCCGGACCTGATGCGTTGGCCGGAAAGAACGCGAAGAAGTTCGGTGATTGCCAGTGAGTGATCCCTGGGAGAATGTGGGCGTCAATTTCCTTGAGAATATTCTCCAGCGATTCCCCCGTGATCGGCGGGGCTGTTGGGAGCAGAGAGCGGACGTCACCGGGCTTGACCTGCGAAAGGACGGGATATGATTCGATCCGCTCGTAGTAGTCGGCAATCCAGTTGATGAACTCCACGCCGCGTGTGCGGAACTCATCGGGAGTCATATGATAGGAATCTCGCGTAACCATGGAAATCGCCTGTGGACGTGATGAAGATGAGACGTGAGTGAAGTTGGGCTGGCCGATCGTGTTTCAACATCAACCTTGGAGCTTGTCGGCGATCCGTTCCACCGCTCGTACCAGTCGTGTCACCAGCACGAGCACATAGATAACGACGACGATGTACGCAAGGACAAACAAGAACAGGAAGGGCCCAAAGTAGAATGGTTCCATGCTGTGACCTTTCAGGGAGTTTGTGATCATGTGACCGCGACCGATGAGTCGAAGACAGCGAATCCCTCGATCAGTCGCTCGTGGCGGCGACCGCCTCGATTTCGATCAGGAATCCGTAATGGAGATCTTTCGTGGGAACGACTGCACGGGCTGGTTTGTGATCGCCGAAGATGCGCGCATAGACGGTGTTAACGCGTCCCCACAACTCGATATCCGAGATATAAACCGTCGTCTTGAGCACTCGATGAAGACCGCTGTTCGCGGCGAGGAGCACAGCTTCGAGATTGCGAAGCGTCAGCTCGGTCTGCTCCTCGATCGTCCCCAGCTTCTTTTCACCGGTCGCCGCATCGATCGGGAGCTGCCCGGAGACATAGACAAGCCCCCCGTGGACGATCGCTTGAGCGTAGTGGCCTCCCGGTTTGGGGGCTTTGTCTGATACGATAGTTTTCATCTGATTGTCGCACTCACGGTTGAGGAGTCGACGCGGGTTCCGATTTCTTGCGCAGGAAGATCGCGAGAATGAGTGATACGATAACGCCTGTAATCGTCGTTCCGATGAGACCGAGGAATGCCTGCATGAACGGAGTCTGAGTCGCGGCCATCATGTCCAAGCGTGTCTGGATATCGACTTCAGACATCCCCTGCGCTCTGAACAGTTCCTCGCCGGCACGACGCACTTCCTCAAAATACTCAGGAAACGCCATCGTCGTGAAGACGTATGACCCGACAAATGCGATCGCGCCTCCGATGAGCGACATAAACAATCCTGCCGCAATCTGCCCTCCGTAGGTCTTTCCTTCCTTTGCCGTCAGACGAAGGCCCCAGAAGAGAATCACGATTTGAAAAAGAATGACTGCCCAAAAGAGCGTTTGCAGCATCGGATCTTTGTACCATCCGGTAAATCCCATGACGAAGGTCCAAACAACGATGACAAGACCGAGAACAATCCCTGCACGAAGAGTGGCTGACATGCTTGCCTCCTGAACGGTGATGGATGGAATGCAACCTTCCCACAAAGTGGTCCTGCGGACGAAGGTTGCAGAGATCTTTCCGAGAAACCTATGGAAGGTTTTCCAGGACTATTTCTCCCACCAAAACTTCGCGCGCGTCTTTGGATGATTGCCAATCTCATCACCCGAATCACCATCATACATCCGACCGTTGAGCATCACATACCGAATCTGTTCCGTATTGCGGATATCCTCCAGTGGATTGGCTTTGAGCACGACAAGATCGGCGAGCTTGCCCGCTTCGAGTGAACCGAGATCTTTATCGAGTCCGATGTACCACGCGCCATACAGCGATGCGCACCGGAGCGCTTCCATGTTCGTCATTCCCCCCTGCTGCAGCATCCAGAGTTCCCAGTGAACACCCAATCCCTGAAGCTGACCGTGTCCGCCAACCTGAACCCGCCCTCCCGCATCGAGAATGCGTTTGAGTGATTTCGATGTTTGCATGTATGAGTAATCATCCGGACTCGCCATCTGCCTCCGGCGGGATCGTGAGTCGACAATCTCACGCGGGGTGAAGCTCAGCAATTTCTTATTCTCCCATATGTTCGATTCCTGATACCAATAGTACTCTCCGGACAACCCGCCGTAGTTGACGATGAGTGTCGGTGTGATCCCGGTCTTCGATTTTCCAATCACGTTCACCACATCATTGTACAGCGGAACGATTGGCAGATTGTGCTCCACACCGGTATGTCCGTCGAGCACCTGCGTCATGTTCCAGAAGAAGGTTGAGCCCCCCTCGGGTACGACCATCATTTCCAGCTTCCGTGCAGCTTCGACGATTTGCTGGCGCTGATCCCTGCGCGGCTGGTTGTAGCTCTTCACGGTGAACGCGCCGACAGCTTTCAGGCGTCTCAGATGCGACATTGCGTCATCAAAGTCGCCGACAATTGCCTTGTACGAACCTTCGGCCCCGTAGAGAATCGTCCCGGTCGAATACAACCTGGGACCAACCATCAACCCGGCTTTGATCATTTCGGAATTCGCAAAGACCGACTCGGTATTCGCCGATGGATCGTGCATCGTGGTCACCCCGTAGGCGAGGTTGGCATAGAAGCGCCAATTCGTCTGCGGGGAGAGACTTTCAAAATTTCCATGCGCATGCACGTCGATAATTCCCGGAATAACATAGTGCCCCCTTACGTCGATCCTCTTCGCGTGAGGGGGGATCTCCACTTTCGAGGATGGACCAACGGCCTTGATCCGATTTCGCTCAACGAGGATCGTTCCATCCTTGATCACCTCATCCCCCTTCATCGTCACGACTGTTGCTCCGGTGAGTGCAATCGTTCCGGTTGGATTATCCGTCGTCGCCTTGAAGCTGATATTCAGTCCCGTCGTATCGGGCTTCTCCTGAACAGTGTCCTTCGCGCCCGGAACGAAGGTGAACGTGTTTGTGAGATCCCGCCAGTAGATCTCAGGCCCGAGCGACCAATAGATCCGTTTGCTGTCGTGCGACCATTGGAGGTAAGTTCCCGCATCGCGCGTAAGCTTCTTCATCGGGTAGTCCGAAGTTCCCGGACTGATATTGACTGATTGACCGGTTTTAGGAAACACTGCGACGTGAGCGTTGTACCTCTCGACGAGTGCGACGTATCCTTCATCGGGTGATGGAACGATCTGCTGTGCATTGTCTGAAAGAAGATGAACGATTTTCTCTTCGCCCTTCAGGCCGATGCTCACGAGAGCAGTCTTCCCCGATTCACTCCCCGTGTAGAAAATGCGATCCCCGGTCTTCTTAAAGAGCGGTTGTGACCCTGTTTCAGTGATCAGAGAGGCCTCTCCTCCTTCCGCGGAAATCCAATAGAGTCCTGTTTCCTTCCCATACAGTGGCCCCCGCAGTTGATCCCCTCCTGACTTTCGATACACAACCTTCTTTCCATCATGCGAATACGATGGCTCAGTGTACGTTCCCCTCGTGGCGCTGAGCTTCTTCGGATTCTTTCCGTCGGTCTGAATTTTCCAAATTGCTCCCAGCTCATCGTCATTCCACGTCGTGTAGACAATCCACTTCCCGTCCGGCGAGAACGATGGGAACATCTCGAAGTTCCTTTCATCTTTCGTGAGACGCACGGGGGTGCCGTTCGGAAGGAGCCGAATCCAGAGTTTCCCGAGCGCGTTATAGACGACCGACTTCTGGTCAGGTGAGACTCGCACCCAGCGCAGCAACTTCACATCGAACTTCTCGGGAGCGACATTCTGCGTGAACCGCACGACATCGGTGAGTGCCTGCTTCACGTTTGCTTTGAACGGAATCGCAGAGACACGCTGGGTCGCGACGTCGATTCTGTGAATTGTTCCTTTCGCCCAGAAGATGATCGATTTGCTGTCCGGCATCCACGCAAATCCCGGGTAGACGCCGAAAATCGCCCACGCTTCCTGCTGATCGTGATCGAGTCCGTCGAAGATCGGTGTCTCCCGGTTGCTCTCGATGTCGTACAAGAACAGCACAGACTTCAAGCCGACACGCCTCACGAACGCGATCGTCCGTCCGTCGGGTGACGGCTGAGGTCTCGCCGATCCTCCGACACCCCGAATGTACTGCTCGGACTTCCCCGTCCGCAGGTCGAATCGCTGGACGACGTAGATGACGCCGTACGGATCCTTGTTGTATTCAAATCGTCCACCGGGCGTCACATCTTCACTGTAGTACAGGTATCGACCATCCGGCGAAAGAGCCGGTTCGCCGGCATCCTGTTCCCAGTTTTTTCTCTTCGTCAACTGGAGTCCGTTTCCTCCGCCGATGTGATACATCCACATCTCTCCGGCGCCGAGCGATCGGGTGTTCCGGTAGTGTTTCCGGCCGACGAGATACATCCCGTCCGGTGTCCAAACCGGATTGTTCACCTGACGTTCTTTTTCCTTTGTGATCTGTTGAGCGCCGGAGCCATCAACATTCATGATCCAGAGATTGTCAATCCCATCCCGATCGCTTGTGAATGCGATCTTCTTTCCATCCGGACTGAATCGCGGTTGCACGTCGTACGCCGGACCGCTCGTGATCTGCTTGGCATCTCCGCCGGAGATCGGCAGGAGATACAAATCCCCCAGCATATCAAAGACGATCTGTTTTCCATCCGGACTGACATCGACCGCCATCCACGTCCCCTCGTCGGTGACGAATTCCACGTTGGTGACCGGAGCATGGTGCTTCGTAACATCCCACTTCGTTTCTTTTTTTGTGGTATCCCGGCCTGCTTGCGGAAGAAGGGTGAGAGGAAGAACAAGAAAGACGAGAACGAGAAAGAGGCGAATAGTCGACGGCATGAGTTGGTCCTTTCGGAAGAGGTTTGAATGGATCAATGTACGGAGATGAGACGAGGATTTCAAGAACGGTTCAACGACGAAAAACGTATTGTGAATCTTACCCCTGGCTTTCGCGACGATCATCATTTTGCTTTTGAGACGCTTTTCCGCTATTCTCTTCACGGGAGAACGCACAACCATGACAGATACGCAGATCACGATTATTGGAGCGGGCGTCGTCGGACTGGCGATCGCCGCGCGGCTCTCAACCACCTCACGGAACATCGTTCTCCTCGAGAAAAACGTCAACTACGGAATGGAGACATCGAGCCGAAACAGCGAGGTGATCCACGCCGGCATCTACTATACGCCGGGATCGCTGAAGGCACTCCTCTGCATCGAAGGCCGTGACGAATTGTATTCGATGTGCCGCGCCCACGATATTCCCCACAAGAAGCTCACCAAGATCATAACCGCGTCGGACGAATCCGACCTCCCGAAGCTCAATACAATCTATGAAAACGGATGCAAGAACGGCGTTGAACTAAGAATGCTTTCGGGTGCCGAGGCGCTCGCCATGGAACCGAACATCCGATCGGCGGGCGCAATTTTTTCTCCCCTGACCGGCATCATCAGTGCGCATGCCCTCATGGACCGCTTCTACTGGGAAGCATCGAACAACGGAGTCACGATCCAGCATCGCGCGGAAGTCATTGCGATTGAACCTCAGCCAGACGGATTCACTCTGACGATTCGGGAGGGGGAAGACAGGTCTCAGTTCTCCAGCGAGTGGGTGATCAACTGCGCCGGTCTGTATTCCGATGTCGTTGCCGAAATGGTCGGCATCGATGTCGATGCGGAGCATCTGCGGCTCCACTACGCAAAAGGTTCGTATTTTTCAGTGACGCCGTCGAAAGCGGGAATTGTCTCGCGATTGATCTACCCCGTTCCTCGCAACGAGGGGCTGGGTGTGCATGCGTTGATCGATTGGGGAGGACGACTGAAATTCGGACCGGATGTGGAATTCATCGATCGACGCTCAATTCAATACGACGTATCGGAAGAGAAGAGGAAGCCGTTCGGGGAATCAATCCGCAGAATTGTGCCCGGCATCACGGATGACGATCTCGCGCCGGACATGAGCGGCGTTCGCCCAAAACTCCAGGACAAAGGGGGTCCGGTGAGAGATTTCGTTATTCGTCACGAAAAGGAGAGGGGACTGGAGGGATTCGTCAATCTCATCGGAATTGAGTCTCCGGGTTTGACCGCCTCACCCGCTATTGCACGGTATGTTGAAAAACTGCTAGACTAGGGGGATTCCGGTGTCTAACACGAGCCGCATACCGGGTGAGCGATCGCGATTAAACCACCTACGAACCATCGGTGTCTGAGAATCAGATTTTCCCTACGAAACCCCATTCAACCATCAGGAGAGAAACATGAAATCCATCGGTCTGCTGCTCGTTGTCCTATTCGTCCTGGCAGGCTGCAACAGTCCCGTTGAGGTCACTCAGGAGGAAATCTATACCGAATCGATGATGATGGACATCACCGACGCACCGGAAGGGGTGCGCGATGTCGACACCCCGAACGGCGTCGATCGAAGATTCGCCCGCATGCTCCTTTCATTGAAGCGATTTGTGAGGTTGGACTCCACCCAGTGGGTCGCGGTGAAAGGATTTGCTCTCACGCTCGCCAACGAGACGAAGGCGATTCATGAGGGAGTCAAGAGCGGCGCTCTCACACGAGAGCAAGCGCGGCTGCAGTTGAGAGAAGCGCGAAAGACCTTCGTTGAATCCGTCGCAAGTATTCTGACGGAAGAACAGAAACCTCGCTTCAGACGGTGGCTGCATCTTTTTTGGTGATCAACGTTGCATCTGCTGTAGGATTGCAGGACGCACAAGTGTGCAAAAGGCTGCCTCATCGGCAGTCTTTTGTGTTGTGGAAATGGGGGAGGAAGATCGATCCGGAGCGCTGGGAAGAAACGCTTTGAATCGTCCCCGCCTCCACCCACGTCTACGGAATCTCACCCTCATCGTTGATGTTCCCTACTTCGCTGCTTCCACGCTCGAATAGAGAAGAAGTCGACTTCCCCCCTTCTCGATCACCTTCCCCTTCACCGTAACGGTTTTTGCAACGTACGGCAGGAGCGCTTCGTTTGCCCCTTTCATTCCCCTTGCAGGAACGATGGTGTAGACATCCCCGGTCTTTTCATCGAGAATTCCCACGGGCAATCCGCCTTTGACACATGCAACGGCGCATTCCTCATGTTGAGGACCTTTGCCTCCCATCATGCCGGAGAGGTAACACTTGACATCGACGATCTCGCCCTTGATCGTCACATCCTTCGCTTTGTCGGATGCAAACGATACTGCAGAAATCATCAGCGAGAGAACGAGCAGCGTGAACACCATGCGGACGATTTTCATCGTGCGGCTCCTTTGTTGATCGTGATTGATTGAATGAATTAGGATTTTCCGACTCTGGTCTTCGCGGATGCCTCACCACTCTCAACACTGAAGGCTGTGCTTAGGATGAAATCAGCCGCGGCGTATTTTCCTCGGATCGATTGTCGCCTAAAATGGAATTGTCGGAGATACTGAAAACAACACAGATCGAAGAGCTGTTGTTCCCGAAATCGCGGTCTTTCCGCTTGTGAAAGCTTTCATCGTTTCGTACACTTGCAACGCGGAGCTCTCGCTATTGCGTTCTGCAACTTTTCCTGCAATTCCGGGTAAACAATAAGGCCGGGGAATCTTGAAGTAGTGAAACCATGCGGATGTGGCCAACCACGCTCTGAATGATCAGCTTCGAATAGACGGGAGCCTAAATCGTGAACACACCACGCTACCGTTTCCTTCAGCATCTTCTCCCGTTCTTTCTGTTGCTTGCCGGGCTCCAATCGTGCAGCAAAACCGAGAATCCGGTTGAGCCGATTCGCGAAGAGCGAGGCGCCATCGTCAAGCAATCCCTACTGGGAAACTTCACAGCAGCGAATCTGCAACAGCTGCTTTCATCCAACAATATCACGATGCCCTTTGCGCTGAGCTACTCGGTCACATCTCTTTCCATCGAGTACTATACCGTCGATGCGAAGGGGAATCTCTTACTCGCGTCAGGTGCTCTGGTCGTCCCGCAGGGCCCCGGTCAGTTCCCTTTGGCCAGCATTCAACACGGAACCCAAACAAGAAGCACTCTTGTGGCATCAGTCTCCCCCTTCAACTCGACCGAAGGTTTGATCGGACTGGTGATGGCCTCGATGGGCTACGTGGTGGTTGTTCCCGACTATCCAGGGTTTGGCGTGTCGAAGGGGATCCATCCTTATCTCCATGCGGAATCGCTGACCCCCTGCGTCATTGACCTGATGCGCGCGGCTCGTGCGTTCAGCACAACGAATCAAGTGTCTCTGAACGGCAAAGTCTTCCTCACGGGATATTCGGAAGGGGGTTACGTCACGCTCGCTACGCAACAGGCCATTGAAGAGAAGTATGCCTCCGAATTCATCCTCACCGGCGTCGCACCGATGGCAGGCCCGTATGATCTTCAAGGCACGATAGAGTCAATCCTTCAGACCAATACGTATACGACTCCCGCGTATGTCGCCTTCTTCCTGACGGCGTACAATGACGTGTACAAATGGAACCGCCTGGAAAGTTTCTTCAATCCCCCCTATGCATCACGAATGCCCGGTCTGTTTGACGGCTCCAAAACATGGGGGGAGATCGTCAACCAACTGCCGACGACGTTTTCGGCATTGATGAATCCCGCATTTGTCGCGAACTACCTCGGTGGAAGCGAGCAAGCCGTCCGAGCGGCTGTGCAGGAAAACACGCTGTTGAACTGGAGGCCCCGAGCTCCCATCCACTTCTTTCACGGCGACGCCGACGACGTCGTCCCCATTCAGAACGCACACACTGCCATGAGCGTGTTCCGATCAAGCGGCGCATCAAACGTTCAGCTGACGATCATCCCCGGCGGAACGCATGAATCTGCCGGACCGATCGCCGTTGTCGGGGCATTGCAGTGGTTCAGGACAATGTAGATCACACCAAGACGAGATCATCTTTGGAATTCTTTCTGACTCGGAGGATGATCCGGTTGGAGGGACTTTGGATACGAAAAGACAACCAGGCACCTCATCTGACGTGATCCCCCTTCTTGATTTCTCCTCACGACTTTCGTACAATTGCGGAGACTCTCGCGATCCGGCGCGGTTCTATCAGCCCAAGCGGGTGATTACGGCATGAGATTGAACCTCCTTCTTCTTTTCCTGCTCTGGAGCATTACATCCAACGGCTGTTTTTCCGACATCGGGCTCGAGGATAGTTGGATCGACTTCGGATATCACTATTCAATCCTCGAACATCCCTCCCCCCCTACACTTCTTCATGATACACTTGTTGTGCACGTCGCGTATAGCGGTTGTTCCGGTGGCCACGCATTCACACTGCAACACCGCATTTCGGGCTCTTCACAAATCGAGCTCTGGCTCCACAAGGATACTCCGGACCAGGTGTGCGACGCATACTGGAACGAACTCCGCCGTTGGCGCCTACCGGAATCGTTCCGGACGCATCGGTCGGTGGCTCTTGTCGATCCTCGTGGTAAGAGGTTCATTCTGAGGTAACTCACAGAATATTCCACCTGAAAGGAGGAGAGGTGATCACCGTCCACAACGTATCGAAAACGTTCAAGCTCAGCCGGGAACAAAAGAAGGAACTGAGTGACGACGAGGCGCGGAAAACCGTCGATGCCGTCTCCGGCGTGAGTTTTGAGTGTCGGCCAGGAAGAATTTTTGCCCTTCTCGGTCCGAACGGCGCAGGAAAGACGACGACGCTGCGACTCATTGCGACACTTTTGAAGCCGAGCTCGGGCTCGATTACGGTTTCCGGTCACGACGCGGTCAAAGAGCCGCTGAAGGTTCGGGCACAAATCGGCTTCCTGACCGGCACGACGAAGCTTTACGAACGCCTGACACCGAACGAGCTGGTGAAGTACTATGCAGACCTGCACGGCATGGAGCCGGGGCACTTTCAGAAACGCAAGGAGGAGATCTTTTCCCTTCTCAACGTGCACGATTTCGCCAATCGACGGATCGGCAAACTCTCGACCGGCATGAAGCAGAAGGTATCGATCGCCCGGACGATGATTCACGATCCGGCCGTCGTCATATTCGATGAGCCGACGGTCGGACTTGACGTGATCACTTCCCGAAGCATCATTGAACTTATCCGGGCGTCCCGCGATGCAGGCAAGACAGTGATATTCTCGACTCACATCATGGGTGAGGTAAGCCTGTTGAGCGATGATCTCGCGATTATCCACAACGGCAAGCTCATCTATCGGGGGGCGTACAAGGAATTTCAATCGCACATGCGATCAGATTCGCTGGAAGAAGAATTCATTCGATTGTTGAAGGAGGCCCGCGCATGAAAATGATCATGACGATTTTCAGAAAAGAACTCCTCGACTCTCTTCGGGATCGCCGGACCCTCGTGACCATGGTTGTCGTTCCGCTTCTCCCGTTCCCTCTCCTCATCGGCATCTCGTCGCGGGTGACGATGTCGCAGATCAAGAAGGCCCAGGAAAAGGTGCTGCGCGTGGGCGTTCTCGCGACCCAGACTCCGCTGAACTTTCGATCGATGCTCGCAGGCCGCGAAGATATCAGAATCATCGACCTTCCGACCCTCGATGAAGGGACAGCGCTTGTGCAGTCGGACAGTCTCGACGCGTTTATTGCCTTCGATCCGGCATTTGAACGCGCGGTCACGGAACTTCGCAGCGGCGGCGTCACCCACGTCTTCAAAGCAGCCGAACGGCGGGAGATCGAAACCGACAGGGTGCGAAAGATCATCGATGCCTATGCCGCCACGCTCCGAGAGGCACGATTCAAACGGATGAATCTCGACGCATCCATTATCAACACCCTCAACGTGAACGAACAGAACCTCGCCTCTCCGAAAGAGCGCATCGCTGAGGTGATCGGCGGATTCCTGCCGTATCTCTTCATCATCTTCTGTTATCTCGGTGCGATCTATCCCGCCATCGATCTGGCCGCCGGAGAAAAGGAACGCGGTACGCTGGAGACCCTTCTGACCGCGCCGGTCGGACGCATGCAAATTCTCCTCGGCAAGTTCGGCGTTGTTACGCTGACCGGAATTCTGTCGGCCGGGGTCTCGATCTTCGGCCTCTATATCGGCATCCAGCAGGTGCGGGAGATTCCACCCGAGCTATTTCAGACGATCATGAGCATCCTCGAACTGAAATCAATCGTACTCCTCATCTCTCTGTTGATTCCGCTGACAGTCTTCTTTGCCGCCGGACTCTTGTCGCTCTCGATCTATGCCCGTTCGTTTAAGGAGGCGCAGAGTTTGATCAGCCCGCTGATGATTGTCGTGATCGTCCCTGCATTCCTTGGCCTGCTCCCGGGCATGACACTCACCGAAGTCACGGCGCTAATTCCAATTCTCAATATCTCGCTGGCGACAAAGGGGATTATTGCCGAGACAGCGTCTCCGTGGCTCATTGCCGAAGTATTCGTATCGATGATCGCCCTTGCCGCATTGAGTCTCTACCTCTGCTCGAAGATATTTGGCCGCGAGTCGATTGTGTTCCGCTGATGCGTTACCGGAATCGAAAAGGATCCGCGCATGATTGTCTCGATCCCACGCATCTTTGAAGTTCACGTGTTGAATGGGCTGTGCTATGCCGTTGAGATTGTCTATATTGTATGGAGAGGTCCCCACCGATCATGGCACGATGCGTGGTTCCTCAATGTGCTGGATCGGTCGGCGGAGAGCACCGAGTTGTCCGGGCAACATCACTACTGGAGGAGGGCTTCATCATGAGAAAGACTTTGACTGTGATGCTATTGCTGGCAGCAATCTGGACGATACAAGCACAGACCAATCCTCAAATCCTCATTGCATATTACAGTGAACAGGGTCATACCGAGGCGTTGGCAGAAGCGGTGGCGCAGGGGGCGCGATCAGTCCGGGGCGTCTCGGTGAAACTGGTGAAGATCGAAAACGCAACGCGCGACGATGTCGTCGGTGCGGACGCCATCGTCGTCGGCTCCCCCGTCTACAATGCGAACGTGGCCCCGACTGTGCAGGAATTCATCAACACCTGGCCGTTCGACGAGATTACGATGAAAGATAAAATCGGAGCGGCATTCGTGACCGGCGGTGGTATTTCGGCAGGCGAGGAGATTGTGCAAACGAACATCCTGAAGTCGATGCTGATTTTCGGGATGATCGTCGTGGGCGGACCGGATTGGAGGCAGGCATTCGGGGCGTCGGCCATCACGTTTGAGCAGCCGTTTGACCAATCGACAGAAACAATCCATCCGACTTTTCGTGCGAAGGGAGTAGCTCTTGGAGAACGTGTTGCACAGGTCGTATCCGTCTTCAAAAGATAGTCCTGTGTGTCCCTCATCCAGTTTTCAAGGAGAATGGCATGGCAGATCATGTGTATAAACTGGTCGAGTTGACCGGCTCATCCACCACCACTATGGAGGATGCCGTCCACAATGCAATTGCGCGAGCCGCGAAAACCGTTCGCAACATGAGATGGTTTCAAGTCGTTGAAACGCGCGGTCATAGTGGCTATGACGCGAGCGGCGCGAAACTTCGGTGTCGCGACAGCGCTCAAAGGTCATCTGTTCGCCGCGAGGTCGCCAGGACTCAGACGTCGCACTCACTTCTCTTTTCGAGGGCATACCAATGAGGAGACTTCTCGGTATTCTACCGCTTGCCGTCATGATACTTTCAGCCTCTGCTCAGGAGGCGTTTCAGTTCGACGTCTTCAAAACGTCAGCCGGTGATCTGAAGATCACGTTTATCGGTCACGGCAGTCTGATGTTCACGTTCGGCGGGAAGGTCATCCACGTCGATCCGTTTACACGCGTTTCGGACTATACAACACTCCCGAAAGCGGATCTTCTCTTGATTACCCACGAACACCGTGACCATCTTGATCTAAAGGCCATCGAACAAATCCGCACGGAGTCGACCAGGATTGTTCTCACCGAGACGTGTGCGAAGCAACTCGCGGGGGGAGAAGTGATGGCAAACGGGGATGTGAAAAAGGTCGATGAAGTCACAATCGAGGCCGTTCCCGCGTATAACCTTGTCCACAAACGGGAAAACGGCCAGCCCTTTCATGCGAAGGGGTCAGGAAACGGGTACGTGATCACATTCGGAAATCTTCGGGTCTATGTTGCCGGAGACACCGAGAATTTTCCGGAAATGAAAGATCTCAAGAACATCGACGTGGCCTTCCTCCCGATGAACCTTCCCTACACCATGACGCCGGAGATGGTGGCAGACGCTGTCCGCATGTTCCATCCGAAAATCCTCTACCCGTATCACTACGGCCAACCGACACCGGCAAGCTCCTCGATCTGCTGAAGGGAGAAAAGGGAACCGAGATTCGGATTCGCAAGATGTGAACGTTCACACGTGACGTTTACAGAAAAGCCCGACAGAGCATATCTGCCGGGCTTTGTCTTTCGTGCAACTCAGGCGAAAGCGGACGTGTCAGCTGCGCGTCGCCAATTGACGATCGAGCATCAGTAATCCAGCGGGCGCATCCCCCACCATCTTGAGCTGTTCGATGATTTCCGATGCGCTTTTTTCCTCTTCCACCTGCTCTTCGATGAACCAGTGCAGCATGACCTGCGTAGGATAATCCTTTTCTTTTGCGGCCACTTCGTAGCACTCGTTAATGGTCCCCGTGATTTTCTGCTCGTGCTTGTAGGCGGCTGTAAAAATCTCAAGCGGAGACTTGAACTCTGCTGCGGGCTTCTCGATGGCCTCCAGGGTGACCTTGCCCCCCCGCTCGTTGATGAAGTTGAAGATCTTCATGCCGTGTTCGATTTCTTCTTCGTACTGCTTCTTCATCCAGTGCGCGAAACCCGGGTAGTTTGTGGCTTCAAAGTGCGCTGCCATCGAAAGATAGATGTACGCTGAATGGAATTCGTTGTTGATCTGGCGATTCAAGACATCTTGTACTGGTTTCGACAACATTGAACCTTCTCCTTTGTGTTGTCATGGATGGGAATGGTGAAATGCAACACGCTGCTGGTGTGTCGGCAACATGACTCTAACAACGGGGGGGACTATTTTGTTCCGAGAACGTCGATAAGCCAGAGACTGAGCTCGGGGATGTACGTGATCAGCAGAAGGGCAATGAGGAGCAAACCGATGAAGACCAACACCGACCGTGCGATTTTCAGAATCGGTTTTTCAAATCTCAGGCTGGAAAGAAAGAGATTCAAGCCGACAGGGGGAGTGAGATAGCCGATCTCGAGGTTCGCGAGGAAGATGATTCCCAGGTGAATGGGATCGACACCGAATTCTCTCGCGATGGGCAGAATGAGAGGCACCACAACGATGATTGCCGAAAAGATGTCCATCATCATCCCGACGAGGAGCAGAAAGATGTTCAGGATGATGAGGAAGGTCACTCTGCTGTCTACACGTTCCTGAACGAACGCGAACAGCTTTTGGGGAATCTGTTCATCGATGAAATAGTTTGTCAGACCGAGGGCTGTGCCGAGGATCGCCAAAATGGCCCCCACGAGAATCATCGACTCCTTCATCACACGGGGGACATCCGCCGTGAGCCGGAGATCGCGATAGATGAAGACCTCGACGATGAACACATAGAAGGCCGTGACGGCGGCGGCTTCGGTGGCCGTCATGAATCCCGAATAAATGCCGCCGATGATGATAAACGGAAGCGGAATCTCCCACACTGCCCCTCGAACCGCACGCACGACATTCGCATACTGAAACGGGATTCTCGGGACGTGAGTCCGCGCGCCGGCAAAGATACTGTAGGCAGAAAGAATCACAATCATGAGAATTCCCGGCACAATCCCCGCCACAAAGAGTTTGTCCACGCTCTCTTCCGAGATGAGCGCGTAGAGAATGATCGGCAGACTCGGAGGAAACAGGAGTCCAAGACTTCCCGACGTTGTCACGAGTCCAAGCGAAAAACGCTCAGCGTAGTTGTCCCGCAGGAGAATTGGAAACAACAGACCACCCAACGCAACGATGGTCACACCGGAAGCTCCGGTGAACGCGGTGAAGAACGCGCAGGTGATCAGCACAACGATCGCCAGACCGCTCGGCATCCAACCGAACAGGGCATGCGCAAGATCGACGAGGCGTTTGGGCGATTTGCTTTCCGCAAGGAGATAGCCGGCGAAGGTGAAGAGCGGAATCGCGATCAGGGTCGGCATCGACGAGATCTTGTACATCTCAATGATCACCGCCGCAGGATCGGTACCGAGGGATGCAAACGCAAGGAGCGCAAACGCGCCGATGATTGCAAAGAGGGGTGAACCGAAAAACGTCAGAAGAATGAGACCGATGATAATCAACGCGGTCCCCATCACGTCCGTCCTCCCCTCACTGTCTCATGGAGGGCCACGATCATCCGGACGGCGAAATGAATCATCAAGAGGCTAAACCCAACCGGGATGATGATCTCAGAATACCATTCGGGAATGCCGCTGAAGAGTTCGCGCTGGTCCTCGATTTCGAACTGCACGAATGTCAGTGCGGCATCAAAGAGAAGGTAGCAGACGGCAATCGTAAAAAGGTTGGTGATGACCCGGATACCCGCGCGCACGCGGGGCGTGATCATGCGGGCGAAGGCGTCGATGCTGATATGTCGTTCCTGACTCGCCGCGAGCGCGGCGCCAAGGAACCCGACCCAGAGGACGAGATGGCGAAGGAGGATATCAGCCCAGAGGATTCCCTCAGAAAAAACGTTCCGCAGAACAACCTGCAGGAACGCCATCAAGACCATCACCGTGAGGAAGGTGATGAGCAACGCGCCTTCGATTCTGTTCAGGAATCCATCGACGCGGGAGAGAAACTTCATTTGGATGCCCGATGGTTGTTCTTGAATTCCGTCAGGCTCCGTTCAACCCGATTGAGAAATTCCTCGCTATAGAGCTTTCCGACGAGGGATCGTCGCGCCCGCGCCCCCGCTCGAATATACTCCGTCAAATCCTGTTCCTTGACCTTGATCATCTGGAGCCCGTGCCGCTTCAACACCTCGAGCGCGTTTTTGTTTTCATCCCGACTCATGTGCGTAAGCTTGGTCATGTACTTCTTTCCGTTGCGGAGAAGGATTTCCTGGAGGTCGTTCGGAAGCTGATCATAATATTTCTTCGAGATGAGAACGGCACCGGATGCGTCGGCCAGCGGAGCTTCGACGATGTACTTCACACGCGTGAACCATTGCAGCGCGACCGCAGCCAGCGGGGAGGTATAGAACGCATCGACAAGTCCGGTCTGCAACGACGTCAAAACGTCCGTGATCGAGAGAGGAATCGGATTGATCCCGAGGGCGCCGAATGCCGCCTCGGCGACCGGATCACCTTCCCACGTCCAGATCTTCATCTTCCTCAAGTCTTCCGGCTTCTGGATGAGGGTGTTCGTAAAGACGTGAACGAATCCAACTTCAGCCCAGCCGAGGAGTACGTATCCTCCCTCCTCAAATGCCTGCTGAAATTCTGCATCGAAGGTTTCGTAAAGAAAATCGATCTCCGCGTACGTGCGTGCGAGGAAGGGACTATCGAGAATCCTCACCTTCGGGGCAATCTCCCCCATCCCCACACCGGTGAACCCACCGGCCTGGATCTGTCCGACGCGAATCTTTCTGAGGACGGTCTTTTCGTCCCCCTGAATATTCGCCCCGTAGATCCGAAATCCGAGACGTCCGTTGCTTTCCTTCCTCACGGCCGCATCGTATTCCCTCATCACATTCATCCACGTGCTCCCCTCGGGGGCCACCGTCGCAAACTTGATCGTATACTGCTGGGCCGATCCCAGAGAGGCGCAAAGGCTAAACAGCAATAGCAATGAACGAAGTCTCGTCACAGACATCTCGCGCAGTTGATGAGTGGATGGCGTGCCCACAGGCACGCAGGTCTTCTAGAATAGCTCGTTGATTTGGGACAACCAGCGTTCAGCTTTCCGCTTCGCTACGGCATTGGGAAGTCTGGCTTCCGGGAGGATGTCGGCCGGCGCATCGAGAACGGTTTTCAAGAGCGTTTCGAACAGCTCCCGATTCTGAACCTGCACGGCATAGGTGGACGCGAAATAGACGTGCGTCATCAAGAATTTTCCTTCGTTGATCCGGAGACAGGTTTCAAAGTGTTCCCTCGCTTTTTCCGGTTTGCCGCCGAGCATCGGGGGTGTGCTTCCTTCGATCGTGCCAAGGGAGAGATACGCGCCGCCGTAGTAGTACGTCGAATCGTGCCTCACGACAAAATCCATCAGCGCATTAACGCGGGGAAGATCTGCGATCGCGGCGACATCGGCTCGCCCCGTGTTAATGTAGGCCCCCCAGGCGAACGCCGTCCAGAATATCGACGGCAAATCTTCCCGGGAAAAAGAGACGAGTGCCGCACGAAAAGCGTCGAAATCTTTTGCGGCCGCGTTTCGAAAGCGGGCTTCTTGCGTGAGGATACGCAGTCCATAATCTCGAGCCCTGCCATAGAGCGCATGGGCACGGACAGGATCGTCATCCTCGGCGAATGCCAGGGCATACGCACTGTACCCCTGCGCGGCGAGAAGAAGCAGCTTCTCATTCTCGGGATCCCCCTTCAGAAGCGCCTCAATGAGCTTCAGATTTGCCCCCAGGGCTTCCTGTGCGAGCTGGAGGTCCCCCTCCTCATTGAACGCCTCCAGACCGTGATCCATGATCCCACCGACGGTGCGAATCGCGATCGTCTGGACACAACCGACAAGGAGAATTGCGGCGCTGAGTATCAACAGGATCGTCTTCATGAGAATTCGATTGAAGATAGCAAAAAGGGGGTGAGTTTCAAAGGAGAATTGAAACTCTTCCTAATAAGATGTATACTTTCCTACGTTAGGACAGGAGTATTTCAATGAAGATCCTCCTTATTGAAGACGAGGAAAAGGTCGCGGGATTCATCCAGAGGGGCCTCCAGGCGGAGGGATTCAGCGTCGACATCGCGTCCGATGGAGAGAAAGGGGAGCGGAAGTTACGGAGACAAACGTACGATCTGCTCATTCTCGATCTTTTGCTCCCGAAGAAGGATGGTTTTGAAATCATCAAATCGCTTCGCGGCGACAAGAGCTCGATTCCGATCCTTGTGCTGACTGCGCGGAGTGCCACCGAAGACATTGTCCGGGGACTCGAACTCGGAGCCGACGACTATCTGGTCAAACCGTTTGCCTTCAGCGAGCTCGTGGCTCGCCTCCGATCGCTGGCACGGAGGGACAAAACCTCTTCGATAATTCTCAAGCTCGCGGACTTGCAGTTGGACACTGTCCGGCATCAGGCCGTACGGAACGGATCCAAAATCCCGCTCACGCGGCGGGAATACAATCTCCTCGAATATTTTCTCCGTCATCCCTACTCGCTGGTCACGCGCCGCCAGCTTGAGGAAGAAGTCTGGGGGTACGACTACGACCCCGGAACGAACATTGTCGACGTATACATCAACCACCTGCGCAAGAAAATCGACCACCCTCACTCCATCAAGCTCATCCATTCGGTACGGGGAAGAGGGTACATCTTCACCGATCGCCCGGATGATCTCAAGAAATATTGAAGTTCTTTCATTCCATACGTACGCGGCTGACCCTCTGGTTTTCCGCGTGGCTCACGCTTATTCTCTTTGCCTTCGGGGGCGGAAGCTATCTCGTCATCCGCTCGACCCTCTCGGACAATCTTGACCGATCCCTCCGGAACGAGGCGATCTGGCTCCACGACTTCATCACACCGCGGATCCCTTCGCTTCGACCGGGAAAGCCTGTTGACACTCCGGCGCCGAGAGAACTCGTCCAGCCGCTCCTCCTGAGCGACGAAGATTCGCTGATGGAGATCGATGAGATTGATTCCGCCTGGCAACAGATTTACAAACATACGATTCTTCATCCTCGCAAACGGTACATCAGCATCCAGCAGACGAGCGGAAAGATCATCTATCAATCCCCCGCAACGTCTCCCCTGAACATCGATTTCGACCCGATTGCCGAGGGAACCGTCACGGTCTCAACGATCACGGATGCATCGGACAATCGGCTTCGACTTGCGCTGATCAAGACATCGGACCTTCGCATCTCGGTCGCCTACCCCCTGAGCGAACTGAACGAGATTCTCGAAAACCTCTACTCCATCTTCGTCATCCTCACCCCTGTGGCTCTCTTTCTCGCCGTAGTCGGGGGTTGGTTCCTCGCAGACCGATCCCTGCGACCAGTCAAGAAGATCATCGAGGCCGTACGGCAGATTACAGTGCGCAATCTCGACCAGCGGCTCCCGATCCGGGAAGCGGACGACGAGATCTCCCGGCTGGCAATGACGTTCAATGATATGATCGGGCGGCTCAAGTCCTCCGTGGAAAAGATGCAGCAGTTTTCCCTCGACGCCTCTCACGAATTGCGCACTCCGTTGACGATCATCAGAGGGGAAGTCGAGGTCGCGCTTCGGGACAAGAAGGTACAGCGGGCGACCCGCAAGATCCTCTCCAGCATCCACGAGGAGCTTCTTCGTCTCTCGGCCATTGTCGACGGATTGCTCCTCTTGATGAAATCCGATTCCGGACGCACATCGTTCCATTTTCACGAAGTACCTCTGCACACGTTGATCAACGACGTTGTCTCCGATGCGATAGTCCTGGCCAGCACGAAAGGGATTCGAGTCTCCCTCGAACAGAATCACCACTCCACGATACTCGGAGACCCGATCCGGCTCCGTCAGCTCTTCCGTAATCTTATCGACAATGCCGTGAAGTATACGCCGCGGCACGGCACGATTACGATTTCCCACACTCATCGGGATTCCAACGCCATCGTAAGTATCCGCGACACCGGAATCGGCATTTCCCAGCGAGAGCTCTCCGCGGTGTTCGACCGATTCTACCGAACTAAGCAGGGAGAGCGTGCGACCCCGACGGGAAGCGGCCTCGGATTGTCAATCGCGAAGTGGATCGCGGAGTCGCATGAGGGATCAATCGCCGTTCAGAGCCGGCTTCGCGAAGGAAGCACGTTCACCGTATATTTGCCTCTGGCTCACCCAAAGACACACCGCTGAAGAGATCTCTACGCCGTCTTGAATTGCCTCACAAATTTTGATACTTTTGGATGTGTTGTGCGAAGATCGATGCGAAGTCCATGAACCCAGTTCTCCAAACCACGTCGTGCCTCCCCGATGAGCGCTGACCAGCAGAAGCCGTTGCCACACAATCAGACCAAGACCCCGAAGCGGACGTACTTCTTTTCCGATGCCCATCTCGGCCTCGGCAGCCGGGAAGAAAATCAGCAACGCGAGCGACGAATTGTCAAGTTCCTCAACCGTGTTGCTTCCGACGGGGAACGATTGTTCATCGTCGGCGATCTGTTCGACTACTGGTTTGAATACCGATCGGTCGTGCCGAAGGGTTGGATTCGGCTCCTGGGCAAACTTGCCGAGCTGAGTGATCGTGGAATCAAGATCTTCTACGTAAACGGGAACCATGACTTCTGGATGAACGACTATTTTCGAACCGAACTCGGCATCGAAGTCCATCACGATCCTTTGGAATGCACGATCAGCGGGAAGAAGTTCTACATCCATCATGGCGACGGGTTGCTGAAGAAGGACCGAGGATATCGGATCCTCAAAAGCATACTCCGCAACAGGTTCAGCATTGCACTCTATTCCATTCTTCACCCGGATTGGACAAACGCTCTTGCCCGTTGGTCCTCCCGGACGAGCCGCAAACACGCATCGAACAAAACGTTTGAAGGAAACGATATGGTCGAATTTGCCGAGCGCCGAATCCGTCAGGGCTTCGACTATGTCGTCATGGGGCATCATCACCGCCCAATCGTGCGGAACTTCGGTCGGGGTGTCTACGTCAACCTTGGAGACTGGATCTCGGAGAACAGCTATGCTGTGTTCGATGGAAAGCATCTTCGCCTTGAATGGTGGCAACAGCGACGGGGACGCGACCGATTTTGGCGCAGACGAAAACATCTCAACCGGACCTCATGACTGACTCCCACGATTCCAAATACAGCTCAGAAGACATGGAGCGGTACTTCAGCGATCCGGAGTATCGTCATTCGCGCATGAAGAAGCGGCCCGGATTGTTCCGCAGACATTGGGGGAAGGTCACGCTGATCGGAATGGTGATCTTCCTCGCCACCACGTGGTACGTATACTACATCGTCGATGGACTCCCTTCACTGGAACAGCTGGAAAATCCGCGGCCGGAACTGGCGACCCGGATCTACTCGATCGATGGTGAAGTACTCGATCAATTCTTTGTGAAGAACCGGACACGCGTTTCCCTCCAGCAACTGCCCCCGGGATTCCTTGAGGCGCTCCTCGCGACCGAAGACAAGGCGTTTTATGATCATTGGGGATTTCATCTCCGTCGTGTGTTTACCGCAATGGTCAAGAACATCCTCGCCTTTGACCTGGATCGGGAAGGCGCCAGCACCATCACGCAACAGCTCTCCCGGAGTCTGTACTTCAAGCCCGATCGCCACGCTTTCGACAAGATCACACGGAAATTCCGCGAGCTGATTACCGCCGTGCAGATCGAGCGCAACTTCACCAAGAATGAAATTCTCGAGCTGTATCTGAATGTCGTTTCCTTCGGACGCGGAACATACGGAATCGAATCCGCGGCACAAACCTATTTTGGCAAGCCGGCATCTCGACTCACGCCGGCAGAGTACTCCCTCTTCATCGGAGTGCTGAAGGGATCGGGATATTATGACCCCATTCGTCATCCGGATCGGGCATTTGCTCGCCGCAACGTCGTCATTGCGCAGATGAGAAAGGGGAATCTCATCACCCCGGAAGAGGCCGACCGGATTCGAAGCGATTCTCTGGTGTTCAAACTGCCCGATGCAGAAACACGAACGGGGATTGCTCCTCATTTCGTCGAATGGGTGCGTCAACAACTGGTGAAAAAATCGGAGACGTACGGGTTTGACATTCTCCGCGATGGATTGCGCATCTACACAACTATCGACAGCCGCATGCAAAAGTACGCGAATCAGGCTGTCGAGGAGCATTTTGCGGAGTTTCAGCCGAAGTTCGACGAAACATGGAATTGGAAGACGCACCCCGAGATTCTCGCGGATAACATCGGCAAGAGGATTCGGGAATCTGAATCGTACAAAAAAGCCAAATCCCAGGAAGAACGCGACAGCATCAGCGCGGCTCTGAAATCGAATCCCATGTTCATCGATTCGGTCAAGCGGCTGACGACGACCGTTGAAGTCGGCTTCGTCGTAATCAATCCGCACTCGGGACACATTCTCGCGATGGTCGGCGGACGCAATTTTCGGCAGTTCAAGTACGGCCTGAATCATGCGGTCCAGATTCGACGCCAGCCCGGCTCCGCATTCAAGCCGTTTGTCTATACCGTCGCGCTCGACAACGGATTTCCCGTCTCATATGAACTATTGAACCAGCCGGTAACCATCCCGATGATTGACGGAACCCGCTGGACGCCCGGGAACTACGACGGCGATTTTGGAGGGAAGTACACTCTGCGCGAAGGATTAAAGAAATCGATCAACCTTATCGCCATTCGCGCCATCCTGGAGATCGCGCCCGCGAAGCAGGTTGTCGAGTATGCCACCAGAATGGGAATCCGCTCACCGATTCGACCCTATGACGCGATCGCGCTCGGCACCGAAGAGGTGTCTCCTCTTGAGATCACTTCCGCGTACGGAGTATATGCGCATGAGGGCATTCTCGTGGAACCCGTTTCGATCCTCAAGATCGAGGATAAGGATGGGAATCTGATCGAGCAGACCATTCCCGAGAAGAAGGAAGTCTTGAACAAGGAATCGGCGTTTCTCATGACCGACCTTATGCAGGACGCGGTCAACAGCGGAACCGGCATTCGTGTCCGCAATTATTTCCATCTCCCCGCCGCGGGAAAAACCGGAACAACCAACGACTATGGTGACGCGTGGTTCATTGGATTTACCCCGCACGTTGCTGCCGGGGCGTGGGTCGGGTTTGACGATAACCGGATCAAATTCCGCTCGAGCGACGGACAGGGTGGCCGTGCCGCCGCACCGATATTCGGAAAGTTCATGGCTCTCACCTACAACGATCCATCGATCGGATTTCCCCTCGACTACTTTGTCCAGCCGGATGGAATTGTTACCGACACGATCTGTACCGACACCAAGAAAAAAGCCCGCGAGTATTGTCCCCAGCGGACAACCGAAATCTTCAATTCGAAGTATCCCATCGGACTCTGCGACAAGCACACCAGTCCCAACTGGCAGGAGGGATTGGACAAGCCGAGCAAGATCAGCTGGTAGCATCCCCCCTTTCTGGCAATCTTCTCTCAACCCAAAGCGAAGAGATTCGTCACTCTACAATCCACTACGTTTCTTCAATCGTCGGATCCTTTGGCGCAGAAGACCATCCCTCAATGCAGAGCGATGAGGTTCATCGCTCTACGAATCACGACGATCCTCGAATACACAGATTTGATTTGCAGACTTCAGTGCGCCCAAAGAGGTGCGGAGCGGGTTCCTCTAGAAGGGCCAAAACACCGGCAACACAAAAAGGACGAAGATCATGACCACGATCGTGAGAGGGGGCTTTTCGGGCTGCACGTTGCGGGCACGGCCACAACTTAGAATTATGGTGGGAGGAGCGTAGGGTGAGTGATTACATTTGCGAGAAAGAAGAAGACCGTAAGTACTCGAGCAGATGATTCACCAACAGGTATGTTCCGATGGACATACTCTTCGATGGTCTTCCCGCTTTCACGGGAACGTACTGCTGTGTGCGGAAGTTCGTTATCTTTGTCCGTTCTCGTTCGTGGAAGCGCTCGACAAATATGCGGAACATCTCCATCTTTTCATTGTGCTCAAGAAAGCTCCGGGGAGAAATACCAATGGTTTGGTGAAACGCTCGTCGAAACGGGGTATAGGAAGCATATCCCAACATCTGGCAGAGATCGTTCAGGCTGAACGTACCGTTTCTGCGAGTGGGGTCGCACATTAAATACATAGCAGCCATGACACGCAATTCGCGAAGCAAACGATACGGCGTGCGTTGCATATCACGGGAGAAATCCTGGTGCAATCGTTTTTGATCAATGTTCGCTTTCTGACAGAGACATTTGATGCTTGTGACCGTTTGAATGTTTTCAAAGAGCACATCGAGAAAGAGGACCGTCGGTGAGCTCAACGCGTGTTTCTTTCGCAATGATTGAAAACATTCTGCAATAAACTCTCTCAAGAACGGCTCGACGTTCGACATTCGGTGCGAATCCACCTTTATCAACTTCTCCCGCATCTGTAACCTCCAATTCTTCTCTTCGCTATGCTTGGCTGACAATACGGTCAACCAATCCAACGCTCTTCTGTGGAGACTCTCGCCGGTTAATCTCTCCTGGCTTTCTGTCTGGTTTCAAGCCGCGGTAACAGCACTTCACGCACGTAGTAATTCTCGGGATTCACCGTCAGCGCTTCTCGGATATAGTGCTCAGCCTCTACGAGTTGTTCGGCACTTAGATATACTCGAATAATCCATGCATACGTATCGTCACATCCCCAATCGGGCAATGTTGGCGATGGCTCTCGATGAGTTTTCCAGAGTCGAAGCGCATCCTTCAATTTCTCAATGGCTGCTTCCCTGCCCCCACCATACGATGCCGGCTTGTAAAGTGTCGAAATGCCGTCGACAAGAACAAGCCGAGGATTGGTGGGAGCCATTTGTTTTGCCTTCGCAAGGTGATTCTCCGATTTCATGCCTAGCGACTGCGCCTCATCCGGTTTCAAGCCGATCGTAAACCCGAGAACACTTGTAAGAAGAATATGAGTCTCGACAAACGCACTATTTCTTTTGACCGACTCCTCAAGAAATGCGATTGCACTGTCAAAGTATGGAGATGCTTTTTGCCTCGTTTCGGTCCTGAGATAGTGAATGAAGCCTATGTGGTAGTCTGCCAAAGCTCTATAATACAACAGTAAATAGTCTTCTCGGTGTCTTGCCAAATGGGATTCAACGAACGCACGGGCGTTACTCAGTGCATCCATATTCATCATCCGATAGGCTTCGGCAATCCGCACGTTTGATACGATGTAAACGCTGTCCTGAATCGTATCGTCTCGGTTTACGGACTGGTCGGAGCCAACGAGGGCTTGGTAGTTCCAAGCCAGAACGATGAGACTAGCAACGAGCAGAAGGGGTGTGAGAATTTTGCGTATTATGGGACTCATTGTAATATTTCACCATGTTGTTCCTGTGCTTGTTCAATACGTTTCAAACTTTGCGCCAGGCGGGAGTGATCAGGGAATATGCTTTGGGCTTTTCTCAAGACTTTGAGAGCTTCCGGTTCGCTGCCCAATTTCGCATAACACCGCGCCAGCCAATGCCATGCTTCTGCGCGTCCCCATCCAAGCTCCTCGCGGTTCCGCCCTCTCTCTTCGAACAGATAGACTGCATGCGTTAACTCGCGACATGCACGTGAAACCCCGCCGCCAAAAAATTTTGGTGTGCTGTACAGACAAATCCCCCGAAAGAGATACAAGCGAGGATTGGATGCGTCGTTCAGGAACGCCCGTTCAAATTCGATTTTCGACCGTGTACCGCTTGTCATACCGCGGAAACCGAGCAGCCCGCTTTGGACTGCGAGCGTATAGCCGAACAGGGCATGGGAATCGGAAGATGCATTGTTCAATTCAACAGATCGTTGGGAATGCCGAAGAGCCTTCTCGAGAATGCGCTTCGCAGATTCTTTGTCTCGTGTTGTGTGAAGATAGTACGATACCAGCCTGCTGTACAGCAATCCGCACTGATAGTGACACCGATAACATTCGTGAGCGCCTCCCATCGCTTCCGCCAACTTGGACACGGCTTGGTGGAAATACGATTCTTCCCATTGGTTCTCTCCCACTCTGAGCAACTCTTCGACGTCTTCGATCGCACGCCGACACCTCGCCGCTGCGTTTTCGTCCATCTGGATCCGGTTTCCGATCATTGATCCGTATTTTGGAGGATGGTCTTTTTGCTGATAACAAAACAGACAAGGAGTAGAGCAAGAAGAATGAACGCCCTCTCCGATTCGTCGGCGAGTCCGTGTCCTTCAAGGATGATGTTCTGGAGACCTTTGATGTAATGGTGTATGGGATTTATCTTGGCGAATTTCTGGAGAAATTCAGGGTACATCGAGATTGGCATAAACGCCCCACTGAGAAACATCAAGGGCACAAAAACGACCTTCGCAATGGCATTCGCCAGGGTAATACTTCTTGAAAGCCCGGCAACAACACCGCCTATCGAAAGAAGAGAGAGAATACCGAGCGAAAGGAAAAGTAAAAGACTCAGCAAGTCACCTCGTATGGTAAGACCGAGAACCAACACGGGGATGGCGAGCAGGAAGAGAGACTGAAGAAAAACAACCAGAAACCGGTGGGCAATAATGCCGTACATGTAGTTCCGGGGTTTGAGCGGCGTAAGAGAAATTCTTTTCAGAATACCGCCTTCCCGGTAATAGGCAAGCACAAGTCCTACAGAATACAAGGCGCCGGAGAACGTAACGATGGCAAGCAACATGGGCGTAAGCATTCCAAAAAAATCGGGTGAACTGCCCCATATGCTCCCGAAAAGAAAAAGAAGGAACAGCGGAAAGAGAAATGTGAAGAAAACGGCAGCTCTTTCACGCAGGAAAAGTTTCGTTTCGATGACCAGAACGCTTAGTGCCGTCTTCATCTTTTAATCGTTTTCCAGTCAGTTTTAGATACACATCTTCCAAATTCGGATTCATCAGCCGAAGACCCTCTACTTGGAAACCCCTGACTGCCGCAATCTCAAAGACCTTTGAAAGAACGCGTTCCGGCGTTTTCGAACGCAAGATCGTGACCCCGTTGTTGCATTCACCCAATTCCACTCCTTCCATTGTTTCGAGGAATGTGAGGTCAACCTTTGTTGTCGTCCTGAACTCGATCCTCTTCTCAGCGTCTATCATGCCCATGAGGCCTCGGGGAGTATCCAGGGCAATAATTCTCCCCAGGTCGAGAATCGCAACTCTATCGCAGAGCCGTTCTGCTTCTTCCATGTAATGGGTTGTGAGGAGGAGGGTCTTTCCTTGTTGGCGCGTCCGCTCGAACACATTCCACATATCTCTTCGTGCTTGTGGATCCATTCCCGTCGTCGGTTCATCGAGAAAAAGAATCTGCGGGTCGTTCACAAATGCTAAAGCGACGGATAATCGCTGCATTTCTCCCCCCGAGAGATTTCTCACGAGGGAATCTTTCCTTGCAGCGAGCTGGAACATCTCGATAAGATCGTCGGTAGGGACTCTCTTTTGAAAGAGGTTTCCAAAAAACTTCAGCACTTCCCACACCTTGAGTTTTCGGAATATGGCGGTACGTTGGAGCTGAACACCGATAGCCTCCTTAAATTCAGCTTTGCCATCATGGGGATTCATGCCGAGAACAGCGACATTGCCTTTGTCCGGTTTCCTCAGTCCTTCCATTATTTCTATCGTCGTCGTTTTGCCCGCGCCGTTTGGACCGAGAATCCCAAAGATCTCCCCCCGGGTAATCTCGAAACTCACATCATCGACAGCGACGACAGCGTTATAGGCTTTCGTAAGTCTGCTCACTTGTACAACTGTCTTCACGGCAGCTCACCGTTTTATGGAAAGGGAATGCTTGATGTCCGCAGCTCTTCGAACGTAAGACTGCTTTCTCGTAACCCCACTTGCTTACCGAGATGATAGAACCGTGGATGTCCGAGAAAGCGAGGAATCATGAAATAGGTTGATAATTCCGGTACGATGCTTCGTTGGATCTTGAGGTTTCGGAAGTACGGGGGGGTAAGATCGAAGCATATGGGTGTGAGTTTCCTTTCCCGGAAGATCTCCAGTAACCGCTGGTGCTTTGAAGGGAAATCGTGAAACGTTCTGCCGTCCTCCAAATCGCCGACGCTCACTTCCTTCGATCCTTCATAGAATTCCTCCACCTTCTGCAAATTCCTGTCGTAGCCATAGTACGCTATCGTTTTGAATAGGTCGGTAATCTCATCGTATTCTGCGTCGGGATCGATCTCCATCATGGGAGGCATTTCCCCCGCTCTCGGTATAGCAATAAAGAAGAAGGTCTTTTCGGCTTGCGCTACTTCCGCGACCGCTTTCTGGAGAGCGCCGGAGAATGTGACATCGGCGCCCACACCAGGCAGATATTTCAGCCGCCTAAAGTCTTTCAGCACACAGTGAACGCTCACCGCGTGAAAACCCGGAATATCAACGGTCCAGTGATAGATTCTCATATCCACGTGAGGGTTTTTGAACAAGTAGAACTGATCAAGTGGGAGGTGATGACGCTCCAAGTCTTCCGGCGTGAAGAGAACGCGTTTCGGGGGAAACCCGCAGACCCAGCCGATATTCAGTTGATCGCGCTCAATGAATTCACAAAGACCATGATATCGCGCTAGCTCCATTGTAACATGGGAGGTCAAGCCGCCGCTGCTTGAATAACAAATGGGGGTCTCTTTCTTGAAAGGTTTATATCCGAAGACGACAAACTGCGCCGGCGCATACACGGTTTCCCCTGTAAGGATGTTCTGCCCGTCGATCCAGCCCACATAGGTCTCCGGCGTGAACGGTTTATAGAACATTTGTTGGTCGCGAAACTGCTCTTGAGCAAACAGTTTCAGCGAGTCCGGTCCTACAATGTTCAATCCTTGTTGCTCCAATTCCCGGGGAGTGCCGCCGATAATCCTCCCGCGTAGGAATTTTTCGGATAAGAGAGGGAGAATTCTTTCAATGGCTTCACCCAACGTACCGGCGAAGGCGTTTGAAAGACGGCGTCCCTTACCGGCGGCAGGCACGATGGAGAGAGAAATCTTCTTCTTACTCAATTTTTGGATATCTCCATGGTAACCGGTGCCGCAGTAAAGCGGCATCCCCCACGCCGCATCGAATTGGAAACAAAGACTACGGACAGGACCAAGAATCGGATTGAACATTGCTGTAGCTTCGTGGAACGCACGGTAATCGTTCAGTTGTTGAAGAGGTGAGAGAAGCTCGAAGCCCCGATTGAGCACATTGATCTGCACGGACGACCTCGCTGAACGTGAAAGGAATCAGACGCTGTTCCTTTGGAATCGCTACGTGTCTGTCATCCCGACGGTAAGGAGAAGAACAGGGATTTCGTGGCGCTCCAACTGCAGGAGGTTTGCAAACCCGTCCTGATCAAGCGCCGCCACGATACATGATCCTAATCCCAGAGCGGTAGCAACCAAATGAAGGTTTTCCACAACACACCCGGCGTCCACAAGAGCAAACTTGTAGTATCTGGAGAGATATTTCCATATTCCTCGCTGCATCATCATCGTCAACAGAAGAACCGCCCCTGCTTCGGCAACCATCTCCTGAGCGCAGAGCTTACGCAGCTTCCCCTGAAGGATTCCTTCGAAGACCGGTTCAATGGAATTTCGGTGCGCGTTGAAATGATACAATCCTTGCTTAAGCCCTCCAACCCGATTGACGATCAGGTACAACTCTGTTCCCTGTAGCCCACCGGCGGAAGGGGCTGTCCGAAAGGAAAACCTCGGGTGATTGTACGACGGGGCGATCTTTCGGATGCCGTAACCATATGTCAGCAATGCCGAAAGTGCGGCCATGGAGACCGGGTCTTTCGTGTATTCTCGTGCCGATTTCCGGGCGAACATCAACTCGTGCAGCGAAGTATTGCACGGTTCAAAAGAAGAGAGAGGGATTTCTTGCTCTGCGGTGTACCTTTTTTCGAACGTGACCGAGGAAGGTATCCGCCACTTCGACGAGAGAAAGAACCCGAAGTTTTCTTCCGCGCCGTACTTCAGCAGATTGTCCACGAAAAGAATCCGGTCTATCGGATCCCCCATCGTTCGACGGACCTGATCAATCAATTCATGGTCGGTGCGAGTTATTGACTTCTCGGCGGCAAGCATTTATTCCTCTACAAAGATAAGCCCGTGCACCGAGCATACGCGCCCATCCATACCAACGATGGCGTTCAGCGCGTTATCACGGAAGACGACGGTCGAAGTAAGCGATTGGTGTTGCTGTTCGAGGGTTCGCTCTGCACTGTGGATGAGCCTGCCGCACTCTGCCAGGACAACCCGATACCCTCTCAGCCCGAATGCGGCGCGAGCCATCATGTGATTGCCGTAAAGAGCGACAACCATCGAGAATCTTCTCTGCTTACCATCCGGATGTTCCGGAAGGAAGCTGTTTTCTTCGCATTTCTCAAACATTTCAAGCCCCTCCTGCTTCGTGAGCATCAGATAATGAGGCCTGAGAAACCTATACAGTGTCGCTCGATGGTCTTCCGCCATAAGGACGTAGAACCCGACGTATGGGGGGAGACTGCTCGCCATCGTTTCCACAATCTTCCGCGGGACATCCGGTAAGGATTCTACCTCTCGAAACATGCCGCCCAGCTTCACAAAAGTTTTCAGCGATGCAATCATCCCCTCCTCCATCCGATGCGTCTCTTCTTGGACTGCCTGCAAGCAGCCGGCAATATCCCCGAACTCCACCTTGACCCGCGAGAGCTTGCTGTTCTCGTGATACAGCTCATCAACCAGAACGCCGGCTGAGCTGTGTCGCGAAAGAAACGACGCCACCGGACTTCTACGCAAGAACAACGATTTGAAAGGCGCAACCAGCGGGTAGAAACTGAGGAATAACCCTACCCGGGTTTGCTCGTTTTGGTGAACTCGCCACGATGACATATTCGCGACTTGCAGTTGATTAACGAATGATGGGAGCGGTTTGCGGTGATTCAAGATCTGAACAAGCCGGGCAGGCCGGGTTCTTGAGGATGTCTTCCACTTTCATCTCAAGAGTATCAAAATCAATACATAACATGCGATCAAGGAAAGGAACACTCGACGCTTGAAAGAGATACCGCACGATAGCGTCAACAAGAAAACCAGCCATCACATCGTGCAGCGGTGGCATACCGCCTATGCGCGAATCGCTGCCGTTCTCTTCCACCCCCTCGACATACGATTTGACCGACTGGAATGTGGATTGGGAAAGAATGTTGCTTTCCAGAAGAGATTCTAGACATACATAACAGGACGTCTCGCCAGGAATCATCAGGGGCCCCACGAACGCAATACTCCCGTCAACGAAACTATACATGACGGGCTTTCTTGCTCTAAGCGCAACGGCATTGACCTCGGCAAACAGTCGCGGGTGATAGACTTCCATTGCAAGAAGAACTATTGTTGAAGAACTAAACAACCGCGAGATACCCTCTCGATCAACAACCGGTATTGTCTCGACGTTAACAGGTGTCCCCCGAAGCACACCCTGCGCAAGATGTTCACCCGCAAGCTCCGCGTAGGACTTGTGTTGATGTTTCGAGCCATCCTTGACGTACCACGGAAACATCTTCCCCCCAAATTCATCTCCAGTGATCTTTCGTTCGTCTGCAATTATCAGAGACTTGCACACTCCTAGTGGACTGTTACGATGATTGTGTGACATTGGCATAATGCCGGGCCATGGTTTCTCGTGCCCGGTTCGTGGTAAAGCGCCACGAGATGGTGGTTCGATGACGGTTACGCTGTTGCTCCCATGAGCG
>Ga0194126_10000821_pt1 | contig 52744 bp, 41 predicted proteins | sample TA2KigC150mmetaG_FD_148641 | JGI IMG/M metagenome (GOLD analysis project Ga0194126, IMG submission 148641) | Freshwater microbial communities from Lake Tanganyika, Tanzania - TA2015035 Kigoma Deep Cast 150m | ecosystem: Environmental > Aquatic > Freshwater > Lake | place: Tanzania: Lake... | reverse complement strand
GGTTCCCGCAAAGCAGGCGGCGAGTACGGGCACGAGATAGCTCCTCATCGACATGGACATCGACCTCCTCCACTTCGCTCACGCGCCGTGATCGTACCTTCGAGTGCCCGCGCGGGCAAGCGCCCGGCTTCGGGTTCGCCCGCACTTGTTCGTTCCGGGCCGCGGATGAGCCGCGAGAGGAGAGACGGGCTCTCCGTCTCTACTCGAGACGGCTCCATCCGAGGCCGCAGGGCGCGGCGCGAAGCGTCCGCGCCCTGCCCTAGCCTGGACTATGCACGCGTTTCCTACTGCGGCCGCGGATCGCGGCCTACGAGGCCTCCCTTCCTTCGCCGCTTCCTCATCGTAGTGCCGAGACTACGATTCCGGGAGCGGCTCGTCCAGGTCGGCCTCTCGGCTCGCGCTCCACATCCTCGCGACGAAAACGCGTGCATAGTCCAGGCTAGTAGGTCTGCATCGCGGGATCGACCTCCTCCGCCCAAGCGGTGATCCCCCCCGCGAGGTTCCACACGCGGGGAAACCCGCGTCGCATGAGAAAGAGAGCCGCCGCGCGCGATCGAACCCCGACGTGGCAATAGACGACGATCTCCCTCTCGGGTTCGATCTCCTCGACCCGCCCCTGGAGCTCGCCGAGTGGGACGAGGATCGATCCCGGCAGCCGGCAGATTCGCTCCTCGTGCGGCTCGCGGACATCGAGAAGGAGAAGGGGATCTTGCTTTTCGAGTCGTTGTTTTAATGTTCGAGAGTCGATGTCTCGAACGAGATCCGCGCCCGGCTCTTCGCACGGTTCGGCCTCTCCGTCCTCGTCGGTGAGCGCGCGGATGCTCGGGTTCTCCCCGCAGACCGGGCATCGCGGGTCCTTCCGGAGCTTGATCTCGCGAAACCGCAGGCGGAGGGCGTCGTAATGAAGAAGCCTTCCGCCGAGGCTCTCTCCGATTCCGAGGAGGAGCTTGAGCGCCTCGGTCGCCTGGATCATCCCGACGAGGCCGGGGAGCACGCCGAGGACCCCCGCTTCTGCGCAGGAGGGAATGAGGCCGGGCGGCGGGGGTTCCGGGTAGAGGCAGCGGTAGCAGGGCCCCTTCCGCGCGTCGAACACGGCGACCTGGCCGTCGAAGCGGAAAATGCTTCCGTGCACGTTCGGCTTCCCGAGAAGCACGCACGCGTCGTTCACCAGATAGCGAGACGGGAAGTTGTCGGTCGCGTCGGCGACGAGATCGTACCCGCCCAGAATCTCGAGCGCGTTCTCCGCGCGGAGCCGCGTCTCGAACGCCTCGGCCCGCACGTTCGGGTTGATCTCCTCGATCTTCCGTTTCGCCGCGCGCGCCTTCGGGACGCCGATGTCGGAGGTCGCGAAGAGGACCTGCCTCTGGAGGTTGGATCGGTCGACCGTGTCGGGATCGACGATGCCGATCCGCCCGACGCCCGACGCCGCGAGATAGAGCGCGAGCGGCGAGCCGAGGCCCCCCGCGCCGACGATGAGGATGCTCCCCGCCTTCAGCCTTCCCTGCCCCTCGATCGCGATCTCGGGAAGGATGATGTGTCTCCCGTAGCGCGCGATCTCCTCGTCGGTGAGGGGGAGGCCCGCGGGCATCCTCCCCGTTGTTTCCTCGTCCCTCATCCGGTTCCTCCTCCGGGCTCTCGCTTCCCGCCCGGACGGGTCCAGTATAGCGCCTGGCCGCGGCGGGTGCGGGCGGATCCGGCCGGCCGGGAAACGTGCGCGGGAGAGAACGGCTTCATCCGTCACCCGGAGCCGAGGAAGGATCCGCGTGTTGTGGATACGCCGGAAGCGTGGTGAGGCGGGGATCGTGCACCGGGGCCCCGACGGTGAAATGATATAGACTTTGATAGTAACGATTTCGAATACCGAACACCTCATGGACCGGGTCGTCGAAGAAACAGCCGATCCCGGTGCCGCGAAGACCGGCCGCCTCCGCCTCGAGGTAAAGCATCTGGCCGATCGCGCCGGCCTCCTGGAAGAGGCGCGGGTAGAACGAGGCGCCGAACGCGCGGAGAGCCGGCTCGAACCGCGCGACGATCGCCGCGCTGAACGCGCCGTCCGCGGCGATCGCCTGCCCGCACGAGAGCGCGCCGGCGACCTCGCGGAAGTCGCCCGGAGCGAGGAGGAAGAGAGGCAATCCATCCGGCGTCCCCGCCGGGGCCGTCCAGAGGAACTCGGACCGGAGCGCGGCGCGGAGGGAGCCGACTTCCTGCGGATCGCGCGGAAGCGCGTAGAGGCCCGGCTCGATCCCCTCCACCCTGTGGACGAAGAGAAGGAGGTGCGCCTGCGGCGGCCAGCAAAGCGCGTCCCAAGGCGTCGCGCGGCGGGGGAGGAGGCGGTCGAGCGTGCAATGAAATGCCTCTCGCGTCATCGCGGTGCGCCCGTCCATCGCGACCGCGCTCCGGCGTCCTCGGATCAGCGCACCCGCTCTCGTTGCGCGCTCGGGAGACCGAAGAGGAGAGGGCGCCGAGAGCCCGCCGGCGTTCCCGGCCGGGAGAGGCGGATCGTCCGTTCGCCTTCGGCACGCCGCGGCGACTCGGTCGATCGCTTCCCACACGATGGGTTCACGGCTCAATCGGTTCGCTATCCCCGCCCCGCCCGATGCGAACACCCCGCGGACCGTCTCCGGCGGCGGATTCCAGAAGGCGGGATCGCCGCGCGCAGGATCGGCCGGGCCCGGCCGAACGACCGCGAGCATTTCCGGATCCTCCCTCTCCGCCTCGTCGAAATCCGCCGCCCGATCGACGCCGAAGAGAGAAGCAAGCGTGGAGGAGGAAGGCGAGAAGACCGCGCGGAGCGTCCAACCGAGCGCGGCGGCCGCGATGCGGAGTCCGGCGAGCGCGTGCCCCGCGTCGATCGCGCAGTAGCGGTACGCCCGCTCTCCGTACTTCCACGCCTCGCGCCACCGGATCGAGGTCAGCCCGACGAGGAAGGAGCCCGAAGGAAGCTCCCCGGTCAGCATCTTCCACGCCTCGGAATTGATCTCCGCTCTCCGTTCGAGCGCGTGTTCCCTCGGCGCGTAGTGAGAGACGCCCGCCCGCTCGCCGATCCCGCGGATGGGCGGGAGAAGGAGATACCCCTCGGTCGGGTGGAGGTTGCCGCTCGAGGGGTTCACGCGGAGCGCCCAAGAGGCCCCTTGAAACGATTTCCACGCGGAGATCGCGAGCGAGTAGTAGAGGAACTCCGAGAGGGACCGCCTGTCGAGAGCGAGGGCGGGGGCGGGGCCTGGGGCGGGGCCTGGGGCGAAGAGACGGTCGTACGCGGGTGTCCGATCCTCGTCCGGGACCGGGAGCGGAAGGAGGGGCGCTCCCTCGAAGCGCCGGAACGGATCGGGCTCGTTCGCCCAATCCAGATAGCCCGCCGAGCGCGCGAACCGGTCGAACCGATGCTTCGTTCGCTCGTGGTAATCGAGAGCCTCGCCGATCGCGCGCTCTCGGTCGATTCGATGTTCTGCGTCGCCGCGCATGATGCCCACAACATAATCCCTCGGCTTCCTTCCCGCCGCACTGGATTCCGCGCCGTCTCTTCGAAACTCGACTCGTCCGGCCGGTCCTCGCCTCTCGCGCCCGATCTTCCCTTCGCCTCTTGACAACCGCGCCGCCCGGACTATCTTTTAGCCATGGCTAAAAAGAACAGCGGACGCCACGCATCCCGGTCCGTGGGGGATTACCTGAAGGCGATCTACATGATCGGCGGAGAGAAGGGGCTCGTGGCGACGGGAGCGCTCGCCGAACGCCTCGGGATCGCGCCCGCTTCCGCCACCAACATGATGAAGAAACTCGCCGCGTCCGCCCCTCCCCTCGTCGTCTACTCGAAGAGCCGCGGCGCGGCGCTGACCGCCGAAGGGAGGCGGATCGCGCTCGACCGGATCCGGCGCCACCGCCTCATCGAGCGTTTTCTCCACGATCAACTCGGCTGCGGCTGGGACGAGGTTCACGAGGAGGCGGAGAGGCTCGAGCACGCGGTCTCGGACCGCCTCATGGACCGGATCGAGGAGCGCCTCGGCCATCCGGCCGTCGATCCGCACGGGGATCCGATCCCCTCGAAGAACGGCTCGCTCGAAGTTCCCGACGAGCTTCTCCTCGTCGATCTCGCGCCGGGCGTGCATGCGGTCGTCTCGAGGGTTCCGGACGGAGATCCTCCTCTGCTCCGCTCGCTCGCGGAGGCGGGGATCGTCCCCGGCGCTCGTCTCGTCGTTCCGGAGAGGGCCGCGCGCGGGGGCGCCCTCCGGATCCGCGTCGGGCGCGGCGGGAGAACGCGAATCCTCCCGCGGCGGATCGCGGGGAGGGTGCGCGTCGCCCTGAAGAAGAGCCGGGCGAAGGCGCTCTCCGAGGCGGTTCGTCCCCGCCGGGAGAAGAAGAGATGAGCGAACCCGTTCTCTCATTGCTCCTGGCTCTCTCGGTCGCCGCGATCGGCGTTCTTCTTGTTTGGCCGGGGGTCGGTCTCGTCTCGAGGCTTCGCCGCGGAGCGAGGATGACGGAGCGGGTTCTCCGCGAGGACGCTCTCAAGTACATCTGCAAGCGCGAGGCGAAGGGGTATCCCCCGACGGTGCACAGCGTCGCCGGAAACCTTCATGTATCGATCAATCGGATGGCGGAGATTCTCGGGCGGCTCGAGGAGAAGAGGCTCGTCCGCCAAGACGGAGAGCTCTTCCGCCTGACGCCGGAGGGACAGGCGGTCGCGCTCAACGTGATCCGCGCGCACCGTCTCTGGGAGCGTTATCTGGCCGATGAGACCGGTCTCGACGAGACGGAGTGGCACGATCGGGCGGAGCGGATGGAGCACGCGCTCTCCCCCGACGACGTGGACAGGCTCGCCGAGCGTCTCGGAAGCCCGACGCACGACCCGCACGGCGATCCGATTCCGACCGCCACGCGGCGGAGCGTCTTTCACGGAGGGCGGCCTCTCACGGCCGCGGATACGCGCGTTCCGCTCCGCATCGTCCATCTCGAGGACGAGCCGGAAGCGGTCTACATGCAGCTCGTCGCCGTGGGGATTCGGCCGGGGATGACGGCGCTCGTCGTGGAATCAACCCAGGAGCGCGTCCGCTTCCTCGCGGACGGGGACGAGCACGTGCTCGCGCCGATCCTCGCCTCGAACATCTCGGTCGTCCCGATCCGGCGGGAAGAAGCGGAGCCGCAAGAGACCGGGGAGAGGCTCTCGCTCCTTCGGCCGGGCGAGAGCGCGGAGGTCGTGCGGATCTCGCGCGCCTGCCGCGCTCCGGAAAGAAGGCGCCTCATGGATCTAGGCGTACTCCCCGGCACGAGGATCGCCGCGGAGATGAGGAGCCCGACCGGGGGTCTTGTCGCGTACCGAGTCCGCGGGGCGGTCGTCGCGCTCCGCCCGGAGCAGACGGACCGGATCCTCGTGAAGCGAATCATTGAGGAATCGACCGAATGAACAAGAAGGGAAAAGCCGCTCGCGGCTGCGAGGGCTGCCCGGCGCACCACGCCGGCAATCTTCGCCGGCTCGGCGTGGAGATGGAGGAATGGGATTACGTCGTCGCGCTGGCCGGGAATCCGAACGTCGGGAAGAGCACCGTCTTCAACGCGCTCACCGGGCTCCGGCAGCACACGGGGAATTGGCCCGGGAAGACCGTCTCGCGCGCCGAGGGGGGCTTCGTGTACGGCGGGAGCCGCTTCAAGATCGTCGATCTTCCCGGGACCTACTCGCTCCTCGCCACGAGCCTCGACGAGGAGATCGCGCGCGACTTCCTTCTCTTCGGCCGTCCGGATGTGACGGTGGTCGTCGCCGACGCGATGCGGCTCGAGCGGAATCTCAACCTAGTCCTTCAGGTGTTCGAGATCACCGACCGCGTGGTGCTTTGTTTGAACTTGATGGATGAAGCGAGGCGGCGCGGGCTCCGGGTCGACGATCGTCTTCTCTCTCGCGAGCTCGGCGTTCCGGTCGTTCCCGCGACCGCGCGCCACGGGGAGGGAATCCCGCGGCTCCTCGAGGAGATCCGCGCCGTCGCCGCGGGGGAAACCGTCCCGAAACCGCGCCGTCTGGAGAAGGGCCCCCGTGTTCTCCAAGGAGCGGTCGCGCGGCTCGCGGGGGAGATCGAGGAGGCGTTCCCCGGGCTTCCGAACGCGCGCTGGGTGGCGCTCCGACTCCTCGACGGGGACCGGACGATCGCCGAGGCGGTGCGAAAAGGGGACCTCGGGGACCTCACGCGCGCGGGACCGGAACCGGCGGACGAGCCGCGGAGTGGGGAGGAGTCGCGGTGACGCCCGGATCGTCCGCGAGCGCTCGGGAGAAGCTCCTTGCCGCCGCGGAGGATCTCCGCTTCGAGGTCGGCGGGGATTTCCACGAGGAGCTGATGGAGTCGATCTACGCCGAGGCGGCGCGCATCGCCGGCCGCGCCGTCACCCGCGCCGACGAGAAGCCGCGCTTCGACTGGGACCGCGCGATCGACCGCGTCGTGACGAGCCGCCTGTTCGGCTTCCCGATCCTCTTTCTCCTCTTCACGCTGATCTTCTGGATCACGATCGCGGGGGCGAACGTCCCTTCCGGATGGCTCGCGGCGCTTCTCCTCGACAAGGGGCATCCGCTTCTCAAGGGGCTCGCCGCCGGCGTCTCTCTCCCCTGGTGGCTCGACGGAATCCTGATCGACGGGATCTACCTCGCGACCGCCTGGGTCGTGAGCGTCATGCTTCCGCCGATGGCGATCTTCTTCCCGCTCTTCACGCTGCTCGAGGACTTCGGCTACCTTCCGCGCGTGGCGTTCAACCTCGACAACCTCTACCGCAAGTTCGGCGCGCACGGGAAGCAGTCGCTCAGCATGATGATGGGCTTCGGATGCAACGCGGCGGGCGTCATCGCGACGAGGATCATCGACAGCCCGAGGGACCGGCTCATCGCGATCCTCACGAACAACTTCTCCCTCTGCAACGGAAGGTGGCCGACGCAGATCCTCCTCGCGACGATCTTTCTCGGCGCGCTCGTCCCGCCGGTTCTCGCCGGCCTCGTCTCGGCCCTTTCCGTCGTCGCGGTGGCCCTTCTCGGGGTCGCCCTCTCCCTCGCCGTGTCGTGGGGTCTCTCGCGAACGCTTCTCCGCGGCGAGATCTCGACGTTCAGCCTCGAACTTCCGCCCTATCGTCCCCCGAGGATTCTCCAGACGATTTATACATCGATCATCGATCGAACGATCTTCGTTCTCTGGCGGGCGATCGTCTTCGCGGTTCCGGCGGGGGCGGCGATCTGGCTCTCGGCGAACCTCCGCTTCGCCGGCGCGAGCCTCGCCGAGCACCTGATCCGCTTCTTCGATCCGTTCGGCGTCGTGCTCGGCTTGAACGGCGTGATCCTTCTCGCTTATGTCGTGGCGATTCCGGCGAACGAGATCGTGGTCCCGACGATCCTCATGCTCACCGTTCTCGCGACCGGAACCTCGGGAGTCGGCGCGGGCGCGGGCGTGATGTTCGAGCTCGAATCGGCCTCCGACACGCTCGATCTCCTCAAGGCGGGCGGCTGGACGCTCCTCACGGCGGTGAACCTGATGCTCTTCAGCCTCATCCACAACCCGTGCAGCACGACGATCTACACGATCTACAAGGAGACCGGAAGCCGGAAGTGGACCGCGGTCGCGACGCTCCTTCCGGTCGCGATGGGCTTCCTCGTCGTCTTCCTCGTCGCGCAAGTGTGGCGGATCGCGGGGGGGTAGGAAGCGACTCTCAATCCGTATGAATGGTGCGCCTTGCGCGGCCGCCGGGGCGTGGGGCAAGGGGGTGAACCGGCGAGTTCCCGAGCGCGCCACGGAAATGGTGACACCACTTCCCGTTGCCGTTGGCCGGGCGCGCGAGGGGTGTCTGAGCCGGCACCCCCTTGCCCCGGGCCCCGGCTGAGAAAACACCGGAGGAGTCCCTAGCAGATTGACGTTACCCCGCCATCCCCCCCTCCGTCAGGCGGCGGAGGTCGCGGAGGGCGGAATCGATCTCCTCGGGAGCGACGGCGCGCGCGCCCTCCCGGTGCCGGAGCTTCCCGGCGCGCGCCTTCTCGATCGCGAGGTCGCGGATCGACGTTCCCTTCTCGGCCGCCTCCTTCACGAGGGCCGCGCCGGCGGCGTAGCCGATGATTGGGTTCAGCGCGGTGACGACGATCGCGTTCCGCGCGAGCCATCCCTCCGCCTTCTCGCGGTTCGCCCGGATCCCCACCACGCACTTCCCGGTGAACATCCGGACCGATCCGATCATGACCTGCATGCTCTCGAAAAGGTTGTGCGCGATGACCGGCATCATCACGTTCAGCTCGAGCTGCCCGGCCTGCGAGGCGAGCGCGACCGCGGTGTCGCATCCAATCACATGAAACATCGCCATGTCAAGCATCTCGGCGAGGACCGGGTTCACCTTCCCCGGCATGATGCTCGATCCCGGCTGCACGGCGGGGAGCCGGATCTCGTCGAGCCCGGTCGCGGGCCCCGAGGCGAGGAGGCGAACATCGTTCGCGATACGGATGAGCGTGAGCGCGAGCGTGCGGAGGGCGCCCGAGAAGTGAATCGGGTCTGCCATCGACTGCATCGACTCGAAGAGATCGTCCGATCCTTCGAGCCGGAGACCGGTGATCTCGGAGAGGCGGCGCACCATCCGCGCGTGGTACTCGGGATGCGCGTTGAGACCGCTGCCGACCGCCGTCCCGCCGATCCCGAGACGCCGGAGCCCGTCGGCGGCCTCCGCGATCCGCTCCGCGTCCCGCTCGACCGCCTTCGCGTACGCGCCGAACTCCTGCCCGAGCCGCACGGGGACCGCGTCCTGGATATGGGTCCTTCCCGACTTCACGACATCGTCGAACTCGCGCGCCTTGTCGCGAAGCGCATGGCCGAGGGAACGGACCGCCCCGAGGAGCTCCTCCTCGCGCCAGAGGCACCCGAGGCGGATCGCGGTCGGGATCGTGTCGTTCGTCGACTGGCTCATGTTGACGTGATCGTTCGGATGCACGAGGTACTCGCCCGGCTTTCCGCCGAGGAGGACCGTCGCACGGTTCGCGATCACCTCGTTCGCGTTCATGTTGTGGCTCGTTCCGGCTCCCGCCTGGAACGGATCCACGACGAACTCCGCGTCCCACTTCCCCTCGGCGACCTCTTCGGCCGCCCGCGCGATCGCTTCCGCGCGCTCCGTGTTGAGAAGACCGAGATCCCGATGAACCTCCGCCGCCGCCCGCTTGATCGTCCCCATCGACCAGATGAACGCGCGCCAGGGTCTCAAGCCGGAGACCGCGAAGTTCTCCACCGCTCGCGCGGTCTGCGCCCCGTAGAGCGCGTCCTCGGGAACCCTCACCTCGCCGAGCGAGTCTTTCTCGATGCGCGTTCCCTTCTCGTTCATTGGTTCCTGCCCTTCGCGCGCGGGCTTCTCGCGCGGGTCTTCCGTTTCCCGCTTCGCTTTCCGCCGCCCCGCTTCCGAGCCGCCGCGGGCGTATTCTCGATGTGCTTCATCAGCCAACCGATCACCTCGTGATACCAAACCTCCGCGTTCGCCGGCTTCTGGACCCAATGCCCTTCGTCCGGAAAATGCAGGAACCGCGAGGGAACACCCATCACTTGAAGCGCCGTGAACATCCCGATCCCCTCGGAGATCGGGCAACGGAAATCCTGATCCCCGTGTATCACGAGGGTCGGGGTTCGGAACTTGGAGACATGGAGGTGCGGGCTGAACTTGAGGATCGCCCTTCGGTTCGTGTGCGGCAAAGGTCCGTGCTCATATTCGTCGAACCAGAGCTCCTCGGTCGTGTACGCCATCGTTTCGGCGTTGAAGATTCCGTCGTGCGAGACGAGCGCGCGGAAGCGGTCGGTCCGCCCCGCGATCCAGTTGACGAGAAAGCCGCCGAAGCTCGCCCCCGCCGCCGCCATTCGGTTTCCATCGATGAAGCGGTGCTTGCGAAGAAGAAGATCGACGCCGAGCCGAATGTCCTCGAAGCAGCGCCCGCCCCAGTCGCGGCTGATCTGATCGCTAAAGCGCTTCCCGAAGCCGGTCGATCCGCGCGGGTTCAGCATCGCGACGACCGCTCCGCGCGCCGCGAAGAGCTGCGCGTTCCATCGATAGTGGAATTGGTCGAGAAACGCCGACTGCGGCCCCCCGTGAAGGAGAAGGATGAGCGGGTGCTTATTCCCCTCGCGGAAGGAGGGGGGGCGGATGAGGAGCCCGTGGATCGGCGTTTCCCCCGCGCCCGGATACCAGAACTCCTCCGCCTCGTTCATTCGGACGCGCGCGAGGACGTCGCCATGGCGAGTGAGACGCCTCGCCGCCGCGCCCGCGTCGCGTGGGATCCAATCCGGCGCGTCTCCCGCCCCGAGAAACGGCGCGATGCCGCGATCCGGCGTCAAGCGGTAGAGGTCGAGAGGAGCGGTCGTCGACTCGCGTCCCACGAGGAGATCGTTCGATCCCGGAATCCGCCGAAAGAACGAGTTCGTTGTGCCGAACGTGAGCTGGCGCACCCGGCTCGCGCGCATGTCGATGCGGTAGAGCGAGACGCGCCCGCGATCGTGCGCGCCGAAGAGGATGCCGCCTGCCCCGTCCGTCTCGAACGCGTGCGGGCTCCGGTCGAACCGTTCGAGGTAGACCGCGGTCGTCTTCGTCTTCCGGTCGTACGCCTTGATCCGGTTCTTGTCCGCTTCATACCCGGGACGGTCCATTGCCAAATAATAGATACATGAACCATCGGATGCGTAGCGCGGATGCGAGTCGCACGCCTCCGAGTTCGAGACGCATTCCGCTTCCCCCTCCATCGCGAGGCCGCGGATCCTCTGCACGAAGATGCAGTTGTTCGTCGAGCGGGCGACGACCTCGTCCGGGTTCATCACGAAGGCGATCTCGCGTCCGTCCGGGCTGAAGTCGTAGTCGCGTTCGGAGCCGAGCGCGATCGGCGGCGCGTCCAAGTCGTGCGGCGTTAGATCCCGCATTCGCCCCGTGTCCGCGTCCACGAGGAAGATGTGGTTCCGCGTCCGGTCTCTCCACGAATCCCAGTGGCGGAAGAGAAGCTCGTCGGCGATGCGGGCGGAGGACTTCTCGTTCACGAGGCCGTACACGGCTGCGCGCGGCGGTTCGTTCTCCGGTTCCTCCAAGTTCTTTCGGCGCGGATCGTAGGCGCTCGAGACGACCACCTTGCGCGCGAAGGCGATCCGCCGCGAGTCGGGCGCCCAAAGAAGCCCGTGCGCGCCTCCGTACCCGTTCGTCACGCGCCTCGCCTCGCCCCCGCCGCGCGGCATCACCCAGACCTGCGGTCCCAGATCTTTCTCGCGATCGCTGACGAAAGCGATCCGCTTCCCGTCGGGAGACCACGCCGGATCGCGGTGGTTGCCCGGTCCGGGCGTGAGGACGCGGCTTCTCCCCGTGGCGAGATCGACCACGCGGATCGTCTGCCGCACCTCGTTCTTCTTCGGATCGTGGCGGGCGACGACGTAAGCCGCCTCGGTCCCGTCCGGCGAGACCGCCGTTTGCCCGATCCGTTCGATCGACATGAGATCGCGAAACGCAAGGGGCGACCTTCTTTTGTTGGAAACCGCCATGCGAGATCCTCCGTGCTTGTCCACAACGCGAATCTACTCCGGCGGCGGCCGCTCGGCAATCAGGCCTCCCGCACCCGCCTCATCGCTCGTCTCCGCCGAAGGAAGCGGGTCGGCCTCCAGAAGCGATTCACGAAACGCACGCGCGTAGAAATCCCAAACGGCGACAAAGAGCGCGCCCAAGATCGGCCCAATGAGAAACCCGACGACGCCGAAGAGGAAGAGACCGCCGAGCGTGCTGAAGAGAACGAGAAGAGGGTGCATCTTCGTGTCGCGCCCCACGAGCCGCGGGCGGAGCAGATTGTCCACCGTGCTGACGACCAGTGTGCAGAACGCAAGGACGAACACGCCTCCTCCGGCGTTCCCCTTGGCGAGCTGGATGATTCCCGCGGGGAGCCAGACGAGCCCGGTCCCGACGCCGGGGATGATCGAGAGAAAGGTCATGACCGTGCCCCAGAAGAGCGCCCCCTGGATTCCCGCGAGCGCGAAGGCCGCCCCCGCGAGCGTCCCCTGGACGACGCCGATGACGAGGGTCCCCTTGATCGTCGCGCGCGTCACGGAGGCGAACTTCTCGACGAGCTCTCGCTTGTCCTCCTTCCGGAGGGGAAGATACCCGAGCGTCTTCGCAAGGATCGTCTCCCCGTCCGCGAGGAAGAAGAACATCGCGTAGAGAAGAAGAAAGAGCTGAAAGAGGAGCGAGACCGTTCCGCGCGTGAAGGCCGAGATGCTGTCGAAAAGAAACGATCCGACGCTCCCCACGATCTGTCCGAGTCTCTGGAGGACCTCGGGGCGATAGGGGGCCAGGCGCTCGGCGCCCGGGATTCTCTCCAACAAGCGGCTCGGCTCGTTCACTTGCGCGCTCACCCACGGTCCGACCTGGTTGCTGATCTGGAGCGCCTCTCCGGCGACAAGCCCGAGGAGAAGGGAAAGAGGCGCGACAACGGCCACGAGAAGGACGAGGAGCGTGGTTCCGCTCGCGAGGTGACGGCGCCCTCGGAAGCCCCGGCGGATCCCGCGGTAGAGAGGATGCGCGAGGCCGGCGAGGAGAGCCGCGAGAAGGAGGACGACGAGAAACCGCCGGATCATCGCGAGGAAGACGGCCGTGACGAGCACGAGAAGAACCGCGAGAAAGAGGCGACGGAGCCGCTCCCGATCCATGTCCGCACGATAGCAGACCGGCGGGGAATTGGGGAAGCGGGGAAGCCGCGCGATTCTCCCGCGCCTTTCCGGCAGAGGCAAGAACCGCGCGGCTTCGATCGATCGAGCCGGCCGCTACAGATCCTTTCCGAAACCCGCGGTCAGCATGAGATAGGCCCAAACGCCCGGATCCGTCTTCTCCGGATCCCGGAGCTTGTAGATCTCGTTCGCGAAGGACTTCGAGGGGAAGAACACCGAAAACCCGCCCTCGGCCTTCAGGCCGGCGATCTTCGTGGTGGTCGCGGTCAGGTCGACCTCGAAGCCGACGTCCTTGGTCATCTCCTTCTGATAATCCTCGTAGTCGGCCGCTGCCATGAAGTAGTGCCCGTCCGCCTTCAGCGTCCACCCGGGGGCGGGCTCCATCGAGAGCCGCAGCATGAGGTCCGCGAGCCCTTCCGGTTTATCGACGCGGAAGTAGTCCATGTAGCCGCGGATGCGGTGGACCGTTGCGTATGGGCCGACATAAGCGCCGTACGTGTCGTCGTTCGGGTCCTTGTCGCCCGACGCGTAGTCGATCCCCAAGGCGATCCGGGGCTTGTGGGGGCAATCGCGCGCGTAACCGACCTCCGCGGTGACCAGATACGCGGAGATGTCCTGCTCCATGACCGGGCTCTTCAGCCCCTGGTCCCCGAACTGATAGACCGCGTTCGCCTCCACGTCGGCCAGGCCGTAGGACTTCTTGTAGTACCCGCCGACGTTGAACCGATCGAGGAGGTTGAGGTCGGGATCATCCCCTCCCTGGATCCGCTCCGCGTTCCGCTCGTAGAAGCCGAAGAGGTCGAGGCCCGTCTCGGGGATCTGGCCATAGAGGCCGACGATGTCGAAGTCGCGGACGCCTTTCTTGGCGCTCGGTTCGAGGACCTTGAGCGCGTGGGCCGTGACTTTCGCCGGCGCGGCCTTGTAGGAGAGCGAGAAGCCCTCCCATGTGCGCCCGACGTTGCTCCAGTCGTTCGCTCCGAACACGCGCTGGTTGCCGAGGTTGATCTCGTAGCGGCCCGCCTGCATTCCGAGCCCATCGACTCCCAGACGGTCGACGAGAAGGTATCCCTGATGGAGGTCGACGTTCTTCGCGTCGTTCGTGGTTCCCGACATGTATTCTCCCGCGGCGCTGACGCCGCCAAGTCGTCGGCTGTCTTGGAATTGCACGAAGACGTGCGTGTTCGCGTCGACCACCGCCTCGATCCCGAGCCGCGCGCGGAGATCGTTGAACTGGAGGGGAGAGGCGGCCGGTTCGAAGCTCTTCTTGTCCAACTCGGAACGGACGCGGACCTGCCCGCTGACGGTGAGCTTGGTCTCCGCGAGAACCGTTGCGGGCAAGAGGACGGAGATACCTGCTAGGATCCAAAGAGCGAAAAAGGCTGAGCGTCTCTTCGACATTGCGTACTCCTTTCTTCCGCCTCGGCGGCCGGGAAGCGCGGCGGATGTTCGTGCCTCGGATCGAGATCTCCCGACACTCTGGATTCGATCCGGCAGAAAGACTATCGTAGCGGTTCGGGAAGGTCACGGGAAAACTTCCGATGCGGCGTGGCATTCGTTGCGAGATGCGAACGCTCGCGCCGCAGATTCGGGAGAACCGCGGGAGGAACCTCCGGCGGAAAGGGGGGAGTGAGAGCATGAAGAAGGGGAAGACGATCGCGACGGCGGGGGTTCTTGCGATTCTCTGCGGGATGTCCGCTGTTTCCTGGGCCGAGGAGGCGGGCACGAAACCGATTCAGCTCGCACTCTGGAATCCGGTGCAGGCCTTCGACGAGGAGACGTCGATCGCGGGAATCCGGATCAACCTTCTCTACGGCGTGAACCGGAACGTGCTGGGTCTCGACATCGGTCTCGGCAACCACACGCGCGGAAACACGACAGGGCTCCAATACGGTCTCGTCGGGTACACCGAAGGGACGTTCGTGGGTTGGCAACACAACTTCTTCAACTACTCGACTACCTTCCTGGGGTTCCAGACCGGCTTCTACAACGGAGCAGAAAGCGCGACGGGATTCGAGTGGGGCATGGTCAACATCACGGACGACATGCACGGACTCCAGCTCGGGATCTTCAACATGACCGAAACGCTGCACGGCCTGCAGATCGGAGTGATCAACGTGGTTCAGAGAAAGGAGAACCTCCCGATCCTGCCGATCGTCAACTGGTCTTTTTAGCTAGCTACTTTCCGGGGCCGGGCGCGCGGATCGACGAGACGGTCTCCGAGAACCTCTCGAGGTCACGCTCGAGGCGCTCCACGAGGAGAGGCGCCCGGTCGAGATCCCGCTTCTTGGCCGCGGTCTCGAGCTCGAAAGCCGCATCGCGAAGAGAAGGCGCCGCGACCGTCGCCGAAGATCCCTTGATCGAGTGCGCGAGCCGCTCCAGCTTCGCCCCATCTCGGTCGGCGAGGGCGCCCTTCACTTGGTTCAGAAGGTTCGGCATCTCCTCGAGGAAGAGGCTGAGGATTTCGGGGATGAGGGATTCGTCGTTGCCGAGCCGCTCGAGGAGCGCCTCGCGGTCGAAACAAAGCTCCGGCACGCGGCGCGAGACGGTCGTCGTGTCTTCGAGGTCCGCCGATTCCCTTCCCGCCATCTGCCTCGCGATCGCCGCGGAGAGTTCCGCAGGATGGATCGGCTTCGCCACGTAGTCGTTCATCCCCGCCGCGAGGCACCGTTCCCGATCCCCCTTCATCGCGTGCGCGGTGAGGGCGATGACCGGAATTCTCGGGTTTCGGACGCCGGACGCGGGGTTTCGAATCGCCTCGGTGGCGTCGAACCCGTCCATTTCCGGCATCTGACAATCCATCAGGACGAGGTCGTAGGGAACGAGGCGGAGCGCCTCGACTGCTTCCTTGCCGTTCGCGACCGCGTCCGCGCGATGGCCCATCTTCTGAAGAACCTGGACGGCGACGCGCTGGTTGACCGCGTTGTCCTCGGCGACGAGAACGCGGAGCCTCCGCCTCCCGCGGCTCGGAAGAACGTGCTGCGTAACGAACGGCCTCCTTTCCGAGCGGCCGGCGGTCGTCTGGAAGCCGGCGACGGACGCAAGACAATTGTAGAGATGTGAACGTTTGACCGGTTTCGTGAGGTAGGCGGCGAAACCGATCTCTCGGACGCGCGCCGCGGTCCCCTGACGCCCGACCGAGGTCAGCATGATGAGGGTGGTATCCTTCAGGATCGGGTCGGTCTTGATCCGCCTGCCGAGCTCCTCGCCGTCCATCCCCGGCATCGCCATGTCCACGATGGCGATCGACACCGGGTCTTTCGACCGGATCGCCTCGGCGAGCTGCTCGAGCGCTTCGGGTCCCGAAGGCGCCTCGAGAACGCCGCATCCCCAAGAGAAGAGCTGCTCGCGAAGCACGATTCGGTTCGTTTCGGTGTCGTCGACGACCAAGATGCGTTTCCCGCGGATATCCTCCGGGAGCGGTTTCTCTTGGATCTCCTTCATGTTCGACTTCTCGAGCGCCGCGGTGAACCAGAAGGTCGATCCCTCGCCGACCGTGCTCTCGACGCCGACCGTCCCGCCCATCAGCTCCGCGAGCTGCTTGGAAATGGCGAGGCCGAGACCGGTTCCCCCGTACTTGCGCGTGGTCGAGGCGTCCACCTGCGAGAACGAGCTGAAGATGTGCTCCAGCCGGTCGGGCGGAATCCCGATGCCGGTGTCCTTCACCAGGAACCGGAGAGAGATGAGGGAGTTGCGTTCCTCCGCCTTCTCGACCCGAATGGAGACCTCGCCGCGGTTGGTGAACTTCACGGCGTTCCCGGTCAGGTTGATGAGCACCTGGCGGATCCGTCCGGGGTCGCCCCTCAACCGGACCGGGACGTCCCGCTCGATGAGGCTCGTGATCTCGAGTCCCTTGCTGTGCGCCTTGAGCGCCATCATGTCCATCAGCTCGTCGAGAATCACTCGAAGGTCGAAGTCGAGGATCTCGAGATCCATCTTTCCCGCCTCGATCTTCGAGAAGTCGAGAATATCGTTGATGATCGTAAGAAGCGCCTCCGCCGACAGACGCACCGTCTCGGCATGATCGCGCTGTTCCGGCGTGAGCTCGGTGTCGAGGAGAAGGCCGATCATCCCGAGAACGCCGTTCATCGGCGTGCGGATCTCGTGGCTCATGTTGGCGAGGAACTCGCTCTTCGCCCGGGCCGCCGCCTCCGCCTTCTCGATGGCGGCCTTCAATTCCCTGTTCGCGCGGATCAGCTCCTCGGTCCGCGCCATCACCTGGGTCTCGAGAAGATCCCCGCGCTTGCCGAGCTCGAGGTCGCGTTTCTGGATCTCGGCGAGCATCTCATTGAACCCGTCGATGAGCGTGCCGATCTCGTCGGCGTTCCCCTTCGGAGCGCGGACCGAGTAGTCCTTCAGGGCGGAGACCGACCGGGCGATCTCGGAGAGCCGCACGATCGGTCTCGAGATGAGACCTTGCAGCCAAACGGAAAGGAGGAGAGCGAGAAAGAGGGAGGCGGCCACGAGGACGCCGATGACGAACGCATAGCGCCCGAGGATCGCCCGAAGCTCGCTCATGTCCCCGCGGAGATAGATCGTGCCGATCTGTTCTCCGCTGAGGACGATCGGCCGATAGACATGAATCGCCGCGTCGCGGAAGAAATGTCCCTCTCTCGGTTCCGTCGTCGGGAAGAGATCCGGGCTCTGGCCCGTCTTGAGGTAGCGGGCGAAGACGGTTCCATTCGCCGTGTAGATGCAGCCGGCGACGACGTGCGGGTTCGCGGCGAGCGCCGCGAGGGCTTCTTCGGCGGCGCCCGGGTCGTCGAACGAAAGGGCGGCGATGCTGTTCGCGGCGCCCGCGTCGGCGAGCACGGTGTGCCAATCGGTCATCTCGCGATAGAACTCGGACCGTTCGAGCGCCGTCACCGCGACCATGCAGAGGAAGAGCACGACCCCGCTCGTCCCGAGGATGATCAAGGTGAGCTTCCGGCTGATCGAGAGGTCGCGGAACGGCTTCATTTCCCGTCTCCCTTCCCGTTCCCCACGATCCGGGCGAGCTGGAGGAGCTTCGCGTTCAGCTTGATCCCCGCGCGCTCGGCGGAAGCGACGTTGATCTCGAACCGCACGCGGTTCTCCTCGATGAAGAACCCGATCGTGCCATACCGCTCGGCGAACTTCTCGTTCTCCCCGACGATGAGGATCGCGAGCGGATCGATCTCCTTGAAGGCGCGCCCGAGCTCCGCATTGTCCGTCCGAGGAACGAAGAGGATATGCACCCCCTTCGCTTCCCGCGCGTTCTTCAGGCGCTTGACGAAGACCGGTCGGCCGTCGATCGGCTTCTTCTCGACGACTTGGTCGAGGATCGGGCCGAACGGATCCTTCCCGAGGATCCCGATCACGAGCGGTGCGGCGGGTTTGGAAAACGCGGACTCGGGCCAGTCGGCGAATTTCGCGAAGTTGTAAAGGAAGGCGGCCTTGATCTCGTACTCGGAAAGCGACTCGTCCGCCGCGCCCATGCCGTGGACGAGCGTCGCCGCCCCGAGGAGGACGAGAAGGATCGCGATCGGCCGCTTCATCGTCATCTCAGTACCTGATGCTCGCTCCGCCGTAGACCGCCCGCTCGACCGCGAACCGCCCGTTCCGGAGCTCGGGCACGAACTCGACCTGCTTCGGCCCGACAAGATTGGTGCCGACCAAAAAGAGCTCGACGTGCGCGTCGGGTTGCCATCCGATTCGGGCGTCGAGCGTGAGGTGACTGCCCAGGTCGAACCGGTCGAGCCGGTCGACGTACCGCGCCCCGATATCCGCCTGGACAGGGCCCGGCAGGTCGACGAACGCCTGTGTGAAGGCTTGATGCTCGGGGCTCGCCCCTTCGGCCGCTTCGACCTCGATCACCTCGCCGGACTCGTCAGTCCAGACGTCGAGGCGGAGGTAGCCGTATCCCGTTCGGAACCAGAGTCGGTTCGCGGCGCGCCAGTCGATGGCCGCTTCCGCGCCGTACGTCTGCCCTTCGCCGAGGTTCGTTCCGTAGACCGGGAGAACGATCCACGATACAGGACTCCCCTGGAACCGAACGGCTCCGATCTCGCCCGTGCGGAGACAGGTGTACCGGTTATAAAATGTCGTGAGATCAATCATCATGCGATCGCCGGGATGAAAGCGGTATCCGACCTCGTACGCCGTGAGCTTCTCGCTCCGGAAGTCGTCCGTCCCATAGAGCGTCGCGATCGCCGGGTACGGGCTCCGGTTGTCCGACGAATACGGTGGGATCGTTTCCCACTCGATGACCGCGTCCCGCTCCACGCGCGAGGGGGTCCTCGCCGCGCGCGAGACGGCCCCCCACAGCGTGTGGTTCTCGGACGGGAGCCAACGAAGTCTCGCGTTCGGCTGGATCTCCAGTCCGGTATACTCGTTTCTCTCGAACTTGGATCCGAGCGTGAGGTAGAGCTCATCGGCGCGCAGGGCGAGGTCGGTCTGGACGAACCCGCTCGCGATCCCGACCGTACGTTCCGCCGGAACCGTGTAACCGCCTTGCACGCTGTCCACCCGGTCGGAGATCGTTCGATACCCCGCGCCCCAAACGATCTCCGCCCGTTCGATCGGCCGCCATCGGTGATGGAGATCCAGATCGATCGTGTTGTGCTCCTCGCTGAAGCGAATGTTGTCCCGATCGGATCGATCGAAGTAGGCCTGAACGGAGAGTTCCGAGAGATCGGAGAGCGTCTCGGTCCATCGGAGGAGGACGTTCCCGCCGCGGAAGCGCGTCGTGTCCTCGATCTCCGCGTAGTAGGGCTCCTGCACGATCGGGAAGCTGTACGCCCCCTCCACCTCGCCCTCCCCCGCATCTCCTTGAACAGTGAAATGCCTGGAGCGACCGGCCTCCCCGTCGAGCCGGAATCCTCCCTGGATCGAGGACCAACCGTCGTTCGCGTCGGATCCCGCCGCAGGTGGGAAGCCGTCCCTGTCGGCGTATTTCGCGTAGATCCGAAGCCGGGCGTTCTCCCCGATCGACGCGCCATAGCGCTGTTCGACGAGCCGCTTCTCCTGCGATCCGGCCGCGGTCTTCGAGAAGTACCCTTGGGTTTTCGCCGCTTCTTTCGTGATGATGTTGATGACGCCGTTCATGGCGTTCGCTCCCCAGAGCGCGGCGCCCGGGCCGCGGATCACCTCGATCCGCTCGACGTCCTCGAGCAGAACGTCCTGCGCGTCCCAATAGACCCCCGCATAGAAGGGCGTGTAGACGCTTCTCCCGTCGATGAGGACGAGGAGCTTGTTCGAGAAGTTGCCGGCGAAGCCGCGGGAAGTGATCGCCCACCAGGACGAACTGACGCGCGCCACCTGAAGGCCGGGGACGAAGCGGAGCGCGTCGGCGATCGTCGTCGCGCCCGTGCGGCGGATCTCCTCGCCGGTGAGAACGTAGACCGCGGCCGCCGCGTCCGAGAGATGCTCCGTCTTCTTGGACACGGAGGTCACCTCGATCGCCATGAGATCCTCGAGGCTGAGCATGGTGAGATCGATCGGGCTCGACGCTTCGGCCCTCGCGAAGCTCGCCGCGAGGAGAAGGAGCACGAGGAACGGAGCGGCGACGAAGAGGACGCGGAGGATCACGGCGAGGAGGCGCATCTTTCCCGCGGTCGATTCGAAGCCGGGTTCGCGGCGGGGGATTCCGAACCGCGGATCGCTTGGCGCCGTCGATTCGGTCCGTTCCGGCGGACTTCCGATCCCGGCGGTTCGTCGGGAATCGGCGTCGTCCCCGCGGCCGATCGAAGAAGGTTGAACCATGATGGTGTTTGTCCCGCGCATTCTCGGGATCGATCCGCCCCGATTCGAGACGGCGCAACGCACCCCAGGCTTCCGCCTCCGCGCCGTCCGGTTTCTCCGCCGCTTATCGGCACAAGCGCGTGTTTCGCCAGGGGGAAGCGGTCGCCGAGGCGGACGACCGTCGACTTGTCTTTGCCTCAGGCGGCGTTTCTCTCGTCGCACCCGTACCGAGCCGCCGAGGGGACAGGCGCGCCGTTCTTCGCGGTTTCAGGCGATCGTTTCCCGAGTTTCGCTGGAGCCGCGAAGGCGCCGCGTCCGCGCGCTTTGCGATGGCGCCCTTTTCGTTCGGTTCGGAGAGGGACGAAGAGTCCGGTTCTCGGAGTCTCTTGACAGGGACGCCTCGGGAAGCGTATCAATGGACCTTGCGGACGTGTGAGGCGAGGATCCTTCCGCGCGCGCGCTTTGCGGAGCATGCGCCTGGGACCGCGCGTCCCGACGGAGGTTCTTGGACGATCTGGAAACGGAGAGGCCTATGAGTTGGTTCCGAAGGGTGTTCCTATCGTCGATCGGGAAGAAGTTCTGGATGGGCGTCACCGGAGTTCTTCTCTGTCTCTTCATCGCGTTCCACCTGACGGCGAACCTCGTCTTCTTCCTCGGAAAGGAGGCATACAACGGGCTCTCCGCCTCTTTAGAGAAGATACCGATCTTGCCTCTCCTCGAGGTGGGGCTTTTCGCCTTGTTCGGCTTGCACATCCTTCTTGGGATCGTTCTCTATTTCGACAACCGCTCTTCCCGCGACCGGTACGCCGTGTACGGAACGAAACTGGGAGGCTTTGGCACCTGGGCGTCCAAGAACATGATTTGGACCGGAGCGATCGTTCTTATCTATTTAGGGATTCATGTTCGACGCTTCGTGTTCTCGGAGGTGCCCGAGCTGAACGGCCACGCCGACTATCACGGGCTGAACTTCGAGGTCTTCTCGAGCACGCTCTACGCCCTCTGGTACATCTTCGGGGTCGCGGTTCTGGCCGTGCATATCAGCCACGGTTTTCAGAGCGCGTTCCGCTCGCTCGGCGTGAACCATCCGGTCTACACGCCGTTTCTCGAGTGGTTGTCCGCCGCCGCCGCCGTTGTCGTCGGCGTCGGTTTCGCGTCGATACCGATCTACGTCTTGATCAAGGGAGCATAGGATGAAGCTCGATTCCAAAGTGCCCGGCGGACCGCTCGAGACGAAGTGGCAGAGGCACCGCTTCGAGCTGAAGAGGGTCAATCCGGCGAACAGGCGCAAGTTCGACATCATCGTGGTCGGCACGGGTCTGGCGGGAGCATCGGCGGCGGCGAGCTTCGGCGAGCTCGGTTACAACGTGCATGTTTTCACGTACCACGACAGCCCTCGCCGCGCGCACAGCATCGCCGCGCAGGGAGGCATCAACGCCGCCAAGAACTATCAGAACGACGGCGATAGCGTATGGCTTCTCTTCTACGACACGATCAAGGGGGGCGACTATCGCGCCCGCGAAGCGAACGTCCATCGGCTCGCGGAAGTGAGCGTGGACATCATCGACCAGTGCGTCGCGCAAGGAGTGCCGTTCGCTCGGGACTACGGCGGGCTTCTCGCCAACCGCTCGTTCGGCGGCGCGCAGGTCTCGCGCACCTTCTACGCGCGCGGGCAGACGGGCCAACAGCTTCTTCTCGGGGCGTACAGCGCGCTCATGCGGCAGGTCCACACGGGAAAGGTAAAGCTCCACACCCGGCACGAAATGCTGGATCTGGTCGTGATCGACGGGGTCGCGCGCGGAATCGTGACGAGAAACCTCCTCACCGGCGCGATCGAGGCGCACACCGCTGACGCGGTCGTCCTCGCCACGGGCGGCTACGCGCGCGCGTACTACCTCTCGACGATGGCGATGGCGAGCAGCTGCACCTCGGTTTGGCGCGCGCACAAGAGGGGCGCGCTATTTGGGAACGCGAGCTGGGGACAGATTCACCCGACCTGCATCCCCCGACACGGCGACCGGCAGTCGAAGCTCACGCTGATGAGCGAGAGCCTTCGCAACGACGGGCGCGTCTGGGTGACGAAGGCGAAGGGGGACAAGCGCCATCCGCGGGAGATCACCGAGGAGGAGCGGGACTATTACCTCGAACGAATCTACCCGAGCTTTGGGAACCTCGCGCCGCGCGACGTCTCCTCGCGCGCGGCGAAGCGCGTCTGCGACGACGGGCACGGGGTCGGCCCGACCGGACAAGCGGTCTATCTCGATTTCGCGGACGCCATCCGCAGGGACGGGCGAGCGGTGATCGAGGCCAAGTACGGCAACCTCTTCGACATGTACAAGATGATCACCGACGAGGACCCGTACGAGTTGCCGATGCGGATCTACCCGGCCCCGCACTACACGATGGGCGGCCTCTGGGTCGACTACAACTTGATGAGCAACGTCCCGGGGCTCTTCGTGATCGGCGAGGCGAACTACAGCGATCACGGCGCGAACCGGCTCGGGGCGAGCGCGCTCATGCAGGGGCTCGCGGACGGCTACTTCGTCATCCCGTACACAATCGCCGGATACCTCGCAGGGACCAAGCTTCCGAAGGTGAAGCCGGATCACGACGCGTGCCGGGCGGTGATCGCGGAGACGAAAGCGCACATCGATCGTCTCCTCGCACTCAAGGGAAACAAAACCGTCGAGGAGATCCACAGGGATCTCGGGCAGGTCCTGTGGGACTACTGCGGGATGTCGCGGAACGCCGAGGGGCTCAACATCGCGAAGAAGCGCATCTCGGAGATCCGCGCAGAGTTCTGGGAGAACGCGAAGGTCGTCGGGCGGAACGGGGATCTCAACCCGGTTCTCGAGAGCGCGCTCCGCGTCGCGGAGTTCCTCGAGCTGGCGGACCTCATGGTCGAAGACGCGGCGAGCCGCACGGAGTCGTGCGGTTGTCATTTGCGCGAGGAGAGCCAGACGCCCGACGGCGAGGCCATCCGGGACGACGAGAACTTCTCCTACGTTTCCGCTTGGGAATGGAACGGTGTCGGGAAGGCGCCGACCCTGCACAAGGAAGAGCTCAAGTTCGAGTTCGTCACGCCTTCGGTAAGGAGTTACAAGTGATGAGCGCGGGGAACATGAAGCTGACGCTGAAGGTCTGGCGCCAAAGCGGACCCAAGGAGAAGGGACGCCTGGTGGCTTATGTGCTGGACGACGTCTCCCCGGACCAGTCCTTTCTCGAGATGCTCGACGATCTGAACCGGGTACTCGTCCTGAAAGGGGAGGAGCCGGTCGTCTTCGAGCACGACTGCCGGGAGGGAATTTGCGGCTGTTGCGGGCTCATGATCAACGGGCAGGCGCACGGCCCGGTGCGCGGCACGACCGTCTGCCAGCTTCACATGCGAAACTTCAAGGATGGGGACACGATCGTGATCGAGCCTTGGCGGGCCAAGGGGTTCCCGGTGATCAAGGACCTCATGGTCGACCGCTCCGCATTCGACCGGATCATCGAGGCCGGAGGTTACGTCTCGGTGAACACGGGAGGAATCCCCGACGCCAACGCGATCCCGATCCGCAAGGAAGACGCGGATCTGGCGATGGACGCGGCGGCGTGCATCGGCTGCGGCGCGTGCGTCGCCTCCTGCCCGAACGCATCGGCGATGCTCTTCGTCGGCGCCAAGATCTCGCAGTACGCCCTCTTGCCGCAGGGACAGGTTGAACGTGTCGCGCGCGCCCTCAACATGGTGGCCGCGATGGATCGCGAGGGCTTCGGCAATTGCTCGAACGTCGCAGAGTGCGAGGCGTCGTGTCCGAAGCTGATCACGCTCTCCAACATCCAGAGGATGTACAGGGAGCACGTGAAGGCGAGCTGGAAATACGCCCCGAGGGAAGCGCGCGAGGCGGCCGGATAGCCGAATCCATCAGAATGACGCTCCCGGCGCGGGCGTCCAGGCAAGGGGGTGAACCGGCGGGTTCCCGAGCGCATCGGGGCCCGCCGATCCGGCTGCCTGCCGTGGCCCGGCGCGCGAGGGGTGTTTGAACCGGCAGCCTCTTGCCCCGGGTCCCGACCGAGAAGATACTTGAAGCGTTTCTTCCGGATTGAGGTTGGACCGAGCGGTCCCGTGGGACGGATCTCCCGCGGTCGAGGGAGCGTGGTCTTCTTCTTGCGCGCGGATCATGATGCCCAGGCGGGCAACATCACCCGACTTTGTGTGCCAGAGAAAGAAGATCCGTGACGCGCTTCACGGGTGTGAAGGTCTCCGCCGGCGACTCGACGAAGACCGTGATCCAGTCGGCCATGCCTCCGTTCCAAAGGCCGGGGCGCTCGAGAGCCCTGAGCTTCCTCCCGCCTCGCGACTTCGAGCTGATGAACACGGCCTCGGGATCGGCGAATCGATTGAGATCATAAGGATCGCCGCGAGGGCCCCGCACGCCGCAGACGAGTTCCACCGGGCTGAAGTGAGTCGACGCCGCAAGGATCGCCTGCTGCGTCTCCGAGCGCGGATCGATCTCGGCGCTCTCGACGACTTGAAGAGAGACGGTTCCGTCGCGGCCGAGTACCCAGAAGGGCCCTCCTCCCACATGTCCCGCGTTCGGGACCATCCCGCAAACGCGGATGGGGCGCGCGAGCTTTCGAATGAGGAACGCGCGCCGCTCTTCCCGGGATAGGTTCCGCTTCTCCTCGCCGTGCGGAGCGATCGCGAGGACGTCGCGCGCGAAGAGAGAGGCCTCCTCGACAATCGCGTCCCCTTCTTCGAGCCGCGCGAGCAGGCGGAAGACGAGCTCCTGAAGGCGGACCAGGTATCCCGCAAGGACTTTCTTCCACTCGATCGGATCCGTTCCGAGCCGGCGCGCCGCCACGTTGTCGATGTTCTTAATGAGGACGATGTCCCCTTGGATGTCGTTCAGGTTTTCGAGAAGCGCGCCGTGTCCGCCGGGACGGAGAAGCAGCCGTCCGTCCGCCTCGCGGAAAGGCTCGCCCCGATCGTCGAGAGCGAGCGTGTCCGTGGAAGGCTTCTGCCCGGAGAAGCCGACGTCGTAACGGACACCGAGCTTCTCTCCCAAGCGCGGCCCGGCTTCCGCGAGGAGCGCTCGGAAGACCGGCTCGTGCTCCGGAGAAACCGTGAAATGCAGGCGACAGGTTCCGTCCGCGTTTCGCGCGTCGAGCGCCGTTTCGACCAAGTGTTCTTCGAAGGCGGTTCGGATTCCGTCCTCGTGCGCATGGAAGGGGATGAGGCCTTTCGGGAGCCGGCCGTAGTCCATCTCGACAAGGAGCGTCTCGAGGATCGGACGGTACCGGCGCGCCGCCGCGAGCTCCTCGAGAACAAGACCCTTTCCCGCGAGCGCAACCCGGAGCGCCTCGCGAAACGCGAAGCCCTCCGGCGATCGTGCTCCCTCGAGAAAGCGTCCAAGCTCCTCGAACTGGGGCGTCCCCTTCGCGGCTACGTCCTCGATTTCCTCGCGCGTGAAGTCGCGCGTCTCCTTCAGGAACCAGAGAAGCGATTGGAACATGCGCGTCGCGGCGCCGCTCGCGGGGACAAACTTGGAGAGCCGGTTCGCAGCGCGCGCGCGCTCGTAGGCGGCGAGCGACTCCTCGATCTCGCCGCGGGAGAGAACGCGGATCCCGTCGCCCGGCGTGCACGGGCGAACGAGCCTCGCGTACGCGGGCGGATTCGCGAGGAGACCGACCTGCCGCAGCGCCTCGTTCGGATCGATCCCGGCTTCGGCGAGCTGCTTCAGGTCTTCGGCTGTGAAGGGCGAACGACTCATCAACGTCCGATTCTACCAGGTTTGGCGCCCGGGCTAGAAACTCCGACCGTAGGCGAGGCCGAACGAATTCTCGAGCATCGTGAGGTTCGCCTCGCCGCCTCCCATCCCTCCCTGTTCCGGCGTTCCGGGCGGAATCGATCCCTCGCCCGCGACGGTCTTCTCGAACGCGTGCATGTAGGCGAAGGTGAGTTCCCCGCCGCAAGGGGAGCTCCAGGTCGCTCCGAATGTCGCGTGGTGCTCGACGACTCCGGGCGCGAGCATGTTGAACAGCGTTTCCGAAGCGGGGATCGGTTGGCCGCCGTAGTTGTACCCGCACCGGAGCGTGAGCGCGCGCGTCGCTGCCGCGGAGAGCCCGACCTTGAAGACGGTCATGTCCTCCCATCCGAACCCCGCGCCGTTCTCGTCGCCGAGGGGCGCCGTTCCGAGATTCGGAAGGAGCGGGTTCGAGACTGCGGGGACATCCGTGTAGAGGATGCGCGTCGCGTCGAACGCGAGAAGAATCCTGTCGGTTAGGTCGATGCCGATCCCTGCTCCGAAGGACGAGGGGATGTCGAAGTCCCCCTTCCCCGCGAAGAGGCCTGCGTACTCATCGAACTCAGATGCGGAGATCTTCGATTGGTAGGCGGCGCCGATCGCCAGGCGCGGAAGGAGCCTTCCCATCCAGCCGACCGCGACCCCGAATCCCGTCGAGGAGGCGTAGTCGTTGTTCGTGATCTTGTCGGGGTGCAAACTGTAAGGTCGCGGCTCCGTGACCGTGAAGTTCTCGAGCCCGGTCGCCTGAAAACGTTGATAGAGAAAGTTTATCCCGATCCCGACGGCGCTCCATTCCCCCATCCGGACGGAGATCGCGGGAACGACGAGGAGCTGCGCGAGGTCGACGCCGGCGTCGTCGGTTCCGAAAAGCCCGATCGGCGTCGTGTAGGAGGTGTTCATTCCACCCCGCCCGTAAAGCGCGATTCCCGCCGCGAAACGTCCCCCGAGATTCTTGCTGAAGCCGAGTTCGGGCGAGACGAAGTTCCGCTTCCCGTTCGCGTCGTAGACTGCATTGAGCGGGGGATTCATGTTCCCCGTGATCTCGCTTCGGCGCTCGGGCCGAAACAACTCGAAACCGATGTCCGCTCGGTCGCCGACGAAGCCAAGAGCGGCCGGATTGCTTCCCGCCGAGAGCGCGTCCTGCGGGGCCGCGATCGCCGCGCCTCCCATCCCCTTCGCCTTCATGCCGACCCCGTGGCTAAAGTACCCGTTCGTGGCCTCCGCAGTTCCTGGCCCGAGCACGAGCACGGCCGCCGCTGCGATCCGAACGATCCTCGACTTCGCCATTCCATGTTCCTCCGCGTTCCCACCGTGAGACCCCAGCCAACGCGCCGGCCCTCCGATGGTTCGTTTGATCTTCCCGCCGAACTCCTTCGCTCGCTCGGGCGCCTCGGCGGCAGCGAACCCGGTCGCTTCTCTCCGTTCTCTTCTATCCGCACCCGCCGCCGAGCTTCTTGCGGATCTGCAGCTCGACCTTGGGCGTGAACTCGATCGCGCGTTCCGCGAGCGCGTCCGGATCCGCGCTCGGTTGCGCCGAGCCGAGCGCGTGCTCGAAGCGGTGGGCGAACGCCTCGATTCTTGCCGTCCCGCCGCTCGCTTCCCCCTCGGGACAGATCGCATCATGCTCCGGATGTCCGTAGACGTCCAGCCAGTTGTTGATCCCCCCTTCGAGAATGTAGACGTTCAGAACGCCGCTCGTCGCGAGGAGCTTCCACGCGTCGGTCGCCCGCTCTTCCCCGTTCGAGATCAGCACGGTCACCGTGTTCGCAGGAGCGGAGAGGAGACCGAGCGCGGGAAGCCCGTCGCGGACTTCCTCGAGCGTCACGCGCCGCGAATCGACCAGATGAAAGACGTTGAAATCGCTTTCATCTCGAAGGTCCAACAGGAGCAATCGGACCTGATCGTTGCGGGCGAGATCGACGAGCTCCGCGGGATGGATCTGGACGCGGCGCTCGTCGAGAAGAGGCTGCTTGCGGGGGGCGATGCGCTCCCACTGCTCCGCGCTCGTCGGCTGCCCGATGCCGAGCACGACGAGAGCGAGCACGACGAGCGCGGCGGCCCCCGCGAGCCTCGGAGGGAATCGGCGTCCGGACGCGCGAGCGGGCTCCCCGCGCTCTCCGTAGATCCCCTCGAGCTTCTCCGCTCCCCAGAACATGAAAAGGGCCATGAGCACAACGAGAAGGACCACCCATCCTTCGGGGATTCCGAGCCACTCGGAGAGCGTGAAGCGGCCCATCGGCGTCGAGTGGTAGAACCCCTCGTAGAGCCCGACGGTCTCTCCGAAGAGGACCACGCCGGCGCTCACACCGAGAAAGAAGAAGAGGCCGTCGATCTTGAGGTTCGCGAGGGCGACGATCGAGGTGCCCGGGCAGAAGCCTCCCAAGATGAAGCCGACTCCCATCAGAAGCCCGCCGACGATTCCGGGGACGAGGTAGGTCGGGTTCACCCAAACGCGGCCCATGTCGAGCAGGCCGAGACCGGAGGCGAGAAAGAGAAGCACCATCGCCGTCACGATGGCACCGAACATCACCTTTAGGACCGTCATGTTCCGGAGATAGAACTGGGCGGCGAGCCTTCGAGAGTCGGCGAAGCCCGCCATCTCGAGCACCGCGCCGAAGGCGAAACCGATCAAGAGATAAATACTATAGGTTGCCGGTTTCCCGAGAATGTCGATCAACGCGAAAGGCGCCATTGTGCGTTCTCCTCTTGGGCGGATCCGTCAGGTCCAGAGCCTTCGGACGAACCACGCGAGCGCGTAGCCGCCGCCGAAGACCGCGAACATGAAGGCCCAGCTTCCGACCGAGAGAACCGCGCCTCCCGACAAGGCCTGCCCGGACGTGCAGCCTCGGGCGAGACGCGCTCCGTATCCCATCACGAGACCGCCGAGAAACGCGAAGAACCATCGCGATCCTGAGGAGATGCGCGGTCCCTTCTGCGTCTCCGTGCGGATCCTTCCGTGCAGGAGCCCGGAAGCGAAACCACCGAGAAGCGCGCCGATCGTGACGAAAACGATCCAGTTGTCGAGCGGGTTCGTGTCCCCGCCCGCCATCGCGAGGAGGTGGGGAGTGCGGTCCACGTGCTCCGGGACGAGACGGTCCTCGACGGAAACGAGGATCCGCGCGATCCCTCCCGAGGCGCCGAGCCCGTTCCCCGTTGTGAAGAAGGCGAGGAACAGGACAACGCCGAGAAGAGCTCCCGCAAGATAAGGGTTCAAGTATTCGCGCGAATTGGCTCGTGCGCTCAACGGGATTCCTCCTTGTGGCCGCCTTCTTCCGGCGCTTCTTCCCAGCCGGCGATCATCGCGCGGATGTGGGCGCCGGGCGTGGGGCCGGTCGTGGCGAGATAGACGTGCATGGCGAGGAACGCCGCGAAAAGCCAGGCGCCGGCGGCGTGAACGGCGGCGAGGAGAGGGAGACCGCCGAGGGCCGCGTCGACGCTCGGCCAGCGATCCGCGCCCCAAACGAGAACGCCCGTGATCGTCTGAAGGGGAAGAAGGACGTTCAGGATCGCGAGGTACGTAATCTGTTGCAGCGGGTTCAGCTTGCGGCCGGGGCGCTTCGTGAACGGGTGGGGCTCTCCCCGGAACACGCCGCCGAGGTAGTAACGCGTCTGCTCGATCGCTTGAGAGAAGAAGTTTCCCCGCTCGGGGAGGTACTGGCGGATCTCCCCGCCCGCCACGTGATAGAAGGCGGCAAGGGCCGCGTTGATCACGACGAGGAAGCCGAGAATGCTATGCGCGCGCACCGCGAGAGCGAAGTCGATGAAAGGAACGCGTCCGGGGAGATGAACGGCGATTCCGGTCGCGAGAAGAGCGAGAATCGCGAGCGCTTGAAGCCAATGCCAAAGACGCTCGTAGGGGCCGTACATGACGATGCGCGTGGTTGGCGAAGCGGAGCGCTCTCCGCGGAGCGCCCTGCGCCGGCGCGCGGAGCGGATTCGGAGGCCGCCGTGCGCGGCGATCCCGAGAAGAACGGCACCGACGCCGATGAGCCCGATCCGGTTCGCCGTTCGCGAGGAGTCGTGTCCAAGGACATGCAGTCCCATCGCGCGCGTGCTCGGGACGAACAGGATTTCGCCGTTCGCTTCGCGGACGATCTCCCCGGCGGGAACGGCCGAAGCTCGGGCGATGAATGCGGGCAAGACGCCTCCCGGCGCCTCCTCCGCGAGCGGAAAGGCGCGCGAGAGACGAGAATCGGGTCCGTGACAAGTGCGGCAATCCCTCGTCGCCCACTCGCCGGTCGTCACGTTGTGCGGAATCGAGTAGGGCCGGACCTCCGCCTCGATCCGCGGATCGGCTGAACCGACCGCGAGAAGCCGATCGCGAATCGCGGCGGTCTTCTCGGGCGTGTCGAGAACGAGCTCGTTTTCTTCGACAATCCCGTCCCGGTTCGCGTCGAGCGCCGCGAGGATCTCTTTCCGGTAATCGTTCCCGTCGAAGAAGGCCTCCGCGAGGCGCGCTTCGGTGACGGGGCGTTCCGGCTCGCCTTCGACCCAGAACCAGGAAGAGATGAGGTTGTGCGGATGAAGCGTTCCAGCGCTCTTCCCGCCCGCGCGCGGGAGAAGGATCGGCTCATGACTCTCCACGAGTGCGAGAGGGTCGGCCCCTGTCGATTCGTCTCCCCGGCAGGCGACCCGGGGCTTCCGCTCCGGGGTGAGAACCGTCCAGTCGATCGTCTGCCGGGCCGGCGCGTAGAGCCGGGGCGTGTGGCACGCGTTGCACGAGAGGACTGTGATGTGGCGCCTCCAATGGGGGAGCCACTCGTGCGTCTTCTCCGCGAGGTGGCAGCTCTCGCATTCCTGCGAGGACCCGCCTCCTTCTTCGGCGCCTTCCGCGGAAGCGCCTCCCGCGCGGGCCAGCCGGTGGCTCGGACGCTTCAAGTATTCGCCCATCGACATCTTGCGCGGGTCGAAGCGGAGGTGCTCGAGGCCGGCGGATTCGGAGACGCGCCCGTGGACCGGGCTGTTCACCGAGTGATGGCAATCGACGCAGGAGAGTCTTCGCTCCGCGTGCACGTCCCACGAACGGAAAAGGGCCGTCTTGTCTTTCAAATTGATGCCCGACTCCGAGATCCTTTGGGGTGAAAGGATTTGTCCCGTGGTGAGCGTGGTCCAGTAGTCCGGGACGCAGCTCTTGAGGAGAACCGGCATGTCCGGATCGCCGTGAACGAGACCGTGGCAGCGGCCGCAGGCCTCGTTCGCGGGATCCTGCACCCGGATTCGATCGCTCCTCACGCGTCCCTCTTCATCGAAAGCGTCCCGATTCCACCTCCAGATCGCTCCGCTCCGCCCTCCCACGCCGGTGCGGGCGAGAGTGAAGGTGGTCGCCCAGCGGAACGCGCCGCTCTCGAGAGCGGCGATCCTCGCCTCGTTGTCCGGATCGGGAAGGTGGCAGAGGAAGCAATTCATCTCGACGGCGCCGGACCGTTCCCAATCCCACGGTTCTCGCTGTTTCGTCTCCGGATCGAACCAAGAGGCCTCGAGATCGTCCGGCCCCGCGGACTTCTTCTCCGAGAGAAGAGCCCCGTCGGCCGCGCGGCGGGCGGGCCCGCCCCCCACGTGTCTCCTTCCGAAGAAGCGAATCCAATCGGGAAGGGAGAGATCGATCGCGCCGTCATCCGGGGGGGAGATCGTTCGATAGGTGATCGGGTTCCATCCGCCGAGCATCCCTGCGTTTCCCTCCCACGGGCGCCCGCTCCGCTCGCGCTTCACTTCGCGCGGCGCGTCCCAACCCGCGCCCGCGTGCGCGCTCTCCCTCTCGATGAACTCGGTGTCGTGGCAGGCGCCGCAAGTGCGCATCGCCGAGACCGGCCCGCCGCTCGCGAGGACGTTCGTTCCCGTCTCATCGAGGAGGGGAAAGAGGGGGTGCATCGTGGATGCCGCCGCGGTCGCTCCCGCCGCGTCCCGTGAACCGGACCCAGCGAGGAGAACGAGGAAGAGCGCGAATCGGAGAGAACGGTTCATCGGCTCTCCTCTTCCCACGGGGGACCGGCCGCGCGGAGCCCCGTCCTTCCTCCCCAGTGGATCGGATCGCCCGGATAGCCGAGCGCCGCCCAATCGAGTCTTCCGCCCGGCGCATGACAGTCGCCGCACTGAAGGGAGTTCTCCTTCGGGGCGACCATGTGGGTGAGGGGCCAGTACATGTCGGTGCGCGCGAATCCGTAGCTCCCGCTGTAGGCGAGGCCCGTCTTCTCGGATCCGAGGCGCGCCGCCCGATCCCAGTCGAATATCTCCCAGTACCCGTCCTCGCCCGCGGTCTTCGGAACGAGAAGATGGAGATGCTCGCGGTCGTAGATCTGTCTTCCCGTGTGGACTTTGAACGGCCAGATCGCGGAGTAGGGGTCCCTCGGGCTTCCCCGAGGCGCGTTCAGGGGCGTGACCCCGGCGGTGTCGATTCGATCCCCCATGAGATAATGGTCTGCGGTTCCATTGAACCAAACATATTCAGGAATCAATAGTTGTTCGTAGACGAAGCGGCCCTTCTTCTTCAGATAGGTGCGGGGGTCGTCTTCGAGGTCGAGCCCCGCGGCGGACCAATCCCAGTGAACCTTGGTCGCCTCGCGGATGGCGACGAACGGGATGTGGCAGGTCTGGCAAGCAACCGCGGCGGTGTGGGCGTTGAGGCGCTCGTCGCGGTGCGGCTCGATCGCATGGCAATCGATGCAGAGGAGCCGATTGGCCTTGTCCGCGCTGACGGAGATCGATCGGCCGGCGATCACGTGGTTCTTCGTCTGGTGGCAATCGACGCACACCATCTCATGTCGGCCCATGTGCACGTCGATCCGCTCCCGCGGGTTGCGGAGCGACTTGTCCAAGTCCCCATGCTTGACCGCGTCGCCTCCGCCTCCGCGGAAATGGCAACCGCCGCAGTTCTCGCGCGTCGGCGAGCCGACGCTTCCCGCCGCCTCGACGAGATCCACGCCGGGAGCCGGATGCCCGCTCTCCCCCTTGACGTAAACGCCCGAACGATCGTGGCAAACGAGGCAATCGACGTTCTCGACGTTCGTGAAATCGAACGTCTCGTCCTCCCATCCATAGCCGGCATGGCACGAAGTGCAGCTCGGCCAGTTCGACTGAACGCCGATGCAGAAGTTGTTGATCGCGGTCTTCTTTCCGATGCGGACCGGATCGGCGCGTCCCGGAAGCCGAACTGGCTCTCCTTCCCATCTCCAGTGGGCGGTGCGCATCACCTCCCACCCCGCCTCCTCGTGGCACTCGAGACACGCGCGCGTCACCGAAGGTCCCTCCGGGTAGGGACCGGGAAGGAGCGCACGGTGATCGGTGTGCGGGAGTCTTTTCGGAAGAATGCGGCGCGGGTTGTCCCTCGGCGGCTCGGGCCTGGGGAGGAGGAGCACGAGCGGAAGAACGAGAATCCCGGCGACGAGGCCCGCGCCGAGAAGGACGCGAATGCGTTCGCGCGCCGGCCGCGTGGTCATTTGCGATTCCCCCAGAGAACGCGGACGATCAGAAGACTCGCCCGTCGGTTTCTCATAAAGCCTTCTCCCCGGGACGGCAGCATCGCGCGAGGCATGCGAGCAGCTCGTTCACCTCCGGCATCGCGAGCGAGTAGTAGCGGCGGCCGCCCTCTTGACGCGCGCGGAGGAGCCCGCGAAGACGAAGGGAACCGAGCTGCTGCGAGACAGCGGACTGCGGCATGTCGAGGGTCTCGGCGATCTCGTTCACGGTCTTCTCTCCCGATGCGGAGAGATAGGCGACGATCCGAAGCCGCCCCGGATTCCCGAGCGCGCGAAGGACCTCCGATCGGAGATCCGCCTTCTTGACGTCGTGAGCGAGATCCTCGATTCGGTTTCTCGCCGGCATCCTCGTTCCTTCCGAAGGACGTTGGATCGGCGGGGCCGCGCCGTGCGATCGCGCGCCTTCCATCGTCCGAGGCAGTCAAGATATCGTAATATCCGAATACAATGAAATTAGAAATCCTCGTAGAGAATATGCGGAATTCGCATGAGCCGGCGAGGGATTGGGGCGGGAACTCATTCGGAATAAAGAGGTTGCGGGTCTTGGTCGGTCCAGGGGAGGCGGGGGACTCGCGACAACAAGAGAGGGCTCCGCCGGAGCGGAGCCCTCGATCGTTCGAAAGGAGAGGGGCGGCCCTATCGGGTCGCGGCCTCGTAGCGTCTCTGGACCTCTTCCCAGTTCACCACGTTCCACCAGGCCGAGATGTAGTCCGGGCGCCGGTTTTGATACTTGAGATAGTAAGCGTGTTCCCAGACGTCGAGGCCGAGGATCGGCACATGGCCCTGGGAGACCGGCGTGTCCTGGTTGGGGGTCGACTCGACGTGCAGCTTGCCCTTCTCGTCGAAGCAGAGCCAGGCCCATCCGCTTCCGAAGCGCCCGATCGCCGCCTTTCCGAACTCCTCCTTGAACGCGTCGAAGCTCCCGAAGGTCTTCTTGATCGCGTCGCAGAGAGTCCCCTTCGGTTCGCCGCCGCCTTTCTTCGACATCACGTGCCAGAAGAGCGTGTGGTTCCAATGTCCCCCGCCGTTGTTGCGGACGGCGGTCCGGACCGCTTCCGGGATCGCGTCTAGATTCCTTACGATCTCGTCGATCGTCTTTGACTGGAACGCCGAATGTCCCTCCAAGGCCTTGTTCAGGTTGGAGACGTAAGCCTGATGGTGCTTCGTGTGGTGAATCTCCATCGTGCGCGCGTCGATGTGGGGCTCAAGCGCGTCATAGGGATAGGGAAGTTCAGGGAGCGTGAATGCCATGACGACGACTCCTTTGTCTTCGCGATTCAACATCTTGCCGGACGGCCGAGGATCCGCTCAGTGGATCGTTCGCTGGCCGGGACGATTGCTGCCGGGTACGGCACGCTTGGAAGTTAGTCGGATCAGGAGTTCTTGTCAAGGCGCCCCGCCCAAACGGGACCGCGCAAACGAAGCCCGCCCCCGGAGAGGAGGCGGGTGCTTTCATTGGGAGGCTCATTCCGCGGGCGGCTTCGCAGCCGATTGCAACGGAAGGAGGTTGTGAAACCGGTCTTAAGCCCGATATCCCGCGAGCGCGCGCATGTACTGCGCCCGCTCGAACGCGGCCGGGTCCTCGACGCTCCTCTGGCTCATGCTCCCCTGCATCTGCTCGACCGAAACGTACTCGTGCCCCTCCATCCACTTCCGCATCCCCATCTCGATCTCTCGGATCTGATCGATTCCCTTTTTCAGGAGTACGGAGCAGAGCATCGTGGTCTTCGCGCCCGCCATCAGCATCTTGAGGCAGTCCTCGGCCGTGTGGATGCCGCCCGTCGCGGCGAGATCCGCCTTGATGCGTCCGTGCAGGATCGCGATCCAGCGGAGCGGAAGCCGCATCGCCTGCGGCGCGCTGAGGAGAACGTGGGTTCGCACCTCGAGATCGTCGAGGTCGATGTCCGGCTGATAGAAACGGTTGAAGAGGACCAAGGCGTTCGCCCCCGCCCGGTCGAGCCGCCCGGCCGTATACGCGAGGTTGCTGAAGAAGGGCGAGATCTTGACCGCGAGCGGGATTCGGACGGTCGACCGCACCGACTTCACGATCTCGACGTACGTGTTCTCGACCTTCTCGGCGCTGAGGGCGGGATCCGTCGGGATGTAGTAGATGTTCAGCTCGAGCGCGTCCGCCCCCGCCTCCTCCATCCGCGCGGCGTAGTCGGTCCACCCTCCCTCGCTCGTTCCGTTCAGGCTCGCGATGACCGGGATCTTGACCGCTTCCTTCGCCTTTCGGATGTGGTTCAGGTATTCCTCGGGTCCGAGCCGATACTCGCCGGGCTCGGGAAAATACGTGAGCGACTCCGCGAAGCTCTCGGTCCCTTTCGTCGTGAAGTGATCCAGATCGAGGCTTTCCTGCGCGATCTGTTCCTCGAAGAGCGAGTGGAGAACGACGGCGCCCGCGCCCGCGTCCTCCATCTTTCGAATGTTCCCAATCTCTTCCGAAAGGGGAGAGGCGGACGGGACGATCGGGCTCTTCAGCTTCATTCCAAGATAGTGCGTCGTGAGATCCATCTGTTCTCTCCGATTCGAAGGGAGGAGCCGAAGGCGCTCGCCGTCTTCGGCCCCGCCGCTTTCCTTGCTTATGCCTCTCCCTTTCCGCCGTTCCCGTCGCCGAAACGTCTCTCGGCGAGGTAGTGGTAGAGCGCCCACCGGGCGTTCACATCTTCCTGCGCTTCGTGTGCGAAACGCTTCGCGTCTTCCGGCTTGCTCCGAGCGAGCATCCGGAAGCGGTTCTCCATGTTCATGTACTGGGCGACCGGGATTTTCGGCGCGCGCGAGTCGAGGAGAAGCGGGTTCTTCCCCTCGCGGGAGAGATCCGGGTTGTAGCGGTAGAGGAACCACTGCCCGGAATCGACCGCCGCCTTCTGGCTCTCCAAACCTCTGTCCATGTCGATTCCGTGGGCAATGCAGTGGCTGTACGCGATGATGAGCGACGTCCCCTCGTACGCCTCCGCCTCGAGAAACGCGCGCAGGGTGTGCTCGTCCTTGGCGCCCATCGCGACGCGCGCGACGTACACGCTTCCGTAACTGATCGCCATGAGGCCGAGGTCCTTCTTGGCGGCCGGCTTCCCGCCCGCGGCGAACTTCGCGACCGCGCCCCGCGGAGTGGCCTTCGACATCTGCCCGCCCGTGTTCGAGTAGACCTCGGTGTCGAGGACGAGGATGTTGACGTCCCGTCCCATCGAGAAGACGTGGTCGAGTCCGCCATAGCCGATGTCGTACGCCCAGCCGTCGCCCCCGACCGCCCACACGCTCTTCTTGACGAGCATATCCGCGATCGCGAGGAGCGTCTTCGCCTCCGCGGAGCCCGCTCCCCGCAGCTTCTCCTTCAGAGCCTTCACCCGTTTTCTCTGCTCGAAGATCTCCGCCTCGTCCTTCTGCTTCGCCTCGACGAGCTCCTTGGCCAGGTTCTCGCCGATCGCGCCGGCCATCTTGCGGACGAGATGGCACGCGAGATCCTTCTGCTTGTCGATGGCGATGCGGATTCCGAGCCCGAACTCCCCGTTGTCCTCGAAGAGGGAGTTCGACCACGCGGGGCCGCGCCCTTCCTCGTTGATCGCCCAAGGGGTCGTCGGGAGATTTCCGCCGTAGATCGACGAACATCCGGTGGCGTTTCCGAGGATCGCGCGGTCGCCGAAGAGCTGTGAAAGAAGCTTGAGGTACGGAGTTTCTCCGCATCCGCCGCAAGCTCCCGAGAACTCGAAGAGCGGCCGCTGGAGCTGCTGATGGCGGATCGCGCTCACTTTGAGTTTCGTTCGATCGACTTCCGGGAGCGAGAGGAAGAACTCCCAGTTCTCGCGCTCCTGCTCGCGGAGCGGCGGCTGCGGCGCCATGTTGATCGCCCGGAGCTTCGTTTCCTTCTTGTTCTTGACCGGGCAGACCTCGATGCAGATTGCGCAGCCGGTGCAGTCCTCGGGCGCGACCTGAAGCGCGTATTTCATCCCCGCCCATTCCTTGTCGCGAGCGTCAACGTACTTGAACGTCTTCGGCGCGTTCTTGAGGTGCTTCTCCTCGAAGACCTTCGGGCGGATCGTGGCATGCGGGCAGATCATCGCGCACTTCCCGCACTGGATGCAGACCTCCGAATCCCACACGGGGATCTCAAGCGCGATGTTTCGGCGCTCCCAACGCGCGGTGTCCGACGGGAACGTTCCATCCTCGGGGAAAAGGCCGACCGGGATGCCGTCGCCCCTCCCCGCGATGATCTCCGCCGTGACCTTCTGCACGAATTCCGGAGCTTCCTCCGGCACCGGGCGGCGCATCTCGAGTTTGCTCGTCGCCTGCGAAGGAATCTTCACCTCGAAAAGATTGGCGAGCGTGTTGTCCACGGCGCGGAAGTTCATCTGGACGACGTCCTCACCCTTCCGCCCGTACGTCTTGCGGATCGAGTCCTTGATCGCCTCGATCGCCTCGTCTTTGGGCAAGACCCCCGAGATCGCGAAGAAGCAGACCTGCATCACCACGTTCACGCGGTCGCCCATGCCGCTGTCCGTGGCGACCTTGTATCCATTGATGACGTAGAACTTCGCCTTCTTGTCGATGAGGTCCTGCTGCACCTTCTTCGGCAGGTGGCCCCACACCTCGTCCGGGCCCCACTGGCAGTTCAACAGGAAGACGCCGCCGAGGGTGAGGTATTGGAGCATGTCGTACTTCTCGATGAAGACCTGCTGATGGCACCCGATGAACGACGCCTTGCTCACGAGGTAGGTCGATCGGATCGGGTCGGGCCCGAAGCGGAGGTGAGAGACCGTTACGGCGCCGGCTTTCTTTGAGTCATAAACGAAGTAACCCTGCGCGTAAAAGTCCGTTCCCTCGCCGATGATCTTGATCGAGTTCTTGTTGGCGCCGACCGTGCCGTCGGCGCCGAGCCCGTAGAACATCGCGCGAACGACCTTCGGCCCCTCGGTCGAGTATTCGGGATCGTAGGGGAGGCTCATCTTGGTCTTGTCGTCGTGGATCCCGACCGTGAAGTGGTTCCTCGGTTTCCCCGCGGCGAGGTTGTCGAAGACCGCCTTCACCATGGCCGGGGTGAACTCCTTCGAGGAGAGCCCATAGCGCCCGCCGACGATGGCCGGCAGGCTCTTGATCGCCCCGTATCCGTTCCGGAGCCCCTCGTAGGCGGCGTGCACGACGTCGAGGTAGAGCGGTTCGCCCGCGCTCCCCGGCTCCTTCGTCCGGTCGAGAACCGCGATCGAGCGCGCGGTCGGGGGGAGCGCCTCGCAGAACCGCTTCGTGTCGAACGGCCGGTAGAGGCGCACCTTGATGAGCCCGACCTTCTCGCCGTTCCGGTTCATATGCTCCACCGCCTCGTGGGCCGCCTCGGCTCCCGAACCCATGATCACGAGCACGCGCTCCGCCTTCGGGTCGCCGACGTATTCGAACACGCGATAGACGCGCCCGGTGACGCGGGCGAACTGCTCCATCACCTCTTCGGTCTTGTCCACGCAGGCGAGGTAGTAGGGGTTGATCGCCTCGCGCGCCTGGAAGAACACGTCTGGGTTCTGCGCGGTCCCTCGGATGAACGGCCGGTCCGGAGAAAGCGCGCGCATGCGATGCTGGAGCACCATCTCATCGTCGATCATCTCGCGCATCTGGTCGTCGCTGATGAGCTCGATCTTCTGAACCTCGTGCGAGCTGCGGAAGCCGTCGAAGAAGTGGAGGAAGGGGACGCGCGTCTTCAAGGTCGCAGCGCTCGCGATGAGGGCGAAGTCCATCGTTTCTTGAATGCTCCCCGACGGGATGAGCGCGAAACCGGTCGCGCGCGCCGCCATGACGTCGCTGTGATCTCCGAAGATCGAGAGCGCGTGCGTCGCCACGCTTCGCGCCGCGACGTGAAACGCCGTCGACGTCAGCTCGCCGGCGATCTTGTACATGTTCGGAATCTTGAGCAGAAGCCCCTGAGAGGCGGTGAAAGTCGTCGTGAGGCACCCGGCCTGCAGCGATCCGTGCCAGGCGCCGGCCGCACCGGCCTCGCTCTGCATCTCGATGACATCCGGGACGACTCCCCAAATGTTCTTCTTCCCCTCGGATGCCCATTGATCCGCCCATTCCCCCATGTTGGAGGATGGCGTGATCGGATAGATGGCCGCCACTTCGTTAACCCGATAGGCGACGTATGCGACCGCTTCGTTGCCGTCTATCGTAATGGGGACGCGTATAGGCACTTCACTCCCCCCTCTGTGGGCGCCCCGCCCGCACCGAAAACCCCGTTTCGTACCCGGGAAGAAAATACCCCAAGGTTGATCGGACCCATTGTAGGCCTCCTCGCCCGATGAGGCAACCCTTTCCGTCGGGCCGATTCCTTGCGCCGGACGCGTTTCCCGGTCTATAGTCGATCCGGGTCGTTCGGAGGCCGTTCGCGTCGGAAAGCGGGATTGCCGGCTCAAGCGAGGGAGACCCCAGATGGCCGAGTTAGGCCAGGTCGCGCTTCGCGTTCTTCTTCTCGTTCTTCTCGACGCGGTTCTTCTCGCGGGGCTTCTCGCGATCCCGCTCGGCCTCTCCGGCAATTTCATTCTTCTCGGCGTCGCGCTTCTCGTCGCGGTCGTCACGCGGTTCCATCTCATCGGCATCGCCGCGCTCCTCGTGATGGCGGCGCTCGTCGCGGCGGGTGAGATCCTTGAGGCGTTTCTCGGCTCGGTCATGACCCGGAAGTACGGGGGAACCCGATGGGGAATGATCGGGGCATTCGCGGGAGGGATGGTCGGGGCGGTTCTGGGAACTCCGCTCTTCCCGGTTCTCGGAACGGTGGTCGGATCGTTCGCGGGGACCGCGCTCGGGGCGCTCGCCGCGGAGTTCCTCGGCGGCGCCCGAGGAAGCGAAACCGTCCGCGCGGGCTGCGGCGCGCTTCTTGGCAGGGTTCTCGCTTCAGCTATCAAGCTTTCGATCGGGATCGGCATCGCCGTGTACACGATCGTGCGGACCCATGCCGGAGCGGGCTGATCGCCGCCTTCAGTACCGCACGATCAGCGCGATCCGTCCGTGCTCGGCGAGGCGGCCGTCGTCGACGAACACGACCTCTCCCTGTTTGCCGAGCACCGTCTCGACGATCTCATCCACCGCGTCGTCGACGACGCCGGGCGACGCGAGGTCCTCGGCGGGGTCGAGACGCATGCCGGTCTTGTCGACGCGCGCGGGATAGGAGAAGCCCTCCTCGACCAGGAGGAGCCTTCCGCGCCCCTCGTTCGCGAGACGCCAGACCTCTCCCACGGTGGAGACGAGCTTCCGTTCGCCGGCGGCCTTCTCGAGCTCGGACAGGACCTCTCGGCGCCGCGCGATGAAAGCCTCGCGCATCGATGACCAGACGAGCTTGCCGAGCTCGTGGGCGGAGGTCTTGTCGTGGCTTCCGGTCACGGCCGCGAGAATCGATCCCAGGTGGTTCGTCACTTCGTGGAAATAGGCGAGGTGGCGCTCCACTCCGGCAACGGCGATCGGCAGGGGATCCTCCGCCTGAAACGGCTTGAAGGCGGCGTCGACCTTGCGAAAGAACTGCCGGTGGCGCTCGTTCTCGTAGACGGACTTCCTGACGCCGAACCCGCGGGGGAGAGGCTCTTCGCCGTGAGACCCCTCATAGACGATCGGAAAGCCTCCATTCTTGATCTCGATCAGGCTCTCGCGGGTCCCTTCGAACAAGCGCGTCGGCTTCTCGCTCAAGGCGAGCGCCCAATACCGCGGCGTTCGGTTCATCGCGAAGACGAGATCGCGCGTGAAGAAGGTCTCGTCCACGACCACGCGTTCACGGAGCGAGAAAGGAAGGCGGAAGAATCGCGCGGAATCGCGGTTCGCGAACAACACGAGCCCGTCCAGCGAGTGTCGAAGATCCACGCTCTCGGCCAGCCGCTCGAGACGGTCGAGAAGCGGTTCGATCTCGCGCTTCGTGAACTCCTCGAGCAGACGGTTGGCCGCCTGCGTGACCAGGTTGCGGATTCGGATCGGGTCCTGGCGGTTCGCGGGCGCTACGCGGTGCGTCGGGAGGGTGATCGTCACCGCCGGATATCCTCGGACCTCCTGCAACGAGCGGATCTCGGAACGGTTCATCGCGCTCTTCTCCTCGTCAATCGGATGGGTTGGACGATCGAGCCGTCCGCCGGGCGCGCCAGCGCCATTTGTGAATCTCCATCGCAATCACCACCGTGAAAGCGATGGCGATCAGTCCTGCGAACGTCGCCGTCGCGGAGAACGGACGGGCGAACCCGGAAGAGCGCCGGGAGCGGCTGTCTGCTCCGCTCGGCCTTGCCTCTTTCGCATTCGCCGACGGGCGCGTCTGCCGGGAGAAGCGCGAAGACCCCCGCGAGGGTCTCGCGCGCCAGTTCGGCGTCGCCCGTGAGCATACCACTTTTCGCATGAAAGAGGACCGGGAACCGGCTGGGAGATGCCGGGACCCCGCGGTCGCCGCCGGCGCTGTCCGGGATTCGGATGCTTCCATCGCAACGCGACGGGCGCGGGTGTCCGCTCCAAGCAGTCTCCGTTCGCGTCCTCCCCGATCATGAGAGCCGGAAGACGAAGGGAAGGACGAAGCAGACGATCATGGCCCACGCGGCGTACACCGGCAGGAAGCCGGCCGCGGTACGACGAATCGCCTCGACGCCGGCGGGACCGCGCATGAACCGGACATAGGCGAGGCCGATCGAGGCCAGGTGAAGCAGGACGGCGAGGTTCGCCCCGAGGACGACCACACGGTTGGGCGTGAAGCCGTACGATGCGAGCCGGAAGACGATCGCGGAAAGCGCCAACAAGTCGATCAACACAGTCACGGCCAGAAGCGCCAAGTGGATGGAGTCGATCCATCTCGTCCCGTCGTCTTCGCCGCGCTCCGCGATCGAGAGAACGACCATGCCGAGCACGACGACCAGGAGTCCGTTCACCGTGATCAAGAAGGAACGATCCTCGAAGGGACTCTGTCCGCTCAGGAAGGCCGTCAGCAAGTAAATGACCGTCATGGCGAGGAAGAGAGGCGCGAAGACGCGGGCGAGGACCGATGCGATCCCCGTGCGCCTTCGGAAGACTTTGTCGTAGAGATACGTCCCGGCGATCGGCACCGCCGCGGCGCCCATTATCCCGATGTTCGCGAAGTACCACTCCTCGGCTCCGTCCAAGATCCGATCGAAGAGCGCGACGGTGATCGTGCTGAAGACGATGCCCCCGAGCGCGACCAAGCTGCCGATGATGAGGAGCTCGCCGTTGAAGCGGAGAAAGCGGATCCTCGGCTCCGTCTCGCGCCAAGAGGAGCCCGTGAAGACGAAACCCAGGAACACCCAGAAGAGGATCGGCAAGTGAATCAACGCCATCACGACCGAGTCGGTGTTCCCGGGTAGAAGGCTCGCGAAGGTGCCTACGAACGCGGCGAGCAAGAGCCCGGCAATCAGCCGACTCCGATCGCGTCGCTCGAGCCAGAAGTAAAACGCCAAGCCAAGGAGGATCCACATGGGCGCGAAACGCGGGTAATACCAACCCGCTCCCAACCAGACGGCGGGCAAGCGCACAAGCAAGGCACAACAGAGCGCGATGGCGATCGCAGGGATGAGCGCGCGCAGCCCGGAGGCCGTCCTCTCGCCGTCGGCGAGCCGCGCTTCCCAGACGCGAAGCACGATCTCGTCCGGCCGGGCCTCGCGCGCGATCATGAGGGCGCGACGGAACGCTCTCGGCGACTCGCGGTAGAGCGCCTCGAGAGCGATCGGATCATCGAGCCGTTCAAGGATCTGATCTGCGTCCATCATGCCCTCCCGGTTCCGGTGACAGGCTACAGAACTCCAGCGCCGATCGGTGTTCGGTTGGTGTTCGGTAGACGGTCACCGAAACCAAGGCTACCTGCCTATTCCCCGTTGACGCCGGCTGGGCCGCTACCGGCTCCCGGTGTGGCACGGAGATGTTCCCGGAGTCGCCCGGCCCTGCCGGCACCTCCCCGGCGAAGTCCGTCCGGTTCCCCGAGGCGAGGTTGTTGGCGAAGTAGTTTTCCTTCATGCGGAAACGGAATCCATCACCAAGCGTGTCTGCTGGAGATTCCCCTCGATGAGGCCCCCGGAACAGGTCCCGGTGCCTCGGTTGTCCTCGACGAAGCAGCCCCGCACCATGTCGCCGCTGCCGCCCAGACAGATCCCGCAGCTCCCGTTGGAGATCACCCGGACGTCGAGAACTCTCTTGCCGTTGGCGGTCAGGGAATCGTTCTTCTCGTGAATGCCGCGCATTCCGAAGTCTCGGATGGTCCCGTTGCGGATCTCGACGTTTCTCCGGCCGTTCATCCGGATGCCGACCGACTCGCCTGAGTGGGGTCCCGCCAAGGTGAATCCGCCGAGGTCGATCGTGACGTCGTCCGCGTTCACGCAGATGCCGTCCTCCAGGCACAGGCGGTTCCCTTCCAGCCGGCAGCTACCCGGTCGATCGATCACGAACGCGGGCGCCGGTTCGCGCGAGCCGGGTATGGTGATCTGTACACTGACCTGTTTGCCGGCAGAGGTTTCGGGGGCGGGGTTCCATCCAACAGCGGGCCCGGCGCCCGGTGCCCCTGAACCTGCCGGCAAGGCCGGGGACGATCGGAATGAGCCTCGAATCGTCCCGAAATCAGTGTCATGTCCCCAGAAAACTGCCCAGAATACTGACCCTCTCGCACGATCAGGTTTTCTGGAGAGGAGCCTGATTCCGCGCCTCCGGCTTAAAGGTTCTTGTCTTTACTAGATGCACAGTAACGCCCCCTGCAATACCAAGTAGAACTAGCGTTATCCACCCAAATGACACAACAAACAAGAGCGCATAGCCTATAGTAAGCCACAATAGTATGAGCGTGAGTATCTTTTGTCTTAAGGGTATCCCTCTGCCTTCTCGGTAGTTCCTGATGTATTCACCAAAACAGCGATTGGTCAACAGCCACTGATAGAACCGCTTTGAGCTACGAGCATAGCAAGCGGATGCCAATAGAAGGAAGGGCGTGGTCGGCAATATGGGAAGAAACATGCCAATGACACCCATTGCAACGCAAAGCGTGCCACAGACAATGAGCAAGGTTCTCTCGATATCGTTCATTCGATGCCGGCCTTTTCGGGCGCTGATTCCGGGGACACCATACGTATTCCGCCCGGACCGCGATCGGAATGAGCCTCGAATCGTCCCGAAATCAGTGTCATGTCCCCAGAATACCCCGAATACCCTGCCCTTGCCTGGATTATGCACGCGTCTTCTCGCGCGACCGAGGCGGGCACCCGTCCCGGAGGGACGGGTGGCCGAGGAAGCTCCCGGAGCGCGGAAGCGCGGAGGGAAATCCACAGCCGCAGCAGGAAACGCGTGGATAATCCAGGCAAGAATACCACAATACCCGTCGAAGCTCCTTCCCACGCCGCGGGACGCGGCGGCTCAGTGCAAGCGCGCCAGCCGGCGGGGGATGTCGGCATCCCTCGCCATGCCGGAATTGAACCTGTCAATCGACGCTGCGCGGAATTCGGGATTGGGCATCTGGCGGCGCGCCTGCTCGATGTTCGTCTCGTCGATCCAGCCTGGGATGGGTGTGACCCCCGCGTACTCGGAGAGGGGCTTCGTATAGATCCAGCCGTCTGCGAAGCGGGACGGCACGAACTCGTTGCTGTAGCCGTGCCGGTAGACTGCGTTGTCGATCCGCGTTCGCCCGAAAGGCGAATCTGCGAGGCTGAAGCCCACAGCGTACGGGCCGCCTTCGCGGTTCAGCATGAACGCATCGAGCACCCCATCGGCGGGATGCACAAGCTTGTCGTCGTAGCCGCCCGACCCCGTCCACCAGGCATGCAGGAACACGGTGACCACCCGCTTGCCGATCGCGCGGTACACGTAGTTGCCCGCGCGCTGCTCGCGGAACTGCACGAACTTCCCTTCCGCGACGGACGGTTGCAGGTACTCGGTGAAAGCGTGGTGGATGCCGGAATAGACGAGGACTTTCTGTCCGGCTTCCACCTCGTTGAGGATGACCCGTGCCCAGTGCTCCTCGCCTCCACCGCGCCACACCTTCCGCATCACCTCCGGGTCATCGCCGTCCTCGGGCTTCGTGACCCAGCTCCAGTCGGGCGAGTCGCCCAACGCCAGCACCCGGAAGGGCGGCGCGCCGGCCGCCCGTCTGCGATTGACCTCCCAGGCAGCGCGGTAGATGTCCACGTACTCGCGGTAGCCCCAGGTCACGAGGAAATTGAATGTGATCCTGTGGGCGAGATCCTCACGCCACAGAGGGCCAGCCGTCACCGAGTCGATGAGCGCCTGGTCCTCGCGGCGCGCGAACTCTGTGGCCAGCGTGCGGACTCCGGCGGCATAGAGCGGCGCCAACAGCGACTGAACGAGCTCAGGGTCATGCCTGATCCGGTGCTGTTCGCCCAAAAAGACGACGTCGTGCTCCGCGAAAAGGCTGACCACGTAATCCCGCGGCTCCTGCCCGTGCTCGGTGAGCCACGCCTCAAGCTCTGACTGGATCTTCAAATCGAGCGCAGGAGGCTCGATCCGTGCCTGAGCTTTCCCCGCAGCGGTCTGGGACTGCGGGTCGTGTCCGCACGCCAGCGATAGGGAGACGAGAAGCAGCAGGGCAACGGACCTGAGTTCTTGGGCTTCTGACATCTCTCCCTCCCCAGGCTCCGGGCTATTCCGGGGCTATTCCGGGGACATGATACCTAATTCGAGACGATTCGTGGCTTGTCCCGATCGCTGGCCGGGCGAAATAGGTATGGTGTCCCCGAGATCCTCCGTATCAGCCGCGGCCGGTGCCGGCGCGAGCGCGGCCGCCGAAGGCGCATGCATCGCGAGTGACAGCGCCGAGACGTCGGTCGCATGCGAGCGAGCCGGCCCCCAATCAAGGACACCATTGCGAACTGAACGTCTCCAGGTGATGCCCACGCCAACAGCGGAACGCGCGGCTGGTCTTTGCGACACGCCACATGCCGTCGGCACCACGTGCGTACACGATTCGGTGCCAGTCCCCTCGAACTGAGTCATCGAGGAACCCGTCACGTACGATAACGACGACGGTCGTGTCGGCTCCTTCGCCCCGGTTCTTCTCCTCGAACAGCGACAAGATGCGGGTGTCGACGTCTCCCCCCAGAAGCTGAACCGTGGCACTCAGAGGGCTCTTCGGCCACTCGGCACCCTCGGAAACAGCGGCGTCGATGCGCTCGTTCATGGGCCCCACGTCCACTGTCTCCCATGACTCGATGATCGCCTCCGGGGAGCCCGTCGCCCCTGGTCTGCTCGAGGCACAGCCCGTCAGAGAGGCTCCAACGACAAGACCGATTCCGAGCCAGCGCATTTCCTGTTCCTGCTAGCCTGGACTATGCACACATTTCCTACTGCGGCCGCGGATCGCGGCCTCAAGAGGCCTCCCTTCCGTCGCCGCTTCCTCATCGTAGTGCCGAGACTACGTTTCCGGGAGCGGCTCGTCCAGGTCGGCCTCTCGACTCGCGCTCCACGTCCTCGCGACGAAAACGCGTGCATAGTCCAGGCTAGCGTGCGCGACTCAGCGGTCGGGCGGGAAGGGGGGAGGCATCGGATTCAGCCCTTCACCGGTCCACGCCTCGCCCGCTGCCGCGCATGCAGCCTCCGTACCTTCCGCGAACGGCCGCTGCAGGTCAGCAGCCTCCCCTCGATCCACTCGATCTCCGCGACGAGCTTCCCATCTTCTTCCAGGACCTCCCGAGTACGATGGGCTTTCAGTCCCAGCCCTCTTGTGATAGATGTTTCCAAGCGCATCGGCTCGGCCATCCTCTCGTGAGTCCATACACAACCCACGGAGGATTGCCGCATACCCGGTGCGCGTTTCAATTCAAAACGTTACACCCTTCCACACTTTTCGGAGAGGAGCCATAAGTGTTAGGTCCCGACAATCTCGTTCAGACCATCCACAACTTGCGCGATCTCCTCCGGCGAGGCACGGCCGAGACGCCTCCCAAGCCGCTCCACCGCCAGCGTCCGGATCTGGCTGATCTTGACCCACGACTGCTTGGGAAGGCCGCGGGACTTCAGCTCCAGGGTGAGGGGAAAACCGGCACGCTGTGGTTGGCTCGTGACCGCGACGGCGATGACCGTTCCCGATCGCTCGTTGAAGACGTCGTGGCTCAAAACGAGAACAGGCCGACGGCCGGCCTGCTCACTCCCCCGAACTGGATTCAGGTCTGCCCACCGAATCTCTCCCCTCAGTATTCGGGCCATTCCTCCAGATCCTCCGAAGGCGCTTCCTCCGCCAATGCCTTCTCGAACGCGGGATCCAGTTTCGCACTCTCCCGCGCCAACCGGGTCCGGTCCAACCGATCGAGCTTCTCCTCGACCGCGTCGGCAATTGCCCGACTCCGGCTCGGGTACGTTCGCGAACGGACCAGCCGATCGATTCGGCCGACAGTCCGCTCATCCAGCGTGATGGCAATCTTCGCCTTGCCCATACCTTCACCTCCCGGGTATGACGATACATCATACTCCAGGACTTGTCAAGAACGTCAGGCCCGTGGACCTAGCGCTCAGCATCAGCGGCGGCGCGAAGCGGCGGCCGCTGCAACCGGCTGATGGACGGACAGAGTTCCGCGATACCCTTCACCGGCTTGGGAGAACCCATGATGTTGCCACCGGACGGAGGCCAGCCGACCGAGGGCGAGCGGGTATCAACACGGTTGTCGCTCCGACTCCGCTGCGCCCGTCGTGCGGCGCAGGAGCACCCAGAATCCGAGCACGAGCATCGCGATCTGGCCAGACATCCACAGGGCGATGGTGGCCTTCGGGTCGGGCAGCGGCGGTTGAACGCTAATGCAGATCCAAGCGACAACCAGCAAGGCAACAGCGACAGCGCGGCCGCGGGTCTCGACCGCGAGCAGTGTGAGCAACCACAGCGCGGAGGTGCTTACGTAGACGTTGGGTGCGACCGGGCTGCGCAAAGAGGCAAGGGTTAGGATGCCCAGCCAAACGACGGGTTCCAGGGTGGAGTCGCGGTGGCGCCGCGCGACGATGACTACTGCGCCGACAAGAAGCGCGGTGTAAAGCCAGGTGAGCACAGGAGCGAGCGTTGCAGGCATGCCGAGTACGCCGAGGCGTTGCAGCTTGAAGGGGATCGAGTAGACGCTGGCGTTGGCCGCGAGGATGAGATCGTTGCTTTGAAGAACATGGAACGCCTCGCCCGACGCGAGCCGCGGCAACTGGTATTCGAAGAACGCACGGTAGGGCGCGGACCCAAGCACGAGCAAACCGGCCAGAGTGTAGGCTGTGGTGAAGGCCAGGGTCCAAAGGATGGGGCGGTTGCGCCGCCGGAGGGCGAGATAAATCAGCAGCAATCCCGGGAAGATCTTGGTCACGATGGCGCCGGCGAGGAGCGCGCCTCCAAGCCTTTCCCGCCTCACCTGGAAGGCCAGCATGCCGCCCGTCGCGAGCAGCACCACGACCAAGTGGAACTGCCCGAATTGGAGGCTAAAGAGGAGGGGGAACGAGGAGAGGATGCCGGGCAGAAGCAGGCCCGCCAGAGTCCCCCGGCTGCCCCCTACCCACGACGCCAGGAGTAGTGCGAACGCGCAGAATAGTACGGCCTGGAGCATGAACCACGCCGTGCGCATGACAAGAAAGTCGTTTGTCAGGACCAGCGCTGCCCTGGGTAGCAAGAGGAAGGGCGGCGGGTACTCGAACGCATCCCGAACATGAGGAGCCAGATTGGCGACCGAAGAGGATACGGGATTCGCGTCTCCTCGTTGTCCTGAACTGTAGGCGGGATAGTGCTCCTCCGCATACACATTCGGCTCGCCTCTCCGCATCAGGTCGGCGGCGTGAACGTAGGCTGACATGCACATGTGGCGCACGCCGAATTCCACAGGGGGGAAGGCCGAACCCCAGCGAAGCGCCGGGTCAGTCATGAAGCAGGACAGGCGCGCAACCTGGACCACGGCGATCAAAACGAGAAGAGCCGCAAGGCAGGCCGCCACTGGCCGCCGCCGAAGCCCTCCGTCAAGTCCAGAAGGCAGCCGGCGTGCGATCGCCGAGACCGGTCCCCGGCCCGTCCGACCCCACAATACGAGCGCCAGGCTCACCGCGATTGCCCCCGCCGCCACGAACGGCACTAAGCTCCCCGGACTCGCTCCAGCCGTCCTCACCAGAAGCGCCGTTCCGCTCACCACGAGAATCACCAGAAACGCCGCCAGCAGCGCGCCGGCAAGCAGCAGCCGTTCCCAGCTGATGAGCACGATTGTGACGAAGCTCTGTGTGTCGTCTCTAGCGTTCAGCATGATGTGCCGTCCAACGGGGCGGCTCAGCTGCCGCGCCCCACAAGAGACACGCCTCGCTCGGCAGCGAAGGGGCGGGGTCTTCTGAAGCGTCCAGATGGACCGGCCCCCCTCGTCGCCTCTCTCAAAGACGGCGGCTCAGGGATGTCTTTTCACTTGCGCCCGGGGGCCTTATAAGTGTTGGCCCGGTTCCTACGGCGCGAACATCTCTTGAAGCACGCCAAGTGCCTCTGCTACCACCTTCGGGGACAACCGACCGAGGCGACGCACGAAGCGGTCCCGACCCACCGTGCGAACCTGGTCCAAGATGACGTGCCCCGAACGACCGCTGAAACGACAAGGCACACGGAACGGATACGCATGCGATCCCGTTGTGAGCGGCGCGACGATGAGTGTCCGCAAATGCGCGTTCAGCTCGTCCGGGGACACGATAACGCAGGGCCGTTTCTTCCGGATCTCTCCTCCCCGCGCCGGATCCAATGTGATGAGATAGACTTCTCCACGCCGAACCCCAGGCTCCCTCACCACTCCCATTCCTCCTCAAACCGAGTCGGCACCGGCGGAATCACATGCTCGTCCTCGCCTCGCTCGTGCAACTCTTGCGCGCCCTCCGCCCACCCTGCCCGGACCCCCACCGCCGAGGCAATCACGATCGCCCCGTCGCGCACGCGAAGCTCGACCTCCTCGGTCAGCCCGGCCTCCTCAATCAGCGGTTTCGGGATGCGCACGCCCCGGGAGTTCCCGATCCGTACCAGCCTCGTCTTCATAACAGGACCCTCCTTACGTGATTACATTGTAATCCCGCAAGGAACATGTGTCAAGTCGGTCTTTCGTCGGGCCAACGCCGTGCCGATAAGCTGCGGGCGCCGCAGGCGACCGGCAGCTTCATCGGCTGGTTAGGCGGCCGCGCGGTGCCGTCTCCTTCCGTATCGCCGGACTCTCCGAGATGGCCCCACGGTCAACAGCCTCCTGAAGCCGGCGGACTTCTTCGATGATCCCTAGGAAGCGACGGCCGAAGGGCGTGAGCACGTACTCGACTTCGATGGGCGGCTTGTCGCCGAACACGGTGCGACTCACGATGCCGAAGCGAAGCATCTTGCGCAGGCGCTCGTTCATGACCTTTGCGGACAGACCGGGGGAGGCCCGGAGGATGGCGCTGGGCCGACTGCATCGGCCGGCGAGAAGGCCGAGCAGTCCGACAGACCACTTGCATCCGACAATGCTCTCGACCATCGCGGCGACGGGAATGGGCTTGGCATTGTTGGACGCGTGGATCGAATGAACTGACGGATCGTCGTGGACCATCTTGTACCTACCTTACCAAAAGGTGCCTTCTTGGCAGGACCGCCCGAGCAGCGCATCCTCCTGAGTGGGTGGCGTGAGGCCACCTTGAACCGTTCGAAACCAAAGGAGCAGAACCATGAAGAAGAAAGCCGTTTTCTACCACGCCGGATGCCCCGTGTGCGTCAGCGCCGAGCAGTCGGTGCTCGCTGCACTGGACAGGAACCGTTTCGATGTCGAGGTCGTGCACCTCGGGACGGCGAAGGGCCGCGTCTCGGAGGCGGAGAAGCTCGGCATCAAGTCCGTCCCCGCGCTCGCCCTGGATGGCCAAGTCTTTCATATCAACTTCGGCGCCGACCTGTCCGCCCTCAAGTGACCGCTCAGCCGTGCGCATGCATGGAGGGGCGACTGCGCCCCTCCATGCGCTCTGAGCCCAGGGGTCACATCAAGCTGAGTCATCGGTCGTTCCTCCGGTCGCCGAGCGCTGCCGCTCAGCTGCGGGGCGGCAAGGTTGGGTGAAATCCGATCCCATTCTGCTCCGACCGCCGCCCCGTCTTCTGAAGCGGCTCGTTCGGCAGCTCGCTAGCCTGTTCGACGAACCGGTGCAAGACGCGCGATTTCAGCCGCCGTCTTTCCCCGTTTGGCGTGCCAAAGGTCCCAGTCCAACTGAAGCCCAAGCCAGAAGTCGGCCGACATCCCCAGGACGCGCTCGAACCGCAAGGCCGTGTCCGGTGTCACGCCACGCCGGCCACGAACGATTTCATTCAGACGCGGAAAGGAAACTCCCAGACGGGCTGCAAGCTCCGATTGCGTGAACCCCAGAGGCTTCAGGAACTCCTCCAAAAGCATCTCGCCCGGATGGGTCGGCGGCCGGTGAAGCGGCAGCCGCCGACTATCCGTCCCCCCCGAAACCCCACGCCGCCTCCCTCTACCCGTGGTAGTCCGTGATCTCAACTTCGTAGACACCTCCAGCCTCCCATCGAAAACACAGCCGATAATGTCCGTTAATCCGAATGCTGTGCTGGCCCGCCCGAGCCCCCCGCAAGCGCTCCAGTCGATTGCCTGGGGGCACCGCAAGATCCGCCAGCACCTGCGCCCGATTCAGTTGATCCAACTTCCGGCGGGCTGCTGCCCACAGCTCCCGAGGACAGGTCCCCCGGGCCAGCCGCGTCTCCGCACCGTCGAACACTGCCTCCGTCCCGCGGTTCCGAAACGAACGTATCACGTATACCGTTATACCTTATGTCGCGCCCGGATGTCAACCCAAGATGCCTGCCGAACGCCGGCGCTCAGCTGCGGGGCCCCGCAAGCAACACGCCTCAGTTCACCCCCGAAGGGGCGGGGGCCCGGGGCGCGGTCTGATGAAGCGGCATGTTCGCCCGCTCATTCGGAGTCGGAGAAATCCTCCAGACGAGTCCCTCGCCCTTCTTGAATCGCTCGACGCGCCTCCGCAATCCGGGCAATAAGCTCCGGGTGGTTCTCCAGGCGGTACTCCAACCAGTCGTCCTCAGACGCAAAACCGATGAGGACACCCGCCGGCCGACCGTGACGTGTGATCACGATCTCCTCGCGCTCCGCCATGCGCAGATAACGCGAAAGGTCATCCTTGACTTCCGCCAGAGCCACCTTCTTCTGAACCCTCACCCCACTCCGCAAGCCAC
>Ga0194126_10000820_pt1 | contig 52771 bp, 48 predicted proteins | sample TA2KigC150mmetaG_FD_148641 | JGI IMG/M metagenome (GOLD analysis project Ga0194126, IMG submission 148641) | Freshwater microbial communities from Lake Tanganyika, Tanzania - TA2015035 Kigoma Deep Cast 150m | ecosystem: Environmental > Aquatic > Freshwater > Lake | place: Tanzania: Lake... | reverse complement strand
ACAATTGATGATGAACATACCGAAAACATAAAAAACCAGACATACAGAATCCAAAGCGGCAGGTTCGCCGGGAACAGATAGAGAAACAAAAACAGTACGGCCAGTAAAGACGTACACAGCATAAAGGTCTTCTTTCGGCTTTTGAGAACCTTCTCCGACAGCAATCCCAGTAACGGACTGCCGATAATCATCCCCCATGCCAGCATACTCAGTATCACCCCGACCTGCCCTTTGCTCATCCCGTATGAATGCGCCAGGTAGGGTCCGCTCCACAAGCCCCCGAAGCCGAAGAAAATCCCGCAATCAAAGAAAAACCATATCGCAACCGGCCAGAAATATCTCTCCGAGATAACCCGCTTTGCCCCACTCCAAAGACCGATTGAGTTGGACTGATTCTCGGATTTGTCCCGTCCATACTCAATCTGGGCAATCGACGGCCATCCTTTGTCGGCGGGCCGATCCCGGACCCACAGCCAGGCCAGCACAATCATCAGCAGCGTGCATCCACCGATGATTCCAAATGAAAATCGCCATCCGGCCCAGGTCGCCAGCATTCCAAGGATCCATGTGCCTGCAAGAATACCGACGCCGCCCAGGCCGTTGAGCAATCCGGCCATCAAGGCAAATTCGCTGTGCTTAAACCACTGCGACAGGATTTTCATCGTGGGAATAAATACCAGTGAGGCGCCCAGCCCCACCATGATACGCGCGGCAAAAGCCGTTTTGATCCCGGGCGCCATGCCGAACAGGACGCTGCCGACGGCGGCAAGCAAAAGCGAATACGTCACGGTTTTTCGCGGACCGACCGAATCAGAAAGAAGCCCCGCGGGGAACTGCATGGCGGCGTAGCAATAAAAGTAAATCGACCCCAGCAGGCCCAGCACACTGCCGGTTGTCTTGAAGTCTTTGGTGATATCCGCGGCCACAACCGACATGGAAACACGGTGGAAATAGACAAGAATATACCCAAAGGCAAGAATCCCAAAAATAACCCACCGATAAGACAGCACCTTTTGAATCAGCTTTTCTTCCATCTTTTTGTCTGCTTATCTAATGCGCCGTCTAAATCAACCCGATGCGGCCGAAGAAATCCTTTGCGGAAAATCCATTTGGTTATTTTACAATGCGTACAATTCTTCGTCAGACAGCACTCGGAAGCCGTTCTCGGAAATCAGTTTGGCAACATCGACACCATTGACGTTCTGGACTTCCAGAAAACAAACGCCCTGCTTGTCGCCGGTTGATACAAAGCCATAAGCGTCCTTGATGTTCACGTTCTTTTGAGACAGGGTTGAAGTCAGCCTGTCCAGATTGCCCGGCTTATCCGGGGCTGTGATGGCCAGCACTTCTTTTAACGCACAGGCAACACCACATTCGACCAGCGCCACCTGCGCCTGAGCAGGCTTGTCAACCACCAGCTTGACCAGTCCGAATTCACCTCGGTCCTGAATCGCAAACGCCCAGATATTCAGGTTATTGACCTGCAGCACATCACAAATCGATTTTATACGGCCCGGACGGTTTTCCAGAAAGATTGTCAATTGCTTAGCCACAGGAAGCTCCTTAAAGAATTCTTTGGTTACAAACTAAAGTTTTTGTCTCTCATCCACAACCCGCTTTCCCTTACCCTCAAAGGCCGGCAAAAATCCCGGTTCATGCAGCTCGATATGGGCGTTGATCGTAATGGATGCCCGAAGTTTGTCTTTGATTCTGCCTTTGAGCGAATCCAACTGCGACAAATCGCCGGTAAATAATTTTTGATACAGTTCAACCTTCACTGTCAGCCTGTCCAGACCTTCGCGCGTGGCCAGATGTATCATATAGTTCGTTCCCACTTCGGGAATGCTCATCAGGACTTCTTCAATCTGTGATGGGAAGACATTGACGCCGTTAATAATGAGCATGTCGTCGGTTCGACCCAGAATACGGGAGATTCTGCGGTGCGTCCTGCCGCAGGGGCAGGGTTCGGTGTGGATAAATGCGAGGTCGCGTGTGCGATACCGAATCAGCGGCAGGGCATGACGTATCAGGTTGGTAAGGACCACTTCGCCTTTTTCGCCGTCGGGCAGAATCTCGCCGGTGGTGGGGTTGATAATCTCGACGATATAACCATCCTCCCAGACGTGCAGGTCATTTTTATAAACGCACTCAAATGCCACCCCCGGACCGTTCATCTCGCTGAGACCGTAGGAGTTATAGATATCAATGCCATACAATTCCTGCAATTTTAAGCGGGTAGGCTCTGAATAGGGTTCCGCGCCAAGATAGGCTTTTTTCAGGAATAAATCCCGCGGCTTTATATTGTACTCCGGCATACACTGATGAATGTGCAGCAGATAGCTGGGGGTAATATGCAGTACGGTCGTCCTGAAATCCCGCATAATCTGAAGCTGTCGCTGGGTATTGCCTCCGCCGACGGGAATAACCGTCATCCCGACGCGCTCAGCGCCGTAATGCATTCCCAGGCCTCCGGTGAACAGACCGTAACTCATCATGTTCTGGAATATATCTTTGGCCGTCGCCCCCGTGGCAATAATACCGCGGCTCAGCAAATCCGTCCAGCGGCCTACATCCTCTCTGGTGTAATAGATGACCGTCGGAATGCCGGTCGTGCCGCTGGAAGAATGCACGCGAACCACCTTTTCCATATCGACCGCCAGCATTCCTTTGGGGTAATTCTGACGCAAGTCATCCTTGACCGAAAAAGGAATTTTTTTCAGATCATTGAGGCTTTTTATGTCTTCGGGACTGCCAATACCCACTTTAGACAGGCGCTTCTGATAAAACGATGTCTTCAGTGCGTACGACACAACCTCTTTTAGCCGCTGAATCTGCAACGCCTCAAGACTGCTTCGGTCAGCGGTTTCTATTTCTCTGTTCCAAAATGAGACATCCATTGTTGACCTTCAATTAAACCGGCAGCAAAATCCTCATTACAATGCCTGAATATCCTTGCTGGTTACGACATTGATGCCGCAAGAGGCCAGAACCTTACCCGCCTTTTCCGGATCATCAAAACGGAACACCAGCAGGGCTTTTTCGGTGAATTTCTCGATAAAACCATACATATATTCCACGTTCACATCCTGTTCGGACAAAGACTTCAGGATATTCGCCAGGCCGCCCGGACGGTCTTCGACTTCCACCGCTACCACCTCAGTACGATTGGCAGTCACATTGTTTTTGTGGAACAGTTCCAGCGCCTTGTCGGGCTTATCGACAATGATACGAAGTACGCCAAAGGTTTCTGTTTCAGCAATAGTCAGAGCGCGGATATTAATACCGGCGGCTCCCAGCATTGAACATACCTCATATAATCGACCTTTTCGATTTTCCAAAAAAACGCTGATTTGCGTAATCTTCATAACAATCTCCTTTCAAAATCACTTGCCGGTTACAGCGACCGTTTATCAATGACCCGTTTGGCCTTGCCTTCGCTGCGGGCAATGGTCTTGGGTTCGACCAGTTTCACTGTTACGCCGATGGACAGTACCGCTTCAATTTCCTTTTTAATTTTCTGTTCCAGCGAATGCATCTGCTTGATTTCATCACTGAACAGCTTCTCATCCACCTCGACCATAATCTCCACCTCGTCGAGCTTATGCGCCTGGCGGTCAATGATAAGCTGATAATGCGGATGTGTTCCGTCAATTCCCAGCAGGATATGCTCAATCTGCGATGGGAAAACGTTAATGCCGCGGACAACAATCATGTCGTCGGTGCGGCCTTTGATCTTGCTGGTGCGAGGGCTGGTGCGTCCGCATTTGCACGGCTGGCTGGTCATACTCACAATATCCCGCGTCCGGTAGCGAATCAGGGGAATGCCCTGCTTGGTCAGCGTCGTGATAACCAGTTCACCATCCTGCCCTTCCGCAACCGGTTTGCCGGTATCGGGGTCTATGATCTCGGGGTAAAAGACATCCGAGAACAAATGCAGACCTGTTTTGAGATGACATTCCTGCGAGACACCCGGACCGATGATTTCCGACAGACCATAAATGTCGGTAGCCAGCATATTCCAAGTCGCTTCAATTTCGCCCCGCATCGATTCGCTCCAGGGTTCCGCCCCAAAGACGCCGATTTTCCAACTGCTGCTTCTCGGATCGATTCCGATATCACGGGCTTCATCGGCCATATACAAACAATAACTAGGCGTACAGGCCAGAATCCGGGGTTTAAAATCCTGCATAATCTTCAATTGCCGTTTAGTCTGACCGCTGGAGGTTGGAATAATCGTCATTCCCATTTCCAGCGCGCCATAGTGCGCCCCCAGCCCGCCGGTAAACAGGCCGTAGCCATAAGCAATTTGAATCGTGTCGTCAGGCACCGCCCCGGCGCAGCAGAATGCGCGGGCCATTACCTCGCCCCACAGCTTAATGTCATCATGGGTATATCCGACCAGTGTTGGATTGCCGGTCGTGCCGCTGGAAACATGAATTTCAGCCAATTCTGTCCGCGGCACGGAAAACAGGCCGAACGGATAATAATCCCGCATGTCGTGCTTGGTGGTAAAGGGAAGCTTAACTATGTCATCGATGGTTTTGATGTTCGACGGCTGCACACCAGCCTGATCAAATTTTTGCTTATAAACAGGGCACCGCTGATAGACATAATTAACCAGCTTGACCAGACGTTCGGACTGAAGATTTTTCAAGTCCGCCAGCGGCATGGTCTCGATTTTTTCATTCCAGATCATTGGCCGACTCCTTTTCTTGTTTCCTGCATTTACATGAACGTTGACTATTGTCTTACAAGGGCCTTGCCCTTTTCAAATACGGTTCGGTTTTCCTCGATGATCTTTGGAGAAAAAACGACTTCCATCGCTTTCTGCCAGCTTTCATTGCGAATCGGCAGATAGGCCGCCAGAACCCCGACAAGCACAGTATTCAGATGCCTGGGATTTTCGATTATCGCCTGTGCTTTTTCAAGAAAGCCGGCTAAATCAACCCCGTCTTTTTTCAAAAAGGTCTTGAGCCGGGGATGTTCTTCCGCATGGAAGCACAAGAGGTAATCCGCCTGTTCGGGGCCAACCAGCGGCGAATAGATTTTTCCGCCAAACCGCACGTGCGATTCGACTGAGCCGCCCCGCTGGGCCATACCGTGGACTTCACTTTTCTTGACATGATAACCCTCATATAACGCGGCCCAGCCCACTAATTCCGAGGCTTTAATAATTCCCTGCCCGCCGATGCCGCCGAAAGTTATATTAATTATGGTCTGTTTTTTCATGGTCGGATTCCGCTATTTAATCAACTTGCAGGGATGCTTTGCGATAATAACGCTCAGGGTATTCTCATCCAGACGCTTTTTAACCAGTTCCTCAAATTCCTTCAAGGCTCCCGCCGGGTCTATCACATCGACATTGTCCACACCACAAGCCTTACACAACGCAGGCAAATCCAGCGCCTTTGTTGCTTCGTTACGGATGGTTTTACCCGTGGCGGGATGATTTTGGCCGCCGGTCATCGCAGTCGTGGAATTATCCAGGATAAAAACTATTCCCTTCGCTTTGTTATATACGGCGTTAATCAGGCCCGTGATGCCCGAATGGACAAAGGTAGAATCGCCGACGACGCCCACAATTTTGCCTTCGGGATGTGCCCGGCGGACGCCTTCATTAAAGGTGACACCGGCTCCCATACAGATACAGGTATGCAGAGCCGAAGTCGGCGGCAAAGAACCCAACGTATAACACCCAATATCACCGGCCACGAACAAGTCCAGCTTTTTCAATACCGAAAAGACAGACCAGTGCGGACATCCCGGGCACAACCGGGGAGGACGGGCTGGAAGCTTTTTTTCATTTTTGGGCCTTCCCGCAACAAGGTCGCCTATGGTCGCGGGTCCCAGTTCGCCCAACTGGAAGGATGGGTGTTTAAATTTAGCCTTACGAATGCCCAAGGCTTTCACGTGTTCTTCAATAAACAGGTCAAGCTCTTCGACCACACAGAGTTTTTTAACCTTTTTTGAAAAATTTTTGATTTTTTCATCACAAAACGGATACAACATACCAAGCTTCAGGTACGATGCATCAGGAAACTGTTCCTTCAGATACATATAACTGATGCCGGATGTAATAAAACCCAGTGATGGATTTTTTAATTCGACTTTATTCAGACGGCTTTTTTCGGATAGCTTGACCAGCTTTTCCTGTCGTTTTTCCACAACCTCATGACGCATCCGGGCATTGCGAGGAACCATCACGTACTTTTCCCAGTCTTTGACCAGCGGTTTTGCCGCAATATCCGTCCGGGTTCCCAAATCGACATCTTCTTTCGTATGGGAGATACGCGTGGTCATACGGATAATCACGGGAGTATCAAATTTTTCGCTGATTTCAAAGGCCTGCCCGACAAACTCTTTTGCCTCGGACGGGCTGGATGGTTCGAGGATCGGTACCTTTGCGTAGGGTCCAACCCATCGTGTATCCTGTTCATTCTGCGAGGAGTGCATCCCCGGGTCATCACAGACAACCACCACAAAGCCGGCTGAAACCCCGGCGTATGACGCAGTCATCAGCGGGTCCATTGCCACATTCAGGCCCACGTGTTTACAGGCAAACAGACTGCGAACACCCCCTACGGCCGCTCCATAGGTGACCTCAAATGCAACCTTTTCATTGACCGACCACTGGACATCCAACTCGGGATACAGGGCCAGTGACTCTAAAATCTCTGTTGAAGGGGTTCCCGGATATGCCGCTGCCACTTTGAGACCTGACTCCCAGGCTCCACGTGCTAGCGCTTCGTTGCCGGAAAGAAATGCTTTAGTTAGGTTTTCTTTTTTTGCCATAAATATTGGTTACCCCAATCGCGTTTCCCTTGTTTTCCACGTAGTAAAGCAGGTTTTTAAAAGTACCCGAAACAGGTTTTGAGGTCAAGAAATATCCTGTTAAAAGCGAAGTTTTGCACCGCAGTAATGGGGCGCATAAAAAAGGCCCGGCGGATACCGGGCCTTTACTTTTGATACAATTTAATCCTTTTTTAGAACGTCCACTCAACATTGACCCTGGCGAAAACCGCATGGTCACGGTTGCTCTGGTCATAATAGCTGCCGGGGATGAAGTAATCTACAAGAAACTCCGTCTTGAAATTTTTGCAGCATTTATAAGTCAAAAGACCGGTAATCATCTGGCCGCGGAAATAACTGTTGGCTGAATAAATCGGAGTGTCGGCAGCGGCACTAAACTGCGGCTGTTCATTTTGATCCGCCCACATCAGATTATACAGCGTATCCATAGTCCAGTTTTTACCGGGTTTGAAGCTGTGTTTAATTCCGGTGCGATGCAAATTGGCCACCTCGCCCAATTCGCCTTCAAACCTCCAGATATAGGACTGCAGGTCGCCGCCGCGCTGATACTGCGGCCAGTCGCCCCAAAGCGTGTCAAACCTCTCGCTTTGCGTGGTATTCCTGTTATCACCGGAAAGGTATTCATACATCAATGTCAATTCGTTTTTCAGCTCATCGTTGAACGCATATTTCAACGAATTGTTGGAACCCAGGCCAGTCATGCTTTCCTCATCACGTTTGCCGAACTGCTTGGCGACTTCAACACTGTACGACCAGTTATCGTCTAATTTCTGAGCAACACGTCCGCCGAATGTATGAATTTCAGCGTCTAAGCCTCGAGCCGTAGCCCACCAGGACTTTGAGAATTTCGTCCATTTCGAGGGTTCCTCACTCTTGTAAATGTAATACCCTTCCAGTTGGGTATTTTCGATGGACTTATCCGTCACATAAGCGATAAAGCCGGTTTCATCTGTCCTTTGGGTCAGGTGAATATACTCGCGGTGATTAATCGGGGTCAGCCAGCCTCTTTCGTCATCATACTGACAAATGCCAATCAAATCCAACTGGGTTGTGTCTCTCAGGTCAATGGTTGCGCGAACGGCATCAAAGAAAATAGTCCGTGAGCCATCGCCGGGTGTCCCGTCAAGAACCAGCCAGCCGGTGCCGAGAATAATATCCTGACGACCGACGGTCAAAGTCATTGGGGCGTCAAAGGCATTTTTCCACTTGATGTTCATTGTGTCAAAAATCATTTCGCGGAAATCCGTATCCTGCTTGGTTAAGAGTTTCAGGCCGGGGATATGGTGACGCTCAGGATCGGTAATTGACCAGAATTCCCAAACAAGCCGGGTGTTAAATGTCACATCCGGAGAAAGTGTCCAAATTGTGGACCACCGGGTCCTGTACCGCTGCCAGTGATGGTCGTTGGAATTGTTTGGAGTCAGTAGAGCCAATGCATTGTCTCCAAACTGATCATCTGGAGACAGCAGGTTGTGCGCATAAACCTCACGCAGTCGGATGTCCAGCCCCATCTCCAGCCCGTCAAAGGGATGATGAAACGCATCCATGAAATCCATCGTGTGCCAATGCGGCTCGGCGGCAGCAACCGGAGCGGCCGTTGCGGCAGGTGCCTTCGCCGGAGTATCCGCGGCCAGGGCCTGGCCGGCCCAAAACAGAACCGCCATTAATAGTACAAATCGTATTGCCATTCTTCCAAAATCCATTTTGTCTCTCCTTTTATCGAAGTTAATAAAACAATTTTGATATTCCGTTATTTCGGCAAAACGTTCTAAAAAAAAGAATTTATCTGTCTCGATTTTATCTGAAACAAAACATTATGATTTCTATCCGCAGAAACCATAATGCCACATTTTTCAGAAATCAACTGTTTTTTGTTCTTAATTTCACAATTTTCGCTAAAATTACTCAATTAATATCAGCCTTTTTCACAATTATCGGCATTTTCACATATTTTCTGCCTTTTTGTCATATTTTTTATAGGTCTATAAGTGTTTTTGCATTTTTATAAAACAATTTATCCATAAGCGTTTCCGGAAGGTTCAATCGTCGGATGGCTTCAATTGCCTCGGTTTGGTCGGCCCAGGGGCTGTCTGTGCCAAAAAGAAGGTATTCCGAGGGGTGGGCAAGCAGCATCCGCCGGAAACGCTGGTCGCCCAAAAATTCTCGACTGACCGAGATATCCATGTATACAGGCTTGCCTAAGAGGCCCTTTTCTACTGCATCCCAGTCGTACCATCCACCAAGATGGGTGGTGATAAGCTTCAATCCCGGAAACCGATTTATAACATCAAGAATACGTTTTGTGCCGGCCCTGTCAATACGCTCAAATGCGATGTCATAACCGGTATGCATCACCACTATCAGATTATTTGCAGACAACGCCTCATAAATCGAGTCCATTTCAGGACTATCGAGGTCGAAATTCTGATAATAGGGATGAAACTTCACCCCTCTAAAGCCCTCTCGGGCAACCTGAGTAATTTTTTCGACTGCCTGAGGGTCGGCCGGATGTACCGATGGAAACGGAACAATCCTGTCGGAACATATTTCTTTACACCACTGTAAAATCTGTTCAAACTGTGACGGGCGGGTAGCAATACAGCATAAAGCACTTGTTTCGATTCCAGCCTTGTCCATTGAGGCAAGAAGCGAACTGACCCTGCCATCCAGATAGGAAACAATATCCGCCTCGCTGTGAAGCTGGGCCATTGCTTTGGGGGCCAGAGCATCCGGAAAAGCATGGGTGTGAAAATCGATTATTTTTCTCATAGTCTGTTCTTTAAGTATATCTGCAACTTCATTTTGTGCCATAAAACGACAATAATTAACGGGTATTATAACGATACTATCAAAAGAATCAACTCGTTATTGCCGCTTTAGTAAAAAAGATAAGTTTTTTGAATACAATATGTTACAATCTATCTTTGCATCCGTCGAAGATAAGAAATCAAAATTGTAATTGACGACGGATAGATTATACTATACGTTTTACGTTTGTCGGAGTCTTAGTCAAGTAGACCGCGGTGTTTACGAAGCAAGTTTCTTTTTTGAAAAGGAGATGTTTTATGAAAACGCAATTCGCAAAAATTCTTTGTGTTGTGACCCTTGGGCTTATTCTTGGCTTATTGGGGTGCGGTAAGGGGCCAGAAGCGAAGCCTATCAAAGTCGGCGCCCTCTTTGCAGTGACTGGAAAGGCGTCAAATCTGGGAGCCCCCGAAGCTAAAACGGCGGAAATGTTCGTCAACAAGTTAAACGAACGCGGGGGAATCAACGGCCAGAAGATTCAACTCATTGTCAAAGATACCGGAGGTACAAAGGAAAATGCCGTCTCTATGACAAAACAGCTCATCGAAGAAGAACAGGTGCTTGCCATCATCGGTCCCTCGACCAGCGGAGAAACAATGGGCATCAAGGATATCTGCCAGGAAGCCAAGATGATCCTGCTGTCATGTGCCGCGGCGGAAACCATTGTCAACCCGGTTGCAAGTTATGTGTTCAAGACCCCTCAGAAAGACAGTGATGCCGTGAAACTGATTTACAAGACGATGAAGGCCAAAGGAATTTCAAAGGTTGGTATCATTGCAAGCAATGACGGCTTTGGGATGGCGGGAACCGTGCAGCTTCAGAAACTTGCTGAGGAAAACGGAATTGTGATTGCCATATCTGAATCCTACGACGGACAGGCAACCGACCTGACCGACGTTCTGACCAAGATCAAGGGCAAGGATATCCAGGCGGTGATCAACTGGTCTATCGTTCCGGCCCAGAGTCTGGTTGCCAAGAACATGAAGCAAATCGGTTTGGACGTTCCCTTGTTTCAGAGTCATGGTTTCGGGAATATCAAATATGTTCAGGCCGGAGGCGAAGCCGCAAACGGCACCATATTCCCCTGTGGACGCCTGCTGATTGCCGATGTGCTGCCGGACAACCATCCTCAGAAGGCGGTTCTCACACAATACAAAAAGGACTACGAAGACCAGTACAAAGAAGACGTGAGTACTTTTGGCGGTCATGCTTATGATGCCATACTCATTCTTACCGAAGCGATCAAAAAAGCCGGAAGCCCGGATCGGGATAAGGTCCGCGACGCCATCGAAAACCTGAGTGGCATTGTTGGAACAGCCGGCGTTTTCAATTTCTCCGCCATGGACCACAATGGGTTATGTATGGATGCCTTTGAGATGCTGACGGTCAAGGATGGAAAGTTCGCGCTCTATAATCCGTAATATCAATCCGCGAGGTTGATACCGTAGAGATGCAAAATTTTGCGTCTCTACAACGCAACATTGCCCCATGCGGTTGACGTCAGGAGTTAAACCAGAATGGATTATCCTCAGATTGTGCAGTATTGCTTTGCAGGCATTACTGTCGGCAGCATCTATGCTATTGTGGGTATTGGTTTCAATATCATTTACAATACCACTGGGATTATTAATTTTGCACAAGGGGAATTTCTCATTGTTGGCGCAATGACGGCGATCAGTTTTTCCCAGTTTTTCCCCCTGCCGGTCGCTATCGGCATGGCGATACTGATAACGATTCTTCTGGGCGGACTTGTCGAGATAACCTTCATTCGACAAGTCCGCAACGCTTCCATCCTGCGGCTTATTATAATCACCATCGGAATTTCGATTCTGATTCGGGAAGCGATGCTCCACATCTGGGATGAAAAAGTCAGGTTTCTGCCCTATTTTACCGGGACGGACACTTCGACTGTGACCGTGCTGGGAGCTCATATCTCGCCGCAGGTTTTATGGGTGCTCGGCGTTTGCGCTGTTATCGTCCTGGGATTGACGCTCTTTTTCAAGTACACTCTGACAGGCCGGGCCATGCGTGCCTGCGCCGACGATCGGATGGCGGCCCGCCTGTGCGGCATCAATGATCGCTGGATGGTCACGCTTTCTTTTATGCTGAGCGCCGGCATTGGAGCAATCGCCGGCTGCATTATATCTCCCATCGCACAAACACAGTATGATATGGGCGCGCCTCTGGCGATCAAGGGTTTTACCGCAGCGATCCTTGGAGGTCTCGGTAACAGCATGGCCGCGGTCGCCGCGGGGCTTTTCCTGGGACTCATGGAAGCCTTTATGGTAAGCCAGTTTGATGTCGCCTACAAGGAAGCGGTTTCGATTGTAATCCTTCTTTTAATCCTTGTTTTCAGGCCCAGCGGCATTTTCGGCCGGCATGAGATTAATGTATTGAGGACGATGTAATGGGATTTCGGAAATATATTCCTGTTATCGTCACGGCCCTGATGGTCGTTGGGCTCCAGATTGTGCTTTCGCTGACCGGGGCAACGTATTACCTGACACAAATTACCATGTCAGCTTATTATGCCCTGGTTGTAATTGGACTTTGCCTGCTTATGGGCTATGCAGGCCAGGTGTCATTAGGCCATGCGGGTTTTTTTGCCATTGGCGGGTACACATCCGCCGTCCTGACAACATGTAATCTTATCGCATACCGCGATAACTCTCTGATTGCCTGGTGCGGTTCGCTTGGGCTGGTCACACAGTGGACTGACATCTACGGCAAAGACATTCTCTCCTTCTCTCCATGGGCGGCTTTGGCGGCAGCGCTGCTTCTGACAAGCTTAATCGCCGTTTTGATCGGCGTGTCCATTATCCATCTCAAAGGACACTATCTGGCGATGGCAACTCTCGGTTTTGGCCTGATTATTTACCGTATCGTCCTTGGCGCACAGATTTTTGGTCAGGCCGACGGCATTTCGAACGTACCCCCGTTTGGGCTTTTTGACGGCCTGCAAGTCAATGGAAGGCTTCCCTTCCGGACCCAAAATTATTATATCGCATGGGTCATGGTCATTACGACCATGATGCTCGCCATCAATCTGATTGACTCGCATATAGGCAGAGCGCTTCGTTCCATTCATCAGAACGAAGAAGCGGCACACTCCTTAGGAGTCAATACGTATCGCTGCAAGCTCTTTACATTTGTGTTAAGCGCTCTTATTGCCGCGGCGGGCGGCATCTTCCTGACCCATTACAATGGAAGCATAGGCCCGTCCGAGGTGACCGTGATGAAATCCATTCGCTATGTGGCCATCGTCGCTGTCGGCGGGATGGCAAATTTGTGGGGGGCGCTCTTCATGGGAATACTGCTGAACTTTCTTTCCCTGCGGGGAGTTTTTGGTTCTTATGACGATGCGGTCTTTGGAGCTATTCTGATTGGCATCATGCTTTTAGCGCCTCAGGGATTGCTGCGGAAGCCTGATTTTCGGGCGGTGCTGTCCTTCCTGTCCAAGAGGTCTCATGGATAACACTTTTTTTGAGACAAAGAATCTTCATCGCTTTTTCGGCGGCCTTCATGCCGTCAACAATGTAAGTGTCAAAGTGCCGCAGGGTCAGATCAAGGCTGTCATCGGCCCCAACGGCGCGGGCAAGACAACTTTCTTCAACCTGATCGCAGGAACACTTTGGCCTCAGGAGGGTGAAATACTCTTTCGAGGTAAAAAAATCACGGCCCAAAAGCCCCATGTTGTCGCCGGTCTTGGAATTGCGCGCACGTTTCAGACAACCCGGCTGTTCGGCCAGATGACCATTCTTGAAAATATTATGGTCGGCAGGCATCTTCGGATGCGTTCCGGATTTCTTGCCTGTATGCTGAACCTGCCGCAGACATGGAGCCAGGACAGGGAGAGCAAAGCCAGGGCATTGGCAATCCTCAGGGATTTCGGCCTTCTCGAATGTGCTCACGAAACAGCTTCCAATCTTCCTTTCGGCCGTCAGCGACTTGTGGAAATAGCAAGATCTCTTGCTACGGAGCCGGCACTTCTTCTTCTCGATGAACCTGCGGCGGGTCTTAATATTTACGAAACGAAGGAACTTGCCGAACTGATTCTCAAGATTCGGGATCAGGGTATCACCTGCCTTGTCGTAGAGCATGATATGTCTTTAGTTATGAACATCTCGGATGAAGTGATTGTCCTTGACCAGGGGGTCAAAATCGCCGAAGGCCCTCCTCGCACCATACAACGAGATCCGGAAGTGATTCGTATCTATCTTGGAGATGACCATGCTCAGAATATTGAATCTTGAAGCGGGGTATGGCCTGCTGCATATTCTGAAAGGCATATCGCTCCACGTATTGCCGGGAGAAGCGGTTGCGATTATCGGGGCCAACGGAGCGGGAAAGACCACGCTTCTCAAGACTATCGCCGGCATCCTGAGACCTCGCAGCGGCACCGTGGTATTTAATAAGCAGGAAATCCACCGTGAGTCGCCGGAAAAAATCGTCGCCGGCGGCTGTTCACTTGTTCCTGAGGGCCGTCATATCTTCAGCACGATGACGGTTAAAGAGAATCTTCTTCTTGGCGCCTACCATCGCAGACGTAAATGCACCGCGGCCGATATCGCCGCAAGCATGGAAGAGGTATATGACCTTTTCGGCATCCTCAGGGAACGTGCCAATCAGCTCGGCGGAACGCTTTCAGGCGGCCAGCAGCAGATGCTTGCCATTGGACGGGCTTTGATGTCAAAGCCGAAACTCCTGATGATGGACGAGCCTTCTCTCGGGGTGGCGCCGCTGACCGTGAGGGATATATACAAGACGATTGCACGATTGAAACAGAACGGCCTGACGATTCTTCTGGTCGAACAAAACGCACAGATGGCATTGGCGGTGGCGGACCGCGGCTACGTTTTTGAAACGGGACAAATTGTCCTCGAGGGAACCGCCCGGGAATTATCCGATAATCCGGAGGTTCAGCGAGCTTACCTCGGAAAAGATTATCAAAAAATTAATGAGTGAGAAAACTATGAGCCAGACTATTTTCTACAATTCCCAGTGTGAGACTATCCCGCGGGATGGTCTGGAACAACTTCAAATCGAGCGGCTGCAATCCACACTCAACAGGGTCTATCGAAATGTTGTTTTTTATCAAGCGGCCTTCGACTCCCATCGCGTTAATCTCCAAAAGCTCAAGAGTTTACAAGCACTGCGGGATATCCCTTTCACAACCCGCCAGGACCTGCAAAAGAGCTATCCCTACAATATGTTTGCGGTTCCCCTCCGCGACATTGTGCGGATTCACTCCACGGCCGGAACCGCGGAGAAACCCATCGTCGTCGGTTATACCCGAAATGACCTGAGAAACTGGACCGAATGTGTCGCACGTCTGCTCACCGCCGCGGGCATCACCGAACACGACGTGGTCCAGATTGCCCTGGATTACAATATTTTCGCCGGAGGATTCGGATTCCACCAGGGCGCAGAACAGATTGGAGCAACTGTAATCCCCGCCTCTCTGACGACCAGCGTGGAAAAACAGATCATGATTATGAAGGACTACAAGACGACGGTCCTGATCACTACTCCCAGCCACGCCGTAAACATTGCCGCAGGAATCGAGGACATGCATGTCCATCCGGACCAACTGCAGCTCAAACTGGCCTTGTTTGACGGCGAACCGCTTGGCGATCAGCTCCGCAGAGAGTTGGAACAGCAACTCCACATCGCCTTAACAGACACTTACGGCCTGACCGAGGTGATGGGGCCGGGCGTGGCCGGAGAATGCCACGCTCGACAGGGCCTTCATATCAATGAAGACCATTTTATTGTAGAAATCATCAATCCCAAAACCCTTCAACCCGTGAAAATCGGAGACGAGGGAGAATTAGTCTTTACCACCATCACCAAAGAGGGCTTCCCGCTTATCCGCTACCGGACGGGAGATATTACATCCTTAAATCCCCAGCCCTGCGCCTGCGGAAGGACGTTTCTGCGGATGGCAAAGGTGACGGGGCGAACAGACGACTTGATTAGCTTTCGCGGGGTGGGATTCTTTCCTTCTCAGATTGAAGAGATACTGACCGAAACCGTTGGCCAAAACCCGCAATACCAAATCATTCTCGACCGGGCGGGCGGCGTGGATACCCTTGAAATACGTCTGGAGGTATCAGGCAAGTTTCCCTCTATCGATGGAATAAGAGCCTTGGAGACCTTTTTGGAGCAGCTGGCCAAACGCATCCGAACCGTTCTGGATGTGGAAGCAAAGGTCACTTTTGTCGAACCCAAGTCGCTTCAGGTCGCGGAGGGTAAGGGCCGTGTATTGGACAAGAGACCCGGTTACTGACAACAGTCACTTTGAGACGTTGTAAATGGTTCATTCTACTTTGCGAAGTCGCACCTTCGCAGAGCAGCATAAGTCGTTATTTTTAAGGCAGTTAGGCGAAAAACAGAAAAACGGTACAAAATTCATAAAAAAATGATTAATCTGAGGGGAATTTCGGTATAATTGTGAAATTGTAAGGCTTGATTGTGTAGGCAAGTGTTTATATAGGAAATCCCAGATAATAGCAATCTGAAATTTGGCTGTTTTGGGATTTTGAGTGGCGAGAAGGTATTTTCAGGAAAATACAGGAGAATTTTAGAATGAAGCAGGTGCTATTTTTTGCAGCAATCACCGTAATGTTAATTGCAGCAAGCCAAACAGCATCTGGGGAATGTGGTAATTGGATGTGCGAGCCGGGAGAGGAAGGGTGGTGTCCGGATTGTGGTGGTCCGATGTGCGGCAACATGATCTGCGAGCCGGGTGAGGAAGGATGGTGCCCGGATTGTCAGATGATGATGGGCGCGTGCTGCCGGAATGATGGCACATGTATGACGACAGATCCAGGCGGTTGTTACGATGGTCAGTGGCAAGGCCCTGGAAGTTCCTGTGGAATGTGTCCGCCGATGACAGGCGCCTGCTGCGACACAATGGCTGGTTACTGTTTCGAAACTACTCAGGGTAACTGTCCATTTATGTGGAATGGCGTGGGAACCACGTGCGCAAGTTCGCCGTGTCCGATGATGATGGGGGCCTGTTGCCGCAATGACGGTACATGTATGCCCACATCTCCGGGAGGGTGCTACGATGGGACATGGCAGGGTCCCGGTAGTTCATGCGGACAATGTCCTCCGGTGATGGGTGCCTGCTGCCGGACAGATGGCACATGTATGGAAACCCGTCAAACAGAGTGCTACAACGGCGAGTGGATGGGCGTGGGAACGACATGTGACCAATGTGGTATGAAATGGGGGCGTCAGCCGGATAGTTATGGCATGGCTGTATGGCCAGACGTTGCTTCGCTCGCTGATGATTTTGAGTGTCAGGAATATGGTTCCGTAAGACGTATTTCAATCTGGGGATTTTGGTATCAAGATTATCTGCCAAACAACAATCCAACAGATGCGGAGTTTGTTTTGACGATTCGCGCTAATATCCCGGCAGAGCAAAGTCCGACCGGATTTGCAACTCCAGGCCAGGTGATTTGGTCCCGTACTTATCAACCGGGCCAATTCACTGCTCAACAGGTTTCTGTTGCCGCAAATGTCGGATTCTACCGGCCCACTATAGATTATTTCGAATATGGTGTTGGTAATGCATACTATAAATATAGTTTCGACCTTTACAGCCGAGAGTTCGTTCAACAAGGCGGCGGCACTATATACTGGCTGTCGGTGTCGGCTGTTCCGACGGACGGCAGTGCTTATTTTGGCTGGGTTACTACACAGCAGGGTCAGAGTGCATCCAATGCAGTCTGGGATGAAGCTGGTTCGTGGACACGGCTTTGGTATCCCAGTGGCCATTATCAATATGCCGGTGCACCTGCCGATATGGCTTTTGAAATCATCGGTCCTTCCAATAATGCAGTCGGCGCCTGCTGCGACCCAATGACGGGCTGTATGGGAGAGGTAACGGAAGACCAATGCACGGGGATGTGGCAGGGGCCGGGCAGCACCTGCGGTATGTGTCCACCCCCGTTCTATATGATGATGGGTGCGTGCTGCCGGAATGATGGCACATGTATGACGACAGAACCAGGCGGTTGTTATGATGGTCACTGGCAAGGCCCGGGAAGTTCCTGTGGAATGTGTCCGCCGGCAACGGGTGCCTGCTGTATGCCGATGGGTGAATGCATGGAGCTAAACGAAGGAGAATGCTGGAATAGCGGCGGTAGCTTCAATGGACCGGGCAGCAGTTGTTTAAGTATGTCGTGTCCCAGACCGATGCCGATATGCGGTAACGGAATCTGCGAACCGGGAGAGGATGGGTTGTGCCCGGATTGCCTGATGATGAGGATGGGAGCCTGCCGTCTTGGCCCGGGAGAGTGCGTTCAAACCACGGCCTCAGCGTGCAGTGGTGAGTGGCTGGGAGAAGGTATCGACTGCCAGGAAAGCGAGGGACCGATGGGCCCCTGCTGCCTGGGGCCAGGCGTATGTATGGAGTTGACAATGAGAGAGTGTATGTCAAGGGGGGGCGTAGCAATTGCATCGTGTGGACAGGGGGCATGTCCCGGCGGGTCTCTAAATAACCCCATTCCGCCGTGGGAACCGTGGAATTGCCCCGTGCCCCAGGACTGCCTGCCTCGAGGTGTTTTTGAACTTGGCGGACCGAGTGGCGGCAGTTATGAACCGAATATTGCATACGGATATGTGTATAGTATGACAGATCCCAATAATGCTCTGTTCACGAAGATACTTGACTTTCCAACGGGTTTTAACGATATCTTTACCATAGATGTCAATGATGTTACCCTGGGGGCATTCGGGCCCGGACAGGCAGTTGATTTCGTCGCTTTGCTGGGACATGGCGTAAAAGAATTTCGCCTGAGGGGTATCAGCCCGCTGACTGACCCTGAAGACGGTATGATTTTTCCCATTAAACTGGCGTTCAATGTACCAATTGCTCAGTTTCGTATGAGGCCGCTGATAACTGTTGATATGGACAGGAACGAAAAGGTTGACCTTGCGGATTATTCGAAGCTTGCATCCGCATGGAGCAACGACAACTGCAGCAGTTCAGATTGGTGCGGTGATGCGGACATAGACCGTGACGGTGACGTTGATATAGAAGACCTGGCGATTTTTGCTGATTATTGGCTTTATCATTAACTGACAAAAGAAATGTCATGAAAGCAATGGTTATCAACTGAAGGAGGACAGGCCATAAAGGCAAATTCATGGTACCTGTGCAAATTGATGCCTGTTGCGGCGAAGTGATTAGTCCTTGTCAAGAACCCTTCCATGACAAGTATTATGGAATAGGTTGAAAGGTTTCAATATGAATCGTTTTTTTGTTTTTTTTACATTGCTATGTTTATTAACAACTCATTATTGTATAGGGTCTGACGAAAAGTCTTCGCCTGCAGATGGTCCTGTCCTTATTATCGACCAGAATGAGATCGATCTTGGCTCTATCCCCCACGATGTTGAAGAGATAGTAGGGACTATGGTCTTATCTAATGCCGGCAAAACCAATCTTGAGATTCGTAATGTATCAGGACCCTGTTTATGCTTTAAAGGGTATGACGGTGACAAGTTAATTAAAGCTGGCGAGGGAGGCGAGATATTTGTCAAATTTAACAAAAGTGAAATTCCGGCCGGCATCATCAGGCGGGTGGTCTATGTCGAAACGAATGATCCGGCCAACGCAAAAACGGAGGTGGGCTTTAATTTCACTATTGAGCGTAATCCCACAGAGGAAGAAATACGTGCTCTGCGCAGCGAGGTGGCTGGCTTGCGGAGAGAACTTCGCTCATTGAACCAGGAAATGAAGGCACTTACAGCCGCGTTTAAGAACAGCAATGGAACTGTTGGAGTAAATCCAAGGCCCACGGCTGAAAGCCAGATTGATATGACAATCTATGATATTGAAGTGGGTTCATCACCGATTCAGGGGGTAAAAGATGCGCCGGTAACCATTGTTGAGTTTGTTGACTTGCAGTGTCCTTATTGTGTTCGCGAATATCCGACATTAAAGGAAATTCTTAAACAGTACCCCGGAAAGGTCCGGCTGGTGTTTAAGCATTTCCCTCTCGGCTTTCATACAAAGGCAAAGCCTGCTCACGCGGCAGTGGAACTTGCTCTCCAGAAAGGCGGTAACGATGCGTTCTGGAAAATGTATGATATGATTATGGCTGATCCTAAAAAGCTCGAAATTGCGGATTTGCGAGTCTATGCGAAAAAGATCAGCCTGGATTTAGACAAATTTGATAAAGTGACAAGCAATGTAGCTATGATGGATGAACTGCTTAAAACTGACAAGGCCATTGCGAATAAATGCAATGTGAAAGCCACACCTGCTATTTTAATTAACGGCCTGAAGCTTACAAATCGCAGCATAGAAGGCTATAAAAAACGTATCGACGAGATACTGACCGAAAAGGCTGTACCGAAAAACTAAGAACATCTATGTAACTTTTTATTGACCTTCTGCGCCAAGTTCGCAGCACGGTGAGAAGGATTTATAAAACGGCAAGATTACCAAGAACAGATATTATGTTGCGAAGTATTTTTGCAATACAGCAATTTATCCGGCGCATCCGGTGTATTTGACGGGGAATTATCCGACCTGTTTTCTAAAATATTGAATTGCGAGGAAAGTTTCGTGGAGAAAATTAAGGAATTTTTCAAAAAAGACACGTTTGCGAAGCACTGCGGGATTGAACTGACGGAGGTATCGGAAGGCTGTGCCAAAGCCAGGATGAATATAACCGGCGACCATCTTAACGGCGTCGGGACTGTTCAGGGAGGTGCCATATTTACATTGGCGGACCTCGCATTTGCGGCGGCGTCCAATTCACATGGCACCGTGGCGGTTGCGATCAATGTAAATATTTCATTTGTCAAAGCCGTAAATAAGGGAATGTTATTCGCACAGGCCAAAGAAACGTCGAGAAATCCCAAGCTGGCAACCTACGATGTAAGGGTCACGGATGACACCGGCGGCTTAATCGCAATTTTCGATGGAATGGTTTATCGAAAAGAAAAAAAACTGGAAGATGTCTAAAGGATGCCGGTCAACCGTCCCCGGTTTTCCCTAATGCCACAGCTGAGTATCTGTAACATGTTTTTCTTTATAAGGAAATTCCCTTTCAAAAACTTCAAGCTCCTCGTCTTTTACCTCGAAAACAGTGTCTCCATAAAATTTGCCTGCTATTCCGTCAAGGGCTCCGCCGGATAATTCCAATGCCATAAACGCATCAAAATTTTCACCGGAAGGCGTGGTAATTCCATAATTACCGGCGTTGACAAAACCAAATCGCTGATAATATTTCGGATCACCAAAAATAACAATCGCCTTAAACCCAAGCTCTCTTGCTTTTTTAATGGAATGGTTCATCAGCAGCGAACCGATGCCCTTTTTTTGAAAAGGAGGCAATACTCCAAACGGCCCCATACACAAAACCTCAAATACCTTATTTTTATCATCAACCACTTTTGCCTTCGAATAAATGATGTTGCCGACAACAGTATCCCCATCGCAGGCGACATAACTTAATTCTCCTACAAAGGCACGCACTTCTCTTATGTTGTGAACGATCAAATGTTCGACACACCCCGGCCGATACAAGTCCCAAAAAGCCTCTCGGATTAAATACTCCACCTTTTTGTAATCTTGCTTTTCTTCCAACCGGATTGAAATATTCATTATTTTATTTTCCACCTCTGTTTTTAGTGCAAATTCATCCGCACATAATTAACAGCGTTATTAAAAATTTTCATCCCGTCGGTTGCCGGAGGCTAGGCGCTGCCCACCTATTTCAAACTCTTAAAGCTTTTTTCGCCGCCGTTGAGATGATAAATCAGAGGCAATGGCCGGTCCGTTTCTTCGATGAAAGCCGGGCGCGCCGCCCACGGCGTCACGCTCAGGATACCCGCCAAATCCATCCAGTACTGCAAACGCGAAACCGGCAAATCCCACGTCATGTGGAAGTGATTGGCCGGGGCATATTGCTTGTATTCAACCATGCTGGCATATTTTGGAACCACAAAGGTATGCGGCCAGGTCGGGGTGGTCAGGTCGCACATGGCTTTGCCGAGTTTAGCGGGGACGGAAGTGGTGTAGGCTTCGTCCCAGATGAGGGAGAACTTGTTGTTGAGACTGCTGTATGCCATCCGCCCGGCGATGCCTTCGACGCCTTCGGGGGTCATAAAGGTAACGCTGTTGCCGCCGCCGGGGAAGTAACCGGAATCGGCCAGAGGCATGGAGATGCCTTTCATGATGTCTTTGACACTGCTGCCGGGTTTGCATGCCCAGTCAAAGGCGGCTGAGCCGGAATTGTCGCCATCGACGAGGCCTTTTTGGATGAAGTCGGCTTTGGGGCTGATCTTGAGGCCGAGCTTCTTGGCGAGGGCTTCGATTTCCCATCCTTCCCAGACCTTGCGGAAGTCCATAAACAGAGGCGGATTGCCGCCGGACAGATAGGTCATAAACAACATCGTCAGTAGTCCCTGCACATCGGCTTCGGTGGCATAGGGCAGCGGGGCTTTGGGGCCGTTGTGGTCGAAGGTGCTGTTGAACATCGATTCCATCGCATCGGCAACCGGCAGCGGAATACCTCGCGGGTCGCTGCCCCATTCGAGCTGGCTCATAAATCCGCCGCCGACGGCGTTCAGATTCGCCATCAGGTCGCGGTTAATCAGGTACATCGCCAGGCTCTGGTCGAAACGTTTACTGTCGGCTTCCGTTTTGATCTCGAGACGCTTGCCGATATTCTTATCAATCCAGCCCCGCAGTTCACGCAGCTCTTTTTTGTCATACGCTTCTTTGCCGAGCATGTCCGCCAGCAGTTTCATATCGAGACGGGTGATTTCCAGCCCAAACGTGTTGCGGGTTGGCAGGATATGCGCCAGCGCCGTCTCCATCCCCATCGAATCATGGCCGAAAATCATCACGCGCCGGCCCTTTAGCGCCGTCATCGTCACCGCGGCATAACACCAGTCAATCAATGCCGTGGCGGTTGCCGGGCTCATCTGCGGTTCCTGCCCGGTGTCCGGCCAGCTGCCGACATTGAGGTGTACCATCTTGCCGTACTGGCTGATGGCGCCGGCTAACGCGTGAGCATAGACCACGCCCGGCTTGGGGCCGCTGTTGCCGCAGGTGATATTGAGCGGCGTTTCTTTCGGAAACTGCTGGAGCAGCGAAATCGTCGTCAACTGCGGAAACGCCCACGTATCGGGAGCACAGACAAGAATATCCACGCCCGCCTTGCGGAATTGCTGGGCGACAACGTCGGCCTGTGCCTCACTGTCCACCAGCACGGACGAATAGACAACGGGTATCGCCGTTTTGTCCGGCAAAACCACCTGTCCGCTAATGGTGTTGGCAATAATCGCGATAATATTCTGCGCCCGCGTCCGGCTGGCTTTGTCAATGCGCGGATCACACGGAGCAAAAACGCCGATGACGGGGGTTTTAGGGGTCGCTTTTTTAATTTCCGATAAACAACTTGCTTTTATTTTATTTGCCATTTGAAATCTCCTGCCAAGTAAACATTTTTATTGACCATTTACGAAACCACTACACCTTTTTTCAAAATGATATTGGCATACAGCGCCGATTCGCTGGTTGCGATGACGGCATACGCCTTGCGGGCTCGTTCATAAAATGCGAACCGCTCCACATTTTCAAAATCATCAAACTTTTCACCGCTAGCCTTGATAATACTGCGATACTCTTCCCAGATCGGCGTCTTGACCGTATCACCCGGCACAAGCTGCATTAATGCGACGGGCTTTTTCACATAGATATCCAGGGGAAACAGTTTTAAAACGGCTTCCAGAATCGGCGGAACGCTGTGCCCATCGGCACGGATGAGCCGCTGAGCAATGGAGGCGGCGGGAAAATTGCCGTCAGCAATCACGATTTCGTCCCCGTGCCCCATTTCCATCAGAACCTTCAGCAGTTCCGGCGATAATATTGAAGAAATATTTTTCAGCATATTTTTATCCTTTCTCTTTCAGGAACGTTACTCAGTATGGAGGTGGATCATGGATGTTCTGAGGCCATAGAGAATGATAACCACAAAGCAGATCAGCGGCAGAACAAAAGACATCCGCGTGCTCGACAGAGTCATAAAGCCCAGATTAAAGGCGCTCTGATCCATAATCCACCCCTGCACCGGCGGCATCAGGCAGCCGCCGCCGATAGCCATAATCAGCCCCGCCGCTCCCAATTTCGCGTCATCGCCAAGACCCTTGAGAGCAATGCCGTAAATCGTCGGGAACATCAGTGACATACAGGCCGAAATACCAACAAGGCAATACAACCCCATCATCCCTTTGATAAAAATTGTCCCGCCCGTCAGCGTCAGTCCGCCCAGAGCCAATGACATCAGCAATCCGCCCGGACTGAAGTATTTAAGCAGATAGGTACAAACAAAACGGCTACTGACAAAGATACCCATTGCGTACATATTATACGCCTGTCCCTGAGTTTTAGTCAGGCCCAGTTCGTTCTCGGCGTACTGAATGATAAACGTCCAGCACATAATCTGGGCGCCGACATAGAAAGCCTGCGCAACAACCCCTTCGATGTATTTGGCATTGGTGAACAACCGTTTGAGCGTCGAACCCAGATGCAGGGTTCTATCGCCTTCGCCGGCGCGCGGCAGGCGGGCAATCGCAAACACGATGAAAGCCGCCAGCACCACCAATCCAAGAACCAGATAGGGACCGATGATCGCATCGATATCATGCTGTCGAATTGCGGCGAATTGTTCCGGCGCCGACGTCTGCATTAGACGCCGACCCGCCTCATCGGTTTTATCGAGTTTGGCCAGAATCAGGTTTCTGGCGACCAGCATCCCGATCAGCGACCCCATCGGGTTAAATGCCTGGGCAAAATTTAAACGCCGGGTGGACGTTTTCTCGTCCCCCATGGATAAAATGTACGGGTTGGCGCTGGTTTCGAGAAATGACAGGCCGCACGTCATTACAAAATAGGAAATCAGAAAAGCCCAGAAGGCCATCATCCAGCCCGACGGGATGAACATCAGGCAGCCGATGGCATAGAGTGCAAGTCCGACAAGAATGCCGGTTTTGTAGCTGAACCGTTTGATAAACAGCGCCGCCGGAAAAGCCATCACGCAATATCCGCCGTAAAAAGCAAACTGCACCAGCGAACTTTCAAAATTGCTGATCAGCAGAATGTTTTTGAATGCCGCCACCATCGGGTTGGTAATATCGTTGGCAAACCCCCACAGCGAAAATAAAGTGGTCACCAAAACAAACGAGAAAATCATTTCTTTGGGAATAACCGGCGCCGGCGACCCGGAACTCGGCATCTTACCCAATAGATTTTTCGCCATAAAAAACCTTTCGCCAAGAGTGTTATAAGCGTACAACGCACCTCTTTACGACACCTGCACTATCATTTTCAGCAACCGAAACACTTTCTCTAACAGGAGAACTATACCCCGAAACGTAAAATCTGTAAATGCCCTTTTGCGTAAATTAATCTCCCATTTTGCGCAGAACTCGCATCCGGCAGTTCGCAGAATTATTACGAAACACAAATCATACGGTACAGAAAATCGCCTATGACCTCGGCTTTGCAGATATGAATCATGTCTCACGGATTTTTTACAGAGAAATGGGTAGGACGCCGGTGGAATGCCGCAAACAGTCTTAGAAAATTCATCCGTATCAAGAAATCGCTGAAATATCCCGGCTATGAATTGTTTTGCAGAAGAATGCCCCGGCCCGTCCAGAGGTCCAGAAATCGCTTTTTGGACAGCGTAATCAGCCCTTCCGCGGGGTCGGCAAAAACAACCGCGTTGTCCGTCATCTTGACAATCAGCACGCAATGATTGGACCAGTACCGCTGCCGCAGCATCGCCAGCAAAACCTGATGGTCCGTCAATTTTGGAATTTCATTCCACTGGCCATAAGAGCTTTCCACCGCCCGCCCGGAAACAACCTGTCCGATTGCCCGCGTCAGGTCGTAATCGGAAGTGCCGATCAGCGGACAGCTTCGACTCAGAACGGCGATTTGTCCTTCCGAGACATCCAGCCCGAATTGACGCAGAGCGGTGGCCGCCGCGGCGGGCCCGCAGGTATAGGGCGTATTTTGCAGACAGACGCCGTCGGAGTCATACATAACAGGAAGTTCCTTCAACGCGCCGGCCGCTATCGCCGCTCCCAAAAACGGAAACACGGCAAAAACATAAATCGACAGGGCAATCAAAACGACAATGCCCTGCCGTTCTATCTTATATGGCAGGTACGGCCGGGCCGCCGCAAGCGCCAGCGGCACGATAAACGCCAGCAGCGCAAATCGCGCCCGCCCGCAAATCAGCGCAAACACAATCGGCGTGTTCATATTCACCGGAATCAGCCATCCCGCCGCCAAAGCCAGGATGACTATCACGACGCAAAAACACGCCCCCACCCCGGCCCCTTTGCCTCTGCGGGAAATCCCTATCCCCGCCAGCAGGCCGACCAGCGCAAGCACACCCACAACAATGGTTTCTATCCACGGGTTCAGCACGTGTTTTCTCCCCAAAACCTTTCTGATCCTTATCATATCAAATTTGGGGTTTTTTAACAAACATAACTGGCCCGCGATGGAATGAAAAAGCAGGATGAACGGAAATTCACGGATAAAAGTCGCAAAAACGGATTTATTCTCGGACGTCAGAAAGACAAGTCAGATTTTTTCAGGCTCGGTGTTTTCTCAAACGGCTCCGCCGTGGCCGCCCGTCTTACTCCGTCAAACAACCATTCCAGCATAATCTTCACTGTAATGATAACCGTAAATACCGTGAGCGAACTCATCGCTTCAAGCTGCCAGGCAGCAACCATAATAATTGCCATCATCACCACCAATCTTCCGCCGGGCAGGAACCACAGCTTCCTGAGCGTAGTGCGGTATTTTTCTCCGCCGAGATTGTAATCATACACATAAGAAAAACCATGACTCAGCGCCATCGCCAGCACCACCCATTTCAACTGCACAAAAGTAAAATGAAAAAAATCGTTCATCCGATGCCAGCCCTCAAGCCAGGTCTCCTCGGGCGTCAGCGGCGGAAGAAACTTTTGAAACATAAACTGAATCATCAACGCATGAAAGAAACAAAACAAAAAATATGCAAAAAAAGACGGCACCGCCGTCAAAATTTCTCTGTCATCCGCCACGGAATTGTTATCAACATTCAACATCTTCAGCACCGTAAAGGCGCCGATAATCACATTCTCCGCCCAGTAAAGCGTCATCAGCTCGTACAGATTCCAATTGAAAAAAACAAAGCCGAGAACCGGCAGAAGATTAGCCAGCGCCATCACGGCCAGTGAAATCAGCCGACGACGGATACCCCTGCCCCGCCGGGAAGCAAATGGCGTCAAAACCTCAGCGACAAGTGCCATACAGCTATCGTCCTATTTATGTTTGTTCCGTATACGCCATCGCTGCGGCGTCGCTCCCGCCAGCCGCTTAAAAGTTCGCATAAAATAGCTCTGATTATCATAGCCGACCGCCGGGCCGATTTGAAGGCATTCCCAGTCGGTCGTCTGCAGCAGCCGCTTGGCGTTGCGGATGCGCACCCGCGTCAGATAATCGAACAGCGTGATGCCCATCTTCTCCGTGAACAGATGCGACAGGCGGGATTCGCTTAATTTAGTCGTTCGCGTAATCTCGGCCAGCGTAATCGGCCGGTCGTAATGATGATTCATATATTCCATCGCAGGCCAAATAGCCGAGGATTCAGAGATATACGGCATGGCGGCCCGCAGGCGTTTGCGTTTGCTTTCTTTCTCGGCCCGGCGCAGGGCACTTTGCTCACGCAAAACCTTCACCTTTGCCGGCACAAGCGCCCGCTTCAGCCGCGACTGCAAAAACTCCCCCGCTCGGACAAGCTGCCGTTCGGGAACAATTTTCAGCCGCCCCGCCGCTCGCCTGACTTCATCCCCGTCAAAACGAAATCCCTTAAACCGCCCGCGAAATTCCCGCCCGAACGCCTTGCCCGGCTTCTTCAGCAGGCACTTGCCGAAAAACACTCCGCCAAACTGCGTCCCTCTGTACACCACCGGCACACACCCGAGCATAATCCCCGCGTGGCAAACGTCGATATGCGGCTTTCCCGTCTGTATCGCAATATTCATCCATCGCCGCCGATCCCGCCGGCACCGCACCGCACCCGGACGCGAATTGCGAATCACCCGGCAAAAATACGGATGACACGGCGAACTGCACAGCGACAGCGATTCCTTACCGTTAGTGCCGCAGCTTTCCAGCGGCATTCCATATTTCGACACAAAGGATGACTCGATAGCCTTGAATTGTGCCGACGTGAAAATGTCTTTCAATTCCATTTCAGAAGAGGGTGTGCTCATAAAATTCCGCCTTAAATCGTGTTCAATAGACTTTGCAATTTTTCCATTTGCGGCAGCCGCTGATACAAAGGCCGCCGGTCGGTCTTATACGTCCCGGCCAGTTCGTGATACGGCTTCTTATTCGGATTGATATAAAAAATCCCCAGCGGCAGCTTCCCGCCGCCCGATTCCTCGCAGGCCCGCTTGAACGCTTCCGTTCGATTCGTCGGGTCGTACCCGTCCTCGAGATTATACGTGTTGTCCTTGAACCACTGGAACGTATTGACCTTATTAAACGACACGCACGGCTGAAAAATATCCACCAGCGCGTAGCCGTTGTGCAAGATGGCCTTTTTGAGAACGTCCTTCGATTTTTCCTGGTCGCCGATAAACACCCTCGCGACGAACGATGCGTCCAACGCGATCGCCGCCGCCAGCGGATTAAACGGCTCATTAATCACGCCGTTAATCTGCACCGGCGTGACAAACCCGCACCGGCTCGTCGGCGACGCCTGCCCCTTGGTCAGCCCATAGACCATATTGTTGTGGACGATGTTGGTGATGTTGGGATTCCGCCGGATGGTATGCGTCCAGTGATTGCCGCCTTCGCCGTACATATCGCCGTCGCCGCTTTCGGCGATGACCACAAGCTCCGGATTCGACATCTGTATCGCAAACGCCGGCGACAGCGCCCGGCCATGCAGACCGTTGAAGGCGTTGCAGCGAAAATAATGCGGGATTTTCGCCGCCTGCCCGATGCCCGAGACCATCACAAGCCGTTCCGGCCCGATCTCCAGCTCCGCCAGCGCCTGCTTGAGAACCTTCAATATCAGGTAATCCCCGCACCCCGGACACCACGCGATATCCACCGGCCCCATATCAAATATCTTTGCATCCATTCTGTGTCTCCTTACTGCCAATTTTCCTATCCTGCTATTATACAGGATAAACATGCACACGCAAGCGTGAGCAAAGTATACCAAATTGACGATTTTCGATTGTCGATTGCCGATTGAAAAGAGCCTGCAACAAAACCACAGCCGGGGGCGGCTGTGCTACATTTATTCAGGCTACCGCGAGGCGAAGCCGTGGGCATTGCCCGCCAGATATTCCATCACTTCTTCGACGGAAAACTGCAGGCCGTTGTATTTGAGGATTTGCTTATCGATGGCAATATCCTTCTGCAGCCGGAGGATTTTGGCGAATTGGCCGGTAGCGTTGCCTTCGAGGCAAATAACTTTTTTGGCCCTGTTGGTATATTCGGCCACTTTTGGATGCAGCGGCCAGACCTGTGCGAAATGCAGCATTGCGATATCTTTGCGTCCCAGCCGGGTCAGAGCCTCTTCCACGACGGTGCGCGTCGAACCCCAGCAGATGACCAGCGTTTTATAATCGACCCTGGGGGGCCACAGCGTCGGCTTGATTGTCGCACGTTCGAGCAGTTTCATTTTCGCAAGCCGCTTATCAACCATCTTAACGCGCAAGTCGAGGTCTTCGGTGATATGACCTTCTTCATCGTGCTCGTCGCTGTCAACAACGACGAGGCCGTCGCCGAATCCTGGAATACCGCGCGGCGACAGGCCGGTCTTGGTCAGAGCGAAACGCTTATAGCCCTTGTAGGTCTTGACAAACTGGTGTCCGGTGCTGAGCTTCGAGACGTCCGGCCGATCGATGGTATAGTAGGTGTCGATAAAATACTGGTCGGTCAGCACGAAAATCGGCGACTGGGTCTTGTCGGCTAAATCAAAGGCCCGCCGCATCAAGTCAAAGCCTTCTTCGAGACTACCCGGCGCCAGAATCGCCCGTGGAAACTCGCCGTGCCCGGCGTATAACGCCAGTTTCAAATCCGCCTGTTCGGTGCGGGTCGGCAGGCCCGTCGCTGGACCAGGCCGCTGGGCGATGTGCATTACCAGCGGCGATTCAATCATCCCGCACAGGCTGAGGCCTTCGGTCATCAGGGCAAATCCCCCGCCGGAGGTGCTGGCAACGGCGCGGGCGCCGGCGTACCAGGCGCCGAGCGCCATATTGATGCCGGCGATTTCGTCTTCGGCTTGTTCGACAACAATTCCGAATTGGTCAGCGTGTTTGGCCAGAAACTGCAGCAGGCCCGTTGAGGGCGACATCGGATAGGCACCGATGAAATTGCATCCGCCGGCGATGGCTCCCAGCCCGATTGCCTCGGCGCCGCCGACAAGCATCCGATCTTTGACGGCCGGGTCGGCTTGTAATTGAAATTTCAGTCCTTTCTCCGAAGCCAGTTTTTTGCCAATGTCATAGCCGGCCTGTACCGCCGCGAGATTGCCGGAAATGATAGTCGCGTCTTTGCCCGCGAAACGTTTGGAAATGAAGTCGGTCAGGATGGATAATTCCAGTTCAAACAATCCCGCCAGCAGCCCCACGGCAACAACGCTCGAATAGATTTTGTTGCCGAGGTCTGTGGCGATTTTCGTGAACGGCACATCGACGAGGTCGAGCTGGCCGATATCCGAACGGTCTTCGAAGTTTTCTTTTTCGGCGATAATCAGCGTGTCTTTGGACAGCCGGTTTTGAACGTGGCTGATGCCGCCCTTATTGAGCGGGACGAGGATATCGATGCGGTCCACGCAGGCCCTAACGGGTGCGGCGCTGACGCGAATGGAGGTGGAATTCATTCCGCCGCGGACGCGGGACATATATTCCTTGGTGGCGAAGACGTGAAACCCGGCCAGCCTGAACATCTGCATCAAAAGCTGCTCGACCGTCTGGACGCCCATCCCGGCCTGGCCGGTGAGAACGATAGATACATCATTTTTCATTTTCAACTTTCTATAGACTGTTTTTTGTAAACTCGGACAGGAGACTTAATAATTTTCGAGGTGGAAGAACTCTGCGTTTTCCAGCCAGCTTCGCGGACGGGAGACGAAATCCACAATATTTTCCAGCAGGAAGCAGTGTTTTTTCTCTTCCGAAGCCAGGCGCAGAAATAACTGTTTCTGTTCGGTATCTTTGGTTTGGTCGGCGCGGTCAAGGTAGAAATTCTCGCTCTGCTTTTCGAACTTCATCGCTTGGCGGTAAAGCTCAATCTGGCCGGCGTCAATCCGGAGCGGGTCATTAAAATCCCGCATCCGTTCGAAGATATTTTTCGCCCGGCCCAGAATGTCGGTTTCAGCCACAAGATGAGTTCCGCCCTGAAGCGATTTGATTGTCCCGTAGTGTTTGACCTCCTCGTCGGCCAGCATCTCAAAGATATTGGCGATTCCCTGATTGGCGGTCTTTTGGGCAAGATCGCGATAGAACGTTTCTCCGTCCTTTTCCATCTTCATCGCAAAAGCAAAAATATCCATACGTCATAACCCTTTCTGCCCAACAACCCCCCACCGAAGCATCATAGCCCTAAAAACAGCATAATTCAAGTGGTTTTTTGGTCATTGGAAATCCGGGGCGGGGATGAGAAAGCAGGGTCTTCTGGACGGTTGGGCGTGTCAAACCCCAGCAGATGACCATCGTTATATAATCGACTTTGGCGAGCTATAGGAAGCGGGCGTTAAAGGAGGATGGGGAGAGGCATAAAAAAAGGAAGGTCTCGCCGTGGCTGGAAAAACCTTCCTTTTGAGTCGCAGACTCAGACTTCCCAAGAAGTCCAAAGTTATTTCTTCTTCTTCTTTGCGACTTTCTTCTTTGCTTTTTTCGCGACTTTCTTTTTGGCTTTCTTCTTTGCCATAGCTGGAATCACCTCCTTTCGAATTTCACTAAACAATATCCTGTACAGGTTTTTCCACCTATTCTATTCAGTTATTATAGTCATATCATCGTCAATTGCTTCAAAATTTCTTCACGGATTTTTTCCTAACCCCGCATTTTCAAAGAGGTTGAATCTTCGCCACGCTATTTCCTCCATCGGGATTACCTCTCGTTTCTCTGTTGAAAAGAAGAAAAAAGGTGTTTAGCGAAAAGTGAAATTTTGTTTCCATTCATCGTATAACGCAAGAATACGCAAATCGGCGTTTTTACTCTCAAAACGCCGAAAATAAAAAATGGGAACATTTATTCGGCCAGCAATGACAAAAAAAGAATTCAAAACAAAAAGTGGATTTTTTTAAAATATTCGTTAAAATTTTTTATAATCCAACAGGTTTTTGTGAGTTTTGGGATGAATAAACCCGGCGTCATCTTATTTGGCGGTTCGTTTGATCCGGTCCATCGCGGGCATATCGCGATGGCGGATTTTGCAATGCGTTATCTTTCCGCAAACAAGGTGCTCTTTATTGCGGCGTCACGTTCACCTCATAAAGCCGCAGCCGCAGTGGCCGCCGGTAGTCAGCGATTAGAGATGATTCGTCTGGCCATTAGTGATTGCCCCCAATGGGAAGTCAGTGATTGTGAGTTGACCCGCCCACAGCCCAGCTATACTTTCGATACGGTCCGTCATTTTCGGACCCAATACGGGTCCGTTCCATTATATTGGCTGGCGGGTGCCGATGCCGTGCCGGAGCTGCCCCGCTGGTATCGCATCGAAGAACTACTGGATTTGTGCCGATTATGTATTTTGTATCGAGCCGGTTTTAAGGTTCCGTCGCTGGATGAACTGGAAGGACGGCTGCCTCCCCGCCACATCGACCAACTTCGTAAAGACGTAATTCCCGCTCCTCTTGTGGATATCAGCAGTACGAAAATCCGTCGGCGCATCGCCCTGGGCCAGGATGTTGAGAGCTTTTTGCTGCCAGCGGTTTGGGAATTTATCCGGCACCAAAGACTATATGGATACGGCGATTCGGCCGGAGCCTGAGTTTTTGGCAAAAAAAGGCGACAATGCGAATAGCTTTTTGATTGACAGAGGCGGTTTTTTTTCCTATATATATGTCAATGATTGCGTTAGAGAAAATCCGTTCGACGGCGAGGCCCTGGAAGGGATTTGTTTATACCGGACTTATTTGGCGGAGATAATAACAATGAATTTCAGACAAAGTGTGCTGGCAGCCTTGATTTTGATTGGCTCGGGTGCGATGACCGCGGCCGAGGGAGTGAAAGAGAACTGGGATAATTTCCTTCATTATACCGCGATAGGGAGCTTCGACCTGGCGAAGGGATACGCTCAGAAACTGATAGACAGCGAACCGAATGCCGTTGAACTTTTGGCCCTGAGCGAAGACAACCCGGATGGCTACAGCATTTTGCTGAAGATGAACGCCGAAAGCGAACAACTCCGTGAGGTAAGCGGCAAGATACTTGGAATCATCGAAAAAGGACGATTCATCCGCCGGACGGACCCCAGGATTATCGTGGAGGAAATCCGCCGGCTCAGTACGACTATTCGCGGTCGCATCGCGGCGGAAGACCGGCTTCGCAATGCCGGAGAGTATGCCGTCCCGTTTATGCTTTCGGTATTGGCGGATGAAGGCCACAAGAACGAATACGCTTCAATTACCGCTGCCCTTCCCAAAATCGGCAGAAACGCAATCCGTCCGCTGACCGCGGCGATGGAGACCGACAATGTTGCGGTCAAGGCGGAAATCATTCGTGCGTTGGGCAAAATCGGCTATTTCGAGCCGCTGCCGTATCTGAAACTTGTGGCGGAAAAGGAATCGTCGGACGAATTGAAGAACCTGGCCGCGACGGCAATTGCTGAAATCGATACCAACGCCCTGAAAATCTCTGCCGCCGAACTATTCTTTACGCTGGCGGAAAAATACTACAATCGCGATGAGTCTGTGGCATTAAATGAAGAATATTCTTTTGCGAACGTCTGGTTCCGGGATCCCAACAGCGTCGGCGTCGTACGACAGGAAGTGAATAAAAAATATTTTTACGAATTGATGACCATGCGCTGCTGCGAATGGACCTTGAAGGCTGACCCGTCCGTGGGTAAGGCGATTGGTCTGTGGCTGGCGGCATTTTACCGCGCCGAGTCCTACAATATTGCGATGCCGGAATACTTTAGCAAAGGGAACGCGAAGACCTACGCCATGACCGCCGGACCGGAGTATCTGCATCAGGCTCTCGATCGTGCACTGAGCAGGAAGGAATCGTATGTTGCCCTGGGCGTCGTGGAAGCGCTGGCGGTCAATGCGGGTACCAAGTCGCTGCTGTATCAACTGGGTACCGAGCAGCCGCTGGCTAAGGCCCTGACCTACGAAGACGGCAAAGTGCGCACTGTCGCCGCCATCGCTATCGCCCAGGCCCTTCCGACGGCCGGCTTTATCGGCAGCGAAAAGATAGTCGAAAACCTGTCGGCGGCGATTCTTGAACAGGACGCCAATTCGCTCAGTCAGGAACTGGCGACTCAATACGCCATGCGTTCCATCCAAGCGATGGAAAAACTGGCATTGACCCGCAACCCGGTTGTGGATTTATCGAAGGCCCTGGATTCGCTGGTTCAAGTGACGCAAACCGGCCGGCCGGAAATGCAGACACATGCGGCGGAAGTGCTGGCCCGGCTGGAAAGCCCACAGGCTCAGCGAGCCATTGCTGCAATGGCCCTTTCCGACCAAAACAGCAATGCAATTCGTATCGCCGCGTTTGGTTCTTTGGCTGTATCGGCCAAACAGAATGCCAATCTTCTGTTGAATGAGCAAATTGATGCGATCTATGCCTTAGTCAGCTCAACACAGACCGAACCGCAGCTTCGCGCCGCGGCAGCCGGGGCGTTTGGCGCACTGAATCTGCCGAGCGAAAAAGTCAAACGGCTGATTCTTGACCAGGCCAAATTCTGATTCTTCGAAACAGAAATTTTCTTCGGAATCCCCGAAAGGGGAAAAGCGATGGCCCGAAAATTCAAAGGCCTTGAAAAAGAACAATATTACCGCGGAGCGATGCGCTGGATGAGCATCGGAATAGAGTTTGCTTTTGTCTGCGCGATTGGGGCGGGGGTTGGGTATTGGCTGGATACGATTGAAAACTCCAGTCCGGGCTGTATGATTATAGGTTTTTTTGTGGGTTTCGGGTTTATGGTCTATGTAATGCTCAAACGAGCCCAGCGTTCCAATGAAGAGATGGAACAGGATTCCGATGACCGCGGTCAGGATTGATAACAGCGATGTGGGAACAAACCGTCAAAAAATTTATAGTCAGGATTGGAGGAATAGGTTTTCTTCTGGGAGTGATTTTTCTGTTGGTTTATCGCTATTGCGAGCAGGCCGGAGTTCAAGCCCAAAAAAGCTGCATTCTGGCTATGCTGATTTCGTTTCTGGCCGGCGCCGGGAGCTTATGGCCGATTTTTCGAATGCTCAAAGAGGATCAGGAAACAATCCTGCTGAGTATCATTTGGGCTATCTCTCTGAGAATGTTAATTAGCTTCTCGGCCATTGCGATAATCCTCCTTTTTATCGAAGTCAGTCCCGAATGGTTTCTCGGCTGCTATGGACTTTTTTATATTGTTTTTATTATTATGGATTCGTGGCTGGTTATCCGTCTGGTTCGGGATGCTCCCTTGAAGAAGAAAGAGCTTGAATATGACTATGTGTAGTCTATTACTTGCCAGTTCGAACATACTTGAAGAAATCGTCAGCAAGGAATGGAAAATTCCCCTCGGACCCTATAAAATACCTTTCAGCAACCACATGCTGATGATTATGGTTGCGTGTTTACTGCTGATGATTATCCTGCCGTTGAGTTTGCAGGCTCCTGTTCTGGTTCGCAAGGGATTCGGCAGTGTTATCGAAACCATCTGTGTTTTTCTCAGAGAAGATGTTGTTCGGCCCTTTCTCAAAGAACATACCGATCGGTATATCGGCGTTCTCTGGACATTGTTTTTCTTTATATTAACGATGAATCTGCTTGGATTAATGCCGATTGACAAGGTGATATTTTTAATTACAAAAAAAGACCATATTGGCGGCGCCCCAACAGCAAATATTTATGTTACCGGCGCTCTGGCGACATTTTCTTTTTTCTTGTTTCACATTGCCGGTATCAGAGAAAAAGGACTCTGGAATTATCTGAGAACCTTTACCCCGCAGGTTCCCTGGCCGATGCTTCCTTTTATGTTTATTCTGGAGGCGGTCAGCTCTTTTGTCAGACTTTTTTCGCTGGCCATCCGGCTTTTTGCCAATATTCTGGCCGGGCATATTTTGCTTGCAGTCATTCTTGGTTTTATTATGATATTCAAAACTTTTATGGCTGCTACAGGTTCCCTGTTTGCGATGATATTATTCAGCCTTCTTGAAATTTTTGTGGCATTTCTTCAGGCTTATATTTTTGTCTTTTTGACGACCATATTTATTGGCTTTGCGGTTGCAGAAGAACATTGACCTATAAACTTAACCTTAAAGAATGGTATTTTGTCTTATAGAAAATTTGAACTATGTTTTAGTGTGTATGTAGGAGATTACTTAACATGTTGAAACTGCTAACTTTAGCTCCAATAATGCTGTCCGAGATTACAATTGATGACAGGGGATTGGCTCTGCTCGGCGGCATGCTGGCCGTTGGAATCATTGTGCTTGGTTCCGCTCGCGGTATCGGCCAATTGGCCGGAAGCGCCGTTGAGGCAATAGCGCGTCAGCCTGAAGCCGGACAGCGAATCTTTACAACCATGATTGTCGCTGCCGCTTTGATTGAAGGCGTGACGCTGTTTGCGATGATTATTTGTTTCATGGGAATGAGATAAGAAGCGGGAAACTGTGATGCAGATACGCAGGTTATGGCCGGCGCTGTGGGTCTGGCTGAATACCACAGCAATTGTTTTGGCCTCAAAAGCCGTTTCTGTCGCCGAAGGAGAAGCCGCGGCAGAGGAGATGCCTCCCAGTGTGTTTACCGGGAGTTGGGCGGAGGCATTCTGGACGCTGGTGTGGTTCGCACTGTTGCTGCTTGTTCTGTGGAGGCTGGCCTGGAAGCCGCTGCTGAGGGGTTTACAAGCTCGTCAGGACCATATCCAGAAAGAAATTGACGATGCCGAAAAAAGCCACAAACAAGCACAGCAGGTGCTGGATGAATATCGCAGCAAACTGGCCGACGCGGAACGACAGGGCCGGGAAATAATCAATCAGCGCGTCAAACAGGCCCAGGTCGAGGCCAAAGAAGTTGAAAATCAAAACCGCAAGCAGATTGAACAAATGAAAATTCGTTTTGACGCCGATGTGGAACGGGAAAAAATCGAAGCTGAAGACCAATTATGGCGGCAGGCGGGTGAGATCGTTCAACAGCTCGGACAGGAAGTGTTCAGCAAGACGCTGAATGATGAGGACAATCAGCGTCTGATTCGACAGGCGGTCGAACGGCTCAAACAGGTTCATCAGCCCCCGCAAACCGGCTGATTGGGCGATTGGAATAATAATGGCGGCGTCTTCCAGACATATCATTCACGAAATCTACAGCGACGTACTGTTTCAACTGGCCGAAGAAGCGGGTCAGGTGGGGCAGGTGCTGGAGGATTTGGCGGCGGTGGCGGGTGTCTTGCGGGATGAGCCGGATTTTATGAAACTGCTGATGTCGGCCCGAATGAAAGAGCCCGAAAAGGCCGCGGCGATTCGACGGGTTTTTGGCGGACGGGTCAGCAGCCTGACCATTGATTTTTTGTGCGTTCTTGCCCGGCGCAATCGCGTGGGCTTTTTGGTTGGTATCACTGATCGCTATGAGGTTTTGGCCGACAGTCTCAAAAACTGCCGGCTGGTGGAAGTGACACTGGCCAAAGCGATATCCGATGATCAACTGGAACAGTTGCGTGGGAAAATCAAAGACGCCATCCGGTCTGAAGTCAAATTGAAAATTAATATTGACCCCGAGATTCTGGGGGGTGTGATTCTTCGACAGGGAGATATCATGATCGACAATTCCGTCCGAACCGTGCTGGACCGGACGGTCAATGTGATTATGGATCGTTCCAAAGAAAAACTTCATAAGCCGCAACACGAAATGGATGAAAAGAAGCCATGAAATTTGATGTGACTGAAATTTCGAGCCTGATTAAACAGGAAGTATTGCGATATCAGAGCCAGCTTGAGGTCTCTCAGGTCGGTACGGTGCTGGAAGTCGGCGACGGAATCGCCCGGCTGTACGGGCTGGAAAACGCGATGGTCGGCGAAATGCTGGAGTTTGACGAGGGCGTCATCGGCGAGGTGTTTAATCTCGATGAAGATTCTATTGGCGCAGTCGTCTATGGCGACTTTCACAAGATTCGTGAGAACGGAAAGGTTCGCTCCACCGGCAGACTGCTTTCAGTTCCGGTCGGCCCGCAATTGCTGGGCCGGGTGGTTAATTCGCTATGTGAACCAATAGATGGAATGGGTGAAATCCGGTCGGAAAGCCGGCGGTTCGTGGAATTTAAAGCTCCCGGCATCGCCGAACGTCAGCCGGTCAAAGAACCATTAGCAACGGGCATTAAAAGCGTCGATTCGATGATTCCCATCGGTCGCGGGCAGCGTGAGTTGATTATCGGCGACCGCAAGACGGGCAAAACCGCCATCGCCCTGGATACCATTATAAATCAGAAGAATAAGGGTGTTATTTGTATTTATGTGGCCATCGGTCAGAAGGAATCCACGGTGGCCGAGGTCGTGGCGACGCTGCGAAAATATGGTGCGATGGAACATACCGTTGTCGTAGCGGCTACCGCCGCTCAGAGCGCTGCGATGCAATATATCGCTCCCTATACCGGTGCGACGATTGCGGAATATTTTATGTACGAAAAGAATGGACATACGCTGTGTGTCTATGACGACCTGAGCAAACACGCCATCGCTTACCGCGAACTGAGCCTGCTGCTGCGGCGTCCGCCGGGACGCGAGGCCTTTCCGGGCGACATTTTCTATCTGCACAGCCGGCTGCTGGAACGCAGCGTTAAGCTGTCCGATAAGCTCGGCGGCGGTTCAATGACAGCGCTGCCGATTGTAGAAACGCTCGAAGGTCAGGTTTCGGCATATATTCCGACCAACATTATTTCCATTACCGACGGTCAGATTTATCTGCAGCGGGATTTGTTCCTGGCCGGGGTGCGTCCGGCCATCAATGTCGGTATCAGTGTCAGCCGGGTGGGCGGTGCGGCGCAGCCGCAGGCGATGAAAAAAGTCGCTCCCAAACTGCGTCTGGACCTGGCGTCATTTCGTGAATTACAGGATTTTGCGCGTCTCGGGACCGAACTGGACGAAGCGGCTCAAAAACAGCTCGACCGCGGATACCGTATGGTGGAAGTACTTAAACAAAAGCAGTTTTCGCCGATGAGCGTGGCCCAGGAGGTTATCAGCATCCTGGTCGGCTCCAGCGGCGTGATGGATGACATCCATGTCGGACGGGTCAATCATTTTCTGGATGAGTTTCTGTTATGGCTTAAGCTTGAAGGGCCGGAATATCTGGATCAGATTGACAAAACCGGTCAACTGGACGACGAATTTCTGGCCGCACTGAACGAAGCGGTGGCGGCGTACAAGACCATGTATAAATTCAGCTTTGGCGCATAAACGGTCGAACAATGGCCAACACGCGACAAATCCAGCGGCGTCGAAAAGCCGCGATGAATATCAGCAAAGTGACCGGCACGATGGAAACCATCGCCGCGGTACGGTACCGTCAGTACTACAATCAATGGACGCAGGGTGTCGAATACTTCGACGCCCTGGCCCAGTTGGCATATCTGATGGTGACCGCCGAAGAAAGTATCAGCCATCCGCTGATGAAAGCCGGCGCATCGAAGACCAATGCCGTGATTGCCATCGGCAGCAATCGCGGCCTGTGCGGAGGCTATAATTCCGAGGTGTTCCGCCAGATTGATACACACGTCAAGATGTCGCAGCGGTTCAAACGAGATCTAAAAATTTACGCCAAGGGCCGCAAGATTATCAATTATCTGGAACACCGTAAAATTACACCGACGGGGGTATATTCGGATTTTGACGAGGTGCCTTCGGCCGAGCAGACCAACAAAATCGCCGATTTTTTTATTAAGGAATATCTTGCGGGCCGCATCGGTCGGGTGGGGGTTATTTACAATCGGTTCTATTACCAGACAGCTCAGCGAGCCCAGACACTGACCCTGCTTCCCATTACGGATTTGATTGAAGATCTGACCACCCGCGCGACGGTGATTTGGCCGTGGGAACTGGAATTTGAGGATTTTTTGTTCAGCGATTCGCCCGCGGATCTGTTTGAAATCCTGGCGACGATGATTATCCGTTCGGCGCTGGCCGGCTGTTTCATCGAGGCGATGACCAGCGAGTACCTGGCACGCATCGTGTCTATGCGCAACGCCAGCGATAACGCCGACGAGATGATTGAGGAATTGACAAAAGACTATAACCGTGCCCGACAGGGGCAGATAACAATGGAGTTGCTGGATATTATAACCGGCGTGGGCGCCGCTCAAAAATAGAGCGCCGCCGCCGGATTGTGAAAATGAACAGGTGAACCGATGGAAAACACAGGTCGAATTACGCAGGTGGTTGGAAGCACGTTCGAGGCGGAGTTTCATGTTGACCGGATGCCGGCGATTTACAATGCGCTGAAAGTCCGGGGCGAATTTGAAGGCAAACCGATGGAACTGGTCGGCGAAGTCCAGCAGCATCTGGGCGGCGGTCGGGTTCGAGCGGTGGCGCTGGGAAGCACGTTTGGTCTCCGCCGGGGGATGGAAGTCCTGGATACCGGCAGTTCGCTGGAAGTGCCGGTCGGCAAAGAGACGCTGGGCCGGGTGTTTAACCTGATGGGTAAGACCGTCGATGGCGGGCCGGAGATCCACATCAAACAGACCCGTCCGATTCATCGAAAGCCCCCGAAATTCGTGCAATTGACCGCCAAGTCAGAAATGTTTGAGACAGGTATCAAGGTGGTAGATTTGCTGTGCCCGTTTGTCAAAGGCGGAAAAACCGGCTTGTTCGGCGGCGCCGGTGTCGGAAAAACCGTGCTGATTCAGGAACTGATTGCTCGCATCGCCACCCAGCACGGCGGTTATTCGGTCTTTGCCGGCGTCGGCGAACGCACCCGCGAAGGAAATGACCTGTGGCTGGAAATGCAGCGAACCAAGATCGGCGATACTGGTTCTGTAGTGCTTGATAATACCTGCCTTGTTTTTGGCCAGATGAACGAACCACCGGGAGCGCGTCTTCGTGTGGGACTGACGGCGCTGACGATGGCCGAGTATCTTTGCGAAACCGGCAGCGGTGAAATCCTGTTGTTTATTGATAATATTTTTCGCTTCTCTCAGGCCGGCTCGGAAGTGTCGGCTTTGCTGGGACGTATTCCCAGCGCCGTAGGATATCAGCCGACATTGGCCAGTGAAATGGGCCAGCTTCAGGAGCGCATCGCCTCGACGACCGGCGGCGCGATTACATCGGTACAGGCGGTTTATGTTCCGGCCGATGACCTGACCGACCCGGCCCCGGCGACGACCTTTACGCACCTCGATTCGTCGGTTGTTCTGTCGCGTAAAATCACTGAGAAGGGGATTTATCCCGCGGTCGATCCGCTGGAAAGCACGTCCCGCATCCTTGACCCAAATATTGTCGGCAAAGACCACTATGAGACAGCTCAGAAAGTGCTCGAGTATCTCCAGCGGTACCAGAGCCTGCAGGATATTATCGCCATTCTCGGTATCGATGAACTCAGCCGGGAAGATAAACAGATCGTGTCTCGTGCCCGCAAGCTGGAGCGGTTTTTCTCGCAGCCGTTTATCGTGTCTCAGAATTTTACAGGCCTGGAAGGTAAATACGTACCTGCGGCGGAGACCGTGGCCAGTTGCCGTCAAATCTGCGAAGGTCAGTGGGACCATCTGCCTGAACAGGCGTTTATGTACATTGGCGCCGTCGAAGAAGCGCAGCAGAAAGTACAGAAAAAAGCGGTCTAATATAAATCAAAATACGAACTTTGGATAAAGGATTTGTATAAGCTGTGGTTGGATTGGTGACAAAAACAGTGTTTCACGTGGTGCTTCTGACGCCGCGGGCGAAATTACTGGACTGCCGGGCGGGGGCGGTGGTGGTTCCTTGCACGGACGGCTTGCGAGGGATTTTGCGTAATCACTGTCCTTTTTTAACCGGGCTTACGCAGGGGATTATGCAGGTTCGCGGCATTGCCGACCGGTCGGACGCCTTTTATATTCTCGAAGGAGGATTTGCGCGGTTCAGCGAGAATCATTTAACCGTGCTGGCTTATGATGTGATGACGTTTGAAGGACTTGACTCCGAGAAAGTCAAACAGATGGTTTCGCACGCCAAAAGTGTCGTGGTGGGACAGGAATACATCAAAACCCAGCTTCAACGGACGGATATGGCCCGCAGCCGGCTGATTGTTCGGATGGCTGAGATGGCATCCCTGATTACGCCTGAGTCTTAACCGATTTTCACTGTTTTTCACACGCCTGGGTTTTCCAAAAATCTTCCGACAGGAGGGGGCGAAAAAGGGTTGCAATTCCGCGGTTTTGAGGGTACGATTGGCATATGCAGGGTTTGTCTTATGGCCGAGAATTCTGAAAAAAAACATACGTCCCAGTCCCGCGCGGTGACCCCGGAAGTGCGTCGGTTCGTGGAAGGCCTTGACGAAAAATATCGGATGCTGGTGATTCTCAAGGCCCAGCTTTACGGCAATCGCTGGGAACCGATGCTGGAAGACCTGCGAAACCGCCTCAATGGGAAACCCTATATTTTCAAACTGGCCGGACGTATCAAAGAGGATATGGAGCGAATTGAGCGTATGCGATCGTTTGAGGCCGAGAATGGCATTGACCTGGGTGAGCTGGTGGAATTTAACTGAGCGGAGGTAACGGATGAGCGGTATAAAATCAGGTTTTATGTGGAGCATCATCATTTTTTTTCTGGGTCTGGGTCTGGCCGGGGCCGGGAACGATGGTCTTGTCCGCCCGGAACTGCTGGACCAGGCCGGTCTGCAGTCCGCCTGGCAGATTCAATTGCCTCTCAAACCCCACGAACAAGTCGAGCGGTTGAATGTTTTTGGGGATTATCTGTATGTGCTGACGGATCAGAATTTCTTTTTCTGCATTGACCGCAACACCGGAGCGGTACGTACCCCTTTGCAAATTGCTACGGCCGGTCTGCCGGTGCTGCCTCCGCTGTATTTTGAAAAGAACAGCGCCTTTCTGGTAGGGCAGGAGCTGAAGATATTTAATCCCGTAACCGGGCAGATAACACGGACAATGAAGCTGTCGCAAATGGACGGCAGCCGCGGCGGCATCGCGCAAAACAGCAAGTTTGTTTATATCTGTGGCTCCGATAATCGGCTGTATGTCTTTACCAGGGAAGAGGGCGTCTGCCTCTTTACGGTGACGGCGGATAATGATTCGGCGATTTATTCGGTTCTTGCAACCGACGAAATAGTTTGGTTCGGCACCGCCGCCGGCAATATCGTGGCGATAGAACCGACAAGCCCCAGGAAGATCTGGCAGTTTAATCTGTCCGGAAAAATGGTGATTCCGCCGGTCCTGGACCCGGACGGAGAATTTATTTACGCTGGGGGGCTGGATTCTAAACTTTATAAAATCAATGCGGCAAAAGGGCTGCCGGCCCCGGAGTGGGAAACACCGTTTTTTACCGGCGGTCCCATTCGCGACCCTTTAATCCCCGGCAAGACTTGTGTGTATGTCTATACGCTCAATACGGGCTTACATGCCGTGGATAAACAGACGAAAAAGGAAGTCTGGCCTCCGTTGTTGCAGGGCCGTGCGATTTTGGCCGAGAAAGGCCATCTGGCGTATATCTATGTGCAGCCGGGAATTTTGAATGTGATGGATAATGCCGCCGGCAAAAAAGTGTTGTCCGTTAATATCGCCGGCGTGGATCGGTATGCAGTGAATATGACGGATTCGAAGATTTATCTGGCTGACAAGAAGGGCAGGATTTTGGCCGCGGCACCTGTCGCGGAAGGCAAGTCCGGCAATTCCCCGAAACCATAATTTCAGGGTTTCGTTTTATTGTTCACTTTACGGATGAGGTGTAGAGCAATGGACATCAAAATCAAACGTGCGTTAATCAGCGTTTCCGACAAAACCGGTGTTGTGGAATTTGCCAAAGAGCTTACGGCGATGGGGGCGGTGATCATCAGCACCGGCGGTACGGCCAAAACGCTGACCCATGCGGGCCTGAAAGTGACCAGCATCGACGCGGTGACGGGTTTTCCTGAAATGATGGATGGGCGTGTCAAGACGCTGCACCCGAAAATCCACGGCGGTCTTCTGGCGTTGCGGGACAAACCCGACCATGCCGCCGCGATGAAACAGCACAACATCGAACCGATTGACCTGGTGTGCGTGAATTTATATCCGTTTGAACAAACTGTGGCTAAGCCGGGCTGTTTATTTGAGGAAGCGATTGAAAATATCGATATTGGCGGGCCGAGTATGGTTCGCTCGTCGGCCAAGAATCATTTGTATGTGACGATTGTGACCAGCCCGGCGCAATATCCGCAGGTTTTGGCGGAACTGAAAGCGAAAAATGGCAGTACGGGGCTGGAATTGCGAAAGCATCTGGCCCGTGAAGCGTTTGAATTGACCGCCTCTTATGACGCCGCAATTTCGAACTATCTCAGCGCCCAGGCCGGGGAAATTTTCCCCCAGCGGCTTTCAGTTTCCTTACGTAAAGACCAGGAGCTTCGCTACGGCGAAAACCCGCATCAAAAGGGAGCCTTCTATCGTCTGCCCGATGCGAAGGAAGTAAGTGTCGGAACGGCCAACCTGCTGGCCGGCGGCACGCCCATCAGCTTTAATAATTTAATGGACGCCAACGCTGCGTTTGAGCTGGTCAAGGAATTCGATGAGCCGGCGGCGGTCGTGGTCAAGCACATGAATCCCTGCGGCTGCGCGGTGGACACAGATATTATGAAGGCTTACGAGAAAGCCTATCTGGGCGATGTGGTCAGCGCCTTCGGCGGCATCGTTGCAATAAACCAGAATATCAACAAAGACCTTGCGACAGTAATTATGGAATCCTACGCCCGCTTTGGCAAAGCCAGGGGTGCGGCCGGATTCTTTGCTGAGGTAATTATCGCCCCGTCTTACGACGCCGACGCGGTGCAGACAATCCGCACGCTCAAGGAATGGGGCCAGCGAGTGCGCCTTATGGAAACCGGGCCGATCAGCCGGGACGTTGTTGACCGCGGCCAGAGAGATATTCGCTGTATCGTCGGAGGCCTGCTGGTGCAGGAACGCGACCTTGTCGGCTGGCAGCCGGAAAAACTGACTTATCCGACCAAAACCAAACCCACGCCGCAGCAGATGGAAGACCTGCGAATCGCCTGGCTGACGGCCAAGCACGTCAAAAGTAACACTATTACGCTGGTCAGGGACAAACGTTTGGTCGGTGTCGGGGCCGGGCAGATGAATCGTGTCGAATCGGGAATGATCGCCGTCAAGCTGGCCGGGGATTTGGCCGAAGGCGCAGCGTTGGGTTCGGACGCATTTTTCCCGTTTCCGGATAATGTTGAAAACGCCGCCAGGGCCCGTATCGCCTGTGTCATTCAGCCCGGCGGTTCAAAGAAAGATGATGAAGTTGTCGCCTGTGCCGACAAGCACGGCATCGCAATGGTCTTTACCGGCACGCGACATTTCTACCATTAATTCCATTATTTGCAGCTTTTATTCGGACGTTGCCCCATTTTTAGTTGAAGGTTATGGTTGCTCCTTTGGATAAATAAGTTCGTTTTCAGACCATGAGGCCTGTTTTCTTATTCGACTAATCCAAATTAAATAGGTTAATCAATAGTTAAGGCGTATATGGGTAGGTTATTACTTTATTATCACAAGGTGACTTCCGGAGAAAGTTTGGAATTTGAAGTTGAAAGACGGGCCGGAAAAGGTATAATTAAATTTTGACAAGATAATAAGTTAAGTAATCCGCACACGGCGGCAAAAGTATATTGATCCAATAAGTGGGAAGATAGACTTATGGCAGGAACGTTTTATACGCTCCAGGAAGCAATGGAAAAGCTCGGCAAAAGCGAGCAGGATATCCGTGATTTTATCAAGCAGGGTAAAATCCGCGAATATCGTGACGGCGCCAAAATATTGTACAAACAGGATGAAATAGATAAGCTCGGCAGCGAATCCGACGTCATTGATATCATCGCGGATTCGGAAGCGCCTCTGGAACTGGAGAAAACCGCGGAAATTCAACTGGAGCCTGACGAGGATGCGAAGAAAAAGAAACCCGTCAGTGAAGGCGGTTTCGGGTTGAGCCAAATGGGGAATTTAACTGAGGCGGATACCAATGTCGGAACGCTGGGCATTAATGTGCTGGGCGGAACCGACGACCAATATAAAATCACCGCCGACACCCATGCCGAAACAAAGGCAGTGGAGCCGGGAGAAATTGAAAGTCTGGACGCCGATGCTAATCTCGAAAGCGCCGGCAGTGGTTCAGGACTTTTGGATTTATCGTTGCAGGCCGATGACACCTCCTTGGGAGCGGTTCTGGATGACATTTTGCCGACCGGGCCGGACATTCCGGCTCAGGCTGAGGCCGCACCGGTGGATTTCGCCAAAGAGGCGGACGGGTTAATGAAAGATGTTGTCAGGGAGCCGACTGCTGAGGCTGAAGCCGTGCCGGTCGCCGAAGCCGCGGCGGGTGAAACCGCACCGGCACCGACGATCTCGACAGCCCCCCAACTTGTTGCGGTTACGCCGGTGGACTCTTCCACATCTATTTACGGTGTCATGATGTTTCTCCCGTTGGCGGCGCTGATTCTGGCTGGTATCGCCACCGCCGGGGGAATAAAGAATGTATTGCCTTCGGTGGTCAAATTCCTGGCGTACCGCGGCATCGCGGATTTCAACTGGGGTTTTATCCTCGTGGCCGTTTTGCTGCTGCTGGTATTGATTTTTGCGATTGTTGCCGCCATCTCCGGTGGACGCAAAGCAAAAAATTGACGGGACCTTCGGAGAAAGATTCATAACGCCCAAATGGGAAACGAATTCTCTCCTTTGGCCGTAATACGATAAGAAAACTACCGTTCGCATCGGCGGAATGGAAAATCCGTTTGCGAACACTTCATAATGGATTGAACAATCTGGAAAGGAAAAAACAAATGAGTACGGGCAGGATGTTGGCGTGGGTGACAATGGCGGCAGCGGTTATGGGAACAACAGGATGTATTTCTCAGGCCAAGTATGACGACCTCAAGGCGCAAAACCGAATCCAGCAGGAGCGCATCGGACAGTTGGAAAGTCAGTTGAGCGAATGCAATCAGACGCTGGACCAGAAAAATAAAGAATTGCAGAGTCTGCTGGGTAAAAGCGGCGCCGACCTGCAGGCCAAGAGCGCATACATTGCCGCCCTCGAAGCCGACCTCGAACAGAAAAAAGACCTTATCGCCAAGCTGCGGGAACAACTTCTCCAGGGCGGAGCTGTACTGCCGATGGAAATGAACGTCCTGCTTAAAGACTTTGCCGACAAAAATCCAGACCTTGTAAGTTTCGACGAAGCCACAGGCTCGCTGAAATTCAAGAGCGACCTATTGTTTAACGCCGGCAGTGATGAAGTCGCCGCCTCGGCAACAGACGCATTGAAGGCGCTGGCAGGGATTATGAATAACCCCGAAGCCAAGCAATTCGATATGGCGATTGTCGGCCATACGGACGATTTGCGAATCAGTCGCGCGGAAACCAAGCAAAAACATCCCACCAACTGGCACCTGTCCGTACACCGGGCCATTTCCGTGCTGAACCTTCTGGCACAGAATCAGATTGCCGAAGAAAGAATGTGCGCCAAGGGATACGGCGAGTTCCGTCCGATCGCGCCGAACAAGCCCAATAAGGGCGGCAACGCGGCCAATCGCAGGGTCGAAATCTTCATCGTCCCCAGCGCTCGTTAAATTGTTAAAAACAAAAGCGCGGCGGCGCAAGCCGCCCGATAATGAGTTATAACAGCAATCGAACAAACACTGATTATTATCAAGCCCGATGGCGTGCAGCGGCACATCATCGGGCTTATTTTGAGCCGGTTTGAACAAAAAGGCCTCCAACTGGTCGCCGCCCGTCTGATGCAAATTCCCAGGGTGCTGGCCGAGCAGCATTATGCCGTCCACAAAGGCAAACCTTTCTTTGAAGGCGTGGTGCGAGACCTCAGTTCGTCGCCGTCACTGGTGATGGTCTTGCAGGGACAAGGCGCCATCCAGATGGCACGCAAACTGATGGGCAAAACCTTCGGCAATGAAGCCGAGCCGGGTACGATTCGCGGCGATTTCGGATGCAGCCGCGGATTTAATCTCGTCCACGGCTCCGACGCCCCCTGGCTCTACGGCAGCAACGAATAAGCCGTATCTGAAATAAGCATTGTTCAGAACCCCTGAAATTCCTCAGGGGTTCTTTTTTGCGCCCAAAGAAAGATTGAAAAAAAACCGCGATCGGCATATAAATAGCGATATGAAATCGGATGCGCAAAAGAAAATTCAGCAGCTTCGAGAGCAACTCCGCAGGCATGATTACCTCTATTATGTACTTAATGCCCCGGAAATTTCCGACCACCAATACGACACCCTGTTTTCGCAATTAAAAGAGCTTGAAAAGGCCCATCCGCAATTCATTACCCCCGATTCCCCCACCCAGCGTGTTTCCGAAACGCCGATGGAAGGCTTCACACAGATTCGCCATTCGGTTCCAATGCTCAGCATCGACAATACCTATAGCGCCGATGAACTGCGCGAGTTTGATGCCCGCGTCCGCAAAGGCCTTGAGACGGATAAGTACGATTATGTTGTGGAACCCAAAATTGACGGCCTTGCTGTCAGCCTGCACTACGAAAAAGGCAAACTCACCGCCGCAGCCACCCGCGGCGATGGCCGGATGGGCGACGACGTCACCGCCAATATCCGCACCATACGGGCCATCCCTCTCGAACTGCTGCCCGCCGCGCCGATTCCGGAAACTTTGGAAGTCCGCGGCGAAGTCTATATGCCCAAAAAAGCCTTCGCCGAACTTAATCAGCAGAAAATTGAAGCCGATGAGCCTGAATTTGCCAATCCCCGCAACGCCGCCGCAGGCTCGCTCAAGCTGCTGGACGCTCGCGTTACCGCAACACGAAATTTATCCTTCTTCGCCTACTCCATCGCCGGAACCGCCCAGCCTTTGGCCCTGTCCCACTGGGACTCCCTGCAAACCATAAAAAAATTGGGTTTGCCGGTCAATCCTCACATCAGCCGGGCCAAAAACATTGAACAGGTTATCGACATCTGCACCCGCTGGACGGATAAAAAAAACAAGCTGGACTACGCCATTGACGGTATGGTCATCAAAGTTAACAATTACGCCCAGCAGGATACCCTCGGTACCACCGGCCGAAATCCTCGCTGGTGCATCGCCTACAAATTTCCCGCCGAGCAGGCCGAAACCGTGGTCGAATCCATCGAAGTCCAGGTCGGAAAGACAGGCACACTGACGCCGGTAGCCAATCTCAAGCCGGTCAAACTGGCCGGCACCACCGTCAAACGCGCCACCCTGCATAATTTCGATATGCTCGCCAAACTCGATGTTCGCTGCGGCGACACCGTCATTATCGAAAAAGCAGGCGAAATCATCCCCCAGGTCGTCGAAGTCAAACAGAAAAACCGAAATCTCTTTGACAGCAAACCCTTCGCTATTCCAAAACGCTGCCCCGCCTGCGGCGGTCCTGTTAAAAAAGATGACAACGGCGTTTTTATCCGCTGCGTCAATGACAACTGCGCCGCAAAATTGATGGAACGATTATTTTATTTCGCCGGCAAAGGTCAGATGGACATCGAAAACCTCGGCCCGGCCCTCATCGAGCAGCTTGTCGAAAAAGGGCTGGTTAAAAATTACGCCGACATCTATAAACTCACATTTTCCCAAATCGTCCAACTGGAGCGTATGGGCGACAAAAGCGCTGAAAACGTGCTGGACAGCATCGAAAAAAGCAAAACGCAGCCGCTATGGAGGCTCGTCGCCGCGATGGGAATCCGCAACGTCGGGGGGCAGTCCGCGCAAATCCTGGCCGATGAATTCGGCTCGCTCGATGCGTTAATGAACGCCGACGCCGACCGGCTCGAAACCATCGACCAGATCGGTCCCATCGTCGCCAAAAGCATCTGCGAGTATTTCCATGACAAACACAACAGAAAGGTCATAGAAGAATTATTGGCTGCCGGCGTCAAACCCGCCGGCCCGAAACAAAAAACCAGCGACAAACTGGCCGGCAAAACCATCGTCGTCACAGGAACGCTCAAAACCTTCTCCCGCCAGCAGATTGAACAGGCCATTAAAGACCACGGCGGCAAATCCGCCTCCTCCGTCAGCAAAAAAACAGCGTTCGTCCTGGCCGGCGAAAACCCCGGAAGCAAGCTTGACAAGGCAAAGGAACTCGATATACCTGTTTTGGACGAAGAACAATTTATCAAACTGATTCGGTGAGTATAACAATGCCCAGCCGCGAAAATTATATGCAATTGGCTCTGGAACTGGCCGCCAAAGGAATCGCCGCGGTCGAACCTAACCCCGCCGTCGGATGCGTCATCGTCAAAGATGACCACATCCTCGGCCAAGGCTTCCACGAACGCTTTGGAGGACCGCACGCCGAAATCAACGCCCTTGCCGACTGCCGAAAAAAAGGATACAACCCGGCTGGCTCGACCGTTTATGTCACCCTTGAGCCGTGCTGCCACGCCGGCAAAACCGGCCCATGCACCAGGGCACTCATCGACGCCAAAGTCGCCTGCGTCGTCGCCGCCATTCAAGACCCCACAGACAAAATCGCCGGCAAAGGTCTGGCCGAATTGCGCCGGGCGGGAATCGAAATCGTCGTTGGCGTCTGCGAAGCCCAGGCCCGTCGGCTCAACGCCCCATTCTTTAAATTCGCCAAAACCGCCCGCCCCTGGGTCATCGCCAAATGGGCGCAAAGCATCGACGGCAAACTCGCATGGCAAAATCCCCCCGTACAGAACCACTGGATTTCCAGTGAAAAAAGCCGCTTAGACAGCCAGCTTCTTCGCAAACGCACTCAGGCCATTCTCGTCGGCGTTGAAACAGTCATCTCTGATAATCCTCGCCTGACGGTTCGCATCCCCGATACCGCTATTGACCGCCCGCCCCTGCGCGTGGTTCTCGACACGCATCTGCGGATGCCATGGGACAGCTATCTGATTACCACCCCCGAAGCCCCGACGCTGGTTGTCACCAGCAGACACACCGCATACACTGAGCCGGATAAAATCACAAAGCTTTCCCACGCAGGCGTGAATATGCTGGCAGTCAATGAAAAAGACGGCCATTGCGACCTGACCGAAGTTCTCGTCGAACTCGGCTCACAGGGCATTCAGCAATTGCTCGTCGAAGGCGGCCCCACGGTACTTTCGTCGTTTTTCAGGGAACACCTGGTCGATGAAGTCTGCATCTATATCGCTCCGCTGATTCTCGGTGAAGGCGGCATCGCCGACCTCGGCGCCGCACTGCTCGCGGGCGTCGCCGCCGAAAAACTGACCGATGTAAAAATCCAGACCCTCGACCATGATGTCAAAATCACCGGCCTGCTGAATTATCCGGATATTTGATTTTTATGCGCGGATTTCTTCGCAGAATCCTGATGCCCTTTCTCATCATTGCCCTGCCCATCGCGGCGATGATTGCCTATCCTCTGTATTATAAAAAAGCGGCCCTGCGAAAAACCACCCGCCCGGCGGCAGTCTTGTCACCATTCGGCGCCGACGACTGGACATCCTTTCGAGGTAATCCCGCTCAAACCGGCATTGCGGATGGACAATTGCCCGATAAATTAATCGTCGCATGGAAATTCCGTGCCGCTGACGCCATCAAATCCACCCCCGTTATCAGTAAAAAAACGGTTTTTGTCACCTCCGCGGACAAAAAAATCTATGCGTTATCCGCCCAAACCGGCCAAATCCTCTGGTCTTACGCCGCAAACGACACTTTCGAATCCAGTCCGCTCGTACTGAATAATATCATCATCGCAGGCTCTCAGGACGGCATCTTATATGCATGGAATACCGAAAATGGAAAATTGCTGTGGACATACAAGGCCGGCGGCAAAATCGCAGGTTCAGTCAATGTCAGCAAAAAATCGGACATGGAAACGGAGATATTGTTTGGAAGCTATGATGGACAATTTACCTGCCTTGACGCCGGCACCGGGCGGAAAAAATGGGCCTACTCGGCTCAAAACTATATCAACGGCTCCCCTGCCGTCTGGGAAAACACCGCCGTTTTCGGCTCCTGTGATGCAAATCTCTACATCATCCCGATCGACGACCCAAACAGTGTCAAAACCTTCGACAGCGGTTCGTACATCGCCGCAAGCCCCGCGATTCTCAACGACAAGGCCTATTTCGGAAACTTCGAAGGCCAATTTTACTGCATAGACATCAACACCGGACACGAAGTCTGGGCTTACAGACAAGGCACGGAGGCCTTTTTTTCCAGCCCCGCCGTCAATGAAAAATACGTTGTCGTCGGCTGCCGGGATAAAAAAATCTATTGCTTCAATACCGCCGATGGCCGCTTGCTATGGACATTTTTAACCGGCGACGCCGCCGACGCCAGCCCTCTCATCTGCGGCGATAAGGTTCTGGCCGCAAGCAATGACGGCAAACTTTATATGCTGGATGCCGCCACGGGCAAATTCGTCTGGTCGTTCGATGCCGCCGGCCCCATCTCCTCCGGCCCGGCCGTCGCCGATAACCGCATCTTCATCGCCGCCGACGACGGCTCACTCTATGCCCTCACCGCCGCACAATAACGACCTTTATCGTTGACAACAGCCCGTAAAATCCCTAAAAAAAACCGTTGATAACAAGACTCAAAAGTCATATAAGGATTGGAGACATACCATTTGTTGAACGTAGCCTAAAAAGGAAGGGTACTTTTATGGCATCGAAGAATAACATACCGCCAAAATCGCCAACCGACGAGAATCTGAGTCTTTCCAAATTAATAGACACCACCGAATTGCAGGGGTTATGCAGCAGCATTACAAACCTCACAGGCGCCGCGGTG
>Ga0194126_10000817_pt1 | contig 52860 bp, 42 predicted proteins | sample TA2KigC150mmetaG_FD_148641 | JGI IMG/M metagenome (GOLD analysis project Ga0194126, IMG submission 148641) | Freshwater microbial communities from Lake Tanganyika, Tanzania - TA2015035 Kigoma Deep Cast 150m | ecosystem: Environmental > Aquatic > Freshwater > Lake | place: Tanzania: Lake... | reverse complement strand
TGTTTTCTACCGAAGCACTCTGGCAAAAAACGGACCAAGCAGCGGGAAGCGCGGCAAAATTTCTCGCCACCTGACTTGCGAAACCGTTACCGGTGCCTCCTTGTATACCTGGTCGCCGGTTGCGCTAAAACAGCGGAGTCCGTAGCGCGATGTCTGGAGCGGGGTCACGCGCTGTGATCCGTTCACGGCTTTGTTTGCGCCAATCATGCCGCGCGGTCCCCATTCTTCGCAGTCGCCTGATACGCAAAAGCCAAGACAGGTTTGCGCATCCGGGATAGTCCTCCATTCAAGCAGACTGGAGGCGCCGCGCACAATAGTAGAAGGAGTTGCATTGAATTCAAGAAAGGGAGGAGGAACAGGTGGGGTTGGGGTAGGGGTAGGAGAAGGCCCGGTGCCCACATTGATTGCAGAGCTTTGACACGATACGGTTCTGTTCAATAAACAAGGATTGAGCTCAGGGTCCACAGATGCTCCCTGGCGGCGGTAATATGAAACCGTGGCGCTGTAAGGCCCGTAAGTGCCTGGACTGGAAAAAGTATTATTGCAGCCAGAAGTTGGGTTGCAGGGAACATTCCAGGAAGTGGTTATGTTGCACGCAAGTGGATCAGAAGCATAAGAAAGATTGAAAGAAACAGCAAGCGGTGCATTGCCGGAAGTCGGAGAAGCAGAAAGCGTGCAGCCTGCTCCAGGAGGCTGTCCGCCTACGTTGATGGTAGGGCTATTGCATGTGCGATACGGGCCTGGAACACATCTCGGAGCTCCCTCCGGTGTGTCTGCTTCCACGAAAAATTGCACCTGGCCGGTATAGGGTCCGTAAAGCCCGCTGTCATTGTATGTATAATTACAGCCAGTTGTAGGGTTACACGGCGCATTCCATCCAACAGATGTTTCTCCGCATCCGGAAGTTCCTGTGTAGGTTAATGCGAAATTCACCGTGAGCGGCGGATTGCCGGATGTCGGTGAAGCAGTAAATGAACAACTGTAACTTTCGGGAGGTGGTTCGCCACTTGCAGGCAAGTATATGCCTCCATCAAAAGGATCCCCTTTCATGCCATCTCCGAGCGGGTACCAGAAAGCTGCTTGTACGGAAAAAGCCACGGAAAATGTAAAAAACAGCGAGAACGGGAAGATAATTATTAAAATGACTTTTTGTTTGCTCTTATTCATTTTCTTTTTTGGAAGCAAGTTGAAAAATTCTTTGCTCAACTTCTTTTCTTGATACGGGCGGATTAGGCCCTATGTCGTATTCTGCAACTTGATCTAATAAACGAAGATACTCATTATATTGCAAAATTGCTTCTTTATGGCGTCCGGTCTTTTCATACGAAAGTGCGAGATTGAAATGAGCGCCAGCTCTCATAGCAAGCGCACCTTTTTTTGCGCCCCGAGGATCATTTCCAGGATATGCCAGCCAATAATCAGCTTCTACAAGGGCATTTCCTCTCTCAACTGCTTTTCCTAAAAGTGCTATGGCTTTTGAAAAATCTCCTTTCTTTAACGCAATCACTCCTAGCCCGCTTAATCCCCAAAATGAATTATTATCTATCTCCAACGCCTTTTCAACAGCTGCCTCTGCTTCGTCAAGTTTCTCTTGCGCAAGCAATGCCCATCCAAGATCAATATATGCAGCCCAGCTTCGCACAAGCGATGTTTCGGTTTTAAAATCTTCTTCTGCCTTCTCCCATTCGCCGCCAACCCCGTACATCAGACCCCGCATATGATAGGCATAAGGATCATTTGAAATCTCGATCTCTTTTGTAAAATACTCTATGGCTTCGGCGCGCGCGATCAAGCCCAATGACACAAATCGCCCAATCTCTATGTGGATTTTGGGGTAATACGGATCCTTAGCTTGAACTCGTTTAAATTCATCGAGTGACTGTCCGTATTCGCTTAAATTTTTGAAGTGCTTTCCAAGAAAAAAATGCAAATTGGTTGATCCGGGATTTGTAAATTTTGCTCCAAGCGCTATGGTTTTTGCCATCTGTATGCGATCCTTTCTCAATGCCAAATCTGAAATTTCATATAACACTCTCGACAAGCAGCCAGTTAGGGTGGCAATGAACGCGAAAACGGCAAAACTCGAAATGATATATGGCGTTTTTTTCTTCAATAATTCAGCTATGCTACATTAACCTCTCTAACCTTCTGAGTACACGCTCATCAAGCGGATCTATCAAAAGCGCATCGTGATATGCTTTTTTTGCAAGATCGGTTTTCCCTTGAGCCTCGTAAATTGCGCCAAGCCATATCCACGGATCAGGAATTATTTTGATGGCTGTAGCCCGTGGAAATTCTATATTATCGGAATCTCTTTGTGCCGTCATCAGCTGATTATTCAATTCTACTGCTTCCTTTGCCGCTATTTCTGCTGCTACATAATCTTTTAGTAAATAATGGGATATGGCTAAATCAAGGTAAACAAATCTTCTGCCGTTAGTCGACATTAAATATGCATTGGGATCATCTACAACCCTTCGCAAAGCCGCGATCGCTTGTTCGTGCCTGTTAGCATAGAGATGTTCAAGTGCAAGTTCGAAATTTTTGAGTATCTCTCTTTTTGGTCCCCTAATTCGATCAATGGCTCTTCTTGCTTGCGCGCTTAAAGCTGGATACGGGCGCTCTTTGGATAGCTTCGCCAGCGCCTTTTTAAAATCTTCTGGTCGCGCCACAAGAACGCGCCAAGCATCAGGAGTACCCTTCCACATTGTCTCAAAATCTTGATAGCTTACCTCGTAACTATCGCCAAAATAATAATCGTGAACAATAACTTTCTGTTGCGAATCAATAAGCCCGATAACAAGTTTGAAAAAAATGGTCTTTCCTGCGTAATCCAGATCGGCAACCAGTTTTTGCGCTACCACTAATGGCGTCCGCTGTTCCGGATTAAGAAAGCGCCGCATCTCTCTGATATTCTTAATGCTTACTACTTGCGCCATTGGAACACCAAGTCGTTTATTGGTATATCCAGCGAGATATTCTAAATTATAGCGATATGTCGTGTCAGAAAACTGCTGATTCACTTCTTCTATGGATTCCGGACTTGCATTCCGCCAATACGCATCAAGCATTGCTAAAGCCGCGCCAGCACTCATCACAAACGGACCTGGGTCGCTACTATAGTGCCCAAAATATGGGACATCTGGTAGAACGTAGTCTTTGGGATGCATCATTAACAGAATTTCGGGAAGCAAAAAAAATGCGCCAATTACTATAGATGCGATCACAGCGCCAGCTACAAAGTATCGCGCTATTCCTGATAGCCGTGCTTTTTTAATAAAAACTGCTTCCATCTATTGCGTTATTCCTCGTTTGCACAAATCTATATCATTGGATCATTGGTCAACTGCACAAAGTGCAAGCTTCCGTGCACATTTCAGAAGCCATTCCTGTATAGCCACATCCGGCACAATACACCGAAGCACAGGATGGGACCGGCGGTTCTGGGTCGTCGGGCGGACCCTCTGGTAAATAATCCGCAAGCGCATCCATAGCAACCGGTTTAGCCCCGAACTCTTCCTGTACGAAGCTTCTCAATACCTCTCCGTATTTACTGCCGAAGAAAGCCATTGCCACTACGGCAGCCAAAATTTTTATGATTTTTGTTGGATGTCGGTAGTCCATTGGAACTCTGTTTTAATTTTATGATTTGCATCCAATAGTGTCAACGGCCCTGTGTCCACAAACGGCTTAAGATGAAACCCCGCGCCGCTAGGAACCGACGGCGAACATATAAATTGGTCTTTCACTTATGCCGTCAATGTCCATAAAACGGATAAGCCATTCCTCGTCACGAAAGCCGCCAATCGGCCGACAAGATAAATCCAGTGCTGTAGAAACAAGGCAAATGTTGTGCCCAAGAAAGCCGGATTCAATTAGCACTAATTTTGTTCCTTTAGTTTCTCCATATTTTACTGTATTTCTTGTAAATACCGCGGTAACGATAAGGAACATTGAAACTTCTGTCCAGCGTCGCCAATCCGAACAGAGATTCTTTGCAATATTTTTGAATTTGCCCGCAAGCAATAATTCAAGCGCGCCGTCTTTCACATTAAAATGGTATAAGCCGTGTGGTATATCGCTTGACTTAAGAATAAGTGGGTAAATTTCTAACGGATACCGTGCCCCTCCTGACGCATAAAATCTTCTTTCTTTCCTCAATGGAGAAATTCCCGCAGAAAAATGAAGAATGTTGGAAATCTGCTTGAGAGACAATTGGGTAGTGCCGAATGAATCGGCGGAGGCGCGTTGATGCAAAACTTCGGAAAACGTGTTTGGGGCGTCGCGGTCCGGAATTAAAAAAAATCTTGGAAAGCGCGGATATGCTTTGTAGTAAATCCGTGTCCATGTTTCCGGCCATACTTTGTAGCCATCAGGGCTGCTGTTCCGTCGTGATGGCGAATCTCGCTTCACCATGTCGGTTTCTTGTTAAATTTCTTATGATCATTGTAAATTGCAAGGCATGTGCGGCAGGGCTCTATCCGAATGGATGCGGATTTGTATTAAAGGCAGTCGCTGCGCTATAGCCCAAAAGCTTCGGAACTGAACGGAGACGTTCTCCCCCCAAATAAGGAAAATGCTCGCTGAGATATAACGGCTGGAGATTTGGGACAACGGTGCTTACTGCCCGAAAACCCGTTGCTTTGATAACTTGCGTGGTGATCTCGGTATAATATGACAATAAATTCTTTCTCTGTAGCTCGGTAATAACCTTGGAAAGCCGCTCTTTTGCGTTTAAATCGCTCATGAAATCTTGGCGATCGATTTTTTTCTTCTTGCCGCCAAGAAGGAATTTTATCCTCGCTGTCATCTGTGGATACGTCCACAACAAAACACGGTCCTCTATGGCTGTGGATACATTAAAGGAAACAGCGAGAAGTGGATTGGGCTCATTGATGAACTTATCGAAATAGCCGGCACGCGCCACCATAAGATACCGTCCGGAACTTACTATCTGAAATACTTCTTCAAGCGCTCCTCTGACGGCCTTCAATAATTCTAAATCCGTTTTTGCCGCGACAGAAACTGCCGGGCCATTGCCAGTTTTATCTATCACGATCGCAAGCGCGGTGGGAACCTCGATATCAGTTGTAATGTCTAAAACATGAACATCAAAATAGTAACGCTGATAAGCATTAAGCAGGTTTTGTATTCCTTCGTCCGCTATGCTTGATGTATCTATGCGTGTCGGGGTCAGGCGGTTAAGCCAATAAATCATAAACGCGTCACGCTCGATTGCCTCGCATAATCCGGCATAAATGGCTTCTTCAAGCGAAAAACCTCCAGCCTGACCAGTGGAAATAGGAAGTTTTATAACGTTTTCTTCATCTTGATACGTCCCACGCAAAGAAACAACTTGCGCTGGAATAAAAACATCATTACCGGTATCAAGTGAAAAACCACCTACCCAGCTAAATGCCGTATCATCGTTAAACCGGCTCTTCTGATATAACTCAAGCCGTTTTTGTTCTTCTGAAAAAGAAACTATTTCGTTTGGATTTATTGCTTTATGTTTTATCGCGCGATAAGAAGTTTTTATAATCGGCTTTTCTTGTACGCCAAAAACTGCGCAGTATCGTTCCATTGACTCGCAAAGCGCTTTCCACATCGCCCGTTCCTTCTGCAGGGAAGCCCCCGAACCGCCAAGGTGCGTAATGGCCACAATTCTTTCAGAGGAGTGATTTTCTAATGATGCTGTAAAGAGGTGAATCTTTGGTATATCGGTAAACGCGTTATTTTGCTGCATTGTTTTTAAAACCTTATTCTTCTTGAGATAAGAAATGATTTTTCTGATCTGATCGGGAAATAGCATGTCTTTTTTATCAAGATGTATATAAAGCCGAGAACCTAAAAGTCGTTCGATCATAGCGGAAAAAAACTGAATAGCATGATATCCAGGATGAGATTTTCGGGATTTCAATTTATCTATTACATCATCTACGGATACGGCTTCTACTGCCCATGCAGGAATGCCAGCTAAAGGCGGAAAATTGGTCCGAATATCTTCTAGGGCGCGAAGAGATTTTTTGTCAATCTTTTGTTTTTCGGATTTCATAAAACACGCCTTAATAATTTTAATATTTCACCACATAAGATGCTACGGATGTTCTAATCTTAAAATGAATATGCCAGCTGCACAACCTGAGTGCAGCTGGCAAAGACGAACAACTATTGCGTCAAGGGCAGGAAGACCGTCCCTGCTCATTCCATTTCCTGTCGCGAAACAGAACGTCGATTTCCACTACCTTGTCTCTTCCTTCCACATCACGGCGCCGTAAGATGCGCAGACCCCTTGAAAAATAGTCCATTGAGGCGAGAAACACCCGACTCTCTCTTTCTGGAGCTCCATAAAACCTCCGCACCTCTTCCGCGAGAGATCCAAGCCGAATTCCTTCGCGCGTCCTGTAACGACTCGCTAGTTCATCCCGCTCAGGATAGAAGGGATGGGCTGCAGAGTAGATGAAAATCTTTGCGGCACGATCCGAACAAAACGCGACCCCAAACCCGAACGGCTTCACCGCAAACAAGCTTCCTTCCCATCCGGGAAGCAGGTTCTCGCCCCACGCTTCTTCGAAGATGGATCTTGTATCTCCTAATCGATAGGCTCCAATCCGCTCGCCGGGAATTATCAGGTAATCGTCTTGGAGCGCTGTCTGCTGCGCCTGGACCTGGGTCCAGGGAAGGAGTAGGGAAAAAACCACGATCACGACAAGAAAGATGTGTATCATGTCCTTGATACCTCCTTCTTCTGGGCCTTTTTGGCCCGCAGTATGGAAACGAACTTGTTAATGTACTTATTCTTCTTATACCTCTTTTTCACAAAAAAATCAAGTTCAAAATCATCCTGCCATCTTAAGCAAAAAATAAGTAAGCCCACAGCATGAACTGTGGGCTTGGAACAGCGGTTCCTTGACTACTGCAACTGCTTGAGGTGATCTCCAATCACTCGATCAAACCACCCACGCACAGGTTCGGCGCTGACTGGTAGAGTCTTTGCTCGATCCTTAGCCAGTAGAAACGCCTCCACAGCCTCTTGCTTCAGTCCGCGCTTTGCATAGTGACGGCCAAGGGCAAGAAACATGTGAGTTGATATCAAGGAATCTTGGGCAAGCTCAACCCCCTTTTTGAGTATAAGCGGCGCATCATCCTGACCAAACAAACTCGCGGCAGCTCCAAGTTGAAAATGGGCAGCGGCAGAGGTGCCAAGCCTAGGCTCAAGTGCCTTCTTGAGAGCTTCGAATTGCGCAGTAGTGGCTCTGGTCATGGTAAAAGCCGTCTCCCCTGCCATAAGACCATCAAGGTAGACGATGATCTTCCAGTCGCCGATCTTTTCCTCGTTGGGAGTTCCGATGGTGGGAATGTAGAAAAATACGGTCCCAGTTGCTCCGGCTTTCTCCCAAGACCCATTGACAACGAATATCTCCTCTGTTAGACCATGTAGCTCTATCTTGAAAGTAGTTCCGCTCCGTACATTCTCTGCCGTGATGAGAGAAAATACCTGCCAGGTGATGTTAGTGATTGCTGTTCTGGGTTGGCGGATCTTTGGTCTTGTAGGGTCAGATGTATCTATGCCCAAACCCACGACTATTTCTTTAAAGGTTAGTTTCTGTTGTCAGCACCAAAATAATTTTTGACATTTTTATGCGATCGCATATATTTGTTAAGAATTTACTTAAATTGGTTTAAAAAGAGAATTAAAGAATAAACGAATTAAAAAGTCTGCCACCGCTTAAAGCGGTGGCAGACTTATGGTAAATATTATTTTGGATTTTTTTCCGGAGGAGGACTTTCCTCAAACTGGAGTGGTCCGCGAAAGCCGGTGCCTGCAGGAATAAGCTTTCCGATAATCACGTTTTCTTTCAGTCCCCGGAGGTGGTCGACACGGCCTTCAACCGCAGAAGTAATGAGCACGCGCGCGGTCTCCTGAAACGATGCCGCAGAAAGAAAGCTTTCGCTCGAAAGCGCAACTTTGGTAATGCCCATGATGAGCTGAATCGCGCGTGCGGGCTGTTTTTTTAATTTTCGCAGGCGTTCGTTTTCTTCAAAATAGCGGGATTTGTCGACGATGTCACCCGGCAGGAATGACGAGTCGCCGTGGCGTTTAATCCGTACGCGCGAGAGCATCTGACGAATGATGATTTCAATGTGTTTGTCGCTGATGGACTCTCCTGCGGTGTTATAAATCTTTTTGACTTCGCGCATCATATAGTGCTCCACTGCCTGCTTGCCTGAAACCAAAAGCAATTCTTTGGGATCTAAGCTTCCTTCGGAAAGCTGCTGGCCTTTTGTGATCTTGTCTCCTTTCTTGGCCCAGAGCGCCGTACCCGCTGGTACCGTATATTCGATAACCTGCGTTTCTTTCTTTTTGCGGCCGCGCTTTGCTTTGGTTTGCCCAGCAGATTCGCCGGTGTATTTTATCCGCACTACCTTTGCCTTAGGCTGATCCACAATATCCTCAACAACGCCGTCCACCTGTGAAAGCACTGCCTTTCCTTTCGGGGGGCGCGATTCAAAAATTTCCTCGACACGCGGAAGACCCTGCGTAATGTCAGCGACTGATACCACGCCTCCGGTGTGAAACGTACGCATCGTCAGCTGTGTCCCGGGCTCGCCGATTGCCTGCGCAGCCACGATGCCGACTGCCTCGCCTACTTCAACGAGCTGGTTATGGCCGAGATCGTAGCCGTAGCATCTACGACATACTCCGAAACGAGTTCGGCACGAAAGTATGGATCGGATTTGCACTTCTGCAATACCTGCCTGATCAATTATCTCGGCGTGTTTTTTATCGATAATATCGCCTGCTTTGACAATCGTTTTCCTTCCGGCTTTCACATCCTCGAGCGCAGCGCGGCTCGTGATGCGCGATGCAAAAGACTCTCCCATTTCTTCGGAGTCGTGGCGCGTCACGATTGCGCCTTCTTTGTCGCCGCAATCTTCTTCGCGTACTACCACATCCTGCGCGACATCCACAAGCCGACGCGTCAAATACCCTGCGGTTGCGGTACGAAGCGCAGTGTCAGCAGATCCTTTACGGCCGCCGTGGGTGGCGATGAAGTACTCGAGCACATTTAAACCCTCTTTGTAGGAAGACTTTACGGGAAGTTCGATGGTCTGGCCAGAAGGATTTGCCACTATCCCTTTCATGCCCATCATCTGGCTTGCCTGGTTCCAAGAACCTCGTGAACCTGAATCCACAAAGGAAAAAACCGAACCGCGTGCATCGACTTTGCTCGGCACAAGCCCTGAAATTTTGGTGACCACATCAGCCCAGACTTCAATAACCTTGAGCTTCCGCTCTTCATTGGTTAAAAGGCCTTCGCGATACTGCTGCTGAACCGCTTCCACCGTACGCTCGGCGTCCTGCAAGATTTTTGCCTTCTCTTCGGGCACGGTAAGGTCATCCATGCCCCACGAAAGGCCTGATTGCGTCGCATACTCAAAACCGAGAAGTTTCCATTCGTCGAGCACGGTGCGCGCACGCTCAATGCCGTAGAGCGTAATGATTTCGCCGATCAAATTCGCCAATGCTTTCTTATTCAAATCGCGATTCACAAACGGATAATCTTCTGGCAAGCTCGCGTTAAAGAGAAGTCTCCCAAAGCTTGTTTCGATCAGTTTCTCCCGAAGCATTGTGGTATCTTTTAATGCTTTCGGATTTACCACTTTCATCGGCGATTTTAGATCAAGCAACCCATGCTCGTAGGCAAGAAACGCTTCTTCGGGAGAGGAAAAGATTTTTGCCGCGCCTTTTCCTTCCTGGATGCAAGTCAACCAGTAAAGCCCCAACGAGATATCGCGCGTCGGGAGCACAATCGGCTCGCCGCTTGCGGGTTTGAGTAAATTCTTCGCGGAAAACATAAGCTCTTTTGCTTCTGCTTGCGCCTCGTCGGAAAGCGGCAGGTGTACTGCCATTTGGTCTCCGTCAAAGTCTGCGTTAAATGCAGTACACACCATCGGCGGAATCTGGATGGCCAAGCCCTCGATGAGCACTGGTTGAAACGCTTGAATCGAAAGACGGTGGAGTGTTGGCGCGCGGTTCAAAAGCACATATTTTCCCTGAATTACTTCCTCAAGGATTGCCCATACCTCTGGCGGCGCATCTTCGATCATACGATTGGCGCCGCGAAGGTTGTGCGCGATTTCCCGCGAAAGGAGCTCTCGCATCACAAAGGGCTTGAAAATCTCAAGCGCCATCTTTTTTGGGATGCCGCACTGATAGTGCTTGAGCTCCGGCCCTACCACGATAACCGAGCGACCCGAATAATCCACGCGCTTTCCTAAAAGATTCTGCCTGAAGCGGCCCTGCTTTCCTTTGAGCATATCGGCAATGGATTTTAAGGGTCGGCGCGCTGCGGCAAGCGCGGTCTGCGTGCCCTGGCCGCGGCGCGCAGAGTTATCAATCAGCGCGTCCACTGCTTCCTGGAGCATTCGTTTTTCGTTGCGAATGATGACATCCGGCGCTTTTAATTCGAGCAGGCGCTTTAAGCGATTGTTTCGGTTGATGACGCGGCGGTAGAGATCGTTTAAATCCGAAGACGCATAGCGCCCTCCGTCGAGCTGCACCATGGGTCGGAGATCGGGCGGCATCACCGGAAGCGCAGAAATAAACATCCACTCGGGCCTGGACTTTGAATGCATCAAAGACTGCACGAGTTTTAAACGCTTCAAAATCCTGCCGCGATTCGTGCCCGCTTCTTTTTCAAGCGTTGCGCGTATTTCCCTCGCGAGTGCCCGAAGATCAATTTCTTCGAGAAAACGCCTAATGGGTTCTGAACCGGTTTCTGCCTCAAACACGTCGCCGTAGCGAAGCGAAAGCCGCTGGAACTCCATTTCCGAAATAATCTTTTTGGGTTGGATGGAGAAAACTTCCTGCTTGGTCGCCTTGAAACTTTCTTCGAGCTTTCGGCGCCCGTGTACTTTTGCTTTCGCGGAAAGTTTCTTTAAGCTCTTTAACTTCGATGCATACTCGCGTTCAACATCTGCAAATACTTTCTTTTTTGCGCCTTCATCAACTTTTGTAATGATATAGCTTGCGTAATAAATCACGCGCTCGAGCTGCGGGAGTGGCAAATCCAATACCAAACCGATACGGGACGGCACCCCGCGCAAAAACCAAATGTGCGCGCAGGGCGCCGCGAGCGTAATGTGCCCCATGCGCTCACGCCTCACGATCGAGCGCGTCACCTCCACGCCGCACTTATCGCATACCACTCCCTTGTAACGAATGCGCTTATATTTACCGCAGTAACATTCGTAATCTTTGGTCGGTCCGAAAATGCGTTCCGAAAAAAGTCCGTCTTTTTCCGGCTTCTGCGTTCGGTAATTGATGGTCTCGGGCTTGATCACTTCGCCGTAGGACCAGTCCAATACTTCCTCGGTTGATGCAAGACGTAACCGGATTGCTTTAAAATCAGCGACACGTTTTAGGGGTTCGGGTTTCGCAGCGACCGTGGTGGCGCTTGGTTGTGTAGGGCTTTGCGTTAATTTCATGGCTGAATCCTATTTACGAAAATGACTGCGCTGTTTCTTCACCGTCCTCTGCTGCTTCTTTTTTTTCGCCTACCAGGTCCACTGCGAGACAAAGTGCCTTTACCTCATTGACCAAGACATTAAACGACGCAGGCACATTCGGGTTTTTAATTTTCTCGCCCCGGATGATTGCCTCATATGCAGCCGCACGGCCGAGCACGTCGTCGGATTTAATCGTGAGCATTTCCTGAAGCGTGTATGCCGCGCCGTACCCCTCAAGCGCCCATACCTCCATCTCACCGAATCTTTGGCCGCCAAACTGAGCTTTTCCGCCAAGCGGCTGCTGGGTAATGAGCGAGTAGGGACCGGTTGCGCGCATATGAATTTTGTCTTCCACCAAGTGATTGAGCTTCATTTTATAGATGTATCCGACGGTGACACGATCCGAAATCAACGTGCCCGAACGGCCATCGAACACTTTCACCTGGCCGCTCATCGGGATGCCTGCTTTTCCGAGCTCTTCTTTAATTTCTTTTTCGGTTGCGCCCGCAAGCGCAGGGGTGATTGCGCGATACCCGAGACGCGCCGCAGCCCAACCCAGATGCGTTTCCAAAATCTGGCCGATATTCATGCGAGACACCACCCCCAGGGGATTCAAAATAATATCTACCGGAATGCCGTCTTCGAGGTACGGCATATCTTCTTCGGGAAGGATTTTTGCGATGACGCCTTTGTTTCCGTGGCGACCTGCAAGTTTGTCGCCCACCGCCACTTTCCGAAGCTGCGCGATTTCCACATGCACACGTTTAATCACGCCTGGCTCAAGCTTATCGCCTCGGTCGCGTGAGAATATTTTGACGCCAATGACGCGGCCGCGCTTACCGTGTTCAAGCCGTAAGGAGGTATCTTTTACGTCCTTTGCTTTCTCGCCGAAAATCGCGCGGAGTAAGCGCTCTTCTGCAGTAAGCTCTGCCTCACCTTTCGGAGTGATTTTTCCGATTAAAATATCATTTGCCTCGACTTCCGCGCCAATCCGCACTATTCCTTCTTCATCGAGATCTTTCAGTTTTTCTTCGGACACATTGGGAATATCGGGAGATGTCTCTTCGGGTCCAAGTTTCGTGTCGCGCACGTCGCAGGTAAAGTCTTCGATGTGAATCGAGGTATAGCGATCGTCTTTCACCAAGCGCTCGGAGATAATAATTGCATCCTCAAAATTGGAACCTCCCCATGAAAGAAAGGCCACCAGGACATTCTGGCCGAGCGCGAGCACGCCGTTTTCGGTTGCAGCGCCATCTGCGATGACTTGGCCTTTTATCACTTTCTCGCCGCGCTTTACAATCGGTCGCTGGCTGATGCACGTAAACTGGTTGGTGCGATAAAACCGCGAAAGCGCATACGCGCGGAAACCTGATGCGTGTTTTCCTTTTCCTTTCTTTTTGGTTTTTTCAAATATCGCGCTTCCGCGCGCGGGTTTAATGACAATCTTTTCTGCATCAACTTCAACGACTTCTCCGCCTTCTTCGGCAAGCACCACCTGACCGGAATCTTGCGCTGCGCGCTCTTCAAACCCGGTGGAAACAAGCGGCGCTTGAGGCTTGACGCATGCCACGGCTTGGCGCTGCATGTTTGATCCCATAAGCGCGCGGTTTGCATCATCGTGCTCAAGAAACGGAATAAGCGCGGTGGCAATCGAAACAAGCTGTTGGGGCGCCACATCCATAAACTCCACTTCGTCGCGACCCACGATCGTCGGTTCGCCATGCACCCTCGCCTCGACGGTCAAGGGAATGATTCTTCCCTGACCGTCATACCGTGTACCGCCGTGGGCAATACTATGTTGTTCCTCCTCGTACGCATCACGCCATACGATTTCCTTGGTAAGGCGGCCGTGTTTGACGCGAAGATAGGGCGTCACAATAAATCCGAAATCATTCAGACGGCTGTAACTTGCAAGGTGCCCGACAAGCCCGATGTTTTGGCCTTCGGGCGTCTGGATCGGACAAATCCTGCCGTAGTGACTCGTGTGCACATCGCGTACCTCAAATCCCGCGCGTTCGCGCGTAAGACCGCCGGGTCCCATCGCCGAGACGCGGCGTTTATGCTCGAGCTCGGACAAGGGATTCACCTGATCCATGAATTGCGAAAGCTGCGAGGACATCAAAAATTCCCGTACCGCTGCGATGAGCGGCCGCGGGTTTATCAACTGCGCAGGCGTGATGGTATAGATATCGAGCGTTGACATCCGGTCCTGAATGATGCGCCGCATCCTCGCGATCCCGACGCGCATGCGATTCTGCAAAAGCTCGCCGACTGCGCGCACGCGCCGGTTCCCTAAGTGATCTATGTCGTCCAATCTTGCATCCGGATCATTATTTAAACGGATGATTTCTTTGGTGATAAGCAAAAGGTCTTCAAGCTCAAGAAGCCGGTGCGCCTTATCAACGGGAATTTTCCTCGAAAGACGCTGATTTAACTTGTAGCGCCCGACATCTGCAAGGTCGTAGCGATCGAAGCGGTGAAACATTCCTTCAATCAAGCTCCGGGCGTTATCTGTGGTTGCAAGGTCTCCCGGTCGAATCCTTTTATAAATTTCTATGAATGCTTCATCTGTGGTTTTTGCCGGGTCGTGTTTAAGGGTTGCTTCGATATATTTCATCTCGCCTGTATCGACATCCTGGCAGGTTTTGCGGAGCGCTTCATCAGAGGAAAGACCAAACACGCGAAGCAGTGAAGTTATCGGTACTTTGCGGCGCCGATCGATTTTGACGCCAATCACGCCCGCAGGATCGGTTTCGAACTCAAGCCACGCGCCGCGGTTTGGGATGATCTTTGCGCCAAAAAGCTTTCTTCCGCGAAAAAGCTGCATCGTAAAGTACACGCCCGAGGAACGAATAAGCTGCGAGACAACCACGCGCTCAACGCCGTTTACGATGAAAGTGCCTCGAGGAGTCATCAAGGGAAATTCACCGAAGTAGATTTCTTGTTCTTTGACTTCGCCGGTTTTTTTATTTTTAAGGCGAGCGCTCACGCGAAGCGGCGCCTCATAGGTAAGACTGTCGGATTTCGCTTTGACTTCTGAGATTTTTGCTTCGTCTAACCAGTAGTCCTGAAATTCCAATTCCAAGTCTTTCCCTGTATAGTCACGGATTGGCGAAATTTCGTCAAAAAGCTCCCGGATGCCCTTTTCGAGTAGCCACCGATACGAATTTAACTGCACCTGCGCAAGGTCAGGAAGCGATAAAAACGATTTAGGATTTTTCGCAAACAGTTTTGTTTTCCCGGGCATTGGGGCGTTGCCTGTAAGAAGTCACCTCAAACGCGCTTCAGGCACGGGGTAGGCGCGAGATAAGGAGACGAAAATGAACAAAAAAACAGCTGCGAGAGCGTTACGCTCATACAAAACTCACCTTTTTGGGAAATATTTCACCGGTGATACCTCCACCGTATGCCGAATTCAAGTGCCTTCCTTGTGGCTTCAGCGACGCGCATCGAAACATCGCCCTCTTGGGTCGCATGGCGAATGTTGATCGTCTTTACATCAGTGAGAGTTATTTTACTTTGTGTGAGGAATTTGTCAAGTGCTCCAAGGATGTCATCTGCCTGGTCAAGCTTGATGGCATAGCGGCGGCCGTTCCGGAGTTTCACAATAAGATTCATTGGGGCGCAAGATACAGCGCTTTTGTCTGTTTGTGTTCTTCGAACGTGCGTGAAAAAATGGTCTTCCCGTCGCGCGTGGCAAGGTAGTACCAGTAGTTTGATTCGGCAGGATCAAGCGCTGCCTGAATCGCGTCGAGTCCCGGATTTGCAATCGGGCCAGGCGGGAGCCCCTTAACCCGGTACGTATTGTAGGGAGAGTTGATTTTGATGTCTGCGCCAGAAAGCGCATGGTTCTTTGGTTTCCATGCGGGATTTAACTGTTTCCATGCGTATATCACGGCGGCATCCACTTGGAGGGGAATTTCAAGTTCCAATCTGCGCCACAAAATCCCGGAGATAATTTTCCGCTCATCCTGATTTGCAGATTCTTTCTCAAGGAGCGATGCGAGCGTAATCACCGAGTACAGTGATTCATTTTCTTTCGTGATTTCCTGTTCAAGTGTACGCCATATTTTTCTTTCAAAATTATCGAGCATTTTTCGCGCCACTTCCTCTGGCTTCGTATCGTAGTGAAACCGATAGGTGTCGGGAAAAAGAAATCCTTCAAGTGTTGTGATATTTTCGCTTTGCAAAAACGGATACGAAAATTGACCCGGGCTTTGGGAAAGCAAGATGATCGCGCCCGGCTCGAGGATTCCCTGTGAGGCAATTTTTTTGTCGATCTCCGCAACGGTGTAACCTTCTGGGATTGTCACTTCCGTGTCACCCGAGCCGCTCGTCAAACGCCTTGCAATATCGCTCACCGAAGTGATGCCGCTAAACGTGTACTTGCCGCTTTTTAAAGATCCTGCCCAACCCCGTAAAAGGACGTATACGCGAAAAGAGGCTGGCCGCGCAAGCACTCCTTCGCGGACCAGGGTGTTGCTTATTTCGATAAAACCGCTTTTAGGTTCAACAATGACTGTTTTCGGCGTTTCGAGGGCGCGGGCGGCAGAAAATCCTCGACCCAAGAAAAAAACGAACACCAAAAACGGCACCAGAAAAGAAGTTGCTACTATTGCAAGCCCCACGCGTTCGCGGGAACGCACCTCTGTAAGATTGTTATTCATGAAACCGCTACCCTTTTGCTTTGATGCTCATTACGACGCCCAAAAGCATCGAAAGGACCACGAGGCTTGAGCCGCCGTAGCTGACAAACGGTAACCCGATGCCGATAACCGGAAACACCCCTAAATTCATTCCGAGATTGATCGCGATATGCGTCGCAAGAAGTATAAGAAATCCGAGACTAAAAAGACGGGCAAAGTTATTATTACCTGCAAGTGCTAATTTGGCAATCTGAAAAAATATGATGCCATATGCGGCAAGTACCGCAAGCGCCCCCAAGAACCCGAGCTCTTCGGCAAGTGCCGCAAATACAAAATCGGTACGCGACGCGGGAAGGAATTTGAGTTGCGTTTGACTTCCCTCGCCAAGCCCTTTACCCAAAAGTCCGCCAGAGCCGATCGCAATAAGCGCTTGGCGCTGATTATACGCAATACCAAATGGATCACGCTCGGGTTGAAACACTGTCATAATGCGAGATTTCTGATTTTCCGTAAGGAAAACCGTCCACGAAAGCGCTCCGAGAAACAGGAATATGAAAACGAGTATGGCTACTTGGCGGCCGCGAGCGCCTGCCATCAGAATCATCCCGAACCACAGCGCGCCCAATGTGAGACCCGAGCCCCAGTCTGGCTGCAAAAGCACCAAAAGGAGCGGCACGGAAAGGTATAGCGCAGAAAGTGCCACGTGTCGAAATCGCCAGATTTCGATGTTTTGCTCGGCAAAATATTTTGCAAACACAAAAAGGAGCGCGGCTTTCACGAGCTCTACCGGTTGAAACGTAACACTTCCGAAGTCGAACCACGCACGAGAACCATGCACCGTCTTCCCGAATATAAGCACCAATACAAGGAGTACTACCGACACCGCATAGATGCCGAACACCGCCGCAGTCGAGGTCCGAAACACCCGGTAATCCAGATGTGCAAACATGAGAAAACTGACCACGCCCACTGCAAGCCATGCGAGCTGCCGCCAAAACCACGCGAGGGGTTCAGGGTCGCGGTTCGAAAGCGAGATCATCATCGCAAGGCTCACGAATATTAAAAAGAGCACTGCGCCCAAAAGCCACCAGTCGAGTTTTCGTAAAAACCACATTGCTTATTCGCGATACTGCCAGAGGAAGTTGGCGTCGGAAAGAAGGTTGGTATGCGCGTGTACCTCAAAGCGGTTCATCTCCGCGCTAAAGCGCGTAGGCCATGTAATAAGAAACGGCGAGGTCTCGCCTGGGCCAAGTTTTTCGAGCGTAGTCTGGCCAACCGCGATCACGCGTTCAAAGCCGTCAAAAAGCACCGCGTTCACCTCAACTTTTTCGAACGCAAAACTCGATTGATTCCGCACGAATCCGCGAAGTTCGGCGAATCCTGCGACAGGCGGCACAAGTTTCTTCAATGAGGGATCGAGCACGCGAAGTAATACGTCCTGTGTAAAAGGCTTTAACTTTTGCCACGAAATATCCGTCTGTTGTATTTCAAAATCAACATTCGCGACTCGCCCGGGCGGATATGCCGCGGGCGCAATGATCCACCGCGTCTCGCCCGGAAGAAGATGCGTACTGCCGCGTACGCGCGAAAGCACATTCCCGTCATCACCCTTTAAAATGAATTGCCACGAAAGATTGTTCACGCCCCAAGCCGCATTGAGGTTTTTCACTTCTGCCGCCAAATCCACGGTATTTTTCTCCGGGTTCGGAAAAAACGCAACCTTACGCGCCACAGGCGCGGCCAACTGTCTTACTTCGCACGATATGCACGGACCGCCGCAGTCAACGCCTTCTTCTCCCTGGTTTTTTATCTTATCGGTACAGGACGGCGGGAAGAAAACGCGAAATATTACCACATATATGATCCCTGCGAAAATGCCAAGGTAAATGGCTCCGTAGAAAATTTGTTTTAAAAGCCGTCGCATACATCAGCAAATAACGAATTGCTTGAGAAGATATCCGTAGGAAATACCGTTCTGCGCTTTCTCGCCGCGGTTTGATGCTTGACGAGATAAGTATAACGTGGATTTTAAGAAAGAAAAGAGAAAAAAATATTTGACAAACTATATGGCTCGGGATTAGTTTTTGTAGCCAATTTTTCATCTCCTTGCGGCTTGAAAAGTTGGGCGAAAACTAAAAAAGGCCCAGCAGTACCTACTTTCCCAGGACCCGAAGGTCTAAGTATCATCGGCCCCTCGCACTTTCACGACCGTGTTCGGAATGGGAACGGGTGGGACATACGAGGGTATGGCCACTGGGCCAAATTTTTGGTAATTGAAAACAGAGGTAGTAGTGGAGTTGCGTGTAGAAATGCAGTCCAAAGTAGGCACTCGCAAGGAATTCGATCGATTAGTACGCCTCGGCTCCCGTCTCCTTACGGAGACGAGGCTCGCCCTATTCGGGCGGCAATCCCTTACGGGACTTACACCTGGCGCCTATCAACGTGGTAGTCTCCCACGGATCTCAACGATACCTTATCTTGGGGTGAGCTTCGCACTTAGATGCTTTCAGCGCTTATCTCGTCCGCACATAGCTACCCGGCGGTTCCCTTGGCAGGAAAGCCGGTAGACCAGAGGTGCGTTCAATCCGGTCCTCTCGTACTAGGATCGAGTCCCCTCAAGTATCGAACGCCCACGGCAGATAGAGACCAACCTGTCTCACGACGGTCTGAACCCAGCTCGCGTACCTTTTTAATGGGCGAACAGCCCAACCCTTGGCACCTTCTTCAGCGCCAGGATAAGGTGAGCCGACATCGAGGTGCCGAGCGGTGCCGTCGATATGGACTCTCGGGCACCACCAGCCTGTTATCCCCGGGGTAACTTTTATCCGGTGTCTTTACGCCTCCTATCACGGCGTATCGGGTCGCTAAGTTCCGCTTTCGCGTCCTTCGACCCTGAACGGGTCTCAGGACCCTGTGAAGGGCCTGCGCGGCCTGTCAGCCTTGCAGTCAAGCCAGCTTGTGCCTTTACACGTCCAGCCCGATTTCCATCCGGGCTAAGCTGACCTTAATAAACTCCTCCGTTACTCTTTAGGAGGATCGCGCCCCACGAAAACTGCCCGCCTAACATTGTCTCTCGTCGTTTTTGCCGACGGGGTTAGACTTAAAGATTTGAAAGGTGGGTGTTTCATTGGCGAGTCCATCCCGACCGAGATCGGGACTTCAAACTCTCCCCACTACGCTACGCATCCAAACCAATAAGCCAATATCAGGCTACAGTAAAGCTCCCGGGGTCTTTTCGTCTTGCCGCGGGTACCCTGCGTCTTCGCAGGATTCGCATTTTCACCGAGCTCCTCGCTGAGACAGTCCCCAAGTCGTTACGCCTTTTGTGCGCTCCGGAACTTACCCGGAAAGGAATTGCGCTACCTTAGAACGGTTATAGTTACCGCTGACATTGACGCGGGCTTCGGCCATTCACCCAAAACCCTTACGGGCCTTGAGCGACAGCTTTAACCTTCGCGCATCGGTCAGGCGTCAGCCCCTATACCTCCTCTTACGAGTTCGCAGGGACCTGTGTTTTTGGTAAACAGTCGCCTGGGGATCTTTCGCTGCGTCCCTCATCCCCTTGCGGGAATTCAGGAAGGCCATATTGCAAACTTACGGCCGCTTTATTGCCGAGTTCCTTAGCGAGGAATCACTCATTGGCCTGAGGCTACTCGCCTCGTCCACCTGTGTCGGTTTCCGGTACGGTTCCTTACATGATAGTCTCCGACGCCTTTCGGGTCGGAGTCCGACTGAAATGTCGGACTTAGAAGTTTTTCTTGGAAGCTTGCTCCGCTGGCTTCTCCCGACCGAAATCGGGACTCGCGTCACATCTCGGATTTGCCTTGCGGCTGCCATCCGGATTTTCCAAGATGACATCCTCGACGCAATGACGGAAATCCAATAATCCGCCCAGCGTACAAAACTTCGTCACTCCATCAGTCATGCAGGAGGGTGCGAATATTAACGCACTGCCCTTCACCTTCGGCTTTCGCCATTGGCTTAGGGCCGCCTAACCCTAGGATGATTGCCATTGCCTAGGAAACCTTGGACTTACGGCCAGCCGGTTTCTCACCGGCTTTGCAGGTTACTCATGCCAACATTCTCACTTCTCTCCGCTCCACCCAGACTCGCGTCTTAGGCTTCGCTGCGAAGAAAACGCTCCCCTACCATCCCTCGATGTAAAATCTCGGGATCTCCAGCTTCGGTATTTTGCTTAGCCCCGGTAAATTTTAGGCGCAATGAGTCAATCCCTCGCAAAAGCTCGGGATATGATAGTGAGTTGTTACACACTCTTTAAAGGGTGGCTACCTCTAAGCCAACCTCCTACCTGTCTTCGACTCATCACTACCTTTAACACTGAGCAAAAATTTAGGGACCTTAGCTTGGAGTCAGGGTTCTTGCCCTCTTGACCATGGAGCTTAGCCCCCACAGTCTGACTGGTTGATATGTCTTTGCGGTATTCGGAGTTTGATTGATTCATCGAGCTTTCGCCCTTTATGAATCATCCAGAGCTCTACCCCCGCGAAGATTCGTCAACCGCTAGCCCTAGAGCTATTTCGGGGAGAACCAGCTATTCCCAGGCTCGATTAGCTTTTCACTTCTTACCGCAACTCATCCCAGGGTGTTGCACGGCCCACGGGTACGGACCTCCCCCGCCGGTTAAGGCGGGTTCATCCTGGCCACGGTAAGCTCGCCTGGCTTCGGGTCTGATACAAACCGTCGGCGTATACCACCAACATCGCACCCAAAGCTCCTTTGAAAGGAGCTCAAGGCACGGTGTTGGAAACAGTATACGCAGCGCCCTATTAGGACTCGGTTTCCCTGTGCCTTCCCCTGTTCTGCGGGGTTAGACAAACGATTTGGATCAACTCGTTGGCTCATTCTTCAATAGGCACACCGTCACCCCGTACCTTTTTATTCTCGAAGAGAAATTACTAGCTGAAGGGTGTGAGTTTTTAACTCCCAGGCAAAGCATAGCCTGACCAGATAGGCGTCATGCCTATCTCCCTCCAGCGCAACGCACCCCTCCGATTCAGGCCGATCAGCGAGGGCGGTCTTTAACTTTCCTCAAGAACAAAAAGGTACGGGGCTCCGATTCCTTGTAGGCAAAGTGGTTTCAGGTACTATTTCACAGGCCTCACCGGCCTTCTTTTCACCTTTCCCTCACGGTACTAGTTCACTATCGATCACCAAACGTATTTAGCCTTGCAAGTATAGTACTCGCTGTTTCCTCGTCCGCGTTCGTTCGGACAAGTACTCAAGAATAAAGACAAGGAGCATAAAGCGGTTTTCGTCTACGGGGCTCTCACCCTCTCTGGCATCGCTTCCCAGCGACTTCGACTAACCAGGCTTTAGATTGTATTGCTCCCTCCAGAACTTGCGCTCCGGACGTCCTTACCTTACAACCCCTCTTTCTGCACTTACGTGCTAAAAAAGGTTTGGGCTCTTCCCGTTTCGCTCGCCGCTACTCAGGGAATGAGTTAGCTTTGGTCATCACCGAATGGTGAACTCTTAAGCGGTTCACCATCACAAAAGAGATGAAAAAAGTTAACCTTGGTTTCTTTTCCTCTAGGTACTGGAATGTTTTACTTCCCTAGGTATGCTTCGTGGCTCGCTTGCGCTCGCCACTTACGCTGATAAATGCTGATTGAAACTGATTCATGCTGATATTTTTATATCCGCATTAATCAGCCGAAATCCGTATAAATCAGCGAATCGTGGTGAACGAAAGCGAGCCACGATTGTGTCGGTTTACGACACAGGGTTTCCCCATTCGGAGATCCCCGGATCAACGGTTGCTTAGCACCTCCCCGAGGCTTTTCGCAGCCACGCCACGTCCTTCTTCGCCGTTTGGTGTCAAGGCATCCACCACCTGCCCTTAGTAACCTTGCGAATGCCTGCCTTAGACTGCATCAGTCTTGGCATGCATTATTGCAGAGTTCCACACGTTATTACTTACTACTACTTCTTAAGTTTTCAATGTGCCGTCAAGGCATCACGAGAAACGAAAACGCCGCGTATGTCGCGGCGCCTAAAATTTCACACAGTCAAAAGTTGGCTATGTATCCATCGGGATCGCGCCGCGCAATGCGAAATTGTTTCGAGTCTCCATAATGCAATGAAAAGTATAGCGCCAGGGATACATTTGTCAAGGGGGTGTGGAAAGAAAAACGACCCGCGGGAGCGGGTCGTTTTTCGTCCGAATACACGCGTTTACTCGATTTCTTTCCTGAATCGGTCGAGCAAATCCGCAGCGTAATCTTTGCCGCCAAGACCGAGCGCAATGCCGCCCGCGAGCGCGAACATCGCCACAAGTCCTGTTACCACGATATTAATGATATCGGTGGCAACGCGGAGCTGCGAAAGCGCAGCAAGTAGTCCGAAGACAAACACTGCCCATTTCACAATCGCTGCCGCAAGATTCGAGGCTTTGAGGTTTGCGCCGGACGCTGCGGCCTGCACGAGTCGCTGAAGGAAATTCGCAAGCACCACCGCACCGAGCACAATCATTGCTGCCACGATCACGTTCGGGACATAGCGCAGAAGGTCCCGAATCGCGCTCGATACTGCGGTGAGCCCGAGGATGTCGGTCGCCGCGAGAAGGAATGCGAGCACGAAGAACCATTTCGCAAGTTCCCCGAGGAATCTTCCCGAGTCGATCCGAATCCCAGCTCGGTCAAAAAACGGCCGCACGCCCATTTTCTCTATCAGCGTGTCGATCTTGAGCGCATCAATAATGTTCTCAAACAGCTTTCCAATCGCGCTTGCGATCACCAAACCCAACACAAAGATAATGAGGGCTGCAAAGAAATTTGGCGCGAAGGCCAAAAATCCCTGCCAAAGGTACGTAAAGGATGATGCAAGCACATCTGGCCAATACAGCATAGTCGAAATAGTACGTTTCTTGGGTCTACCTTCTTTTCTGACGAAAAAGAGGTGCCCCCTCGACCTACGCCCGGAAGCTGACTGATTTGAGCTCCGGTTGTAGAGGGCGGTATATATGACCCTTTGTTTATGAAGAGCGTTTCTCAACTAATTTTATACCAAAAAGGCGGACCGATCCTGCTCTCTTTGTGGATAACCGTCTAATCGCGAGCACTAGCGCTTCATGCGCCTTACATGCGTTCTGACCGGAGTGAAAAGTTTTATCGCATCGCTGAAAAGTTCGCCGGTGCGCTCCGCGTTATCCGCAGTGTAATTGCACGTATAGATATCGAGCGTAAGATAGTCATACTCGGGCCAGGTATGAAACGCGATGTGCGACTCCTGCAGGGATACTATCCCGGTAATGCCTCCTCCCTTGAACTTGAAATAAAAACGCCCCAGCTCGGTAAAGCCAGAGCGTTTCACGATATGCGAAATCTTTCGCCGAAGATCAGGAACCTTCAGGCGCGAAAGCGCACGGCGTCGACAATAAATCTCTGCAATATAATGCGTGCCGATTGGCGGTCGGAATTTCGGGCTCCTTCGCGTCATTGTATTTGTGGTAGCACGAAGCAAAAGCAAAGTAAATAGTGGAAAACTTCTCACGTGCCGCTACGCGTGGAACCAAATCATAGAAGGCCAAAGAGTATGTGGTCTCTTTGGTTTGAAAAGTGGGCCGAAAACTAGATACAGAGGGTACGGAACAACAACGAGAAAGAATTTGATGCTCGAATAGAATATGATGTGCGCGCCAAGGGGTGCGGCCCAAGCCAATACTTCCCGTAAATCGTCTAATGTGGACCGTACCGGACTCGAACCGGTGACCTCCTCATTGCAAATGAGGCACTCTACCAACTGAGCTAACGGCCCATTATTTATCGTGTTTGGTGCGAGATTGCACGCCGGCGGGGCAAGCGGAACTATAGCCCATTAAAAAATTATTGAAGAAGCTGGACTGCCGCCAAATTTATTTGTGTTCCCTGGGCCGTAACCAAAACTTCACAGATTCTCCTGGACTAACCGTTAAGGCATAAAAGAGCTTAAACCACGATAAACCATCTTTCAAGCCCCTTAAAATAAAACGCGCTTCACTCTGAAGCGCCGAGCAAACACCTCGTGGGGCCTGCGGCAAAACCACAAGCCCCACGTAACCTCGCTTACTTTCCGAGGATCCTAAACATTTTGGTGCTGCACACACTGCAACTTCCGGTCATTGCGCGGCGGGTACCCCTCTTTCCTTTCATGGTCACCTCTTTGGCATCAACCATGTTCCGCTTCTGGCGGCACTTCACACAATATGCTTGAACGTCTGCCATAGACGATTTTTTAATTTACTTAATAAACAAAACCTACTTATGAGGATGGTTGTATTATAGCACAGCGTGAAGCTAATCAAGTATAACTGGGGATAAGGCCACGCGTAACTAAACAAAAAGCCCTTATGTAAGCCACAATTTTACATCTTACGCAGCCCTTCCCATAGAACGAGTAAAGATCGGAACTCGGGAAAAACCAGCTCTTTAAAGAAGCTTTACGATGCGCGGATTTTACAACTCTGCATCGCAAAGAATTTCCTTGCGCTTCAATTTGCGCGCAATTCACACAACTTGTCGTATCATTTCCGTACCAACACCCTGTCCTTCAAATTTTTTGTGGACCGAGAACCACTTAAACCACAACAACCCTCATTCATGAATATCAAGGCCAATAATGATGCTGGTTCACTATTGGTCACGCTCTTCGGCAAACACCAGGAAATGCTTATCGCGAAGCATCGCCTCTTCGACAGGCTCGAAGAAAGAATACCAATCCCGCGCTAAATATAGCTAAATACGCTGTGGAATTAAATAACTCTGCTCGAACATTTTTGAGAAAAATCCCTGAAGGTTTAATTCTGGTGCGCATGGTAGGAATCGAACCCCGAAGTATGACTCGGCAAGCTCGGCAACTACGGGCCAGGCCTTCTGCTAAGATTTGGTGGGCACGGATGGAATCGAACCATCTACTTCCTCTTTATCAGAGAGGCGTTCTACCGGTGAACTACGTGCCCAAATGCGGCGAGGCAAGCTGATCTATCTGTCCAAAGGTGCATTTGAAAATACTCCCCTACTATATGGTGTGCGCGACTACGCGCAAGAGAAGTTAGGGCGCCTGCGGTGATGGACTTGGATTTGGTGATCTGATAATCGCCTGGAGTCTGTAAATGTCGCTGGCAGCTTCGAGCTGAAAACGCACTGCGCCGTCAGGGGGCGGACCGATCGCGCCGCGGAATGCTTTATTGACCATTGAAATGGTTAAATAGACCGACCAACTTGCAAACGCCAAAAGCATTGTGCCGAGCAGAATTGCGCTAATCCAGTACAGCTGATTGGTTCGGTGTTTGAAAAATACTTTGAAAGTTCCTTTTTTCTTTTGCGGCAGCATAGTTATCGGGCGTATACTTTACCGGATGCGTTCATCTGCGATCGCCCCCCGCTGGAATTTACTTCGATGTGCGTAAACGTAATAATGTGCGGGAGCGCTTCAAGCGCTTTGAAATATTCCGCAAACCCGCGGGGCGTACCGCCAAGCGAAAGACTGATGCCGAATGATTTTGGTTCAACGGGGGTTGAAGGCGCTTCACTGCCAAACGAAAAATTTTGGTCCAGCCCCGCGCTCCGCGCGATCGATTCGAGTTTTGCGCTTACCGTGAGGAGTTTTTCGGTATCCGGAAGAATGTTGCGAAGGTACGGCTCAAGCTCCTGTGCTTTCTGGCTTTCCTGCTTCAAGAGCGAGAGGTTCGCGATTGCATGATTTTGGCTCAGAATGCTCCCGCGGATTATCTCAATTTCATCCGCAAGGCGTTGACTGTACAATAAAAGCCATACGAGCGCTCCTGCGCACGCAAAGAAGAAAAAAATTGTCAGGACGAATTTCGCCCCAAGACGCGATTGTGGACCCTGCCCTGTAAGACCAAAAGTCATGCATTGTTATTTTATCGACGGAACGACGCTACCGCAAGTCACGCGCCATGCTGCTTGACCGAAATGGATAAAAGTCGCAACAATGGAGCAATGTGCCTCACGCATTCGTGTCACTGAAAAAAACTGATTCGGCATTTCCGCCGCTTCTCAAAGAAATTCAGAGTCCGCCGGAAGAAATTTGGATTGCGGGTATATTCCCCGTCGATGCGCCGTGCATTGCGATCGTTGGCACCCGCAAACCTACCGCGTACGGCCGTGAAGCGGCTCACTATATAAGCTATGAACTCGCACGCGCAGGATGTACGGTGGTAAGCGGACTTGCGCTTGGTATCGATACCGTCGCACACGAAGCAGCGCTCGAGGCGGGCGGGACAACCATCGCAGTGCTCGGCAGCGGTATTGATGTCATTGCACCGGAAACTAATCGAAATCTCGCGGCAAAAATCATCGCACAGGGATGTCTTCTTACCGAATTTCCGCCAGGTACCGCGCCCTATCCTGCGAATTTCCCGCGCAGAAACCGCATCATCAGCGGTCTTTCGCTCGGCGTCGCGGTCATCGAGGCAGACGAAAAATCAGGTGCGCTTATCACTGCGCGCTGCGCAAGCGAGCAGGGCCGCGAAGTGTTTGCGCTTCCCGGGTCTATTTTTTCGCTTCAGTCGAGGGGCACAAATTCCCTTCTTCGCGACGGCGCAGCAGTACTTACGTCTCCGCATGATATACTTGCGGCGTTTTCGCATCTTCCGCTTTTTCAAACCAAGAAGGAACAAAAAGCAGCGATGCTCGATGTATCGTCGAAACGCATCCTGAAATTCCTCGAAGAAAAAGGAACGATGACGCTTGCTGAACTGATAGAGTGCTCAGGCCTCGGTGCGCAGGAGCTCTCATCCAAACTTACGGTACTCGAACTTGACGACTTGATCAAACGACTTGACGATGGTACATACACCATGACGCATATTTCTTAGCACGCTGCTGTCTATTTAATGAAAATTGTCATTGTCGAGAGTCCCACGAAAGCGAACACAATCAGCCGCTTTCTCGAAAGCGATTTTTTGGTGCTTTCTTCCTATGGCCATGTACGCGACCTTCCCAAAAGCAAGCTCGGCGTTGATATCGCGCACAACTTTCAGCCTACCTACGTCATCCCGCAAAAATCCGCAAAGGTGCTTTCGGAAATCACGCAAAAGTTAAAAAAAGCAGAAAAAGTCATTCTCGCCACCGATGAAGACCGAGAGGGTGAAGCGATCTCTTGGCATCTCGCAGAAGCGCTTGAACTCAATGGTAGGTTTAAAAAACCCGTTGAGCGCATCGCCTTTCACGAGATTACTCGCGAGGCAATCCATGAAGCCCTGGAGAGCGCGCGCGGGATCAACATGAACCTCGTCCTTGCCCAGCAGGCTAGGCGTGTGCTTGACCGTCTGGTGGGATACGAACTTTCTCCGTTTCTCTGGAAAAAAATCCGGTACGGCCTCTCTGCGGGTCGCGTGCAATCCGCGGCGTTGCGGCTTATTGTCGAACGCGAACAAACCATTGAAGCATTCAAGCCGCAAGAATACTGGGAAATTGAAGCAGTACTCAAAACAAAGAAAAAAGGAGTATGTAAGGCAACACTCGCCATAATTGACGGAAAACCGCTCGAGACTCTTTCCATCCAGTCGAAAGAGGAAGCCGAACGCATTGCACAAGAACTCGAGAAAGAATCATTCGTAGTCGCATCGACAAAGCAGAAAGAGGTGCGGCGTCGGCCGCTCCCACCGTTTACCACGAGTACTCTGCAACAGGATGCGTGGCGCAGGCTCCGGTTTTCTGCAAAACAAACTATGATGCTCGCTCAACAGCTTTACGAGAAAGGGCTCATCACGTACATGCGCACCGATTCAGTCAATCTCTCGGCGCAGTCGCTCACCTCTGCGCATAAGTTTCTCAAGAAAGAACTCGGCGCCGCCTATGCACTTTCCGCACCTCGGCGTTTTAAAACCAAGAGTCGTCTCGCGCAAGAAGCACACGAGGCAATCAGACCCACGAACGCATTGACAAAGCCGGAAATGCTCAGTGATGATGTCGAGCCGAAGACGAAAAAACTCTACGATCTTATCTGGCGGAGATTTCTTGCAAGCCAGATGCCGGACGCCTTACTCGAAACCACGACCGTCAATGTTAAAGCCGGAAAGTATGTGCTTCGCGCAAACGGCCAGGTCATCAAATTCCCTGGGTTCCTTAAAATCTGGCCTGCTGCAGTTTCGGAAAACATCCTTCCTGAAATGCACGAAGGCGATATACTCGGGCTCAAAGAAGTGCTTCCGACGCAGCACTTCACACAACCACCTGCGCGCTACAGCGACGCAAGCCTTGTAAAAACACTCGAAGAATACGGCATCGGGAGACCCTCCACGTACGCACCAATTATTTCAACGATCCAGGAGCGCGGCTATGTTGAACGCGACGAACGGCGTATGTTCAAGCCCACTTCTGCCGGAAAACTCGTCAATGACCTTCTCGTCAAACACTTTCCTGAAATCGTTGATTTTTCCTTTACCGCGAAAATGGAAGAAGAGCTTGATGAGATCGCGGAAGGCAAGCGCACATGGGTGCCGATGCTTCGCGAGTTTTATGAACCGTTCCAGAAAAACCTTAAACTCAAATATGAAGAGGTGACGAGAAAAGAGGCAACCGAGCGGCCCTCCGAAGAAATCTGCGATAAGTGCGGCCGCCCCATGGTAATTAAGCACGGCCGCTACGGAGACTTCTTGGGATGCTCCGGATACCCCGAGTGTTCAAACATTAAAAAACTTCCCAAGGCAACGCTCGGTATCCCCTGCCCGAAGTGCGGTGCCAAAGAAGGCGGCGAAGTGGTAATGCGGCGCGTGAAGAAAAACCATCGCATTTTCTACGGATGCTCCAAATGGCCGAAGTGCGACTTTGCCAGCTGGAAAAAACCGAATCCAGACGAATAGCCGCGTCATCGTACGCATTATGTAGTAACCCCTTTATGGAGGACACGACTCGTGTACTCAAAGATGAGCTCGTTAAAAGCGTTAACGAGGGACCTCGACGCTATTCAGAAGAGGAGAAACGCGAAATCGAGCGCGCGCTTCTTTTCGCGCTCAAGAACCATGAAGGAGATCAACGGCTCAATGGCGAGCCGTACGTAAACCACTCTATCCGCGTCGCAAGGCGACTCGTCGCATTAGGCCTTGATGCGCCTGCGGTTGTTGCGGCAGTGCTTCATGATCTTCCCGACTACACCAGGGTTACCCCGAAAGACATCGAAAAGACTTTTGGGGGCGAGATCACGCGTCTCGTGGAAGCAGTCTCCAGGCTTCGACAGGTCAAACTAGGCGAAGACCGAGAAGAGGCAAAGCTCGAGAACCTGCGGCGTATGTTCCTGGCAATGGCAAAAGACCTTCGGGTAGTTCTGATAAAACTTGCAGGGCGTCTCGATAACATGGAAACGATCGAGGGGCTCCCGCCAGAAGAACGCATCAAATACGCGCGCGAAACGCTCGAAATCTACGCGCCAATTGCCTCGCGCCTCGGAATCGGAACTTGGAAAGGGACGCTCGAGGATCTCGCGTTTCCGTATGTCTATCCGGAAGAATACAAAACGTTACAAGAGCTCGTCGGAGAAAAAATTAAAAAGAAGCAGGGCTTTGTCGAAAAGGTGAAACGCGCACTGCTTGTCGCGCTGTCCGAATCGAGAGTGAAAGTCATTGCGGCAGACTCGCGTGTCAAGCACCTGTATTCGCTTTGGCGAAAACTCATGCGCTACGAAGGAAATCTTGAGCGCGTACGGGATTTAGTGGCGCTTCGTATCATAGTGCCCGATGTATCGGATTGCTATGCCGCGCTCGGTACGCTCCACAAACTCTGGCGACCCGTACCGGGATCCTTTGATGATTACATCGCAAACCCCAAACCGAATGGCTATCAATCCCTCCACACCGATGTCTTTGCGCTCAACGACGAGATCGTAGAAATCCAGATTCGGACGCCCGAAATGCATCAAGAAGCAGAATTCGGCGTGGGCGCGCACTGGTATTACGAAGCGGTGAAACACGAGCTCGCAGAGCAGCGCCGCGGCTCGGTCATTCCCAAGCAAAAACTCATCTGGATGCAGGAGCTCACGCGTGCGCTCCAAACAGGAGATGCGGATGCGCTGCGGCTCGATTTTTTCCAAGACCGCATCTTTGTCTTTACGCCCAAGGGAGACGTCGTTGATCTTCCGGTCGGCGCAACGCCGGTTGATTTTGCGTATCACATTCATACCGATGTGGGCAATACCTGCATCGGCGCAAAAGCGGACGGGAAAATTGTCTCGCTCGACTACCAGTTAAAGACCGGCGAGATTATAGAAATCCTCACGCAAAAAAATAAAAAGCCATCCGTGTCTTGGCTTGAATTCGTGAAAACGTCGGTCGCCCGCGAGCACATCAGGCAAGCGCTCAAAAAAGAGTAGTTTCTCCGCCGCAGATTTTACCCACAATCGCATCGAGTTCTTCGGGGGTATGGAATCCGATAACCAAGAGTCCTTTCTGGCCGCGTTTGCGTAACTCTACTTTCGCGCCAAGCGCTTCTTCAAGCCGCGTCTCCACTTCGCGGCTCAACGGATCAGGCATCACCTCAATTTTTGGTTTGAATCGCGCTTCGCCTCCGCCGTGCACCCTCGCGTATTCTTCTGCGTCGCGCACGGTTAAGTGCTTTGTCAGCACATCGCCCAGAAGCGCCCGCTGCTTTTCGGGAGACGAGAGCGAAAGAATTGCGCGCGCATGGCCTTCAGAAATCTTGCCTTCTTCCAGTGCTTTTTGCGCTTCAGACGGAAGCTGGAGAAGCCGCAGGGTATTTGCGACTGATTCTCGCGATTTCCCTACGCGGAGCGCAATCTCGCGCTGCGCAAGCCCGAATTCATCAGCCAAACGCGCAAACGCCCGCGCGCGTTCCATGCCATTCAGATCTGTGCGCTGAATATTTTCAATAAGCGCAATTTCGAGCTTTTGTCGTTCTTCGGGATTTTCGCGAATGATCGCAGGCACCGTCGAAAGACCTGCGATTTTTGCAGCCATGAGCCTCCGCTCGCCTGCCATGAGCTGATATTCCACCTCGCGGCCCGTAGGTACCTCTTTTTCAACGCGCGCCACTATCAACGGCTCCAAGATGCCGTATTCGCGGATAGAATCTGCGAGCTCCTTTAAACCCGTTTCGTCAAACGAACGCCGCGGCTGATATGGATTTGGCTGTATTTTCTCTGCCTCGAGCCAGAAGATAGCTAAGTCTCTTTTCGGGGCCGCCATCCCAGCCAAAGGATTAGGGATTTCGTTCTGATTCATAACTTCTCCTATCCTATAGCAGACTTTCTTATTTGGCAACAAAAAAAGAAAGTTCGCAAGTTTTTTGACGAAGAATAAATTGCCGTTATAATAAACTCGTCTTGCCCGAGTGACGGAATCCTTCGAAAAGCTCGGGACTGATTGGCAGGCGCGTCTCGTACTAAATCAATTTTTTGGGCATGTGGCGGAACTGGTAGACGCGCACGACTCAAAATCGTGTGGGGAAACCCTTGTCGGTTCGACTCCGACCATGCCCACAAGAACTTGGTACAGGATGGCCGCCCTGCAACAAAATGAAGTTTGTAACGGGGCAGACAAGGTCATGAGAGTTCCCGCCCGCCCCGGACACCGGCACTATGACAACGAATCATTTTCTGCCTTTGATCGAGGCGCAATTCATTTTTGCGGTGCGGGCTATCCGATAATTTGAGCTGCGGCAATCGAGGCAAGAACCAAAACGAACGCAAGGGCTTTTTTCGCTTGAAACGGTTCTCCCAAGAAAAAAAACGCGGCAAGGTATACAAGCAGCGGCTGCAATGAAAATATCAAAAGAGTATAAATAATTCCTGAACGCTGGTAACTGAAATAGAATAATATCCAGGCAATCGAGGTCAAAATGTTTGTGGCGAGTAAAAGAGAAAATGCCCTGAAAGAAATCTTCCGTGTATATTGAGAAAACAATGGACCAAGAATCAGCGCAACAGCGCCGGAACGCACCAGCTCAAGAGAAATAGGACTCCAGCTTGCTAAAAGCATTTTTGAAATTGATGCGCCAACAGGAGCGGTGATAAACGACCAGGCAAGAAAAGGCAGGGTATGTTTTGCCATCTTGAAATGATGGTGTTCCCAATGGGACCAAATCACGGCGCATGAGGCGATCATTGCGGGAAAGATCACAAGCGGTTTTCTTTCGTCCGCAAAAATAATGCTTGCGAAAAGAATTATTGGAATATTTTGCAGAAGATCAATCGTTTGAATTTCGCCCAGGCGATCATCGTCAAGCGCCCGATAAAAAATAAGATTGGTGCATATGATCATTCCTATGGATATAAAAAGAAGCGGCAACAAATTGCCCGAAAACAGATGGAGATGCAAGGGGGGCCGGGCAATAAAAAAAACAACAAGGGTAATGAGAAAAATCAGCGGAAAGCTTGTTCCGGTATAGGCCCTGAAATCTACGCGCCGCATCGATAGCACAACCTTATCGAGGGTAAAAGAACTCGCCTGCAGCAGGGCGGCAAGAAGCGGAAAAATGAAATTCATCCGAAAAGAAGCGGAATTTTATATTTTTTCGTCAAAACCCAATCTGAAACTGCTCCCGTTAAAACTCCCAGACTTGCCCCAAAAACCACATCGCTCGGCCAGTGCACGCCTGCATAGATCCTCGCAAAACCCATCAGAAACCCCACGAGAAAAAGAACGATACCTATCCTCTGACGATACAGCAACACCACCATGGCGAATGCAAAAAAGAACGCCATGTGGCCGGAAGGAAACGAACTCGAATCAAGTGACGGTTCACCGATAAGCGGATAAAAATCGAAAAATACAAATGGCCGCGGTTTCGGAAGCACAAGCCGGATGAGTTCGGTAAGCACAAACCGCGAAATAAATGCGGCAGCAAGCGCGACAACAGCCACGCGTAAACGCTCAAGACGCGCGCTGCGATCTTTTACCAGGATCGCCCAAAGCAAAAAACCCTCAAGCGCAAGGTATAAAGAAAGCTTTGCGAAAAGCCACACCCACACGCTCATATCCGGCCATGTAAGCCACAGGGCGTGGATTTTTTGAAAAAGAAAAAGGTCGAAATTAGACACGTGCCGTTGAAAATACTTACGGCTTTATCGGGACTCGCGCAGATGGTTCTCGTGTCTCATCGCAGTCATCGCTATGCAGGGTATTTTTACGAAATGCGGCGCTGAAGCTTTGCGAGCGTAAGAAGATTTCGCATCAAAATCGCCACGGTAAGCGGGCCAATCCCGCCCGGGACCGGCGTAATAAACGATGCTTTTGGAAGTACGCTTTCAAAATCAGCATCCCCTACTGCTTTTCCTTCCACTACTTCATAGGCTGCATCGAGCACGACCGCGCCGTCTTTGACCATCTCGCCCGTAACGCTGCGGGGATTGCCGCTTCCAAGCACTAAAATATCTGCCTGTTTTGTATAGTACGGAAAATCAGACGAATGCTTTCCGACAAGACACACCACCGACCCTTGATGTGAAAACCACACGAGAGAAGGAATCCCTACGAGCCGTCCCGAGCCAACCACCACCGCGAATTTCCCTTTAGGATCAATGCGGCACGCATCGAGAATATGCTCGATTGCGCCCACTACCGGAGGAAGAATCTTGCTGTGTCCGTCGATAAATGACGCAAATGATATTTCGGAAAGCACATCAACGTCTTTTTCCTTCGGAACCGCGTCGAGTACGGTACTCGTTTCAATGTTCTGCGGAAGCGGAAGCTGCACGATTACGCCGGTATTCGCCTGTTCGCGGCAGATATTGATGATTCGCTCTTTGACCGCAGCAGTGGAGATCATTGACGGAAGCTGTATCATCTCAAACTGCACCCCGATTTTCGCCGCAGTCTTTGCTTTCTGACGGAGATAATGAATTGAGCTTTGGTCATCGCCAACTAACACCGCCGCAAGACGAATCTCGCCCTCTATTGCTTTGCGTTCTTCTGAAAGCTTGGTAATAAGCGCCTCGGCAAGTCTTTTCCCGTCAATTATTTCTCTCATTTCCGGCGCCGGACCGGACGCATGATTCTCCATACACCTTTAATAATAAACCGCCCCCTTCTTAATGGAAAGAGGCGGCTTATGCGCGCATGGTTTCTTCGTATGGCGCTAAAGCGCAGGTATGCGGCCGAGTAATTCGTCAATCAGCTGGAGCATTTTCTGGAGCTGCTCGATCATAGATGCCACTTTTACGCGAAGCTCAAGGAGTTCCGGACGGTTGGTCGGAGTAGGAGTGGGCCGTGGAGTCGGCGAAGGCGCAACGCCTCCGAGAATCGCAAATTCCGCATCTGATTCATCCCAGAGATGTCCTCGCCAAGGAATCGGGTAAATTTCAGGCTTCGGACACGGACGTGGCGGATAGGTTAGAAGCTCGCATTGAGCCGGCTGCGGCGCTTCTTTCCAGACGCTAATCCTTACTTTGTAGGCTTTGGACTCTGGAATAGTATTGGGAATTATCCATTTGAAGGACTTTTCACCATAAAGAGATGTACTTCCGATGTGGTAGAAAACCGGAGCAGGATATACAAGTACCTGCGGACCATCGAGTTTAATCAGGTCAATGGACAGATGCGGATAGAATGGGCGAATCGCCTCTGGTAATGCGGTCGCAGCAGCTGTTGGCGCAAGGGTTTGCAGCCGTGCTCCAGGCACTGCGCTGGGATTTTGAATATATACCGGAGCTGTTACTTCCCAAGTAATTACCCGCTCCTCACCAACTCTCCATGCCTCACCGCCATTGGGTGAAACAACGCGGAGGGTTACGCAGGGAAAGATAATTTGCCTTGTATCGCTGTCCACAATACCGGTCTGCGAAAGACCAGCTCTCTGCTGTAGTCTTTTTACTGCTTCTTGGGTAAGGTTCCCGTAGTAGCCAGTAGTAAGACCTTGTGGATAGACCGCGGTATCTTGCGCAAGCAAAGACTGCAAGGCTTTCACCTCGCTTCCAGTGCTTCCCGGACGCATAATCACATTGTCATAAGGACAAACGCTGATTGTCGGAGGCACAGGAGTAGATGCAGGAGTTGGCGTCTGCGCCATGCCGGCATAAGGCATGAACATACCGACTATTGCGAGCACACCAAAAAAATACGTTGTTTTGTGTATTGTTTTTTTCATGGGTAAACTCTCTGTGCTTTATTTCGACCTTTCCAGACAGTGAAACTTCGACGGGTCGCAAAGACAACATTCAGCAAAGCCAGTCGAAGTTCTACCGCCTGGTTTCTTTTGTCACAATATAAGACGCCTATTAAGAAGAAAAATTACCGACCTTGCTCTATTGCCCTACGGCCGTCAGGAATAACGCACTGTCGCGGATACGTCAGTAAAATCCTGCTTCCCGGAACCTTGATGCACTCTTCCCAGGAAATCAGCGGTCGGGGCGAACTTGCAGGGCCTGGCTGATTATCCGAGGTCACAGGCGGGTCTGAAAGACACAGCCGGAGCATCTCGGTCATAGTCCAGCCGCATCTATTATTCTGCTGACGCTCGCATTTGGCGGTCCTATAGCAAATATCTTCATCTTTCCACACGCAGGCAGTATTAACTTCTTTGTCCGAACAAACCTCGCCGCCGCAGCCGGTGATTTTGCAGCCCCCGCTTGCTCTCGGAGAAACTGTCGGCTCCGGAAGGGGTGTTGCTCCGGGAGGCATGCCCGGCACAACTTCTCCTGCTTTCAATCTTTCGCGCTCGAGCACTCGCTCGATGGCGTCTTTCGCTTCATCGGGCACTCTATCAAAAACGTTCTCTAAAGTCTGAAGGTGCTTATATCGCGCTTCAAGCATCGGCACGTAAAGAGCACCGCGCGAACCTATTTCTTCAAGTTTCTGATCTGTGTTATCCACTATCTCCTGATATTTTCTGACTATCTTGAGGGATAATTCTTGTTTTCCCTTTTGTTTGAGCAAAACACTTTCTTTCAGGCGCCGTTCAGCTATTTGGTATTGGTATTTCACTTTCGCGGATTCTGAAAAAGCAAACATACCCCTGATTTTCTCGCCCAATATCTTCACAAAGTAAAACGGTGAGTCAGGCAGAATGCCTGCTTCTTCTAGCCGCACAAGTTCAATCGGGCCTGCGGGCTTTGCCTCGCGCATCCGTTCCTCGGTCCAGTAATTCGGATCCGAAGTCGGCAGCATGGTTGAAATCGGCACATCCTGCGCTGTCGCAACAACGCCGGCAAACATACTAATGACAAAGATTGTGAAAGTAAAAATTTGTTTACTTCGCATAAATCACAAAGTTAATTATTGACTATCCTTATTATCTTCTCGTTATGGCAGCGGCTGCACAAACGTTCTTCCGTCCGGCGTCTTGCATTGGGCGGGATACGACTGTAAAACCGGATAGCCGGCTGCAGCACATGTTTCGAAGCTGTCAATCCCAGCCACTTTTGCATTCTGCCAAGCCTTCCAGCTAAAGAAAGCCGCGAAAGCAATGAACACGACTATAACAAGAAGAGCGATCTTTAACCTTTTATTCATGGTAATTGCTTAATTACTGAATTGCTTATTTTTATATATCATCTATTCCAAAGTATCCCATTTATCTTTTCCCTCGTCAATGGCCCGACAATTCCAACTTGCGGAATGCCGTGTTTTGCCTGGAAGCGAATTACCGCTTGTCTTGTGAGACGACCAAAGTAGCCAGTGACAAATCCTTCAGGATAAATAGCAGGTCCTTGAGATTTCAGGAAAACTTGAAGATAGGTAACTTCGTTATTTCGCAGGCCAAAATACAGGGGTCTGGCAAAAATAAAGTCATTAGGAGTCTCTGGCTCTCGCGGCCATGGCGTTGGTGAAGGCGTAAGCCGCGGAGAAGGTTCCCGACAAAAGTATCTGGGACATTGATTTGGGTCTCCCGGCGCAGGATCGCCAGTGATCAAGCTGCCACTGCATGGCGGTGGCGATGGACAAGGCGTTATTCGAGGCGTCGGAGAAGTAAATGGAGGCTGCGTGGGAGATGGTGAGGGAAATATAGTTGGAGATGGAGATATTGTGGGAGAAGGCGATGGGGTAATAGTCGGAGATGGCGCAACCGGCGTTTCATTTTTTAAAACATAAAGCCGGTCACGCTGTAAACCGCTCACAACAAGAGAGCTATCTCCACCTGTATAAGATATAGTAAGCGGAGAAGTTCGGTTGGCGTATTCCGCAAGACGCTGACCGTCAATGTTGCCTAGAGTAATTTGGCTCGGCCCCAAGCTATATATTATGAAATACTCGCCCAAGCGGCGCGTAAAGACATTCGGATCAGTTTCGGAAAATTGCGATGTGTTTGCGAAAAACCCGTCTGCATTCAAAATCGGCAGAGAAGTTTTAAGCAAGTTCCTGTCTTCAGTTATTACCCGTGAAAGCTTTCTTATAAAATCATAGCTTGCGGTCTGACTGCCTGTCGCGGTCCATAAGCCGCCGCCGCTTCCCTCATTCTCTTTTGCCTGCCAAATGAGGATTCCAGCCATATTATCAGAGCCCAAGAGATTCATCGCCCAGCTTGCATGAAGCCTGTCCTCGGTTACATCATCAGAGCGGCGGACTTGACTCGTAAACAAACCTCCCCAGCCAGCCTCTGCCCAAAACCAGCGCTTGCCAAAAGGATTTTTTGCCTGCTGCCTGATTATTTTTAATGTTGCGTCTGTTCCAACGCGCACCTTATGGCTTAAGCAAGGAACTGGATCAGAATCAAATATTGAGTTGGAAACAACATCGAAAACCTCGGCATAATCCTTCACCGGCAATCCTTTTGGCCAATCGTTGGTCAGTGGTACTTCATCCAAAAACGGCAATGTGCAGTTCTTATCTCCTTCATTCCAATATCGTTGGCCGGCTGCTGCCCACCACCAGATGCTGCCGCAAAGTTCCGGAGACATTATATAGGCGCCAGGAGCCGCTATGCGCAAATTCGACGCAATGCGTGCCCACTTAGCTTTCTCCCCATCAGAAATCCTCCGGAGACTTCCATCGCCCTGACCGCAAATTTCCGTAAAAATGACTCCGAAGCTGTTGCTGAAATTACGATACACATTTCGCGCAATAATCGTTGAAAGGTGCGTCACTTCCTGTTCTGGAATGATGCCCTGGTAGTCAAGCACAATTGGCTTGCCCAAAAAATCAGTGCTTGTGCCGTTAAGAAAAGTAAGATCTGTCCGATTCATATAAGAAACGTATTCGTCAACCGGCCACATCATCAAAATCGGTATGATGTTGTGCTGCCTAAGCTTCCGGATAATCTCAAACAAGGAATCAATCTCCGCAGTCTCGGGTCTGTCCCAAACAAAGCTCGATTCCAGATAACTGGTATAACGGATTGACATTGGGCCGTTCCAGGACTTCTGCGGAATGCCGACAAGCCATGGCGTCACGAAAAAGCGAATGGAGTTTACGCCGAAATCGTTTTTCAAAGCTTGAAGCTCCGCATCAGTCAGCGTCCATGTTGTTTTATTTTGCGGCACGCTCCGATCATTAACCCAGTAGTTTCCGGCAACTTGATTAAAGCCGAAAACAAAATCCGGAATTGACGAAGATGGTCCTCCTGGAACTGCCGCCTGGGAAAAAGAAACACCTTGCCAAGAAACAAAAAGCGCGCTTCCCGCCAACAGAGCCACAGCAATAATCCTCCCGTGGTGCCGGAGCGCGCTTTTTGTTTTTTCTCTTAGTATTCTAAGGGAAATTTTTTGCACAGGTTTTCTACTTCTTTTTTTATTATCGTAGGTATCTCTTTTTTAGCCAAAAGACCGTCAAACCACCCGGCTATGAGCTCCATTTCCTTTTCTCCCATGCCGCGGGTGGTGACTGCCGGCGTGCCTAGCCGGATGCCAGACGGCTTGAACGGAGAGGGGTCTCCGGGAATAGTATTACGATTGGCGATAATTCCTGCGGCTTCGAGACGTTTCTCTGCTTCAGATCCATCGATCCCCTTATTTCGAACATCAATCAGCATCAGGTGATTATCAGTGCCGCCACTCACAAGCTGAAAGTTCTTTTCGATAAGTCCGTTGGCTAATACTTGAGCATTTTTGACTATCTGCCGTTGATACTCTTTAAACCCTGGCTGAAGCGCGATCTGGAACATTAATGCCTGTGCAGCAGTAACGTTATTGTGCGGACCTCCTTGTAACCCCGGGAAAATAGCGCGATCGATTTTTTCTGCCAATTCTTTACGACACAAGATAAGTGCGCCACGCGGGCCGCGCAAGGTTTTGTGAGTAGTTGCCATCACAATGTCGGCATACGGAAACGGACTCGGATGAGCATCTGCCAGAATAAGTCCGGCAATATGCGAAATATCTGCAACGTGGTATGCGCCAACTTCTTTTGCAATGCTGCCGAACTTATTAAACTCCAAAACGCGAGGATAAGCTGTGGTTCCGGAAACAATTACTTTTGGCTTTGCTTGAAGTGCTAATTGTCGGACTTCTTCATACTCAATAAGGCCTGTTTCGATATTTACTTCGTATTGCACCGGCTTCCAGGCTTTGCCGGTAAAACTTACTTTGTGGCCGTGTGTTAAGTGGCCGCCGTGGGAAAGCGCTAGCCCCATCAATGTATCGCCTATTTCCATTAACCCGGCGTAAATTGCAAGGTTTGCGGGGCTTCCTGAATATGCCTGCACATTCACGTGCCACTCATCCGGGCTTAATCCAAAAGCTTGAAGCGCTCTTTCTTTTGCCAAAATTTCAATCCGATCGTAGTATTCATTTCCGGGATAGTAACGCTTCCCGGGATACCCTTCAGAGTATTTATTGGTAAGCGGCGAACCGATCACTTCAAGCATTGCGAGCGGCACGATGTTCTCGGACGGAATAAGATCAATTGTAAAACGCTGACGCTCGATTTCTTTGTGAAGAAGCTGCGCAAGCTCTGAATCAGCTTTTTTAAGATTTTCGTATTGATAAGGCATTAAGCACATTGTAAATCCTAAACGCGAGATTCGAAACAGCGTCCAGCGCTGTATCAAGCTAATTTATAAAGGAATTTTGCAAGTTTGTGCGGGTCATGGCGGATAAACCCGCGATGCCGTATGAAATCTCCTCGCACAATCTTCGGTGTATGATTCCGCTCGACAAGATTAGGAACCACGTACTGTGCCCCTTCTCGGGCGTAGCGCAAAAGCCGCGCACGCTCCGGTCGTTTGGTATTTAATACCACCACATCAAGAATCCCGCGGCCAAGATACGTTTCGATCTCAGAAATAAAGTCACTCGCTTTGAAATTGGTAGTTTCTCCGTATTTAGTCATTACGTTGACCACGTATACCTTCTTGGCGCGCGATTTTCGAATCGCCCCTGGAATACCAGATACAAGGAGATTCGGGATGATGCTCGTATAGAGATCCCCCGGCCCCATCACGATGAGCGACGCACGCAAGATCGCCTCGAGTGCGTCACGGTTCGGCACCGCACGCGGTGCAAGCCATACGCGCGTAATCGCAAGCCGCGGATTATGTTTAGGAATGTCAATATTTGTTTCTCCCTTGATGACCCGCCTATTTTCAAGCTGGGCGAAAAGGTGCGTATGGGAGAGAGTCACGGGGATTACTTCTCCTTGCGCCTCAAGAATTTTCGCCGCTTCTTTTACTGCCACCCGAAAATCTCCCGTGAGCTTTTCGAGCGCGGTAAGAAATAAGTTACCGAACGAATGTCCTTTCAGGCCTTTTCCCTGTGAGAAGCGGTAGGTAAAAAGCCTTGAAAGAAGCCGGTCGTCGGTGCTTGAAAGCGCCACAAGCGCGCGCCGTATATCGCCCGGAGGAAGCGCGCCAAATTCTTCTCTCAGTCGGCCGGTCGAACCACCGTCGTCTGCCATCGAGACAATAGCGTAAAGCTTCAGGGGAAATTTCCGAAGGCCTGACAACACCGTAAATACACCGGTTCCTCCGCCGATGACAACGACACGTTTCTCTTTTGTCATACCCACGCTTTTACTCTATAACGAAATTGACGAGCTTGTTGGATACTATGATTACCCGCTTGATGCGCTTTCCCGAAACCCACTTCGCAACATTTGACCGTGCCTTGGCAAGTCTCTTGACAGTATCCCGATCGGCCCCAAATTTTGCCTGCATGGTATCACGCAGCTTGCCATTAATCTGGATCGCGTACGTCACTGATGACGATTTCAGATATTTCGCTTCGTAGGTCGGCCACATTTCCTTCTGAAGCGACGAATGGTTTCCTATAAGGCACCACAGCTCCTCGGCAATATGCGGGGTGAAAGGATTGAGGAGTCGCAGCAGGGTTTCGAAATCTTGAAGCGTTACCACGGTTTCACGCCCATTGAGCACGTTTAAATACTCCATCAGCGCCGCGATAGCGGTGTTGTAGGAAAGCGCCTCAATATCTTCGGTGACTTTCTTTATCGTACGGTGCTTCGCCACAACGATATCTGGATGCGGTTTTGACTTCCTTTCTTGGACTTTCTTTTTCGCGAGCTTCTGGCCGAGATCCCATGCGCGATTAAGAAATCGAAAGATTCCAATAATGCCTTCATCGCGAAAATCGCCGCCTTGCTGAAATGGCCCCAAGAACATTAAATACGTTCGCAAAGTGTCTGTTCCGTATTTTTTAATATACTCATCCGGCACAACGATATTTCCTCTGGACTTTGACATTTTTGCTCCGTCTTTTATCAAAAGGCCGTGGGACCTGAATTTTTCAAATGGTTCATCAAACTCAATGAAACCCCAATCATAAAACACCATCGTAAGAAACCGCGAATATAAAAGATGAAGCACGGCATGTTCTGCTCCTCCAATATACATATCTACCGGCAGCCACTTTTTGGTAATCTCTTTGTTCCAAGGGGCTTGCCCTGAGCGAGACTTCGACGGTGAGCTCAATCGAACCGCAGGGCGAGTCGAAGGGTAGCGTAAAAAATACCACGCAGAATCCAAAAACGTATCAGACACATCAGTCTCACGCCGCGCCGGACCTTTGCATTTGGGGCATTTTGTCTGGACGAAACTCTGCAATGCCGCAAGCGGACCCTTTCCCGTGCCTGTTGGCCTGAAGTTTTTCACGTAGGGCAGAAGCACCGGCAGATCTTTTTCCGGCACTGGTTGCCACCCGCAGAATTCGCACTGAATCATCGGAATAGGCGGGCCCCAGTAACGTTGACGGGATATTAACCAGTCGCGGAGTTTGTACTGGATTTTCTTTCTTGACCCTACATAAAGCGCAATTTTCTCTCGTCCCACATCCGAAGGAAGGCCGTTGAAAGGCCCAGAGTTTACGAGCGCGCCTTCGCCCTCATACACCTCGCCTTCCTTAGCATCCGGCGAGTGAATGACCGGCCTAATCGGAAGATGCATTTTTTTCGCAAACTCATAGTCGCGGCTGTCGTGCGCCGGCACGCCCATCACCGCGCCAGTCCCGTAGGAAAGCAGCACATAGTCGGAAATCCATATCGGGATGCGCTCTTTGGTTGCAGGATTAATCGCATACGAACCCGTAAACACGCCTGTTTTTTCTTTCGCGAGCGTCCGTTCAAGGTCTGACCTCTGCAGCGTATGTGCAACATAGCTATTGACCCGCTCTCGCTCGGTCGACGCAATAAGGACCGGCACGAACGGATGCTCGGGCGCAAGCACAAGGTATGTTGCGCCGAAAAGCGTATCAATCCGCGTAGTAAACACAGTAATCCGCTCCTCGCGGCCCGCAACGCGAAACTGCGCATCGTGCCCTTCGGAGCGGCCGATCCAGTTTTCCTGCATCAGCTTCACTTGCGGCGACCAGTCAATCTTTTGAAGGTTTTTCAGGAGGCGCTCTGCGTATGCAGTGATTTTGAAAAACCACTGCTCGAGTTCTTTTTTGATCACTCTCGTACCGCAGCGTTCGCATTCGCCGTCTACAACCTGTTCGTCTGCAAGCACCGTCATGCACGAAGGACACCAATTCACCGATGACTGGGCTCGATACGCAAGTCCCTTTTTAAACATCTGCGTGAAAATCCACTGTGTCCAGCGATAATATTCCGGATCGTACGTTTCGAGTTTATTTGACCACGCATAGCTGTTGCCGGTTGCATAAAGCTGGCGGTAGAAATTCTTCTTGGTCCTTTGCGCTAAGATTTTCGGATGCACGCCAATGCTTAACGCATAGTTTTCCGAATGAATCCCAAAACCATCCAAGCCGATTGGCTCAAAGACGTCGTTTCCCTTCATCCTCTGGTAGCGGCCGTAGATATCAGCGCCGGTAAACGCATACATGTTACCAACGTGCAGCCCCTCGGCAGAGGGATACGGAAACATCATCAGGTTATAGAATGGTTTTCGCGCCCGCTGTAAGTCAGGTTCAAAAACTTTCTTTTTGGACCAGTATGATTGCCATTTCTTCTCGATTTTCTGAGGATTGTATTTCATCACAGGGATATTCTTATTCTATCTATTCTCCTTCGTTTCCAAAAGGTTCTTAACTGCTCTGATGATTTTCGGTGCCGGAAGCGTCGTACGGAATCCCGCAGCATGAAAATGCCCGCCGCCACCAAAATGCTGTGCGACTTTTCCGAGGTCTATTTTTGACTCTGCCCTGCTTCGGAGATGACCATACCAGTAATTTTTCTCGCGAACCAACACAAGTGCTATCTTCATCCCCCGCACCGCCCGCAAAAGATTCACGATCCTGGAAGAAAGCTCTGATGCAGAAGGAAACTGTCTTTGGTCGCGCTCTGTCACGGTCGATACGATAAACCGAAGACGCCTGTCCGCTTTTGCGCGCTTACCAATACGGGAAAGCAAAATGAAATCGTCTGTCGATTCCCACTCTTCAAGCATCATCTGAGTTTTAGGAAGATCTGCTCCGGCCCCGACGAGCTCCGCAACAATGCGCAATACCTCGGGTGTAACTTTATCTGTCGCAAGCCCTGCGGTATCTCCCACAATCCCCAAAAGCAGAAGTTGCGCCGTGGACGATTTGAGTGTCACATTCCAGGCGCGCGCAAGTTCAAATACCATCTCCGCAACCGACGATTTCCGGAAATCCACCCAGAGTATATCTCCGCGCTGGTCCTGCAAAGGATGATGGTCCACTGAAATCAAATACGGGCGGTCGCGCTCCAGAATCTTTTCAACGCCGAGACGCTCCATTTTTGCGTAATCCAGTCCGAATACAAGATCTACTTTTTCTTTCGGAAACGTGGATTTTATTTTTTCTGCTCCGTCAATTGCTCCCCATTTTTCAGCGTGAAACTGGGGAATAAACAAAGATGCCTTTTTATTTTTTCCGAGCTTCCGAAGAACCGCTCCAAGCGCAAGCACCGAAACAAGTGCGTCAAAGTCCGGCTTTACATGCGCCGCAACTAAAATATGCCGCGCTGCTTTGATTTTCTCTTTAATCAGGGTGAAAGAGGGTTTTGGCATTTTTGGTGGTTATTACTGCAATTTTCTCAATTGATATGTTTTTGAGTTCCGCGACTTTTTCTGCAACCGAACGTACGTACGCTGGTTCGTTTCGTTTTCCGCGGTAGGGCTCTGGCGCGGCATACGGCGCATCGGTTTCAAGCAGCATCATATCAAGCGGCACGAAACGCACCATAGCATCATACATCGTCGCAAACGTAATGGGACCCGCAAAAGAAATATAGTACCCGAGGTCCATAAATCTACGCGCGTCATCAATTGAGCTCTGGAAAAAATGCATTACGCCACGGAGTTTCCCTCGGTACGCGTTAAGAATTTCAAACGTTTCCTGATATGCATCCCGCGCATGCACAATGAGTGGTTTTTTAAGTTCAACGGCAAGCTCGAGGTGCGAAAAAAAACTTTCGCGCTGCCTTTGTTTGGTTCCGTCGCTTGTATCATAATGATAATCGAGTCCGCTTTCGCCTATCGCCACGACCTCTTTTGCCCCGGCTAATGCGCTAAACCGCGCGTCCAGCGCTTCTTTTCCAGCCGCCCCAGTGCTTTCCATAGAATCCTCCATTGCCGAAGTCGTGTGATGCGGATGAATGCCAATCGAAGCCAAGATAAGGCCAGGATATTTTCGCGCAAGTTCTATGGCGGCTTTTGAAGTTTCGTACGAGGTACCGACTGCGATGGTAGCGACACCCTGCGCTTTCATGCGTTGTATTACTTTCTCTCGATCGCTATCGTAGGCGGCAAACTGCGGATGGGAATGCGAATCAAATAAGAGGCTTGACCCTTCGGCTTTGCTCGGGGTCAAGCCTGGGTTTGTGGTTCTGCCTTGTTCATGATTCTGCCGCCATGAGCTCGCTGTCGAAGAACCATCCTGAGTGTATCGAAAGATCAAATGGCTTGACATTTGATGATTTTTTGCTATACTATAAATGTTCTTTGAAGTGCGTACGAGCACGAGAAAGCAGGGAAGAGGATGGTGAGTATCCGGAGCATCCAGGTGATCGGCAGAGCAGGGGTAAGGCCTTGAGCCCCTCATGCCGAACATCCTGGAGGCTGCGGAACGACCTCCTTTCACTTGAGCTTCGGCTCACGTGCATCGGAGGTTCCTTCCTCCCCTGCTCTTTTTTTTATCGAGCCTATAACGAGGATTCGGCGCGAAGCGACTCCAACGCTTCCCACAAGTGTGGTAGCAGAGATGCATCGCCTGAATGTTTCGCTTTGTACCGATAATATGATTTTCGCACCGAATGCATAGGAAGTTTTATGCTCATTATTGGCTCGATTTATTTTTCCAGCCGCGGAAACAGCGGTTCTGCTTTTCGGAGCTTTGCCTTTTTCTCCTGCCAGGGCGCTTTTGCGCCTCCGTCAAGCGAGAGCGCCGAGAGAATCTTTTCTGCGGTATCCGGAAGAAACGGGCGAAGCAGCCACCCGGCATTCCCAAGCGCAATCACCGCGCTCGAAAGGATGTGTCCGATGGCATCACAGACGCCTTCCTCGTTTTGAATCGAAAGAAGATGCCACGGTGCTTTTTCATTTAAGTAGGCATCTAGGCGCGACAGAAGCTGCCATACCGCACCGATTGCTTCGTGGAATTGATAGCGCTCGAAACTTGTTTCGTAGCGCCCCCATGTTTCATTGATGACAGATTCTAAATCACTCGTGCCAAGCGCAATTTCCCGCCCATATTTCTCGCCAAGCGTCAGGATGCGGCTCGTAAGGTTCCCGAGGCCATTCGCTAAATCCGCATTGTAACGTAACACGAAACGTTCTTCGGTAAAATCTCCGTCTTCGGTTGCGGGGATTTCACGCAACAGAAAATACCGCACAGAATCCCTGCCATACCGGGATAGAAAATCAAAGGGGTCGATGACGTTCCCGAGGCTTTTTGACATCTTTTTCCCGCCCGAGGTGATAAACCCGTGCACAAGTAGCGCTTTTGGAAGCGGAACTTTCACTGCAATAAGCATTGCAGGCCAAATGGCGGCATGAAACCGCAGGATATCTTTTCCGATAATTTGCAAATCCGGCGGCCAAAATTTCTGGAACTTTGCGCCGGCTTCTGCGTATCCGACCCCGGAAAGATAGTTCGTGAGCGCGTCGCACCAGACATACATCACATGCGTCTCGCCGCCAGGCACCGGAATACCCCACGGAAGCTTCTCTCTGGGCCGCGAAAAGCTCACATCCTCGAGCCCCCGCTCAATGAATGCAAGTATCTCTGCTTTCCTCGTTTCGGGGTAGATGACGAGCTGCCCCTGCTCGATGATTTCCTTGAGCGCATTACTGTATTTTGAAAGCCGGAAAAAATAATTTTCTTCTTCGCGAAGTTCGAGCGGTTTTCCCGTGTAATCCGGACACTCGCCGTTTACCAAGTCGCTTTCGGGGTGAAATGTTTCGTGACCCACGCAGTAAAACCCGCGATAAGATTTTTTATAAATGTCGCCTTCGGCATCAAGCTCACGCCAGATTTTCCGGGCGACCGGCCAATGGCGGTCTTGGTCGCTCGTGCGGATGAAATCGTCATGTGAAATCCCGAGATCCCGAAGTAATTTCTCGAAATGCTGCGCATTTTCGTCAACAAAATCCTGCGGGGTTTTTCCGAGCGAAAGCGCGGTCTGGTAATTTTTCTGTCCGTGGTCATCCGTGCCTGTCAAAAAAAAGACTTCTTTTTCCCGAAGTCTTTCGTAGCGCGCCACCACATCAGCCTGCAGGAACTCCAAGGCATGGCCGATGTGGGGGGGAGCATTCACATACGGGATTGATGTCGTAAGATAAAATTTTGCCATGTACGTTACGTGTCGTTCGAGAGAAACTTTCTGTTTTCCCAGTCCGAGATAAGTTCGCCGAGCGCAGCGGTAAGTGGAACTGCCAAAATCACGCCCCAGATACCCGCGAGCTTTCCGCCAATCATTATCGCAAACACGACGACCACAGGGTTTAACCCGATGGATTTTCGCATCACGGTCGGCACAAGAATGTTGTTTTCGAGCTGCTGGATAATGACAAAAAGGATAATGGTATAAATCGCAAGATCCGCTCCCCCTTGCGCCGCAATCGCAAATGCAAGAAGTCCGGAAATAATAGGGCCTACGACCGGCACGATCTCCAAAATGCCCGCCAGGATCCCAAGAAGCAACGGGTAGTTGACGCCGAGAAGCCATAATCCGAAGAAGACTGTTGCGCCAACCGTGAAACTCAACGCCACCTGACCGTAAAACCAGCGGCCGATTTTCTTTTGGGCTCGCTCCCAGAGCCCAAGAAAATACGATTCGTGCTTCGGCGGCGCTACAAGTTTGATAATTTTTTCGATGGTGCGACCCTGAAGCGCAAGATAAAACGAGGTCACAAACACCACCACGAGCGAAAAGGTCGCATTGACAAAACGGGACGCAAACTTAAACGCAGCGCCTGCCCCTTGCCCGATGCCCTGAAAAAGCTGGAGGATATTTTCCCGAATCTGCGTGATTGCATCAGGCGTAAGGAAATTAAGATGGAATATGCGGTTTACAAAGTGAAGCACCGTATCGGCAAACCCCTGAAACTCCGATACCACCACCGGCGTAAGTATGTATGCGAAAAGCGAAAACGCAGCGAGAAATCCGAGATAAATGAGCGTCACTGCAAGAAAGCGCGGCACACCCCTTCGCATAAGCGCCCCGATGGGCCCCTCTACCACGGTCGCAATGATGATGGCGGACACAAAAAGCGCAATAAGGTCGCGAAAGAAATACACGCTTGCAAAAAGGAGCGCGACAAGAAAGAGCTTCAACGCAGAACCCCATGAAATTTCAGAAAGTTGTTTTTCCATATACGTTATGTAAGCGTAAGCAATGCTTCGAATTTGCTTTTGTCTTCAAAGGGGCCGATGAGTGCGAGATTCAGCCATTCTTCTTTAAAAATATCGTTTGCGAGCTGTTGAACTTCGTCTCCGCTCACTGCCTGAATCTTTGCAATCAATCCGTCTACGGTAAGTACCTCTTGGCCAAGAATTTCCTGCGGGCCGTAAAACATCGCAAGCTCGTCCGTAGTCTCGGTAGTTAACACGAGAGAACCGCTGATATGGTCTTTTGCCTTTTTCAGTTCATCTTCCGGCACGGACTCGCGCTTTGCTTTTTTACACTCTTCGAGTATCGCGGATACAGCATCAAGCACATGCTGGGCATCAACTCCGCAGGAAACCCCAAGAAACCCGTGATCCGTAAAGAGATCAGCTCCCCCCCTTACATAATAGGCGACACCCATTTCATCCCGCAAGCGCTGAAATAAACGGGATGACATGCCGCCCACAAGAATCGTGCCAAGCACGCTTGCCGCATAGCGCCGGGGGTCAAATAATGAAAACGCGCGAAATCCCATGAGTAAGTGTGACTGATCGGTTTTTTTCTGATGCAAAAGCAAGCCCGGCCTCGCCTGGAGTTCTTTGACGGGCTCCTTGCGCTTCCCTTCTCCCGCGCGCACGCTCCAAAAGTACTGTTCTATTTTGCTTACTACGTTTTCATCCACGTCGCCGCTTATCACTACAACTGTTTTTGACGCAACATAGTGGTCGCGTACGTATCGCATAATATCTTCCCGCGCGAGCGCTTGCACGGTTTCTTTTGTGCCGGCAAGCGGCCGACCTGCCGGTTGATCGCCATATAACAATTCCATCCAAAGCTCCCCGATGTGGCGCATCGGAATATCATAGTACATATTAATCTCCTCGATCACAACGCCCTTTTCTTTTTCAATTTCTCCCGCGTCGTAGAGTGAGTTTTGGAATATATCGGAAATCACATCGAGCACCAAATCGAGGTGCGTTGCATCTACTTTTGCGTAGTATTCAGTATATTCGTGCGAGGTAAAGGCATTTGATTCGCCGCCAACCCGATCGAGCTCGGTCGCAATCGCAAGCGAGGACGGCCGTTTCGTTGTCCCTTTAAACATCATGTGTTCCAGGAAATGCGAAATTCCGTTCTGGGCTTTTGTTTCATGCTTCGAGCCCGCCTCCACGAGCGTTAAAACCGTCACCGATTTCGCGCCCCTTTGTGGAACAATAAGAACTCTCAAGCCGTTTTTGAGAGTGATTTTTTTATACATAGGTTCTAGCGAAGTTTGTCTTCAAAATAATTTTTGAGGCCATCAACCCGGATGCGTTCTTGCTGTGCGGTATCTCTATCGCGCACGGTGACTGTTCCGTTTTCAAGCGTCTCAAAATCCACGGTTACGCACCAGGGCGTACCAATTTCATCCTGGCTGTAGTAGCGTTTGCCGATGTTTCCGCGATCATCCCAAGCGCATACAAAATTCGGCTTCAAAGCGTTATAAATGCTCCTTGCTTTTTCAACTAGTTTTGGCTTGTTTGCCAGAAGCGGAAATACACCAACCTTGATGGGCGCAAGCTTAGGATGAAACCTCAAAACAACGCGTTGCTCGGAACCCATTGCGTCTTCAAAGTAAGCATCTATCAGAAAGAAAAGCGCCGTCCTATCCACCCCGCCGGACGTTTCTATGACCCATGGAATAAATCGCTTGCCGCTTTCCTCGTCGTAGTAAGAAAGGTCTTTGCCGGAAAACTCGCTATGGCGCTTAAGATCCCACTCGCCACGATGATGAATGCCCTCAAACTCTTTCCAGCCCCACGCCGGAGTCAGGTATTCAACGTCTGTTGCGAAGCGCGCATAGTGGGCTTTTTCGCTTGGTTCGTGGTCTCGGAAACGAAGATTCTCTTTTTTCATGCCAAGATCCGCATACCACTTAAGGCGCTCTTCTTTCCAGTAGTCGTACCATTGCTCGCTCTCTTTTTCTTCCGGCTTTATGAAAAACTGGAGCTCCATTTGTTCAAATTCTCGCGAGCGAAAAGTAAAATTCCCGGGCGTAATCTCGTTACGAAACGCTTTACCGATCTGGGCAATACCAAAAGGTATTTTCATCTGCGTTGAATCAAGCACATTTCTGAAGTTGGCATACACGCCTTGGGTAATCTCTCCGCGCAAATATACCGTTCTTTTTTCTTCCTCTACAACGCCCAAAAATGCCTTTACCAGAAGATTGAATTGCCGCGGCTCGGTCCATTCCGGCTTTTTCTCGTCTTTTCCTTCGTGCATCTTTTCGTGTTCGCTGATATCTTCTTTGGCATCCTGGCGGAATCTTTCGTGACAGATTTTGCATTCAATAAGCGGGTCGGCAAAAGCTTCAACGTGGCCTGATGCTTCCCAGACTTTGGGGTTCATCAAAATTGCCGCGTCGATTCCAACCACATCTTCCCGCAACTCAACGATACTCCTCCACCATTCTTTTTTTATATTGTTTTTAAACAAAACCCCGAGCGGCCCGTAGTCCCACGTTCCTGCCAAACCCCCATAAATTTCTGAACCCGGAAAAATAAAACCTCTTCTCTTGCAGAGTGCGGTAATTTTTCCCATGAGGTTGTTATTATTGTGCGCCATATTTCTTTTTTTTGCGTTTGTGTTACGGCTGTACCACGCCTTCGTAATATCCAATATTCGGATCATCCGGCAAATCGGATGCAATCGGGTCATCACGCATCACCACCTCGTTCCCGGTCCACTCGTCAACGCCTCCGCCTTCTACCGCGTCAAGAAGCACCATGGTGCTTCCGACCTGCGGCGCAGAAGGCGTTGCCGCAATCTGAAAAATAATTTCGCGCGACTGGAAACTCCCGAGTTCCGGGATTTCCCACATAATCTCGTTCGTGCGCGGGTTGAAAACAAAATTCGTGCCTGCGACAGTGCCTGACGTACGGCCGGAAAATGTCACGTTTGCAGGAAGCGCAGTACGCACAAATACATCTTTAAAATCGTTCCCCTGTGCAGTCACTTTCAGGCGCGCGGCGTATTGCGTTGCCTGATTGACGCGCGGCGGAGTCGGGCCGGTGTTCGTAAACCGCGCTTGGGGGTCTTTGCGCAGCACCCTGGACTCAAGCACGAGCTTTCCGTTGATCTTTGCAATGTGTTCCACTTTCGCCGATACGAGCTGGGCGCCGCCGAGCGACGGAGGCTTGGTGGGCGAGGAAATTTCCGCAGTCGCTTTGAGCACATTCTGGCTTTGGCCCTGCGGAAATACATCTCTCGTCTTTACGCGGAAACTCACCATGCCTGATTCCTGAGCATTGAGCGAGAGGAGTTGCGGTGTGTTTCCCCCGTGCCAGGTGATTGTATTGTCGCGCGACGAAAACGAGCCCTCGGTTTCAATGCTTCCAAAACCAAAGAGGGGTCCTTCGAGTTTCGCTTTTACCACCACGTCGCGGAGCGCAATATCAAAATTGTTTTTAAACGTAATGCGGTAGGTAAGCGGCTCATTCAGGGACGCGGTATACTCGCGCTCGTTGTTGAGCGATACCGCAAGCGAAAGCGGATTTGACGTAAGCCCAATGCTGCCCTCCACTTCTTGCAACACGATGCGTTCGCCGCGCACCGGCACGTCGAGGCGCGCGCGGAACCGCCTTGCTTCGCCCTCGCTCCCAGTTACTTTTCCGACAAATCGCACGTCACCGTTTTTCCCGCTTCCCACATCTTTGAGCTCCCAGGTTGCAATGCCGGGCACTGCCTTGGGAATGGCGTCAAGAAGTGAAAAGTTTTCTGGAAAATCTATGGATATTTTTGCATCGGCGAGCGTTCTTTGCGCCTCGTTTTTCCATTTGAGTTTAAATATAAAGGCATCGTCCGGAATGGTGCGACCCGGAAGTTCCCACTCGAGCGATGCAGCCGACGCGGTAATGCGTACATTCGCGTCTTTTGTGGTCTCGAAACGAGTCTGTAAATCTCCGAGCTGATATCGGAAGGAGATGGCAATTTGCCGGGATTCATCCTGTTTGCCCCAGAACACTGCCGACACTACTGCCTTGCGAGAGGTGCCTGGCGCAAGCTCCTCGTCTACTATCCGTTGGATCACCGACTCGTTCTCCGCTTCCACAAATGCGGCGCCCGAGCTGACGCGAAACGCAAACGTCGCATTTTTTATCGGGCTTCGGGACTTGTTGTCAAATGTCACTTCGTATTCGGCAACTTCGCCGGCTTTTACTTCTCTGGGGCCAGAGACCGCAATATCAAGCTTCGGCGGCGCGTAGAGATGCTGCAATACAAAAAATCCTGCGATCAGGATTACCGCGAATCCTACTCCGAAACTTACAATCTTTTTCGCTTTCGGGCTTGGCGAAAACCGCATCGGAACGTGTATCTTCGGTGTTGCCTCTGGAACGCTCCCCCAAGTGCTCCCCAATCTCGGTGGTTCGCTTTGGGGTGAAGCAGACTTCGGCTGCGGCGTTGGTATGGGAACCTGCCCTGTCCCTTCGGCCTTCCGAGACAATTTTTTTTCGAGATCTTCAAGCATGAAATGAAATCAGCAAGCGTATTCGCGCAAAAACGCTGCTGCCCCATTATAACACAGCTATTTCCGCTTCTTATCTGCTCAGC
>Ga0194126_10000816_pt1 | contig 52872 bp, 52 predicted proteins | sample TA2KigC150mmetaG_FD_148641 | JGI IMG/M metagenome (GOLD analysis project Ga0194126, IMG submission 148641) | Freshwater microbial communities from Lake Tanganyika, Tanzania - TA2015035 Kigoma Deep Cast 150m | ecosystem: Environmental > Aquatic > Freshwater > Lake | place: Tanzania: Lake... | reverse complement strand
GTGTCGCCGGCGTGGCGGGCGTCGCCTGGGCGAACGCCAGGGAAGTGGTGGCGGCGAAAGCGGCGGCGACGGCGAGAGAAATCAGTTTGCGCATTGCTTGTTTCCTTTCAAGTGTGTTGGGCAAGGGACATCCCCTGGGTTCCCGGACAGCAGTGTTTGCTGCGTCTGATGCTTAAACGCCGGCCGAGCGCGGCAGGTTGACGCGCCCCATGCAGTATCATGGCCTGCCCCACGGAGAACGACATGACACGCATTTACGGCATCAGAAACTGCGACACCATGAAGCAGGCCTTCGCATGGCTCGACAGCCGCGGCATCGCCTATGATTTTCACGACTACAAGAAACTCGGCGCCGATGCCGCGCTGCTGAGGAAATGGGCGGCGCAGGTCGGCTGGGAGAAACTCATCAACACGCGCGGGCCGAGCTTCCGCAAGCTGCCGCCGGAGAAGCAGGCCGATCTCACCGAGAAGAAAGCCTTCGCCCTCATGCTGGAGAACCCGAGCATGATCCGGCGGCCCGTCGTCGAAGCCGGCAAGGCGCTGCTGGTCGGCTTCGATGCGGACGAATTCGCCAAGAAGCTGAAGTGAACCGCCAGCAGATCGCTCAGGGCACGCTGCTGATGTGCGCGGTGGTGCTGATCTGGGGCGCCTTCCTGCCGGCGAGCAAGGTCGCGCTCGCCGTCATCGACCCCTACTGGCTCACTGCGTTGCGCTACGGCATCGCGGCCGCCTGCTTTCTCTTCGCGCTGGCCGCGTGGGAGGGGAGACGCGCCCTCTCCTGGGAGGGGCAGGCGGGAAAGGCCTGGCTCTTCGGCAGCGTCGGCTTCGCCGGCTTCAGCCTGTTCGTCTACGAAGGCCTGCGACTGACGCGGCCCGAGCACGGCGCCATGATCCTTGCCCTCGGCCCGGTGAACATCGTCCTCTGGCAGTGGCTGCGCACGCGCCACCGCCCGCATGCGGCGACGCTGGCCTGCATCGGCGTCGCCATCGCCGGGCTCGGCCTGGTGGTCAGCCAGGGCGAATGGGCGCGCCTCTATTCGGGCGGCAGCGCGCTAGGTAACGGCCTCACCTATCTGGCGTCCTGGTGCTGGATCGCCTTCACGCTCGGCGCGCAGCACTTCCCGCGCTGGTCGCCGGTGCGCTACACGGCGCTCACCGCCGCCCTGGGCTGGCTGACCATTCTCGTCGCCGCGGCGATAGCCACCGGCAGCGGACACAGCCGTCCCCCCGCACCGGACGGGCTGCGCGAGCAGCTCTGGGCGCTGCTCTTCATCGTCTTCGTCGTTTCCTTCGGCGCCGTGCTGCTGTGGAACATGGCGGTGGCCAAGCTCGGGCCGCTGAATGCCTCGCTCTTCGCCAACTTCGCCCCGGTGGTGACCTTCCTCATCACCGTCTGGCAGGGCCATGTCCTGCTGCCGGCGGAGATCGCCGGCGCGGTGCTGGTGGTCGGCGCGCTGGTCGCCAACAATCTGGTGAACCGCCACCTCGCCGGGAAAGCCGAGGCGTTGCTGGCCGGCACGCCTACAAGGTAGGATGGCCCCATGCATCACGCCGAATCCCAGTCCATCTACCGCGTCGCCGCCCTGCGCGAGATCGAGGCACGGTTCTCCGGCGAATCGCCGCCGCTGATGGAACGCGCCGGCGCCGCCGCCACGCGCGCCGTGCTGGCGCACAGCCGCGGCGCGCGCCTCGCCCCGCTCATCGTCTGCGGGCCGGGCAACAACGGCGGCGACGGCTTCGTCGTGGCGCGCATCCTGCGCAGCCGCGGCATCAACCCGACCGTGGTGTTCACCGGCGACGAAACGAAGCTGCCCGCCGACGCGCGCGAAGCCTTCGACAGCTTGCGCAGCTTCGGCGGCGAAATCAGTCACGAGATCCCGAAAAAACCCTTTTCGCTGGTCGTCGACGCCCTCTTCGGCATCGGCCTGCAGCGCCCCGTCGAGGGCACCTACGCCGAGCTGATCAGCCGGATCAACGCCATGGACTGCCCGGTCCTGTCGCTCGACATCGCCAGCGGTCTGTGCGCCGACACCGGCCGCGTGCTCGGCTGCGCCGTGCGCGCCCACTTCACGGCGACCTTCATCGCACTCAAGCCCGGCCTGCTCACCCTGGACGGACCGGATCACAGCGGCGAGGTCAGCGTGTACGATCTCGACATCGCGCCCGAGAGCGTCCTGCCGGCCGAAGGCCGCGTCGTCACCACGGCGCTGTTCCGGGATTGCCTCAAACGGCGCCCAAGGAACAGCCACAAGGGCATGATGGGCGGCGTCGGCATCCTCGGCGGTGCGCCGGGCATGACCGGCGCGGCGCTGCTCGCCGGCCGCGCCGCGCTCAAGCTCGGCGCCGGCCGCGTCTATGTCGGGCTGATCGACAATGCCGCGCTCGCCATCGACACCGACCAGCCCGAGCTGATGCTGCGCACGCCGGCCGACGTGCTCTCCTCGGGATTCGCCACCGTGCTCGCCGCCGGGCCGGGGCTGGGCCAGGGCGCCGACGCCCTGGAACTGCTCCGGCAGGCCATCGCCGCCGAGCTGCCGCTGGTGCTCGACGCCGATGCGCTCAACCTGCTGGCGGCGCATCCCGTGCTCGCCGGCCGTGTCGCGCGGCGCAACGCGCCGACCCTGCTCACGCCGCATCCCCTCGAGGCGGCGCGCCTGCTCGGCATCGACATCGCCGAGGTACGCGCCGACCGCATCGGCGCCGCGCTCGCACTCGCCGAACGCATGAACGCGCCGACGGTGCTGAAGGGCTGCGGCAGCGTCATCGCCAGCCCGGCCGGACACTGGTACATCAACACCAGCGGCAATCCCGGCATGGCCAGCGCCGGCATGGGCGACGTGCTCGCCGGCATCGCCGCCGCGCTGCTGGCGCAGGGCTGGCCGGCCGAGGCGGCGCTCGCCTGCGCCACCCACCTGCACGGCGTCGCCGCCGACCGGCTGGTCGATGCCGGCGTCGGGCCGATCGGGCTTACCGCCGGCGAGACCATCGAGTCGGCGCGGCGCGCTTTCAACGCCTGGATCTACGGCTGATGCCGCCCGCCCCGATCGCGCAGCATCCGCTGCGCGGCATCCTGCTGTTCATGCTGGCGCTGATGCTGTTCGCCCTGCTCGACGCCACCTCGAAACACCTCACCGTCGATTTCGCCGTACCGCTGCTGGTCTGGGCGCGCTATGCCCTGCATTTCGTCATCATGCTGGTCTTCGTCGGCCCCTCGATGCGCCTGCAACTGGTGAGGACCGACAATCTGTCCCTGCAGGTGGTGCGCGCCCTGGCCCTGGTCGGCACCACTGGCTTTGCCATGATGGCCTTCCGCACCATGCCGCTGGCCGAGGCGACGGCGGTGCTGTTTCTCGCCCCCCTGCTCGTGACGCTGCTGGCAGGCCCCTTCCTGCGCGAGCGCGTCGGCGCCGGCCGCTGGGCCGCGGCCATCGTCGGCTTCGCCGGGGTGCTGCTGATCGCCCGACCGGGTGGCGCGCTCAATCCCGCGGGCACCCTCTGGGCGCTCGCCGGTGCTGCCTGCTACGCCGTTTACCAGATCCTCACGCGGCGCCTGAGCCACGCCGAGCATCCGCTCACCCTGCTTTTCTACACGGCGCTGGTGGGCACCGCCGCGATGAGCCTGGCATTGCCCTGGTTCTGGTTCGAGTTTTCGCCCAGTCCGCTGCAATGGCTGATGATCGCTTCGCTCGGCTTCTACGGCGGCGTCGGGCATTTCATCCTGATTCGCGCCTTCCGCCTGGCGCCGGCCTCGACCCTGACGCCCTTCGGCTACACGCAACTGATCTGGGCAGGCCTGCTCGGCTGGCTGGTGTATGGGCACGTCCCCGACGCAATGTCGGCGGCCGGCATGGCCGTGATCGCCGCCGCCGGCCTGTGGCTGGCGCTGGGAGAGCGTCAGGCCGGGGCGACGGGATAAGGGTGGAGCATGTTGAGGGCGATGCTCTGCCCGCCCGGCTGCACGATGCGGACGTGCTCGCGGCGGAACTGCCGCGCGTGGTGCAGGCCGCAGGAGTGGGCGATCATGTCGATTTCCCGGTTCATGTTGCGGCAGTAGTGGGCGACGCGCCCGGCCTTGTCCTCCACCACCAGGCCGCGCTGCAGGCGCGGGTTGTGCGTGGTGACCCCGGTCGGGCAGGTGTTGGCGTGGCAGCGCAGCGCCTGGATGCAACCCAGCGCGAACATGAAGCCGCGCGCGGTGTTCACGAAGTCGGCGCCGACGGCGAGCGCCCAGGCGGCGCGCGCCGAGGTGACCAGCTTGCCGGCGGCGATGACGCGCACGCGCTCGCGCAGTCCGGATTCGATCAGGGCATCCACCACGCGCGGCAGCGCCTCGTCGATGGACAGCGCCATGTGGTCGGCCAGCGCCTGCGGCGCGGCGCCCGAGCCGCCCTCGCCGCCGTCCACGGCGATGAAGTCCGGGGCGAAGCCGGCGCCGCGACGCGCCACGGCGTCGCACAGCTCGTTCATGAAATTCCAGCCGCCGATGGCGGTCTTGATGCCGACCGGCCTGCCGGTGGCCTCGCGCACGCGCGCCACCATGTCGAGCAGTTCGTCGGCGCTGGCGATGTCGCGGTGTCGGTTCGGGCTGATCGAGTCCCGGCCGGCGGGAATGCCGCGGATGGCGGCGATTTCCCCGGTCACCTTGGCGCCGAGCAGCACGCCGCCCTTGCCCGGCTTGGCGCCCTGCGACAGCTTGATCTCGAAGGCGCGCACGCTGTCGTGCGCGGCGATCTCGCGCAGCCGCTCGATCGACAGGCGCCCCTCGGCGTCGCGCACGCCGTACTTGGCCGTGCCGATCTGCATGATGAGGTCGCAGCCGCCCTCGAGGTGGTAGGGCGAGAGGCCGCCCTCGCCGGTGTCGAGCCAGCAGCCGGCGGCGGCCGCGCCGCGCGACAGCGCCCGCACCGCCGGTTTCGAGATGGCGCCGTAGCTCATGCCGCTGATGTTCACGATCGAGCGCGCCGAGCAAGGCCGCTCGCACCAGCCTTCGCCGATGAGGATCGGCGGCGTCGGCTTCTGCTCCTCCTCGATCACCGGAAACGGCGCATTGACGAACACCAGCGCGCCCGGCTCGCGCAGGTTGTAGGTGGAACCGAAGCCGATGACGCCGCCCTCGTCCTTGGCCAGGCGGTAGACCCAGGCGCGCGTGGCGCGGTTGAAGGGCATCTCCTCGCGGTCGCCGGTGAAGAAGTACTGGCGGAAGTACTCGCCGAGCTGCTCGAAGAAGTAGCGCAAGCGGCCGACGATGGGATAGTTGCGCAGGACGGAGTGCTTCTTCTGCGTGATGTCCTTGACGTACCAGACGACGAGCGCGGCGAAGAGGCCGATGGCCAGCAGGGTGCCGATGCTGACGGAAAGTACGCTGACGAGACCGCTCATGCTGCCCTCCCGGCGGGTAGAATTGCCCTTTCAGAATAGTGTTGACGGCAGGTTTCATGGAAACTTCAGGAACACTCGCGGCCGAGATCGGGAGAAACGTCGCCGCCGCCCTGGCCGAGGACATCGGCAGCGGCGATCTGACCGCCCTGCTCACCCCGGCCGGCCATCCGGCGCGCGGCATCGTCGTCAGCCGCGAGGAGGCGGTGCTCTGCGGCACGGCCTGGTTCGACGCCTGCTTCCACAAGCTGGACCCCGGCGCCCGCATCCGCTGGCATGCCCCGGACGGCGCCCGCATCCACGCCGGACAGATGCTCTGCGAGATCGAGGCCGACACGCGCGCCCTGCTCACCGCCGAGCGGCCGGCGCTGAACTTCCTGCAATTGCTCTCCGGCACCGCCACCGTCACGCGCAAATACGTCGATGCCGTCGCCGGCACGCGGGCGAAGATCGTCGACACGCGCAAGACCCTGCCCGGCCTGCGCCTGGCGCAGAAGTACGCCGTGCGCTGCGGCGGCGGCACCAACCACCGCCTCGGCCTCTACGACGGCATTCTCATCAAGGAAAACCACATCATGGCCGCCGGCGGAGTGGCGGCGGCGCTGGCGCAGGCAGTCAAGCTGGCGCCGAAAGGCGTCTTCATCCAGATCGAGGTGGAAAACCTGGCGCAGCTCGAGGAGGCGCTGGCGGCCGAGGCGAAGATGATCCTGCTCGACAACATGGACTTGGCGCAGATGCGCAAGGCGGTGGCCCTGACGGCGGGCCTGGCGCTGCTGGAGGCCTCGGGCGGGGTGGTTTTGTCGAAGGTGCGGGCGATCGCCGAAACCGGTGTGGACCGCATCTCCATCGGCAGCCTGACCAAGGACGTGCGGGCCATCGACCTGTCCCTGCGCCACGTGGAGAAGTAGGGCCTGGCTGCCTTGCCATCCCCCTGCGAAACAGGTATAAACATTCTGCGCCGGGCGCCGTTAATGACAAGGCCGGCCATCACAAGAATGGAATGTCGGGAGCTTCGAGATGCTGTTCCTCATCTACTACGTCGTCGCCATCACCATCCTGATCCTGCACTTCACGGGATTCCTGGCGCGTCACAACATCGAGTGGCTGATCCTGGTCCTGGCGGTGACGGTGTTCCCGGCCGTCATCTACCTCTGACGTCCCTCACGCCCGGGCGGCGATAAACGCCTTCACCGCCCCAACATCCGCCTCCATCACTTCCACCCGCTGCGGCAGGGCCTCGAGGCCCTCCAGTTCGCGCGGACGCCCCGGCTCGCGGCCGAGCGCCTCGCGAATGGTCTCGGCGAACTTCACCGGCTGCGCCGTCTCCAGCACCACCATCGGCACGCCGGCTTCGCCCAATTCACGATGGACTTGCGCCACCTTGAGGCCGTCGGCGGTGTGCGGATCGATCAAGACGCCGTATTTCTCCCAGGCCGCACGGATCGTCGCCAGGCGGTCGGCATGGCTGCTGGTGCCCGAGACGAAGCGGAACTCCGGCAGGCGTGCCATATAAGGCGTGCCGCGCAGGTCGAAGCTGCCGCCCGCGTCCACGCTTGACCACCATTCCCGCACCACGGCCGCATCGCGCCCGGCGAGATCGAAGGCGAAGCGCTCGAAGTTGGAGGCCTTGGAGATGTCCATCGAGGGGCTCGAGGTGACGCGCGTCTCCGCCGTCGCGCGCGGCCGATACACGCCGCTGCGGAAGAACTCGTCGAGCACGTCGTTCTCGTTGGTGGCCAGCACCAGGCGCGCGACGGGCAGGCCCATCATGCGCGCGACGTGGCCGGCGCAGATGTTGCCGAAGTTGCCCGAGGGCACGGCGAAGGCGACCTGCTCGTCGTTCGAGCGCGTGGCGGCAAAGTAGCCCTTGAAGTAGTACACTACCTGGGCGGCGACGCGCGCCCAGTTGATCGAGTTCACCGCGCCGATCCGGTAGCGCGCCTTGAAGTCGGCGTCGTTGGAGACGCTCTTCACGATGTCCTGGCAGTCGTCGAACATGCCGCGGATGGCGATGTTGAAGATGTTGGCGTCCGGCAGCGAGTACATCTGCGCGCGCTGGAAGTCGCTCATCAGGCCGTGCGGCGAGAGCATGAAGACCTTCACGCCGCGCTTGCCGCGCATGGCGTACTCGGCGGCCGAGCCGGTGTCGCCCGAAGTGGCGCCGAGGATGTTGATCGACTCGCCGCGTTTCTCCAGCACGTACTCGAACAGGTTGCCGAGCAGCTGCATGGCCATGTCCTTGAAGGCCAGCGTCGGCCCGTTGGAGAGCTCCAGCAGGTGCAGCCCCGGCTCCAGGGTGGTGAGCGGCGTGATGTCGGACGCGTCGCGTCCCGGCCGGCACCAGCGGTAGGTCTGCGCCGTGTAGGTGCGGACCACGATGGCCTTCAGGTCGCAGGCCGGGATGTCGGTGATGAACTTCTCCAGCACGCGCAGCGCGAGGGCGTGGTATGGCAGCGCGCGCCACGCGTCCAGCTCGGCCCGCGTCACCTGCGGATAGGCTTCCGGCAGGTAGAGCCCGCCATCGGGCGCCAGGCCGCCGAGCAGGATGTCACAGAAAGCGCGGGGCGGCGACTGGCCTCGTGTCGAGATGTACATCATTTCAAGTCAAACGCCGCATTATTCTTTGAGGATACGCATTTTGACTCTTACCCGATCAAAAAGCATTTTCCCATCCCAACAAATTTTCTCATGAATATAGTTATTTGCTGCTTTGGAACTTGAAAACACCATCAGTTCAACAAGGGGGCTGTTCGAGTCAATGTATTTCAGCCCATCTCGATCTAAGAAATGACCAGTTTTTTCACCTTGGTTGCCAATTTCCTCGATGAGATAGATTGTTCGCAATGTTGTGATCCATTAATGGGGAGATGGGGGTCAGACCCCAGATACTCCTCAAATTACTCTTAGAGAGAGATAGCAATCGCCGTATTGGGGAGACTGACTTTCCCCGCCGCGTCCCACGCCGCCCCTCACCCAGCCGACTGCAGTTCGGCAAGCAACTCCGGATGCTTGTCCAGCAGGCGAAACAGGTTAACGACGGCCGCAACCGGGCGCGCCTTGCCGCGCTCGTAGCGAGAGAAGGCGTTGGGGCCGCCGCCGGCGATCGCCGCTGCCTGCGCCTGGGTCAGTTTGAGACGCTTGCGGATGCGCGCCAACTCCTCGCGCTGTTGCGCGTCCCGCTCGGCGGCAAGCACATCAAGCACTGCCGCATAGCGTTTGGCCTCCCCTTCACTGACGAACTCGATTTCCCCGCACGCCGGGCAGTGCCAGCCCTTCACTTTCGGCACCACGCGCGCGAGGCCATCCAACTCGATGGTCACGTCCTTCGTCCGCAGTTCCATGTCCGACTGTTCGCAGTTCAGGCAGGGATGGTTTTTCGCTTTGCTCATGCTCATAGCCTCTTGAACGAAATCACGATGGAGCCGTCGCTTCGCAAGATGAATTTGACGTAGGCGGGACCCGCGGGGGTGTCCGCGTGGTACACGTCCTGCCACAGCCGATGGTCGCCATGCGTGGTCATGCTCTTGACGAAACAATGGCCCGGCATTCCGATCACAACCTTCAGCATTGCCGCCAGGTCCAGGCCCATCGCATAGCCACCGGTCAGCGCCGTAGCGGTGAAGGCATCCGCCCCGCGCGCCGCCACCCCAGCCTTGATTTCCGCCAGCAGGTAGTGCGGCTTGCGTTTCTCCATTAATCTGAATTTAACCTATTAGGTTAATTATGGCAATGAATATCAGGGTCATTGCCGCTGTACTCGGAAACGCGTGAATGCCATCTCCGTCCTGGCGAGACTGACATTTTAAAATCTCAGCCACCCTCTCCCCTACCCCTCTCCCGCCAGCGGGAGAGGGGAGGAAAGGGGTCAGTTCAATTCTTCCAGCCGCAGGCGCACCACTCTGCCCTTCACCACCGGCAGCGCCTCGATGCGGGCGATGGCGGCCTCCATGTTCTTCTCGCGCGTCAGGTGGGTGAGCATGATGATGTCGGTCTGCTCCTCGCCCTCGGCCGGCTCGCGCTGGATCATGGCGTCGATGGAGATCTGCTGGTCGGCCAGGATGCGCGTGATGTCGGCGAGCACGCCGGGGCGGTCCTCGACGCGCATGCGGAAGTAGTAGGCGGTCTCCACCTCGCCCATCGCCAGCACCGGGATCGCCTTCACCGCGTCGGGCTGGAAGGCGAGGTGCGGCACGCGGTGCTCCGGATCGGCGGTGTGCATGCGGGTGACATCGACCAGGTCGGCGATGACGGCGCTGGCCGTCGGCTCGGCGCCGGCGCCCTTGCCGTAGTAGAGCGTGCTGCCGACGGCGTCGCCCTTCACCAGCACGGCGTTCATGGCGCCCTCGACGTTGGCGATGAGGCGCTTCGTCGGGATCAGCGTCGGGTGCACGCGCAGCTCGATGCCCTCCCGCTTCCGCTTGGTGATGCCGAGCAGCTTGATGCGGTAGCCGAGCTGCTCGGCGTAGCGGATGTCCTCCGCCTGCAGCGTACTGATGCCCTCGACGTGGCACTTGTCGAACTGCATCGGAATGCCGAAGGCGATGGCCGACATGATGGTCAGCTTGTGCGCGGCATCCACGCCCTCGACGTCGAAGGTCGGGTCGGCCTCCGCGTAGCCCAGCCGCTGCGCCTCCTTCAGCACGGTCTCGAAGGGCAGGCCCTTGTCGCGCATCTCGGAGAGGATGAAGTTGGTGGTGCCGTTGATGATGCCGGCGATCCACTCGATGCGGTTGGCGGTGAGGCCCTCGCGCAGCGCCTTGATGATGGGGATGCCGCCGGCCACCGCCGCCTCGAAGGCGACCATGACGCCCTTACTCTGCGCGGCGGCGAAGATCTCGTTGCCGTGCGTGGCGAGCAGCGCCTTGTTGGCGGTGACGACGTGCTTGCCGTTCTCGATGGCCTTCAGCACCAGTTCCTTCGCCACGCCAGTGCCGCCGATCAGCTCGACGACGATGTCGACTTCCGGGTCGGCGACGACGGAAAACGCGTCGTCGGTGAGGCGGCAGGCGCCGCCGGTAACCTGCTTCGCCAGTTCGAGGTTCTTGTCGGCGACGACGGATATGCGGATGGGCCGGCCGGCGCGGCGCGTGATCTCCTCCTGGTTGCGCTGGAGGACGGTGAAGGTGCCGCCGCCGACGGTGCCGATGCCGAGCAGGCCTACGTTGATGGGTTTCATTTGAGGTTTTTCCTGAAGCAGAAGCCGGGGATGTGCATCCCCTCGCGAAAATAGAACTTGTGGGCTGCAGCGCGCTGCGCGCCGGAATCCAGCGCGATCACATCGCAGCCGAGCTGGCCGGCCTTCGCTTGCAGCCAGTCGAACAGCAGCTTGCCGAAGCCGCGCGATCGCCGCGCCGCGTCGGTGACCAGGTCATCCACGTAGAGACGCCGCCCCTCGTAGGTGTTCTCCACCAGTCGCCACACCGCCAGGGCGCAGACGGCGCCGTCCTCGGTCACCACCACCATGCGGCCGCCGTTGGCGAACACCTCGCCCAGGCGGCCCGCATAGCCGGCCGGCAGGTCCGGACGCAGCTGCCGATGCACGCCCTCGGCGCGCGCCAGCCAGTCCGGCGCGGCCACCCTGCCGTCGGCCCCGTTGACTTCGACGATCTCAGGCCGTGCCATGCCGCTTCCGGTAGCCCTCGAGGAAGCGTGCGATGCGGCCGATGGCTTCGCGCAAGTCGTCCTCGTGGGGCAGGAAAACGAGGCGGAAGTGGTCGGGATGCGGCCAGTTGAAGCCGCTCCCCTGCACCAGCAGCACCTTCTCCTCCCGCAGCAGCTCGGCGATGAAGGCCTGGTCGTCCTCGATCGGGTAGAGCTTCGGGTCGAGCCGCGGGAACATGTACAGCGTTGCCTTCGGCTTGACGCAGGTCACGCCCGGGATGGCCGTGATCAGGTCGTAGGCGACGTCGCGCTGGCGGCACATGCGCCCGCCCGGCGCGACGAGGTCGTCGATGCTCTGGTAGCCGCCGAGGGCGGTCTGGATGCCATGCTGTCCGGGCGCGTTGGCGCACAGGCGCATCGAGGCCAGCATTTCGAGCCCCTCGATGTAGTCCTTCGCGTGGCGCTTGTCGCCGGAGACCACCATCCAGCCGGCGCGGTAGCCGCAGGAGCGGTAGTTCTTCGAGAGGCCGTTGAAGGTGATGGTCAGCACGTCCTCGGAGAGTGAGGCGATCGCCGTGTGGCTGTTGCCGTCATAGAGCACCTTGTCGTACACCTCGTCGGAATAGACGAGGAGGTGATGCTCGCGCGCGATCCCGATGATCTCCCTGAGCAGCTCGTCCGGATACAGCGCGCCGGTCGGGTTGTTCGGGTTGATGATGACGATCGCCTTGGTCTGCGGCGTGATCTTGCCCCGGATGTCGTCGAGGTCCGGCAGCCAGCCGTTCTCCTCGTCGCACAGGTAATGGCGCGGCGTGCCGCCGGAGAGGCTGATCGCCGCCGTCCACAGCGGGTAGTCCGGCGCCGGCACCAGCACCTCGTCGCCGGCGTCGAGCAGGGCGTTCATCGCCATCACGATCAGCTCGGACACGCCGTTGCCGACGTAGATGTCCTCCAGCGTCACTCCCTTGATGTGCTTCTGCTGGCAGTAGTGCATGATCGCCTTGCGCGCGGCGAAGATGCCCTTCGAGTCGGTGTAGCCCGCGGCGTGCGGCAGGTTGCGGATGATGTCCTGCTGGATCTCTTCCGGCGCATCGAAGCCGAAGGCGGCGAGGTTGCCGATGTTCAGCTTGATGATCTTGTGGCCCTCCTCCTCCATCTGCTTGGCGATCTGCAGCACCGGGCCGCGGATGTCATAGCAGACGTTGGCGAGTTTGGCCGACTTGAGTACCGGTCGCATGGCTGTCTTTCCTCGAATATGGCGGTGCAACATCAAGGCTATAATGTTACCCGACTTCGAGACAAATCAGGCGACTAGACGATTTTCATGAAACTGCATCTCGACAACGCGGGCAGCCGCAACCTGGTCACCGGGTACGGTGCCGGCTATGTCGCCATCAATCACCGCCATTACGAAACCGGCCTGGTCGTGCTGCCCGACCGCATCGTCGAGCCCTGGGCCGCCGCGGGCTTCGATGCCCTGGCCGAGTGCGACTTCGAGGCCCTGCGCGCGCTGGCGCCGGAAATCCTCCTCCTCGGCACCGGCGGCCGCCAGCGCTTTCCGGCGCCGTCCCTGTTGCGCCCGCTGATCGAGGCGCGCATCGGCTGCGAGGTGATGGACCTGCCCGCCGCCTGCCGCACCTTCAACATCCTCATGGCGGAGGGCCGCCGGGTGGCGGCCGCGCTCATCATCGAGGCGGAACAAGCATGAAAATCGCACTGAAGATCGACGCCGCCACCTTCCGCGGCACACTGGCCGGCGTGCCACGCCTGGTGGAAGCCCTGCGCCAGGCCGAAGCGCAGGCCAGCTTCTTCTTCAACCTCGGTCCCGACCGCAGCGGCCGCCGGCTCGGCGCCGCGCTCGCCGAATCGCGTCCGGGCGCGAGCGCCCTCGGCCGCCACGGCTTCGCCACCCTGCTCTACGGCACGCTGCTGCCGGCCCCCGACATCGGCCGGCGCTGCGCCGACATCCTGCGCGGCGTGCGCGACGCCGGCTTCGACACCGGCGTGCTGTCCTGGGATCGCGCCGTCTGGGAAAGTCAGTCTCCGCGGGGCGGCGCAGACTGGACGGAGCGCAGCATGCGCCGCGCCGTGGCGCGCTACGAGAAGCTCTTCGGCGAGGCGCCGAAGGCCCATGCCGCCCCCGGCTGGCAGACGAATCCGCACGCCGTGCGCCTGACCCAGCGCCTGGGCTACGGCTATGCCTCCGACACGCGCGGCAGCTGTCCCTTCATTCCGGTGTGGAACGCCGAAATCACGCTCTGCCCGCAACTGCCGACCACCCTGCCCACCCTCGACGAGTTGCTCGCCCAGGACGGCTGCACGGCCGAGACCCTGCCCGACCGCCTGCTGGCGCTGACGGCGCAGGACCGACCGGCCGGCCACGTCTTCAGCCTGCAGGCCGACCTCGGCCTTGCCCTGCTGCCCGCCGTGGAACAGATCCTCGCAGGCTGGAAGCGCCAGGGGCACGAAGTGGTCTCCCTGAGCGGCCTGTTCGAATCGATCGACGCCAGCCGCCTGCCGCGCCACGAATTGGTGCGCGGCAGCGTGCCGGGTCGCCGCGGCAGCCTCGTGCTGCAGGGGCCGGCGTTCCTGGCATAACGCCGGCCGCGCTTGCGCCGGCAGGCGATTTCATCAACAATGCAGACGCTCATGGTCGACCAGCCCGTACCCGATTTCGCCCTGCCGGCGACAGGCAACCAGACGTTCTCCCTGTCCGCGGCGCGCGGCGCCCCGCTGGTTCTCTACTTCTACCCGAAAGACAACACGCCCGGCTGCACCGTCGAGGCCGGCGAGTTCCGCGACCTGCACGCGCAGTTCCGGCGCGCCGGCAGCGCCGTCTTCGGCATCTCGCGCGACAGCCTGAAATCCCACGAGGGCTTCAAGGCCAAGCTGAAGCTGCCCTTCGAGCTGCTGTCGGATGCCGAGGAAACCGCCTGCGCCCTCTTCGGCGTCATCAAACAGAAGGTGCTCTACGGCAAGCCGGTGCGAGGGCTGGAGCGCAGCACCTTCGTCGTCGACGCCGCGGGCGTGCTGCGGCGCGAGTGGCGCGGCGTCAAGGCGCCCGGCCATGCCGCCGAAGTCCTCGAATTCGTCAAATCGCTGAAGAAAGCCCGATGAACGCCAAGAAACACGCCGCGACCAAGCTGTTCGTCCTCGACACCAACGTCCTCATGCACGACCCGACCAGCCTGTTCCGCTTCGAGGAACACGACGTCTTCGTGCCGATGATGACCCTCGAGGAGCTCGACAACAACAAGAAGGGCATGTCCGAAGTGGCACGGAACGCGCGCCAGGCGAGCCGCATGCTCGACGGCATCGTCGGCGGCTTCGAGGACCGCATCGCCAAGGGCATCCCGCTCGAGGCGCCTTCCAGCGGGCTGGCCACCGGCCGCCTCTTCATGCAGACCGAGCCGATCAACGGCGCCCTGCCGGCGACGCTGCCGACCGCCAAGGCCGACAACCAGATCATCGGCGTCATGATGCACCTCATCGAGAAGCACCCGAAGCGCGCGGTGATCCTCGTCTCCAAGGACATCAACATGCGCATCAAGGCCCGCGCCCTCGGCCTCGACGCGCAGGACTACTACAACGACAAGGTGCTGGAAGACACCGACCTCCTCTACAGTGGCACGCGCGAGATGGGGTCCGACTTCTGGGAGGCCAACGGCAAGGACATGGAGTCCTGGAAGCAGGACGGCCGCACGCTCTACCGCATCAGGGGGCCGCTCTGCCCGGATCTGCTCATCAACGAGTTTCTCTGGCAGGACGGCGACCGGCCCTTCCAGGCCATCGTGCGCGAACGGAACGGCAAGACCGCCGTGCTCGAGACGCTGAAGGACTACAGCCACCAGAAGAACAACGTCTGGGGCATCATGGCGCGCAACCGCGAGCAGAACTTCGCCCTCAACCTGCTGATGGACCCGGAGATCGACTTCATCACCCTGCTCGGCCAGGCCGGCACCGGCAAGACGCTGCTGACGCTGGCGGCGGGACTGACACAGACGCTGGAAGCCAAGCTCTACAGCGAGATCATCTTCACCCGCGTCACCGTGCCGGTGGGCGAGGACATCGGCTTCCTGCCCGGCACCGAGGAGGAGAAGATGACGCCGTGGATGGGCGCGCTGGAGGACAACCTCGACGTGCTCAACAAGCCCGCCGAGGACGGCGGCGAGTGGGGCCGCGCCGCCACGCGCGACCTGATCCGCTCGCGCATCAAGGTGAAGTCGCTCAACTTCATGCGCGGCCGCACATTCCTCAACAAGTACCTCGTCATCGACGAGGCGCAGAACCTGACGCCGAAGCAGATGAAGACGCTGATCACCCGCGCCGGCCCCGGCACCAAGGTGATCTGCCTCGGCAACATCGCGCAGATCGACACGCCCTACCTGACCGAGGGCAGCTCGGGCCTGACCTACGTGGTGGACCGCTTCAAGGGCTGGCCGCACAGCGGCCACGTCACGCTGATGCGCGGCGAGCGCTCGAGGCTGGCCGACCACGCCGCCGAAGTGTTGTAGCGTCGGGGCGCCGTCCCGCGGGGACTGACTTTTCCGGACCGCAGGCTAATCGCGCCCGCGCCCGCCGCCGCGCGGCCCCTGGCCCTGGCCGCCCTGGCCCGGCCCATGTTCGCGCTCCAGGCTGCGCGGCTGCCGTTCCTGCCGGCCCTTCTCCTGCCGTTCCTCGAAGCGCGGGCGCCGCTCCGCGCCGTCCCTCTGCCGCATGTCCCGCTCCTCGCGCGGGCGCACGTGCTCCTGCCGGCGCTGCTCGCGCTGCGCCTCCCGTTCCCTGCGCCGCTCCTGCAGCGCCTTCTGCCGTTCGCCCTTCTGCCGCTCGATCTGCGACTTCTGCTCCTTGATGAATTTCCTGCGCTCGTCGCGGCGTTGGTCGATCGCCCTGCTCACCGCCTCGTGCCGCGCGGCGATGGACGGCTCGTGGCGCGTCGCCTTGAAGAAGGCCGGCACCTGGGCCAGCACGCGCGGCTGCGGCCGTCCTTTCAGCGGCACGAAGCCGGCCTGGTTGGGCCGGACCTCGACGCTGCCGTGCTGCGTCTTCAGCGTGGTGGCGCCGACGTTCACCTTGTCGTAGCTGCCCGGCTCGCCCTCGCGCGAGCCCTCCGGGATGACGAGCGGCTCGTGGTCGGTGCCGCGCACGCCGATGGTGGCGGTGGGCGTGCGCACCTGGTAGCTGCGCGGATTGAACTTGCCGATCCAGCCGGTGACCGAGCGGAAGGTGCCGGCGAGCAGGCTGAAGAAGCTCTTGTCCTGCTCGTCGCCCTCGGCGCGGTAGGCGGTGATGCTCATCCTCGTGTTCGGGCGCACGGCGATGAAGCCGCCGTCCTCCATGGCGAGGTGCAGTTCGCCATCCGGGCCGGTGACGATGCCCTCGCCCTCGTGCACCTTGTCGCCGACGGCGACGCGGCGCGGCTTCTTCGCCCTGTCGTAGACCGTGACGTCGCCCTCGACGAGTTCGACCTTGCCGGCCGGATTGGCTACAGGCGGAGACTGGGCAAAGGCGCCCAGGGCGGCGAACAGCAGGCAAACGGCAAGCAGAAGACGGCGCATGATGCGGACTCCCTCTGTTTCGGGAGTTTAACGGCCGAAGCGCTCGAAGGGTTGAATCGGATCAGTAGGCGCCTTGCGCCGCGAAGTTCTCGAAGCGCGTGTATTCGCCGAGGAAGGTGACGCGCACCTGCCCGATGGGGCCGTTCCTCTGCTTGAGGATGTTGATCTCGGCCGAGCCCTTGTCGGGCGAATCGGGGTTGTACACCTCGTCGCGGTAGATGGCGACGATGACGTCGGCGTCCTGCTCGATGGCGCCGGATTCGCGCAGGTCGGACATGACGGGGCGCTTGTTCGGCCGCGACTCGACATTGCGCGAGAGCTGCGAGAGCGCCAGCACCGGCACGTGCAGCTCCTTCGCCAGCGCCTTCACCGAGCGCGAGATCTCGGAGAGTTCGGTGGCGCGGTTCTCGCCCTCGCGCACCGAGGACATCAACTGCAGGTAGTCGATGACGATCAGGCCGAGCTTGCCGCACTGGCGGTAGAGGCGCCGGGCGCGCGCGCGCAGCTCGGTGGAATTGAGCGCCGGCGTCTCGTCGATGTGGATCGGCGCCTCGTGCAGCTTGCCCAGGGCGTAGGTCATGCGCTGCCACTCGTCGTCGTTGAGGCGCCCGGTGCGCACGCGGTGCTGGTCGAGGCGGCCGACCGAGGAAAGGAAGCGCATGGCGAGCTGGGTGCCCGGCATTTCCATCGAGAAGATCGCCACCGGCAGCTTCGACTCGAGCGCGACGTGCTCGGCGATGTTGAGAGCGAAGGCCGTATTGTGGGTCACCACATCGTTGTCGGTGATATAGAGCCGTTGCGGGTGACTGACCGAGATGCACTGGCACGGCGCTTCGCGCACGGGAACGATGGACGCGATGCTGAGGCGTTTCTCCCGCTGCCAGGCATTTGGCGCCCGGGCCTGCTTTTCCGACAGCAGGAACAGGCTGCGAGGCTCGGGGTGCGACAGGTGGCAGACATAGGCTGGCAAACCCCGAACGCGCAAGCCGGCGACATTGGTGAAATGCGGTTGCTTGACGCTTACGGAACACCATGCGCCCAGTGAACGCGCCAGCGAGACGACATCCTGCGCAAGGCGGGGGCTGCTGGTCGAAAAACGCACGCTGCCCCAGCGTTCGACCCAGCCGTCGGTATCCAGCAGTCCGCGCAGCAGGTCGAGCCGCGCGGCCCGATTCGCTTCGAGATAGAGCGCAGGGATGAACTTCTGGTCGCTGGTCAATCCCGACAGACCGAGGCTGTCCAGCGCTATGCGCAGAGGGTTAGGCTGGACACCCATGAAGCCTTTCACCCGCCCGCGATTGCGCTGGACGATGCGATAGTCGTAGGCGGCGTCGTGCGTCACTTCCAGCTCGCCGTCGAGACGTTCCCGCATCCGGTCCAGCATTTCCGTCGAAGCGGTCGAAAATTTGACGGTTCCCGAGCCGCTCAGCATGCCATCGCCGAGCAGGCCTCCCAGCACCCAGGGATCGATCGGCAGCCGCTCGTTATGGCCGAAGTCCCCGGTTGCGCGCTCGATCCACAGGCGATTCCGATAGCGCTGGCAGTCGAGCATGCGCATCAACCGCTCGGTGCTCAGCACGCGAGGCGCTGCCCATTCCCGATACCAGACCCGCCACAGGTGCTCCGCACAGCATTCGGTAGAACGACCGTCCGAGAAGCCGATGCGGTACACCTGCCTCACCCCTTGCGGGAATATGCCCGTGACGATCGAAGGCTGCCCATCGATGGAAGCCAGGGCATCGCCGACGGCCAGTTCGCCCATGGTCTTCCAGCCGCCCCGTGTGCGCACGCGCGCATCCAGCGGCTGAGCTTTGCCCATGCTCGGCCTTCCGGCGACGATGACCATGTCGCCCGGCTGCAGGCCGGAGGTCTTCATGTCGAGGTCGTGGAAGCCGGTCGGGATGCCGGTGATGTCCGAGGGGTGCTCGCGGTCGTAGAGTTCCTGGATGCGGTCCACCACCTGGCCGAGCAGCGGCTGGATGGCGGTGAAGCCCTCGGTCGTGCGCGCGCCGGCGTCCTTGATCTCGAAGACCTTGGCCTCGGCCTCGTCGAGCAGGGACTTGGCCTCGCGCCCGGCGGGATTCAGCGCGCTGGCGGCGATCTCGTCGCCGACAGTGACCAGCTTCCTCAGGATGGCGCGCTCGCGCACGATCTCGGCGTAGCGCTTGATGTTCGCCGCCGAGGGCGTGTTGTTGGCGATCTCGCCGAGGTAGGCCATGCCGCCGGCCTGCTCCGCCTCCGCCGCCTTGTCGAGCGACTCGAACACCGTCACCACGTCGGCCGGCCGGCCGGCCTCGATCAGCTTGGCGATGTGGCGGAAGACGCGGCGGTGGTCGTCGCGGTAGAAATCCGCCTCGGACACCTGGTCGGCGATGCGGTCCCAGGCGGTGTTGTCGAGCAGCAGGCCGCCGAGCAGGGATTGCTCGGCCTCGATGGAATGCGGCGGCAGCTTGAGCGCCGCCAGCTGCGGATCGCCGGAGGGAGTGGAGGTGAAAACGCGCGCCTGGGCCATAAGCGGGAAAGTTTACCCGCTGCCCGGACCCGTGGCGAGTGGATAAACCCTGTATAAGGCTGTGAATTCGCTGTGGATAAAATGTGGACCAAGCACGGCGCACTGGGCTATGATTCACGCCGTCAGTGCACCTGCAACGGAGAACGCCCCATGCGCGGCACCTTCTGGCCCGTCTTCCTCATCGTCCTCGGCAGCCTGCTGCTGCTCTCGAACCTGGGCATCCTGCCGTTCGGCGAGCTGAAGGCCCTGGCGGCGACCTGGTGGCCGCTGATCCTGATCCTGATCGGCGTCACCTCGCTGGTCAAGAAAGGCCGTTGAGAACCGCCATGAACCGCCGCCTTGCCCTGCAGCGCCTGTCCGTCCTCTCCGCCCTCTCAGCCGCCTCCCTGCTGCCCTGGGGCCGCGCAGCCTTCGCCTCAAGGGCCTCGACGCTGCACGCGCTGCCGCGCACGGCGCTGGTGATCGGCAACAGCCGCTACAAGGACGCCCCGCTGAAGAACCCCGCCAATGACGCCGCCGCCATCACCGACCACCTGAAGAAGCTCGGCTTCAACGTCATCGCCCAGCTCGACGGCGGCAAGGCGGTCATGGAAAACGCCATCCGCGGCTACGGCGAGCAGTTGGCGAGAAGCAAGGGCGTCGGCCTGTTCTACTTCGCCGGCCACGGCCTGCAGGTGTCCTGGCGCAACTTCCTCGTCCCGGTGGACGCCGCCCTCGACCGTGTCGACGACATCCCGCGTCAGACCGTCGACCTCGCCGCCCTGCTCGGCGGCCTCGGCAAGGCGGGCAACCCGATGAACATCGTCGTGCTCGACGCCTGCCGCGACAACCCCTTCGGCGGCGACCTGAAGAGCGGCAAGGGCCTCTCGCAAATGGACGCCCCCATCGGCACTCTGCTCGCCTACGCCACGGCGCCGGGCAACGTCGCCTCGGACGGCGCGGGCAGCAACGGGCTCTACACGGAACAGCTGCTGCGCGAGATCGTCACGCCGGAAGCCAGGATCGAGGACGTCTTCAAGCGCGTCCGCCTCGCCGTGCGGCGCGCCTCCCAGGGCCAGCAGATCCCCTGGGAGAGCACGTCCCTCGAGGACGACTTCTATTTCCTGCCGCCGGCGAACCTGAAAAAGCTCTCCGAGGAGGAACTGGCGCGCCAGTTTTCCGAGGAAGCCTCGATCTGGGAAAAGGCCCAGCAGGCCGGCCAGGTCGCCACCGTCGAGGATTACCTGAAGCGCTACCCGAGCGGGCGCTTCTCCGAGCTGGCACAGGTGCGGCTCGACCTCATGCTGGCGAAGCAGGGCGAGAAGAAAGTCAGCGTCGTCAACGCGGCGGCGAATCCGTTCACCAAGGGCACCGGCGTCATCGACCTCAACTACCGCGTCGGCGACCGCTATGTCTTCCGCTCCATCGACCTGCTGACGAAGATAGAAAAAAAGCTGGTCGACACCATCACCGAACTGGCCGAGGACCGGGTGATCTACAACAACGGCAGCCTGGTGACGGACCTCTTCGGCAACACCCTCGTTCGGCCCGACGGCGCGCGCTTCGGCCCGAGCCAGATGTTCATCGGCGAATACAGCCTCGGCAAGAAATGGACGACCCGCTACGACGTCCATTTCGCCAGTGGCGGCCAGGACGTCATCGAGTTCGACCTCAAGGTGGTCGGTCGCGAAAGCGTCACCGTGCCTGCCGGAACCTTCGACTGCTTCAAGGTCGAGGCCAGGGGCTGGAGGCTCGGCACCTCGCAATCGAACGAATTCACCATCTGGGTCGCACCGGACAAGGTCAATCGTTTCGTCGCCACTGAGGTCTGGTGGCGCCGGCAGGGCCAGATCAAGCGGTCCGAGCGCCAGGAACTCGAGTCCTACACCCGCGCCGGTTAGAGAACCAGCCGCAGCAGCTCCGCCGCCAGCCGCGTCGCGCCGGCCAGCCCCAGCGCCACCCCCACCGACAGCGCCACCGAGAAGAGGGCCTCGCGCCGGCCGAGCGTCTTCAGCATCACGGCGAAGGTCGACACGCAGGGGATGTAGAAGGTCAGGAAGACCAGGAAGACGAGGATCTGCACCCAGTCGAGCAGCGGCGCGATCTCCAGCGTGCCGAGCGCCTGGTACACCATCAGCAGCGAGAGTTCCTTGCGCAGGATGCCGAAGAGGATCGGCACGCCGAGCGCCACGGGCAGCCCCAGCCACCATGACGTCACCGGCGTCAGCGCCGCGTTGATCCAGTCGTCCGCGCCGAAATGCGCCAGCAGCGCCAGCACCACGCTGCCGGCGATCAGCAGCGGCGTGACGATGGTGAGGATGTCGCGGGTGCGCGCCCAGGTGTTCCGCAGCAGCGCCCGCCCCTGCGGCAGGCGGTAGGGCGGGATCTCCAGCACCAGGCCACGCCCGGCCTCGGCGTGGCGCCGGCCGAGCAGCTTGCCGAGCACCGCCACCGCCAGCATGGCGAGACCGAACACGGCGAAGACGCCGAGTCCGCCGAGGTACTTGCCGCCCAGCGCCAGGACGATGGCCGAGCGCGCCGAGCAGGGCACGAAGGTGATCAGCAGCGAGGCCACGACGCGCTCGCGCCCGCGCGAGGTCGCCGCCGCCGCCGAGATCGCCGGCACGTTGCAGCCGAGGCCGATGAGGAAGGGCACCGCCACCCCGCCGTGCAGCCCCACCGCGTGGAAGCCGCGGTCCACCACGAAGGCGACGCGGTGCATGATGCCGGACTCCTCCAGCGCCACCAGCAGCAGCACCAGCGGCAGCATGTAGGGCACGACGATGCCGACCAGCCCGACCAGCGCGTCGGCCACGGCGCGGCCGACCACGCCCGCCGTGCTCTCCGGCTGCCACTGCCCCACCCACTCCGCCAGCCGCGCGGAAGTCAGTCCGTCCAGCACGGCGCTCACCTCGAACACCATGAACAGCACCAGGGCGAACACCGCCAGGCTGCCGATCAGTCCCCAGCGCGGATGCAGGAACAGCTCGTCGGCCCAGCGCCGCCAGCGCTCGGCCTCCTCCGGCGCGCCGGGCCGCGTCACCGTCTCGAAGAGCAGCGCCGCGCGGTGGTGCCGGTCGGCATGCAGCTCGTCGGAGAGCGGCCGCGGCAGGCGGCGCTGCGCCGCCTCGCGCGCCGCCGCCACTTCCGGCAGCAGCGCCGGGAAATGCTCCTGCAGCTCCCGCAGGAACCAGTCGTCGTTCTCGGCCAGTTGCGTCAGCAGCAGCGGGCGCGGCACGCGAAAGGCGGCCTCGATCTCCGGCCGCGCCAGCAGCACGTTGAGCGGCTTCAGGCTCTCGCGGATGTGCTCGCTGCACTGCTGCGCCAGCGGGTAGACCTTTTCGCGCGCCGCCGCCAGCGCCGCGGCGAAGAGTTCCGTCAGCCCGAGGCCCATGTGCGCCACCGTCGCCACCACCGGCACGCCGAGCCGCTCCGACAGGGCCTTGGCATTGACGTAGCAGCCCCTGTCGCGCGCCTCGTCGACACGGTTGAGCGCGATCACCATGGGCCGGCCGAGCAGGGACAATTCCAGGCTCAGCTCGAGATCGCGCTCGAGGGAAGTGGCATCGACCACCTGGACCAGCACGTCGGGCGCGCGGAAGGGGGCGCTCGGCTGCTGCGGCTCGTGGCGGGCGATCATCGGCCAGCGGTCGCCCCAGAGCAGGTACATCAGGAGCACGCGGTCGGCCTCGCGCAGGCGGTGCAGCGTCTCGATCGGCGGCAGGTCGACGAGCGATATTTCCTCGAGGCCGATGCCGACCAGGCACTCCTCGTAGGCGGATTCGCCGGCCAGGCGGGCATGCCTGGGCGTGGCGCTGGAGGCGGCCTGGAAGATGCTGCTCTTGCCCGACTGGCGGCGGCCGACCAGGGCCACGCGCGGCCGTTTCTCGCCGCGCAGCAGCGGCGTATGCAGCGGGATGCGACCCGCGCCGGGAGAAGCGTTCATTGAGGCGATGGGCGCCGGACGTCGCGGGCGCGGATTGAGTCTTGAGCCGGATTATCGCCCATCGGATGCCGCGCGCACGGCCCGCCGTGCCGGAAAATCTGTCCTTGCCCGGGCCATGGGGGTGCGCTATCGTGGTCTCCCGCGCCGGTTCACGCAGGGAGGCCCGCATGCCCTACAAGAACGACATCTTCTGGCCCGAACTGCACCCGGGCCTCATGCCGCCGCATTTCAACGACTACGCGCAGCTCCTCCTCGCCGAGGGCGACTCCTGGTTCGCCTGGGCCTATCTCGGCCTCGACGTCTCCCCCAGCATCCTCAACCGGCTGCAGTTCATCCGGCGGACGGCGACGCTGAGCTACGCCTACTCCGGCCACACCATCGGCGACATGGCGGCCATGGCGATCAGCGCCGGCTTCCGCCAGGAACTCGTCGCCCGGAAATTCGACGCCATCCTGCTCTCCGGCGGCGGCAACGACCTCTTCGACGCGCTCGCCCAGGGCCACATCCTGAAGCTGGCCGATCCGGGCGCGGACCCGGCCGATGCGGCAAGCTACTACGATGTCGCCGAACTGGATGCCCTCAAGAACTACGTCATCCTCAACTACCGGCAGGTCCTCTCCTGGCGCAGGCAGCCGGGCTCGCCCAACCGGTCGACCCCATTGCTGCTGCACACCTACGATTTCCCCATGCCCCGCCCGGCGCCGGCCAAGGTGTTCGGCAAGCCGGCCGTGGGGGCCTGGCTGCATCCCGCGCTGGACAAGGTGAATGCGCCGGCCGCGCTGCGCTTCGACATCATCAGGCTGATCGCCTCCGACCTGCTCGACGGCATCCGCGCCTTCGACGACCCGGCCGACGGCATCCATGTGGTGGACACCTGCGGCACTACGCTCACGCCGGCGGCGGCCGGCACCACCGGCGACAATGCCGACTGGGTGAACGAGATCCACCCGAACGCGGCCGGCTACGTCAAGATCGCAAGGCAGTTCAACCTGAAACTTGCCGCCCTGGGCGTTTTCTAGCGACTGGATTCCCAGTCGTGGCTGTGCGTGTGGGCATGCATATACGCGTGCGTGTCGCCGCCGTGGCGATGGCGGTGGCGATGGACGAGGTTGGCGGCCTCCAGCAGGGCGCGGTCGCGCAGCGCGTCCTGAAGCGGGCCGTCGAAGAGCAGCCGCCCGCCCTCGCCCAGCACGAAGGCGCGCTCGCCCAATTCCGAAGCCATCGACAGGTTGTGCGTGCTCGTCACCACCGTCTTGCCGCAGTCGAGCAGGAAGTCGACCAGCCAGCCCGAGGCGCGCGGGTCGAGGCTCGCCACCGGCTCGTCGAGCAGCAGCAGGCGCGGCTCCAGCGCCAGGATCGCCGCCAGCGCCAGCTTCTGCTTCTGCCCGCCGGAGAGCGAGAACGGCTGCGCGTCGAGCAGCGGCGCGAGGCCGAGTGCGGCGGCCCAGTGCTCGGCGCGGGCCACCGCGTCCGGCAGGCCGAGCTGGCGCGGACCGTAGGCGATCTCGTCGCGCACCGTCGGGTTGAAGAGCATCGCCTCGGGATGCTGGAACAGCAGCACCACCTCGCTCCTGAAGCGCCGCGCGAAGGCGCCCTGCTTCAGCCGCGCCGGCGTCACCGCCTCGCCGCAGTAGCTGTAACTGCCGGTCTGCGGCGCGATTAGGCCGTTCATCAGCTTCAGCAGGGTCGACTTGCCGCTGCCGTTGGCGCCGAGCAGCACCAGCTTCTCGCCCTCGCGCACGCTGAGCGAAACGCCGTCGAGCACCGTCGGCGCATCGGGCCAGGCGTAGCGGATGCCGTTCAGTTCGATCATGGCTTCTTGTAGGCAGTCACTACGCCCGGGCGGCGCGGTCGCCAGACAGGACCGACCTCTCCCCCGGGCCCTCTCACGCAGGCGGGAGAGGGGAGACCCGCGTAGTCGTCGAACGCCCCGCGCGAGCGCATCGCCAGCGCCGTCTCGGCGGCCATGCACACCGACTTGTCGAGCAGGTGGCCGGCCTGGGCGGCGGCGTGGCGCGCACGCGCGGACAAGGCGGGGGCGGCGGCATTGCGGCTGGCGAAGGCCAGGCGGAAGTCGCGCAGCGCGCGCGCGAAGGCCTCGATCTGCCCCGCCGCCAGCGTGACGACGAAGCCGAGTGTTGGCGAAAAGCGCACCGCCTCGAGCAGGTTCACGCGCGCGACGAACCAGAAGCCGAGGTACACCATCAGCAGCACGCGCAGGTTCACCAGCAGCAGGTAGACCACCGAGAAGTTGCCCTGCCAGAGCGAAACGGCGGCGTAGCCCAGGCTCACCGTCAGGTTGAAAGTCAGCACCGCCAGCACGGCGCGGCGCGCGATGCGCCAGCGCCCCGCGCCGCTCGCCGCCAGCGCGAGGACCAGCAGCGCGGCCAGCAGCCACGGCGCGTGGATGAAGGTCACGGCGACCACGGCCGCGAGGTAGGCGAGGAGCCAACGCGTCGCCCTCATGCCCGCTCCAGCCCTTCTCCCCCGGCCCCTCTCCCGCCCGCCGGAGGGGTGAGCCACTTCCTTGCCCGCGCGAAGCGCCACACCAGCACGGTCAGCAGCGCCTCGCCGGCGCCGATGAAGACATGCGGGATCAGCACCGCCGGCAGGGTGATGGCGGGACCGAAGGGGAAGAACAGCGGCGTGCCGTCCTCCCGGTGGGCGATGAGCGGCTGCACGCCGAGCGCCAGGGCAACGAACAGGCCCGACAACACCACCGAAACCCAGGCGGCCACCGCCACCGCCGCCGTCTCGTTCAACCGCCGCAGCGCGCCGAAGGCGGCCGCCGCCGCCGCCGATCCGGCCAGCCCCATGGCCAGCGCATTCACCGCCAGCGCGGTGATGCCGCCGGCGCCGAAGAGCAGCGACTGCAGCAGGAGCACCAGGCTGTAGGCGAGGAAACCCAATCGCACGCCGAAGAGCAGCCCCAGCATGGCCACGCCGAGCGCGTGGCCCGAGGTGCCGCCGGGAATCGGCACCATGACGAGGCCGAGGCCGTAGGCCAGCGCCGTCATCGCCGCCAGGCGCGGCACGGTTTCCTCGTCGAGGCTGCGCCGCAGGCCGCGTGCCGCCCAGGCCCAGGCCAGGCCCGCCGCCGCGGTGGCGGGGAGATAGGTCTGCGGCGAGAGGAAACCGTCGGGGATGTGCATTTCAGGGATCAGGAATCAGAAGAGCATGGAAGCGGTAAACAGCAGGCGGTACTTCTCCAGGCCTTCGGCGCCCTGTTGCATGCGCTGCTCGTTGAGATTTTTCCAGATCGCTTTCTTGACGCCGACGGCGAGGCTGAACTTGTCCCAATAGACGCGCACGCCGGGCACGGCGTAAAGCATGCGCCCTCCGGTGGCCTGTTCGCCCACTCCGTCCGTCACGTCGCGCCCCAGCTTGAGGTATTGCATTTCCAGCACGAGGTCCGTGCGCAGCTTGCGTTCCGCATCCGTGTGCGCGCGCCAGGTGAGCGCGCCATTCAGGCGCGTTTCGCGGCCGAAACGCGTCGTGGAACGCAGGCCCGTGGTGTAGTCGGTGGCATAGCGGTATTCCTGGAACCACAGCGTCGACGCCTCGGCGTTGAAGGTCAGCTTCGGCGTGATCATCTTCGTCGCGGTCAGGCCCAAGGTGTAGGACGGATTGCCGAAGCCGGTGGACATGCCCGGGTCGATCGAACCGTCGGGCAGACGGGTGTTCGGGCGGCCGGTGGGCAGCGTGCCGCCGCCGAAGACGGTGAAGTGCCAGTCTTCCATCTCGTCCAGGCTCTCGTTCTTCGGCACCAGCGAGAACGCCTTGCCGTCGTGGCGGAAGCCGATCTGGCCGAGCACGGAGACGTCGGCCCAGCCGCGCGTCCTGAAGCCGCCGGATTCGTCGGCCTTGACGTTGTGCGGCACGAAGAGATAACCCGAGAACCAGGGCGTGAAGCCGTGGCCGATGCCGAGCATGGTGAAGCGCGAATAGTCGCCCTCCACGTCGGGGCGCGCCAGCCGGCCGCGCGCGAACTTCGCGTGGTCGATCTTCAGCGCCAGCAGGGTGCCGCCCTCGGGCAGCACCGCCGAGGTGGCGGATTCCACCGGCGCCCCGGGGCCTTCGATCGCGGCGGCGCCGACGCCGGCGACGCCATGGTGGGCCAGCGCCGGCGCGGCGGCGAGCGACAACAGGAGGGCAAGACGGGATTTCATGGTGTTTTCTTCCTTCGCACAAACAGTTGCAGGATGCCGAACAGCGCCAGCAGCAGGCCGGCGCCGAACATGAGCTTCGCGCCGCGGTCCTCCGGCACGACTGCCGCGACGGCCTCGCCGCCGCGCGGCGGGTCGAACTTGATATCCACGCCGTGGCCGTCGGCGGCGAAGGCGCGCAGCCGCAGCTCGCCTGTGTCGGGCGGCACGAAGACGGCGCGGCCCTGCGCATCGGTGCGGCCGACGGCATGCGGCTTGTCGCTGCCGGCCGCGTAGACTTCGAAGGCCTCGAAGGAAAACGGCTGGCCGTCGGCGAAAGTCAGTCGCACCGACACGGCGCTCTCTGCGGCGATGGCGTGCTGCACCTCGTGGGCGAAGGCCGGCGCGAGCGCCGTCAGCATCAGCCAGAGGAAAACGAACCGTTTCATTTCGCCGGCAACTCGAAATTCAGCGTGGTGGCCTGGATCAGGGTGTCGGCCTTGCCGTCGTCGAGCGGCGTCTCGAGGCTGGCGGCGATCATCTGCAGGCCGCCGTGGCGGATCTTCAGCACCACCGTGCCGTCTTCCCCCGTGGCGCCGCGCGTGGCGCCGTCGTAGGCCACCGGCACACCAGCGCGCGGCCTGCCGCCGAGCGTGACGCGCACCGTGATCTTGTCGTCGACGCCGAGGCGGAAAGGATCGTCGACCGGCGTGAGTTCCAGCCCGGGCGTCAGCGGCTGCGCCAGCGCGGCGCTCCAGCGGCTGAGGCGCTTGACAGAATCCTCCGAGCGCCAGCTCTTCAGCACGCCGGCGATGCCGGTCTTCGGCGCGTTCTTCGTCTCCCAGGCGGTCTTCGTCCAGTAACCGGAGGAGGCCGCGACGAACAGCGCGGCGCAGTCGCCGGCGAGCTTCACCGGATAGGCCGGCGCGACGGCGAGGGACTTCGTCCTGCCCTGCGCGTCGGCGCACCGCGCCTTCTGCACGAAATCCGCCGCATACGGCACGCGCTCGGCGCCGGCGTGCGCGCCGGTGCGGTGGCCCTGCTGCAGGACGTAGGCGCCCGCCTCCCGCTCCAGCCAGAGGTCGTGGGCGGCGGCCGGCAGGGCCGACGCCAGCAGCAGGAGCAGGCATCGTGTGAACTTCATATAAAACATCATAACAACATTCATGCCAGCCCGGAACTGACCACAACAGACTGATTCAAAAAGGATAGACGGCCGTCAGGGCGATCAGCCGGTTTGCGATTATGCGATATTGTGAAAACATCTTAACCAGGCCAGCCTATGCAGCCTGCCGCGCCTTCAACATGCCCTCGCGCTCGATGAAGGCAATGATCTCGGCCAGCCCCTGACCGGTCTTCATGTTGCTGAAGACGAAGGGGCGCTCGCCGCGCATCCGCTTCGCGTCGCGCTTCATCACCTCGAGCGAGGCGCCGACCAACGGCGCGAGATCGATCTTGTTGATCACCAGCAGGTCGGACTTGGTGATGCCGGGGCCACCCTTCCTCGGGATCTTGTCGCCGGCGGCGACGTCGATGACGTAGAGCGTGAGATCGGACAGCTCCGGACTGAAGGTCGCCGCCAGGTTGTCGCCGCCGCTCTCGATGAGCACCAGCTCGATGCCGGGGAAGCGCGCCTGCAGCCGCGCCACAGCCTCGAGGTTGATCGAGGCGTCCTCGCGGATGGCGGTGTGCGGGCAACCGCCGGTCTCGACGCCGAGAATGCGCTCGGGCGGCAAGGCCTCGTTGCGCACGAGGAACTGCGCGTCCTCCTCGGTGTAGATGTCGTTGGTGACGGCGGCCAAGTTGTATTTGTCGCGCAAGGCCTTGCACAGAGCGAGGGTCAGCGCCGTCTTGCCGGAACCGACCGGTCCGCCAATGCCTACACGAAGCGCCTGTTTCGTTTTCATGTACGTCTCCTTCAAAATAAGGACTCCCTCTCCCCCGGCATCGGGGGAGAGGGCTGGGGAGAGGGGGATGCCGCCGAGCGCCCCTCTCCCTGCCCCTCTCCTCGCAAGCGGGGCGAGGGAACGAAAATTGGTCGTATGTCCAACTTCTCGGCCGCACTCAAGACCTGAACAGCCGCGAATACTGCGTCTCGTGGCGGCAACTGGCTATGGCGAAGCCGGGCGCGAGATTACTCCACGTCTCGGGCTCCAGCGCCAGCGCGGACTGCGCGATCGCCGGTAGGCGCGCCCCCAGCGCAAGCAGGATGCGCTGGCCGGCGCTCTGGCCCAGCGGCACGGCTTTCAGCGCCGCCATGACCAGGTTCTCCGACCATGTCCACAGCCAGACCGTCAGCGCATCCTCGGGGGGAATGTTCCATGCCGCGGCGGCGGCACTCCAGGCGGCGGGGAAGCTCGCCTCACCGTGCACATCGAGCGCGGCCAGTTTGTTCGCCGGGAAGTCACCCAACTCGCGCAACAGACGCACGAGCGAATAGCCCATCTGCAGGGTCTCGGCGCGCAGTTCGGCCGACTCGCGGCTGGCGAGATAGAACCCGTTCAATTCCCGTATCGCATCGAGATCTTCGCGGCTCCAAGCGTCAATCAGGCGCGCCAGGAGCGGCGCCTCGAAGCGGCCGTGGTTGTGCTCGAGCAGGTCGCCGATCCACACAAGCGACGAGGCCTCATCGCGCACCGTTCCCTCCTCGATGGCCCATTCCAGCCCCTGCGAATAGCTGAAGGCGCCCACTGGCAGGGCCGGACTGGCGAGTTGCAGGAGGCGCGCCAGGGCCAGGCTCATCGCTGCATGAAATGGTCGTGGATGCGCCCACCGTGCCCTTCGCCGTCGGCGCTGTGGCCGTGGCCGGCGTAGGCGCCGCTCTCCGGCTCGAAGGGGGCGACGACATCCTGCACCGGCAGGCCGAGGCCGCGCACCATGGCGGCCAGCACGGCATCGCGGGCGAAGCGCAGGCGGCCGGGCTGGATCTCGACGGCGACGTGGCGGTTGCCGAGATGGTAGGCGGCGCGCAGGAGCAGCAGCGCATCGTCGCTCACAGCCTCGCACAGCGCCTCGGCCGCGGCCGCCACCTCGACGATGCGCCCGTCGCTGGCCTCAAGCCGGTCGCCGCCGCGCAGCACCGTGCCGCGCGCGAGGAACAGGCCGCACTCCTCGCCGCCGAGGAGCTGGGTGCGCAGCCGGCTCTTGCAGCGCGCCTCGAAGGGCAGCAGCAGCTTTTCCGTGGGCGGGGCGCCAGCGGCGGCGCGTTTCTCGATGACGATCATGTTCAGAAAAGAAAGTAACGCTGCGCCATCGGCAGCACGCTGGCCGGCTCGCAGACGAGCAGCTCGCCGTCGGCGCGCACGGCGTAGGTCTCCGGATCGACTTCGATCTTCGGCAGCGCGGCGTTGTGCACCATGTCGCGCTTGCCGATGGCCCGGCAGTTGCGCACCGCTTCCAGCGGCTTCTTCAGGCCGAGGCGCGAGACATTCTCCATGGACGCCTGCGAGACGAAGGTGAGCGAGGTGGCGAGCGCACCGCCGAAGCTGCCGAACATCGGCCGGTAGTGCACCGGCTGCGGCGTCGGGATCGAGGCGTTCGGGTCGCCCATCGCGGCGGCGGCGATCATGCCGCCCTTGAGGATGAGCGAGGGCTTGACGCCGAAAAAGGCCGGCTTCCACAGGACGAGATCCGCCAGCTTGCCCGCCTCGACCGAGCCGACAACGTGCGAAATGCCATGGGCGATGGCCGGGTTGATGGTGTACTTGGCGACGTAGCGCTTGACGCGGAAGTTGTCGTTGCGCGCCGAATCGGGCTTGAGCGCGCCGCGTTGCACCTTCATCTTGTGCGCCGTCTGCCAGGTGCGGATGACGACCTCGCCGACGCGGCCCATGGCCTGCGAATCCGAGGAGAGCATGCTGAAGGCGCCGAGGTCGTGCAGGATGTCCTCGGCGGCGATAGTCTCGCGGCGGATGCGCGACTCGGCGAAGGCGACGTCCTCGGAGATGGCCGGGTCGAGGTGGTGGCACACCATCAGCATGTCGAGATGCTCGTCGATGGTGTTCACCGTGTACGGCCGCGTCGGGTTGGTCGACGAGGGCAGAACGTTGGGCTCGCCGCAGGCGCGGATGATGTCCGGCGCGTGGCCGCCGCCGGCGCCCTCGGTGTGGTAGGTGTGGATGGTGCGGCCCTTGAAGGCGGCCAGCGTCGCCTCGACGAAGCCGGACTCGTTCAGCGTGTCGGTGTGGATCGCCACCTGCACGTCGTGTTTCTCCGCCACGGCAAGGCAGTTGTCGATGGCGGCGGGCGTCGTGCCCCAGTCCTCGTGGAGTTTCAGGCCGATGGCGCCGGCGCGCACCTGCTCGGCGAGCGGCTCGGGCAGGCTGGCGTTGCCCTTGCCGAGGAAGCCGAGGTTCATCGGGAAGGCGTCCGCCGCGTGCAGCATCGACTGGATGTGCCACGGCCCCGACGTGCAGGTGGTGGCGAAGGTGCCGGTGGCCGGACCGGTGCCGCCGCCGATCATGGTGGTGACGCCCGACATCAGCGCCTCCTCGATCTGCTGCGGGCAGATGAAGTGGATGTGGCTGTCGATGCCGCCGGCGGTGACGATCATGCCCTCGCTGGCGATGATCTCGGTGCCGGCGCCGATGGGAATGGTGACACCGTGCTGGATGTCCGGGTTGCCGGCCTTGCCGATCGCCTGGATGCGCCCGGCCTTGATGCCGATGTCGGCCTTGACGATACCCCAGTGGTCGACGATGAGGGCGTTGGTGATGACGGTGTCGGCCACTTCCGCCGCGACGCGCTGCCCCTGCCCCATGCCGTCGCGGATCACCTTGCCGCCGCCGAACTTCACTTCCTCTCCGTAGATGGTGAAATCCTTCTCCACCTCGATCCACAGCTCGGTGTCGGCGAGGCGCACGCGATCGCTCACGGTGGGGCCGAACATCTCGGCATAAGCCTGGCGCGAAATCTTCGTGCTCATGGGAGGTCTCCAGGGAGGACTGTTGTCCCCGCGGAAGCGGGGACCCATGGATTCCCGCTTCCGCGGGAATGACGAATCGGGATGTCAGCGCTCATTTGAGTTTTCCCTGGATCTTGCCCTGGAAGCCGTACACCTTGCGCGCGCCGCGCAGCGGAATGAGCTGCACCGTGCGCTTCTGCCCCGGCTCGAAGCGCACGGCGGTGCCGGCGGCGATGTCGAGGCGACAGCCGCGCGCCCGCTCGCGCTCGAAGGACAGCGCGGCATTGGTCTCAAAGAAGTGGTAGTGCGAGCCGACCTGGATCGGCCGGTCGCCGGTGTTGGCGACGACGAGCCTGACGGCGCGCTGGCCGGAATTCAGCTCGATCTCGCCGGCCTCGATCTTCATTTCGCCTGGGATCATGGTCGCACCTATACGATGGGGTTGTGCACGGTGACGAGCTTGGTGCCGTCTGGGAAGGTCGCCTCGACCTGGATATCGGGGATCAGCTCCGCCACGCCCTCCATGACCTCGGCACGCGTGAGCAGCGTCGCGCCCCAGCCCATCAGATCCGCCACCGTGCGGCCGTCGCGGGCGCCCTCCATGATCGCCGCGGAAATGAAGGCGACCGCTTCGGGATAGTTGAGCTTGAGGCCGCGCGCGCGGCGCCGCTCGGCGAGCAGCGCGGCGGTGAAGATGAGCAGCTTGTCCTTTTCTCTCGGTGTGAGTTCCATTCCTCCCCCTGTTCAGGTGTTCCAGATGCGCGGCCGCTGCGCCTCGCGGCCGACGAAGGCCGGCCGCAGATGCCGCCAGAGGCCTTCCAGCCAGTCGCGCGCCGCCTCGCCCGAATCGCCCAGCCAGCGCGCCACGACAAGATCGGGCAGCGCGGTGACTCCGCAGCGCGCCCCCTCCACCGTGCCGACCTCGCGGCAGGCGGCGATCAGCGCCGCCTCAGACGGCGCGCCCGCCGCCAGCAGCGTGGCGCTCACCGTGCAGCCGGCGAAGCCCGCCGGCGAATCCAGCCAGGGCGAGCCGCCTTCGAGCGCGCCCTGCTCCGCCCACAGCAGCCGCCCTTCGCGCACGATGCGCGTGGCCAGGCGCAGGCTGCCGCGCGCAAAGCGCTCGCCCGAGGCGCTGCGCCCGAGGCAGAGGATTTCCCAGCCGAAATAGCGCGCCCCGGCGGCGAGTTCGATGCGCGTGCGCATCGCCGCGCGCGCCCCGTCGAAGACGATGGTTTCCTGCGGCAGCCATTCCGCCGTGCCGCCGGGACTGACTTTTATCTCGATGTCCTGGCTCGCCCGGCGGCCATCGGAGCGGTACCACTTGCCGGCGCCCGGCGTGGTGAGCAGCGCCTGCGCGCCCTCGCCGACCTCAATACCGATGTCCAGTGCGTCGCCGCCGGCGATGCCGGCCGGCGGGTGCAGCACGATGACGTGGCAGACCGCCTCGCCTTCGGGATAGAGCGGCTTCTGCACGGCCAGTGGTCCGCTGTGGCGCCGCCGCGCCAGCACCGTGCCCTCGCCGCGGCAAGCGAAGTGCAGATCGAGCTCGGCCTGCCATCCCAGCGGCTCGCCGTGCTTCATACCGACAGTGTTTCCCTCACGCCATCCTTGTCCATGTCGCTGCCCAGCCCGCGCATCACAATCTCCCCGCGCTCCATGACCAGGTAGTGGTCGGCCAGCGAGCGCGCGAAGTCATAGTACTGCTCGACGAGCAGGATGGCCATCTCGCCGGACTCGGCCAGCGCCCGGATGGCGCGCTCGATGTCCTTGATGATGGAGGGCTGGATGCCCTCGGTCGGCTCGTCGAGAATCAGCAGCCGCGGCCCGATCGCCAGCGCCCGGCCGATGGCGAGCTGCTGCTGCTGGCCGCCGGAGAGGTCGCCGCCGCGCCGGCGCAGCATCTGTTTCAGCACCGGGAACATCTCGAAGATGCGCGGCGGCAATTCTGCGCCGCGCGGGCGCGTCGCCAGGCCCATTTCGAGGTTCTCCGAGACGGTGAGGCGCGGGAAGATCTCGCGCCCCTGCGGCACGTAGCCGATGCCGGCGCGCACGCGCTCGTGCGGCGCCGCCCGCGTCAGGTCGTGGCCCTCGAAGGCGATGCCGCCGGTGGCGGCGGGCACCAGGCCCATCAGGCATTTCAGCAGCGTCGTCTTGCCGACGCCGTTGCGGCCGAGCAGCGCCGTGACCTTGCCGGCCGGCGCCTCGAAGGCGAGATTGCGCAGGATGTAGCTGCCGCCGTAGTACTGGTTGAGGTTGTCGACTGTCAGCATGGCTATCTTCCGAGATACACCTCGATCACGCGCGGGTCGTTCTGCACGGTTTCCAGGCCGCCCTCGGCGATCACGCTGCCCTCGTGCAGCACGGTAACCTTGCCGCCGAGCAGCTTGATGAAAGCCATGTCGTGCTCGACAACGACGAGGGAATGCTTCCCCACCAACGACTTGAACAGCTCGGCGGTGCGCTCGGTCTCCTCGTCGGTCATGCCGGCCACCGGCTCGTCGAGCAGCAGCAGCTTCGGCTCCTGCATGAGCAGCATGCCGATCTCCAGCCACTGCTTCTGGCCATGCGAGAGCAGGCCGGCCGGGCGGTCGGCCTCGGCGTCGAGGCGGATCAGGCGTAGCGTCTCGGTGATGCGGTCGCGCGTCGCGTCGTCGAGCTCGGCGAGCAGGGCCCGGCGCACGCGCTTGTCCGTCTTCATGGCGAGTTCCAGGTTCTCGAACACCGTGTGGTTCTCGAAGATGGTCGGCTTCTGGAACTTGCGCCCGATGCCGGCGTGAGCGATCTCCGCCTCGGACATGCGACGCAAATTCATCGTCTGGCCGAAGAAGGCGCTGCCCGAGTCCGGCCGCGTCTTGCCGGTGATGACGTCCATCATGGTCGTCTTGCCGGCGCCGTTCGGGCCGATGATGCAGCGCAGTTCGCCGGCGTCGATGGCCAGCGAAAGGCTGTTGAGCGCCTTAAAGCCGTCGAAGCTGACGCTGATGTCGTCGAGGTAGAGGATGACGCCGTGCGAAAGGTCGACCTCGCCCGGCTTGACCAGGTGGGCCATGCCGGTGGACACACCCTCGCGGCTCTTCTCCTTCTCTTCCAGCTTGGCCTTCAGCTCGGGCGGCGGCAACACCAGGCCCGGCGGCGCGATGCCGAAGGTCGGAGGAATCAGGAAGTCGCGCAGATTCATTTCTTCTCTCGTCTCAGGCGGCGCCACAGGCCCACCACGCCGTCGGGCAGCCACAGCGTGACGGCGATGAAGAGGAAGCCGAGAAAGAACAGCCAGTACTCGGGGAAGGCCACGGTGAAGAAGCTCTTCGCCAGGTTCACGATGACGGCGCCGATCACCGCGCCGATCAGCGTCGCACGCCCGCCCACCGCCACCCAGATGGCGATCTCGATGGAGTTGGCGGGACTCATCTCGCCCGGGTTGATGATGCCGACCTGCGGCACGTAGAGCGCGCCGGCCACGGCGCAGAGCAGCGCGGAGAGCGTCCAGATGGCCAGCTTGTACCAGAGCGGGTTGTAGCCGAGGAACATCACCCGGCTCTCGGCGTCGCGGATCGAGGCCAGCACGCGGCCGAAGCGCGAAGTCACCAGGTAGCGGCCGAGCGCCAGCGTGAGCATCAGCATCAGCGCGGACAGCGCGAACAGCGTCACGCGCATCTCGGGCGAGGTGATGCTGTAGCCGAGGATGCGCTTGAAATCGGTGAAGCCGTTATTCCCGCCGAAGCCGGTCTCGTTGCGGAAGAAGAACAGCATGGCGGCGAAGGTCATCGCCTGGGTGATGATGGAGAAGTACACCCCCTTGATGCGCGAGCGGAAGGCGAAGAAGCCGAAGAGGAAGGCGAGCAGCGCCGGCACGGTCAGCACCAGGATCACGACCCAGAGGAAGCTGTCGCTGCCCGTCCAGTACCAGGGCAGTTCCTTCCAGTCGAGGAAGACCATGAAGTCCGGCAGGTCGGACTGGTACGAGCCGTCGCGGCCGATCTGGCGCATCAGGTACATGCCGAAGGCGTAGCCGCCCAGCGCGAAGAACACGCCATGGCCGAGCGAGAGGATGCCGGCGTAGCCCCAGATCAGGTCCATCGCCACGGCGACGATGGCGTAGCACATGATCTTGCCGGCCAGCGTGATGACGTAGGTGGAAACGTGGAGGGGATTGTCCGGCGGCACCGCCAGGTGCAACACCGGCACCAGCACCAAAGTCAGCAGCGCGAACACGGCGAGAGCGAGAGCGCCCTTCGGCCCGAGCGCGCGGTAGAGGCGAACAATGAAAGGCGTGCGCATCAGTCCACCACCCTGCCTTTGAGTGCGAACAGGCCCTGCGGCCGCTTCTGGATGAAGACGATGATGAACACCAGCACGACGATCTTGGCGATCACCGCGCCGGTCCAGCCCTCGAGGAACTTGGTCACCACGCCGAGGCCGAGCGCCGCCCACACCGCGCCGGCGAGCTGGCCGACGCCGCCCAGCACCACCACCATGAAGGAGTCGACGATGTAGCCCTGCCCCATGTCGGGGCCGACGTTGCCGATCTGCGACAGCGCCACGCCGCCCAGCCCGGCGATGCCGGCGCCGATGCCGAAGGCCAGGGTGTCGACGCGGCCGGTCGGCACGCCGACGCAGCCGGCCATCGGTCGGTTCTGCGTCACGGCGCGCACGAAGAGGCCGAGCCGCGTGAGATTCAGGACGGCCCACATCAGCGCCAGCACGCCGACCGAGAAAGCGACGATGGCGATGCGGTTCCACGGCAGCATGGTGCCGAACAGCTCGACGCCGCCGGACATCCACGATGGGTTGGCCACCTCGACGTTCTGCGCGCCGAATAATGTCCGCGCCGCCTGGATCAGCATCAGGCTGATGCCCCAGGTGGCAAGCAAGGTTTCCAGCGGCCGGCCGTAGAGGTGGCGGATGACCAGGCGCTCGAGCGCCATGCCGACCAGCGCGGTGACGAGGAAGGCGACCGGGATCGCCGCCAGCACGTAGGCGTCGAGCAGCCCCGGCGCGTAGCTGCGGAACAGGCCCTGCACGGCGAAGGTGGCGTAGGCGCCGATCATGAGGAATTCGCCGTGCGCCATGTTGATGACGCCCATCACGCCGTAGGTGATGGCGAGTCCCAGCGCTGCCAGCAGCAGGATGCTACCGAGCGACAGGCCGGAGAAGACGCGACCGATGTTCTCGGCGGTGCCGAGGCGGGACTCGACCTGCTTCAGCGCGGCGGTGGCGGCGCGGCGCACCTCGGCGTCCGGCTCGGCCCACGCGCTGCCGTTTTTCGCCAGCAGGCCGAGCAGAAGGGATTTCGTGTGGGGACTGTTGCCGGCGGCGAGGGCCTGCACCGCGACGAGGCGCTGCTTCGCGTCTTCCGACTGCAGGCTGACCTGGGCATGCACGAGCGAGAGCAGGCGCTTGATCTCCGCATCGCTTTCCTGCGCCAGCGCCTTGACCAGCACGCCGAACAATTTGGCGTCCGCGCTCGCCTGCAATTCCTTCACCGCCGCCAGTCGCGCGGCGCGGTCGGCGTCGAAGAGGCGCAGGCTGGCCAGCGCGGCGGCCAGTTCGCCGCGGATGCGGTTGTTGATGGTGATGTCCTCGCCCTTGGGATCTTTCAGGCTGCCGTCGGCGAGGGACTGCAGCACGCGCGTGGCCTCCGAGGCGTCCTCGCTATCGGCGAGCGCCCAGATGGCGGCGATCTTCTCATCGGAATCCTCGGCGGAGAGCTGCGCGACAAGCTTCGCATCGAGCGCGGCCTGGGCCGGCGCGGCAAGGAGTGCAAAAAGGCCGAACAGCAGCAGGAGAATGCGCGTTTTCATTGTTCTTGTCAGGTTGATGGTGGCCGACCCACCCTCTCCCCAACCCTCTACCGTCCTGGCGGGAGAGGGGCCGGGGGAGAGGGCCGCAGCTTACTTGCCTTCCGGCTCGTCCTTCTTCTTGTCGTTGCCGGCGATGAAGGGCGACCATGGCTGGGCCTTGACCGGGCCCTTGGTCTTCCAGACGACGTTGAACTGGCCGTCGGCCTTCACTTCGCCGATGAACACCGCCCGGTGCAGGTGGTGGTTCTTCTCGTCCATCTTGATGGTGAAGCCGGACGGCGCCTTGAAGGTCTGGCCGCCCATAGCCGCGATGACCTTGTCGACGTCGGTGGACTTGGCCTTCTCGACCGCCTGCTTCCACATGTGGATGCCGATGTAGGTGGCTTCCATCGGGTCGTTGGTGACGACGGTGTCGGCCTTCGGCAGCTTCTGCTTCTTCGCCCAGTCGCGGTACATCTTGATGAAGGCGTCGTTCTCCGGATTCTTGATCGACTGGAAGTAGTTCCAGGCGGCCAGATGTCCGACGAGCGGCTTGGTGTCAACGCCGCGCAGCTCCTCCTCGCCGACCGAGAACGCCACCACCGGCACGTCGGTGGCCTTCAAGCCGGCGTTGCCGAGCTCCTTGTAGAAGGGCACGTTCGAGTCGCCGTTGATGGTCGACACCACGGCCGTCTTCTTGCCCTCGCCGGCGAATTTCTTGATCTTGGCGATGATGGTCTGGTAGTCGGAATGGCCGAAGGGGGTGTAGTCCTCCATGATGTCTGCGTCGGCGACGCCCTTCGACTTGAGGAAGGCGCGCAGGATCTTGTTGGTGGTGCGCGGGTACACATAATCGGTGCCGAGCAGCACCCAGCGCTTGGCCGAGCCGCCGTCCTTGCTCATCAGGTACTCCACGGCGGGAATCGCCTGCTGGTTGGGCGCCGCGCCGGTGTAGAAGACGTTCTTCTCGAGCTCCTCGCCTTCATATTGCACGGGGTAGAAGAGCAGGCCGTTCAACTCCTTGAACACCGGGTTCACGGATTTCCGCGACACCGAGGTCCAGCAGCCGAAGACGACGGCGACCTTGTCCTGGGTCAGCAGCTGGCGCGCCTTCTCGGCGAAGAGCGGCCAGTTGGAGGCCGGGTCGACGACGACGGGCTCCAGCTTCTTGCCCATGACGCCGCCCTTGGCGTTGATCTCGGCAATGGTCATCAGCGCGGTTTCCTTCAGCGCCGTCTCGGAAATCGCCATGGTGCCGGAGAGCGAATGCAGGATGCCGACCTTGATGGTGTCGGCGGCCAGCGCGGAGAACGAGGACATGCTCATGGCCGCGAGCGCGACCGACGCCGCCATGGTCTTGACGAAGATTCTGCGTTTCATGGATCACCTCTGTTGAATGGTTGGTCGATAAAGTCGTCCCCTCATGCGACTTGATCGGGAGACAACAGAGGAATAGCGAAAAGCGTGCCACGCAAATATTTATTGCCGGCATAGGCCTGGGAGCTAGGACTGGCGCGGCTTTCCGGCCTATTGCCGCTGCGCACGATTCCTCCCGGCACCAAACTGGACCGCTCCACAATGCAGCATGGCAACGTCCAACTTGGTGCATGCGCCGGGCGGCGCTTTGGAAAAAAGTCAGTCCGTGCGAGACGGCGATCAAGCCAGCGGCAAGGTCAGCGTCAGCACGGCGCCCCCGTCCGCATGATTGGCGGCCTTCAGCTGGCCGCGGTGGCGCTCGACGATGCCGTAGCTGATGGAGAGGCCGAGGCCAGTGCCCTTGCCCACCGGCTTGGTGGTGAAGAAGGGATCGAAGACGTGGCCGAGGGTGTCGGCCGGGAAGCCCGGGCCGTTGTCGCGAAAGGTGAGCACGACACTGCGGTTGCGCAGCACGGCCTGGATGTCGAGGCGCGCATCGGGCTGGCGCTCGGTGCTGTCGATGGCGTTCTGCACCAGGTTCACCAGCACCTGCTGCATCTGGCCGGCCGAGCCGGAAACGGGAATCTCCTTCGGCGCGTCGAGGCCGACCTTGATCTTCGAACCGGAGGCCTTCGCCACCCAGTGCACCGAGCGCTCCAGCACCTCGGCCAGGTTGAACGCCTCCTCCTCGCCGCGATCCTGCGCCGAGAAGCGCTTCAGGCCTGCGACGATGTCGCGCGTGCGCTCGGCGCCCTCGATGGTACCGTCGATGAGCGGCTGCATGTCCTCCATCAGGCGGTCGATGCGCAGGCTCTTGCGCAGTTCGTCGATCTCCTCCGCCGGCTTGCCGGCATGGATGGCATCGAGGTACTCGCGCATGCGGTCGCCGTAGCGCTGCAGGGCGTAGACATTGCCGAGAACGAAGCTGATCGGGTTGTTCAGCTCGTGCGCCACGCCGGCGACGAGCCGGCCGAGCGAGGCCATCTTCTCGGAATGAATGAGCTGCTGCTGGGCGAGCTTGAGGTCCTCGTGCGCCTGGCGCAGCTGCTCGTAGGCACGGCGCAGGTCGCCGACCGGGCGGCCGGTCATCACCATGCCGACGAACTTGCCGACCGGCGAGAGGCGCGGCGTGCAGTTCACCGCCACGGGCATCTCCTGCGCGTAGCGGCACTTGAAGTGCAGCTCGCAGTCGTGGATGCGCTCGCTGTGCAGGTCGCGCAGGAAGCGGCGCGCCTGCTCGCTCGAGGCGTCGTCGGCGAAGAGGTCGATGAGCGGCGTGCCGCGCAGTTCCTCCTCGCTTTTTCCCACCAGGTCGGCCAGCGCCTGGTTCGCCTCCTGGATGACGCCGTGGCGGTCGCACACGACCAGCACGTCGGACATCGAGGTGAGCACGCTGAAGATGAACTTCTGCGTCTCCTCGAGCTTGGCGTTCTTCTCCTCCAGCGCGACCTCGTACTGAAGGAGATCCGAGTACACCTCGTCCATCTTGCGGATGACGTCGATCCAAACGTCCTCGCCGACGCCCTCGGGCGGGCTCTCGATGACATGCGCCGGCAGGGTCGGCAGGTAGCCCTGGGTTTCCTTGCCTTCGCCTTTATCCTGGCGCGCCATCAGCTCTTCGGCCGGCTATGCACGTGATAGGGATGGTCCGGCCCGTGGTGGTGGCCGCGAGGTTGACCATGTCGGTGCTTGCGCCCGGCGTTCACATCCGCCGGCACCAGGTTCAGCGCGCCGTGGCGCACGCCGCGCTCGGCCATCACCGCGTTGGCGAATTCGCGCACGGCCTTGGTCGGCCCGCGCAGGATCGTCGTCTCCATGCAGTGGTCGTGGTCGAGGTGGGCGTGCATGGTCGACACGGTGAGGTCGTGGTGCTCGTGGCTCTGTGCCGTCAGGCGCTCGGCGAGGTCGCGCTCGTGGTGGTTGAAGATGTAGGACAGTGCGGCGATGCAGTCGGGCGCCTCCTCGCGGGCGAGGCGGCTCGACTCCAGCTTCTCGCGCAGGATGTCGCGCACCGCTTCAGAGCGGTTGTCGTAGCCGCGCTCGCGGATCAGCCGGTCGAATTCCTTCGCCAGCTTTTCGTCGAGGGATATGGTGAATCGCTCCATGACGACCCCTTAGTGGACAGTGCACACCATGCACGGATCGAATGATCGCACGACATGCTGCACGGCGACATTCCCCTCGCCCGCCGGCGTGCCGACCAGCGCCTGCTCGAGCGGGCCGGGCGTGCCTTCGCCGTCGCGCGGCGAGAAGTTCCAGGTCGTCGGCGAGACGATCTGGTAGTTGGCGATGCGCCCGCCCTCGACGGAAATCCAGTGGCCGAGGCTGCCGCGCGCGGCCTCGACCAGCCCGGTGCCGGCGGCCTCGCGCGGCATCTCGCCCTGCGTGCAGAAGGGCTCGCCGGGCGCCAACTGCTGCACCCACGTCTCCATCTCCGGCAGGAGCACGGCGATCTCGAGCAGGCGCGCCACGACGCGGCTCTTCACGTTGCCGCCGCCGTTCGTGACGAGATCGCGCGCCAGCGGGTGGCCATTCACCGCCTGCCGCGCCAGGGCGCCGGTCTCCATCGGCTGGCCGGCCAGGCGCGGCGCCTTGCACCAGGTGTAGCCGGCGGCCTTCTCGTCCTGCGGCCGGGTGACGCCCTGCGCCGGGTGGCGTGTCTCGCCCTCGAGCCAGGCGTGGCTGATGTCTTCGGCGATGGCCTGCGCGTCGAGCGCATGCAGTTTCCCGTCCCAGACGCCGCCCCGCAGGAACTGACTTTCCGCCTGCGGATAGTTGCCGTAGCTCATGAAGCGGTCGAGGCCGCGGCCGAGCGATTCGAGCTGCAGATCTTCGGCGATCCCGAGGAAGGCGCCGAAGTCGCCGCGCGGCTTCTCGCCGGCCCAGCGCGAGAGCGCCGCGACGGAGTCGAGCGCCGCCACCGCTTCCAGTTCGTCGTTGAACAGCGTCGTCTCGACGTGGCGGCGGAAATCGCGCAGCAGGCCGAACAGGCGGATCCTCTCCGAGGACTCCAGCGCGCGCGCGACGCCGCCGGGCTGGATGGCCAGGCTGTGCGGCCACTTGCCGGCCAGCGTGCCCATGGCGGTGAGAAAGGCCGTGCGCGCCGGCAGGATCGTTCCCGTCGCGCTGCCGCGCACGGCGCGGAAGCGCTCCGTCGCCCGTTCGTGCCAGGCACGGCCGGCGTACTCGGCGCGCGCGAAGTCGGGCATGAAGAAGAGATAGAAGTGCGTGAAATGGTCGGCGACGTTCTCCACCGCGTGGGCGAGGTTCTTCGTAATGCGGCCGTTCGGCGCCGGGGCGAGGCCCATGGCATCGGCCAGCGCCGTGGCAGCGGCGACCGACTGAGACACCGAGCAGATGCCGCAGATGCGCGGCGCGAACATCAGCGCGTCCATCGGATGCTTGCCGCGCAGGATCTGCTCGAAGCCGCGATACAGCGGCGAGCCGGCCCAGGCCTCGGCGACGACGCCGTCCTTCATCTCCAGCGTGACTTCGAGGTCACCCTCGACGCGATTGAAGGGGCCAACGACGATGCGGGTCATGCCATACCCCGGAAGCCGCGCAGCGGCTGAACCAGCGTCACCCCTTTCCGCGGGAAAGGGGTCGGGGGATAGGTCGTCATTTCAGGCCTGTCTTCTTGACGGCGGGAACGACGACCTGGTGGTCGGCCACGGCGTTCTCGCGCACGCGCTTCGGCGTCGCCGATTTCGACAGGGCGGCGAGCGCGACGAACCAGGCCTTCGGCATGTCGGTGGGCAGGCCGATGGGGATGCCGGCCAGCTTCGGCGTCTCGTGGAAGGGATGGCCCGGCTCCTCGAAACCCGGCTCGGTGCAGGAGACGCACGGCGCGCCGCCGCGCGCGCAGGAGCCGTTGCCGTTCCACAGGCGGATGTTGCAGTCGGCGTGGGCCTGCGTGCCCTTGCAGCCCATGTTCTCCATCAGGCAGCCGAGGTCGGAAGGCTTGTGCGCGCTGGCCTTGAACTCGTAGTACTCGTTGCGCGTGCAGCCGTGGTGCACCAGGTGGTCGGCGAAAAAGCGCGGGCGGTTGAAGCTGTCGAGATCCTGCTGGCCGAAGGCGCCCAGCGCCAGCGCCGTCAGCGTCTCGGTGATCCAGTCCGGATGGCAGGGGCAGCCGGCGATGTTGATGACGGGCAGCCCGCCGTGCCCGCGCCAGGCCGCGCCGAGCAGCCCGCCGGGCTGGTCGCCCTCGAACTGCAGGCCGCAGGCGTCGGTGACGTTCTCCCCCGCCGCCGCCACGCCGCCCCAGGCGGCGCAACTGCCGACGGCCAGGGTGTGGCGCGAAACATGGGCGAGCTTCTTCACCCACTCGATCATGGCGACATCCGAACCGGCATGGCGGTGGAAGCGGCCCGTGCCGCGCGGCCCGCGCAGCAGCGCGCCCTCCACGCACAGCGCATCGAGCGCCACTTCGCCGGAGAGGCACTGTTCGAAGATGCGCTTCACTTCGTCGCCGTTCGCCTCCGACAGGCTCGGGTGCCACAGGATGCGGATGCCCACCGCCTCGAGCGCCGCGGTGAGGTCGCGCGCCTCGGAACAGAGCAGCGACATGCTGCAACCGCCGCAGCCGGCCGACTGCAGCCAGAGCAGGTTGAAAGTGGACTTCATCTCGAAGAAGCCGGGTTCATGCGCGCCGTTCATGGGGCCGAGCTTGCCGTGGACTGCCGCGCCAGGCAAGCGCGCCGGTCAAAAGCTTTCCAATTTCCATGCCAGACATAATCGCCATGGGAATCAGTTGTTTGCATGGGCATTGGGGCCGCGTGGCGGACGCGTGGCGGCCAAAATGCACCCGGCATCGGAAGGCCGCGTTGCAGCACGCCGCTGCTATAATCCGCCCCCTCATGAATGACCCGACTTTCCCCGCCGACCTGCTGCGCGACGTGCAGAAGCGGCGCACCTTCGCCATCATTTCCCACCCCGACGCCGGCAAGACCACGCTGACGGAGAAGCTGCTCCTGTTCGGCGGCGCCATCCAGATGGCGGGCACGGTGAAGGCGCGCAAGAGCGCGCGCCACGCCACCTCCGACTGGATGGAAGTCGAGAAGCAGCGCGGCATCTCGGTCACCAGCTCGGTGATGCAGTTCGACTACGGCGGCCACACCATCAACCTGCTCGACACGCCGGGCCACCAGGACTTCTCCGAGGACACCTACCGCGTGCTCACCGCCGTCGACGCCGCCGTCATGGTGGTCGACGCCGCCAAGGGCGTCGAGGCGCAGACCATCAAGCTGCTGGAAGTCTGCCGGCTGCGCAACACGCCGATCATCACCTTCGTGAACAAGATGGACCGCGAGGTGCGCGAGCCGATGGAACTGATCGAGGAGATCGAGTCGATCCTCAAGATCGACTGCGCGCCGATCACCTGGCCGCTCGGCATGGGCAAGACCTTCCGCGGCGTCTGGCACCTGCTGCACGAGCAGCTGATGCGCTTCACGCCGGGCGAGGAGCGCGCCGGCGGCGAAACGGAACTCATCGAGGGGATCCATAACCCGAAGCTCGACGAACGCTTCCCGCTCGAGATCGGCCGGCTGCGCGAGGACGTCGAGCTGATCCAGGGCGCCAGCCACCCCTTCGACATCACCGCCTTCCTCGCCGGGCAGCAGACGCCGGTGTTCTTCGGCTCCGGCATCAACAACTTCGGCGTGCGCGAGATCCTGCAGGCGCTGGTCGAGTGGGCGCCGCCGCCGCAGCCGCGCGACGGCGGCACGCGCATGGTGCAGCCGGCCGAGGCGCCCTTCTCCGGCTTCGTCTTCAAGATCCAGGCCAACATGGACCCGAAGCACCGCGACCGCATTGCCTTCTTCCGCGTCTGCTCCGGCCGCTACACGCCGGGCATGAAAGTCAGTCACCGCAGGACGGCGAAGGAGATGAAGCTCGCCAACGCCCTGACCTTCATGGCCAACGAGCGCGTGGCGAGCGAGGACGCCGTCGCCGGCGACATCATCGGCATCCACAATCACGGCCAGCTGCAGATCGGCGACACGCTCACCGAGGGCGAGGCGCTCGGCTTCAAGGGCATCCCCTACTTCGCGCCCGAGCTGTTCCGCGTCGCGCGGCCGCGCGACCCCTTCAAGTCGAAGCAACTCGAGAAGGGCCTGCAGGAACTCGGCGAGGAAGGCGCCATCCAGGTGTTCCAGGCGACGGTGGGCAACAACCTGCTGCTCGGCGCCGTCGGCGTGCTGCAGTTCGAGATCGTCGCCCAGCGCCTCGCCACCGAGTACAAGGTCGACGCCCTCTACGACGCCGCCAGCATCTCGACGGCGCGCTGGCTCACCTACCCCGACGAGACGACGCGGCGCGACTTCGAGCGCGAGCAGGCCGCCGCGCTCGCCAGCGACGTCGACGGCAACCCGGTGTTCCTCGCCACCAACAAGTACAACCTGCAGGTCACCCAGGAACGCTGGCCCAAGGTCGGCTTCCACACCACCCGCGAGCACGGCCAGCGCGTCAGCCACGCCTGAAAAAGTCAGTCCCGGCGGCACGGCGCTGCCGGCCGCCTTGCGCAAGAACCGGATTGCCGAATCTTCCGATCCTGACATACTGCGATTCAACGTGACTGTTTTGGAAACGCCATGGATCCCGCCAGCCTAGCCCGCCTGGTTCTGCTCTCCTCCATCTGGGGCGCCTCCTTCCTGTTCATCCGGATCGGCGCACCCGTGCTCGGCCCCTCCCTGCTGATCTTCGCCCGCGTCGGGCTCGCCGCCGTGTTCCTGCTGGCCGTCGCCCTGTATCTGAAAAGAATCCTCGACGCGCGGCAACACTGGCGTCACTACCTGATGCTGGGCCTGTTCAACTCGGCCCTGCCTTTCCTGCTGTTCGCCTACGCGGCGCAGACGGTCTCGGCCTCGTTGCTGTCCATCCTCAACGCCACCGCGCCGACCTGGGCCGCCGCCCTCGGCGCGGCATGGACGCGGACGCGCCTGGCGCCCAGGCCGCTGATCGGGCTGCTGCTCGGCATCGCCGGCGTGGCCCTGCTCGCCGGCGTGGAAACGCTGTCCCTGCCCGCCGGCGGCGGCCTCGCCATCGTCGCCGCCCTCGGCGCGGCGCTCTGCTATGGCGTCTCGAGCGTCTACGCCCGCTCCGCCCGCGCGACCGAACCCTTCGCCAACGCGCACGGCAGCATGTGGGCGGCCACCCTGCTGCTGATTCCCGCCGCCCTGCTCGCGCCCTGGCCGGAGACGCTGCCGGACGGCCGCATCCTTCTCGCGGTGGTCGCGCTGGGCGTGCTCTGCAGCGGCATCGCCTACCTGCTCTACTTCCGCCTCGTCGTCGATCTCGGCGCCTCGTCCGCGCTGACCGTCACATTCCTCATCCCGGTGTTCGGCATCCTGTGGGGCGTGCTGTTTCTCGACGAGGCGGTCGGCTGGCACACGTTCGCCGGCAGCGTCCTCGTGCTCGCCGGCACGGCGCTCGCGACCGGCTTCTCCATCCGCAGCTTGTTTGCGCGCACGGAGACAGGTCGTGCCTGACGCAGCCGTGCCTGATGCCGCCGAGTGCAACCGACACTACAACACGATCGCAAAGGCGATCGCCTTCATCCGCGCCCATGCCGGCGCGCAGCCGACGCTGGACGAGATCGCCGCCGACGCCGGCCTGAGCAGCACCAGCCGCCTGCACGACCTGATGGTGAGCTGCGAGGCGATGACGCCCGGCGAGATCAAGTCGGACGGTCTCGGCATGGAAATCGGTTGCGGCTTCCTCATCCCCTGCCACCGGGTCATCCGCGAAAGCGGCGAGGCCGGCCACTACCGCTGGGGCAGCGAGCGCAAGCTCGCCATGCTGGGGTGGGAGGCGGCGCGCGGCGGCTAGTAAGTCGTGCGCTGCAACTGGCTCACATCCTGAGTCAGCAGCGGCCCGACAATATGCCCAAACCCTGGAGGACAGGATGGGCGCTGAATTCACGCGGAAAGTACCGGGCCGTAGGCTGGCGATGAAGAAAGCCGCACTGGCCGGCCTCGCCGTGCTGCTCATCGGTTTTGCCGGCCGGCCCTACCTGCCGGCCGCAGCCGACAGCAACAGGAGGAGTGGCTCGATGCGCTACTTCGCCTGTTGCGGGAACCGATCGTCGAATTGCGGGTCAACCCACCCCGTTCTTCCTCTCCAACCCATACCGCGTCAGCTTCGCCCTCAACCCCACCCGCGACAAGCCAAGTTCATCCGCCACCCGCGTCTTGTTCCAGCGGTGGCGCACCATGGCTTCCTTGAGCACGCGCGCTTCGAGCATTTCCAGGCGGTCCTTGAGCGAGCCGTTGATGCCGGAGAGCATGCGCAGCTCGGGCTCCTCCTCGATGCTGGCGGCCTGGACGACGCGGCCATTGAGGTATTCGGCGCCGAGCCAGTCCGCATCGGCCAGCGCCAGCATGCGGTGGATCTCGTTCTGCAGCTCGCGCACGTTGCCCGGCCAGCGGTAGGCGGTGAGGCAGTCCATCGCCTCCTGCGTGAAGCCCTTCACCGGCTTGCCGAGCGCGAGCTTCGCCTTGTCCAGCACCTGCTGCGAGATGAAGGGGATGTCCTGCGGCCGCTCGCGCAGCGCCGGCACGTGCAGCGTCATGGTCGACAGGCGGTAGTAGAGATCCTGGCGGAAGCGGCCCTGGCGCACGTCCTCCTCGAGGTCGCGGTTGGTGGCGGAGACGACGCGCACGTCCACCGAGACGGTCTTGGCGCCGCCGACCGGGCGGATCTCGCCCTCCTGCAGCACGCGCAGCAGCTTCACCTGGAAGGCCGGCGAGGTCTCGCCGATCTCGTCGAGAAAGATGGTGCCGCCGTCGGCCTGCTGGAAGAGGCCGATGCGGTCCTCAAAGGCGCCGGTGAAGGATCCGCGCTTGTGGCCGAAGAGTTCCGATTCGAGCAGCGTGTCGGGCAGCGCGCCGCAGTTCTCGACGACGAAGGCCTTGTCGGCGCGGCCGCTGCGGTAGTGCATGGCGCGCGCCAGCAGCTCCTTGCCGGTGCCGGACTCGCCGGTGACCAGCACCGGGATGTCGTAGGGGGCGATGCGCTCGACGAGCCGGCAGAGCTCGTTCATCGGGCTGTCCGGCGCGCGCACCAGGCGGTCGGTGTCGAAGGCGCGCTTGACCTGGGCACGCTTGGCGTCGACGCGGATCTTCGCCACCGGGCCGGCGGTGCGCAGCTCGATGTTGAGGCGCTGGTTCTCCTGCTGCAGGCGGTGCAGCTCGGCGGCGGCGCGCACGGTGAGCAGCAGCGACTCGGGCTGCCAGGGCTTGAGCAGGTACTGGTAGATGCCGGCCTCGTTGATGCCGGAGATGATGTCCTCGGTCTCGGTGTAGCCGGAGACGATGATGCGCACCGTGTCGGGCCAGCGGCCGCGCGCCTCCTTCAGCGTCTGCACGCCGGAGAGGCCGGGCATGCGCTGGTCGCAGAGGATGACGTCGACCGGCTCGCGCTCGAGGAGCGCCAGCGCCTGCTCGCCGCTGGAGGCGGTGAGCACCTCGAATTCCTCTTCCAGCGTGCGGCGCAGGGTCTCCTGCGAGCGCACCTCGTCGTCGACCACCAGGATTGTCGGTAGTGTTGCCATGTGTTTCCCCCTAGGCTGCATGGCGAGTTTTCAGGCTCGCCTGTTTCTGCCACATCCTGCGCCGGTGCCGCGCCAGATGGAGCGGCGTCCACGCGTGCGGCACGCGGTGCACGAAGTGGTAGCGCGCGACGTGGTAGCTCGGATCGAAGCCGTAGAAGTTGAGCCGCATGCGCTCGAGTTCTTCGGTGCGATAGGCTTCGAGCGGCTTCGCCGTCTCGTCGCGGGCGCGGGCGGCGCGTTTATCCTCGATCAGTTGTGCGAGGTCGGGCCGTGCCGCCAGCGCCATCGCCTGCGCCTTCACCGCCGCGACGAAGGCCGGCACGTCGGCGCCGAAGCAGGCATCGATGAGCCCCTGCGCCACTGCCTCCCGCGCGCCGATGGGCAGGCGGTTCTGCGTGATGGCCTGCGCCCGCTCGTCGCCGACGCGGCGCGGCAGAAGGTAGGTCCAGTACTCCGAGCCGTAGAGGTTGCCCATGCCCTTGTAGTGCGGGTTGAGGATGACGCCCTCGCGCGCCAGCACGCAATCCGCCGTCAGCGCCAGGAAGACGCCGCCGGCGCCGGCATTGCCCTGCATGGCGGCGACGACATAGTGGCTGCCGCAATCGAGGATGGCGCGGCAGAGGTCGTCCATGGCGACGATGTTGGCCCAGGAGGCGTCGGCCGGGCTGTCGGCGGACTCGATGGCGTTGAGGTGGATGCCGTTCGACCAGAAGTCCGGCCCGCCCATCAGGACGATGACTTTCGTGTCGCGCTGCGTCGCCGCGACGAAGGCGTCGCGCAGGCGCAGGCAGTCGACGGCAGACATGGCGCCGTTGTGGAAATCGAAATGCAGGAAGCCGACGCCGCCCTCCTCTTCGTAGGCGATGTCCTGCCAGGTGGAAGCTTCGCGCGGCGGCAGCGTGGGCAGCGCCGCTTCGGGCACGCCGGCCGCTGCTTCGGGGATGGCCTGCGCCGCCGGCAGCTTGAAGGTGGGCTGGTCGGACTTGCGCCTGGCGTGGGTGATCCACACCGCGCCGTCGACCGTGGCGCGGCACAGCGCGCCCTGTCGCTGGGCGATCACCGCGCCGGGCTGGGCGCCGCGCAGGGCGCCTTCCGGATGCGCGTTGAACAGCCAGCAGTCGACGCCTTGGAGGCGGTCGGCGAGGCCGGGCACGCTGTCCGCCGCGCGGATCTTCTTCAGCACCGTCGCCGTGTCGTCGCGCGTCCAGTCGATGCGTCGCGCCTCCTGCTTCATGAGCGGGCGTTCGCTGCCGCGCACGGCGGGATTCGCATAGTCGAGCGGCGTCGGCTTGAAGCCGCCCTGTTCGAACTTCTCGACTGCCTCCAGCACGGCGGCCGTCGCGGCCTCGGTGACCTCGTTGCGGTAGAGGCTGCTCTTGCGCGCGGCGCGCATCGGGAAGCCGCGCGTCGCCCAGATGTCGCCGCCGTCCATCACGGCATTCGCCTGCAGCACGGTGACGCCCCACTCCGTCTCTCCGTTCATGATCGCCCAGTCGAGCGCCGAGGGGCCGCGGTCGCCGGGAATGCCCGGATGCACCACCAGGCAGACGCGCTCGCGCCACACCGCCTCGGGAATGGCGCGCTTGAGGAAGGGCGCGATGACGAGATCGGGCCGGAACAGCGCCACCGCCTCGACGGCGACGTTGTCGTTGATGTCGAACTCGATGGAAACCTCGTGGCCGCGCCGCGTCAGCTCGACCCAGAGGCGCTGGGCGAGGCTGTTGAAAGAGTGAGTGAGAAAAAGGATCTTCATCAGCCGCCTTTTCAACATATCCTCGGCAGTTGCTCGCCGGTCAGCCAGTCGACGATGCGCTTGCCGCCGAAGCCGGTCTCCATCTGCACGAAGTGGTGCGGATCCTCGTGCACCGACCCGATGATCGCCGCCTCAGCGCCGAGCGGATGCGCGCGCATCGCCGCCAGCAGAGCGTCGGCGTGCTCCGGCGCGCAGATGCAGATCAGCTTGCCCTCGTTGGCGACGTAGAGCGGATCGAGGCCGAGGAGCTCGCAGGCAGCCTCGACTTCCTGCCGCACCGGGATCGCCTCCTCGCGCAGCATCATGCCGACGCCGGACTGGCGGGCGATCTCGTTGAGCGTGGTGGCGAGTCCGCCGCGCGTCGGGTCGCGCAGGGCGTGGATGTCCGGCACCGCCGCGACCATGCGCGCCACCAGATCGTGCAGCGCCGCCGTGTCGGACCGGATGGTCGTCTCGAAGCCGAGGCTTTCGCGCTGCGCCATGATGGCGACGCCGTGGTCGCCGAGGGTGCCGGAGACGATGATCGTGTCGCCCGGCCGCGCCCGGTCGCCGGAGATGTTCACGCCCGCCGGCACGACGCCGACACCGGTGGTGGTGATGAAGACGCCGTCGCCCTTGCCCTGCTCCACCACCTTGGTGTCGCCAGTGACGATCGGCACGCCGGCCTCGCGCGCCGCCTGCGCCATCGAGTCGACGATGCGCTTGAGGTCGGCGAGCGGGAAGCCTTCTTCCAGAATGAAGCTGGCCGAGAGGTAGAGCGGCTTCGCACCCGACATGGCGACGTCGTTGATGGTGCCGTGCACCGACAGGCAGCCGATGTCGCCGCCGGGGAAAAACAGCGGCGAGACGACGTGCGAGTCGGTCGCCATCACCATGCGCCCGCCCTGCACGGCGAAGCAGGCCTGGTCGTTGGCGGCGCGCAGCCACTCGTTGTCGAAGGCGGCGAGGAACAGCTCCTCGATCAATTGCGCCATCGCCCGCCCGCCGCTGCCGTGCGTCATGTCCACCCGGCCATGCTTGAAGTCGACGGGGCGGATGTAGCCTTTTCTGACGTTACTCACGCGCGCCGACCTCCCCCTCTCCCCGCTCGCGGGGAGAGGGCTGGGGTGAGGGGCCCAACGCCTCACGAATCGCATCGAGAACACCCATGGTGTTTTCCATCACTTCGTTGTTCCAGAATCGCATCACTTTTAACCCCTGACTGACGAGGTAGGCTGCTCTCTTCTCGTCATGTTTTCTGTGCTCGTCATAATCGTGTTGACCGCCGTCGACTTCGATCACGAGGTTTGCATCCGCACAATAAAGATCAAGCACATATGGACCGATCGGATGCTGCCTTCTGAACTTCCAGCCATCCAGACGACGGTCGCGCAAGTGATGCCAGAGCAATCTCTCGGCGTCGGTCTGGTTGCGTCGTAATGTCCTGGCGGCTTCGTTCATCTGACTCCCACGTCTTCCCCTCACCCCAGCCCTCTCCCCGCTTGCGGAGAGAGGGGGTTAAACACCCACCGCATCCTTGTAGCGGCCGTAGGTGTAATGGGCCGCGCAGGCGCCTTCGGAGCTCACCATGCAGGAGCCCATCGGATTCTCCGGGGTGCACACCGTGCCGAACAGTTTGCAGTCCTGCGGGCGCTTGAGTCCGCGCAGGATCGCCCCGCACTCGCAGGCCTTGTTGTCGGCCACCGACTTGTATTCGATGCCGAAGCGGCGCTCGGCGTCGAAGGCGGCGTACTTCGCCTTGATGCGCAGGGCGCTGTAGGGCACTTCGTTGAGGCCGCGCCATTCGAAGCTCTTACGCAGCTCGAACACCTCGGCCACCAGGTTCTGCGCCTTGACGTTGCCCGCGCGCGTGACGGCACGGGAGAACTCGTTCTCGACCTCGGCGCGGCCCTCGTTGAGCTGCCGCACCAGCATGAGGATGGCCTGCATGACGTCGAGCGGCTCGAAGCCGGCGATCACCACCGGCTTCTCGTATTCCTCGGCGAAATGCTCGTAGGGCTGGCTGCCAATCACCGTCGACACGTGGGCCGGGCCGATGAAGGCGTCGAGCGGCACCGTGCCGTGCAGCCTGACTTCCGGCGATTCGAGGATGTTGGCGATGGCCGAAGGCGTCAGCACGTGGTTGCAGAACACCGTGAAGTTCGCGAGGCCGAGCTTTTCCGCCTGCACGATGGCCACCGCCGTCGGCGGCGTGGTGGTCTCGAAGCCGATGGCGAAGAACACCACCTCGCGTTCCGGGTGGTCCTGCGCCAGCTTCAGCGCGTCGGCGCTGGAGTACACCATGCGCACGTCCGCTCCGCGCGCCTTGGCTTTGAGCAGCGACAGCCCGCCCGAGGCCGGCACGCGCAGGCAG